>Ga0164242_10000130_pt1 | contig 90555 bp, 61 predicted proteins | sample OricomgcompostMG_FD_108783 | JGI IMG/M metagenome (GOLD analysis project Ga0164242, IMG submission 108783) | Miracle-Growth compost microbial communities from Emeryville, California, USA - Original compost - Miracle growth compost (MG) ...
CCGCCGCCTCGCCGACTGCTTCCCCGCCATCGACTACTTCGAAAACAGCGGACTCCCCTTCATCGTCGCCCTCAACAACTTCGACGGACAACAGCAGCACACCCCCGACGAAGTCCGCGAGGCCCTGCAGCTGGGGCCGGACATCCCGATCCTCAGCACCGACGCCCGGCGCCGCGACAGCGCCAAGGCCACGCTCATCACCCTGGTCGAGCACGCCCTGCTCGCCCGGCTGCGCTGAGCGGCTCCCCCGAACCGGACGGGCCCGGTGGCCGCACCTCCCCCAGGGACGTGCGGCCACCGGGCCCGTGGCGTTCCGCTCGCCGCGTTCCGCGCGCCTGCCGCGTGCGGGCTCAGGCGGGACGGACGCCGGAGCGCAGCAGGCCGTAGGTGTAGGCGTCCTCCAAGGCCTGCCAGGAGGCCGCGATGACGTTGGAACCGACGCCGACCGTGGACCACTCGGTGTTGCCGTCGGTCGTGGTCACCAGCACCCGGGTCACCGACTCGGTGCCGCGGCGCTCCTCCAGGATGCGGACCTTGTAGTCGACCAGCTCGAAGTCGGCGAGCTCCGGGTAGATCCGCTCCAGGGCCGAACGCAGCGCCCGGTCCAGGGCGTTGACCGGGCCGTTGCCCTCGCCGGTGGAGACGTGCCGCTCGCCCTTGGCCCACAGCTTCACGGTGGCCTCGTTGGCCTGCTCGCCGTCCGGGCGCTGCTCCACGATCGACCGCCACGACTCCAGCGTGAAGTAGGAGACGGGGCCACTGGCCTGAGACCGCATCAGCAGTTCGAAGGAGGCGTCCGCGGCCTCGTAGGTGTAGCCGGCGTTCTCGCGCTCCTTGAGCACCTCGACGATCCGGCCGACCAGCTCGCGGTCGCCGGAGATGTCGAAGCCCAGCTCCTTGCCCTTGAGTTCGACCGAGGCCCGGCCGGCCATGTCGGAGACCAGCATCCGCATGGTGTTGCCGACCAGCTCCGGGTCGATGTGCTGGTACAGGTCCGGGTCGACCTTGATCGCGGAGGCGTGCAGGCCGCCCTTGTGCGCGAACGCGGAGACGCCGACGTAGGGCTGGTGGGTGGCCGGGGCCAGGTTGACCACCTCGGCGATGGCGTGCGAGATCCGGGTCATCTCGGCGAGCCGGCCCGCCGGCAGCACCCGGCGGTCGTACTTCAGCTCCAGCGCCGCCACCACCGGGAAGAGGTTGGCGTTGCCGACCCGCTCGCCGTAGCCGTTCGCGGTGCACTGCACGTGCGTCGCGCCGCCGTCCACCGCCGCCAGGCTGTTGGCGACCGCGCAGCCGGTGTCGTCCTGGGCGTGGATGCCGAGCCGGGCGCCGGTCGCGGCGAGGGTGTCGGCGACGATCTCCCGGACGCCGCCGGGGAGCATGCCGCCGTTGGTGTCGCAGAGCACCACGACGTCCGCGCCCGCCTCGTGCGCGGCGCGGACCACGGCGAGGGCGTAGTCGCGGTTGGCCTTGTAGCCGTCGAAGTAGTGCTCGCAGTCGATGAAGACCCGGCGGCCGTTCTCGCGCAGGAAGCGGACGCTGTCCGCGACCATCGCCAGGTTCTCCTCCAGCGTGGTGCGCAGCGCCAGCTCGACGTGCCGGTCGTGCGACTTGGCGACCAGGGTGACCACCGGGGCGCCGGACTCCAGCAGCGCCCGCAGCTGCGGGTCGTCCTCGGCGGCGACGCCGGCCCGACGGGTGGAGCCGAAGGCGACCAGCTGGGCGTGGCGCAGCTCCAGCTCGGTGGCGGCGCGGGCGAAGAACTCGGTGTCCCGGGGGTTGGCGCCGGGCCACCCGCCCTCGATGAACCCCACGCCGAAGTCGTCCAGGTGGCGGGCGATGGTGAGCTTGTCGGCGACGGTCAGCTTGATGCCTTCGCGCTGCGCACCGTCGCGGAGGGTGGTGTCGAAGACGTGGAAGGAGTCCGCGGCGGGGACGGAGCCGGGAGCGGGGGCGGAGGCGGGGGTGGTCACTGCGCATCTCCTGTCGGGGAGTGGGTGGTGCGCCCTAAAACAAAAGACCCCTCGCGGGTGCGAGAGGTCTGCGCGCGGGTCGGGTGATGCGGTGGGTCGCCTCACCGCTGACCGGCGCGCCTGCGGCTAATAATCACCATCGGGAGCACGTGTGGCAGTGTGCCACAGCATTCCGCGTCGGGGCGCGCGGATCTCACGATGCGGTACCCCTTGCGGGGGCTGCGCTGCACGCGGCGGGCGGCCACCGGGCTTCAGCTGACCGGCGCGCGGCCGGGCGCGGCTCCATCCACGGTCACCCGCGCAGTTCCCCGCGCCCCCAAGCGGCCACCCGGCATCAACTCACCGGCGCGCGGCCGGACGCGGCTCCGTCCACGGTCACCCGCGCAGTTCCCCGCGCCCCTGCGGGGGCGCGGAGCGCCCTCAAGGGGCGCGGGGAACTGCGCGACCAGCCAGGCACCGCCCGCAGACGCCCGACCGCGCACGCTTGATGCCCGGTAGGCGCCCCGCGCCCCAGGGGGCCTGGGGGCTACGCCCCCGGCGCGGGGGTGACCGCGTGGCGCCAAGAGTGCGGGTCGGCGGCGGTACCTGTCTGGATGGACAACAGCGCCTCGCGCAGCCGCAGCGTCACAGGACCCGGCTCGCCGGAGCCCTGGGTCCAGGACTCGCCCGTCGTCTTGACCGTCCCCACGGGGGTGATGACCGCCGCCGTCCCGCACGCGAAGACCTCGGTGAGCGAGCCGTTCGCGGTGTCCTCGCGCCACTGGTCGATCGAGATCCGCGCCTCCTCGGCGCGGTAGCCGAGGTCCTCGGCGACGGTCAGCAGCGAGTCCCGGGTGACGCCCTCCAGCAGCGAGCCGGTCAGCGACGGGGTGACGATGCGGTCGCCGTAGACGAAGTACAGGTTCATCCCGCCGAGTTCCTCGACCCAGCGGCGCTCGACCGCGTCGAGGTACGCGACCTGGGCGCAGCCCTCGCGCGCCGCCTCGGCCTGCGCGAGCAGCGACGCCGCGTAGTTGCCGCCGGTCTTGGCGTCGCCCATGCCGCCGGGGACGGCGCGGACGCGGTCCTGCGAGATCCAGATCGAGACCGGCTTCACGCCGCCCTCGAAGTAGGCCCCGGCCGGGGAGGCGATCACCATGAAGAGGTACTCGCCGGCCGGCTTCACGCCGAGCCCGACCTCCGTGGCGATCATGAACGGCCGCAGGTAGAGCGAGGACTCGCCGCCGTGCGCGGGCACCCAGTCGACGTCCTGGCGGACCAGCGCGTCGCAGGCCTCGATGAAGGTCTCGACCGGCAGCTCGGGCATCGCCAGCGTGCGCGCGGAGTGCTGGAAGCGCGCCGCGTTCTTCTCCGGGCGGAACAGCGCGACCGAGCCGTCGGGCTGGCGGTAGGCCTTGAGCCCCTCGAAGATCTCCTGCGCGTAGTGCAGGGTCATGTTCGCCGGGTCGAGCTCCAGCGGGCCGTAGGGCACGAGCTGCCCGTCGTGCCAGCCGCGGCCTGCGGTCCAGCGGATGGTGACCATGTGGTCGGTGAAGTAGCGGCCGAACCCGGGGGCGGCCAGCCTCGCCTCACGCTCGGCGGCGTCGAGGGGATGGGCGGAGGGCTTGAGTTCGATCTCGATAGGGCTGCTCATCTGCGGGTTCGTCCTTCACCTGTCGTCGTGACGGGACGCCGGCTCGCGGAAAGTCGGACGTCCTACTGTCGATGGTCGCACCTCCGGGTGGCCGCCGGACAGCCGCCTCCGCCCGTGCGCGGGAGCGCGGGGCGGGGGGACAGCGCGAAAGCGGCCCGGAGGCGTGGTGCACGGTCCGGGGAAGCCGGGGTCAACGGATACTGACCAGCCGGTTCCGGCCTGCTACGCTCCGGGCCGCTGTGGTGGCCCGTGGACCTGGGCGCGCGTGATGTGGCTGCGCGCCCGGCCTCGGTGTCTGGCCGGCTGGTCAGCCGGCTACTCGCGCGGCGAGCGCGTCGCCGATCTCGTCGGTGGTGCGGGCGGCGGAGCCGCGCTCGGCGAGGTCCGCCTCGACCGCGGCCTCGACCGCGGCGGCGGCCTCGGCCAGGCCGAGGTGCTCCAGCAGCATCGCGACGGAGAGCACGGTGGCGGTGGGGTCGGCCTTGCCCTGGCCCGCGATGTCCGGCGCGGAGCCGTGCACCGGCTCGAACATGGAGGGGAACTCGCCGCTCGGGTTGATGTTGCCGCTCGCGGCCAGGCCGATGCCGCCGGTCACGGCCGCGGCGAGGTCGGTGAGGATGTCGCCGAAGAGGTTGTCGGTGACGATCACGTCGAACCGCTGCGGGTCGGTCGCGAAGAAGATGGTCGCCGCGTCGACGTGCAGGTAGTCGGTGGTGACCTCGGGGTACTCCTGGCCGACCTGGTCGAAGATCCGCTTCCACAGGTGGCCGGCGTGCACCAGCACGTTGTTCTTGTGCACCAGGGTGAGCTTCTTGCGCGGGCGGGCCTGCGCGCGGGCGTAGGCGTCGCGGACCACGCGCTCGATGCCGTAGGCGGTGTTCAGGCTGACCTCGGTGGCGACCTCGGCCGGGGTGCCGGTGCGCAGCGAGCCGCCGTTGCCGGTGTAGGGGCCCTCGGTGCCCTCGCGGACCACGATGAAGTCGATCTCCGGGTCGCCGGCCAGCGGCGAGGAGACACCCGGGAACAGCTTGGACGGGCGCAGGTTGACGTAGTGGTCGAAGGCGAAGCGCAGCTTCAGCAGCAGCCCGCGCTCCAGCACGCCGGAGGGCACCGACGGGTCGCCGATCGCGCCCAGCAGGATCGCGTCGAAGCCCTTGAGCTCCTCCAGCACGGAGTCCGGGAGGGTCTCGCCGCTGGCGTGGTAGCGGCGGGCGCCGAGGTCGTACTCGGTCGTCTCCAGCTTGGCTTCGGCCGGCAGCGCGGCGCGGAGGACCTTCAGGCCCTGGGCCACGACCTCCTGGCCGATGCCGTCTCCGGGGATCACTGCGAGGCGAATAGTGCGCGACATGTCGGGCACCCTACTCCTGCGTCCCAATCGGTGACATCCGCCGTCCATCATGCGGACCCCCGTGTCGGCCGTCTCCGGATGAGCCGACGTCAGGCGTCAGGCCGCGTCGGCGTGCTCGACGTCGACCACGCCGCCGTTGTCCCGGCGGTCGAGGGCGCGCTGCAGCGCGGCGGCGGCGTTCCGGCGGAACTCGACGGCGTCGGACTCGTCGGCGGCGGTACGGACACGGGGGTGGCGGCGCGGATTCTGCTCCATGGCACGGCTCCGTTCTCGCAGGCGTGGCATCGCGGACATGCATCGCGGAAGTTCGGGGAGCGAACGGTGCGCGGGCGCGGGTGGCGGCACCGGGGAACGAGCCGTCCGGTGGGGAGGCAGGGATCGCCTGCGCAGCGGCCCCCGGGAGACCAGCTCACTTATCACGGTACGGCGTCGGGGCGCTGCTGTCTGCAGATTTACTCGGACGTCCTACTTTCTGAGACGGCAGGCCTCCGGGCGACCTCCGGAGGCCGGAGGAACGACGGCGCCGCCGCCCCCGGTGAAGGAGGGGCGGCGGCGCCGGGTCCGAGCAGGGCCTGCAGGCCCTGGCCGAGGTCAGTCGGAGAGGTTCACCGAGCGGGCGAACTTCGCGCCGATCTCGCCGACGATCTCGGCCAGCACCGGCTGCGGGATCTCCTTGTCCACGGTGAGCGAGACCAGCGCGTCGCCGGTCTCGACGTCCGGGGAGACCTGCATGCCGGCGATGTTGATCCCGGCGTCGCCGAGGATCCGGCCGAGGGTGCCGACCACGCCCGGGCGGTCCTGGTAGCGGAAGAAGGCCATGTGGTCGGTGAGCACCACGTCGACGTCGAAGCTGTCCACGCCGACGATCTTCTGGATGCGCTTCGGGCCGGTCAGCGTGCCGGCGACGGAGACCGTCCGGCCGTCGTTGAGCGTGCCGTTGACGCTGATCACGTTGCGGTAGTCGGGCGACTCGCTGGTCGTGGTCAGCCGCACCTCCAAGCCGCGCTCCTGCGCGAACAGCGGGGCGTTGACGTAGGAGACGGTCTCCGCGACGACGTCCTCGAACACGCCCTTGAGCGCGGACAGCTCCAGTACCTTGACGTCGTGCTGGGTGATCTCGCCGCGCACCTCGACGTCCAGGCGGACGGCGACCTCGCCGGCCAGCGCGGTGAAGATCCGGCCCAGCTTCTCGGCCAGCGGCAGACCCGGTCGCACGTCCTCGGCGATCACGCCGCCCTGGACGTTCACCGCGTCCGGCACCAGCTCGCCGGCCAGTGCCAGGCGCACCGAGCGGGCGACGGCCACGCCGGCCTTCTCCTGCGCCTCCTCGGTCGAGGCGCCCAGGTGCGGGGTGGCCACGACGTTGTCGAAGGCGAACAGCGGGGAGTCGGTGCAGGGCTCGGAGACGTACACGTCCAGGCCGGCGCCGGCGACCCGGCCCTCCTTGAGCGCGGAGGCCAGCGCCTCCTCGTCCACGATCCCGCCGCGGGCGGCGTTGACGATCCGGACGTTGGGCTTCACCTTGTGCAGCGCCTCGTCGCCGATCAGGCCGATCGTCTCCGGGGTCTTCGGCAGGTGCACGGTGATGAAGTCGGAGACCTCCAGCAGCTCGTCCAGCGAGAGCAGCTTGACGCCCATCTGCGCGGCGCGCGCGGCCTGGATGTAGGGGTCGTAGGCGACGACCTTCATACCGAAGGCCGACATCCGCTGCGCGACCAGCACGCCGATCCGGCCGAGGCCCACCACGCCGAGGGTCTTCTCCGCCAGCTCGACGCCGGTGAACTTCGACCGCTTCCACTCGCCGCCCTTCAGCGAGGCGTTGGCGGCCGGGATGTGACGCGCCGTCGAGATCAGCAGGCCGCAGGCCAGCTCGGCGGCGGTGACGATGTTGGAGGTCGGGGCGTTCACGACCATCACGCCGGCCTTGGTGGCGGCCTGCACGTCCACGTTGTCCAGGCCGACGCCGGCCCGGGCGACCACCTTGAGGTTGTTCGCGGCGGCGATCGCCTCGGCGTCCACCTTCGTGGCCGAGCGGATCAGGATCGCGTCGACGTCGGCGATGGCGGTGAGCAGCTCCGCGCGGTCCGCGCCGTTGCAGTGGCGGATCTCGAAGTCGGGGCCGAGCGCGTCGACGGTGGCCGGGGAGAGCTCCTCGGCGATGAGGACGATGCGCTTCTCGGGGGTTCCAGTGCTCACGAGATTGGTCCTAACTGCTGCCCGCGCCCTGCGGGCGGGGCGGGCGGCGGTGGCGGTCTTTCGGGCTGACGCGTGCGGCGAGTCTATAAGCGCGCGGCGGCGCGGAACGCGCCTCATCGGCGCGAAGCGCCGCGGGTTCCCTCCGATAGGTACAACTCCCACCCCCCGCCCATTATCTGGGGCTTCCGCCCCAGCCCCCCGGAGACGGCGACGGCCACCGGGCATCAACCAAGCGACGGCAGCCGGGTGCGGGCCCCAGACGGCTGGTCGCGCAGTTCCCCGCGCCCCTGACGGCCGGCGCTCCGCGCCAGGCCGCAGGGGCGCCGCCGCCCAGGCAGGCGCGAAGCGCCCCCTGAAGGGGCGCGGGGCTGTGACATCGTGCGGCTCCGCCGCGTGGGCGCGCCCGCAAATTCAGGGGCGCGGGGAACTGCGCGACCAACCCGCTGGGGCCCGCAGGCGCCCGACTGCGTCCAGGTGAAGCCTCGTAGGCGAAAAGGGGCGCGGGGCCGTGACATCGTGCGGCTCCGCCGCGTGGGCGCGACAAGCACACTGGGGCCCGCGGCCGGGTGACCGGAGTTCGCTGATGCCCGGTAGCCGCCCCCCGCAACGGGAACGCCCCCGCGCCGCGGGGGATCCGCGGTCACGGGGGCGTCACCGGGGGGTCGGGGGGCGGAGCCCCCCGGGGGGTCAGGCCTGGTCGTCGACCCAGGACATCAGCTTGCGCAGCTTCTTGCCCGTGGTCTCCAGCAGGTGCTCGGAGTCCGCCTTCTTGTACTCGTTGTACTTCGGCAGACCCGCCTTGTACTCCGCCATCCAGGTGTTCGCGAAGGTACCGTCCTGGATCTCGCCCAGGACCTTCTTCATCTCCGCCTTGGTCGCGTCGGTGATGATGCGCGGCCCGGTGACGTAGTCGCCCCACTCCGCGGTCTCGGAGATCGACCAGCGCATCTTCTCCAGCCCGCCCTCGTACATCAGGTCCACGATGAGCTTGAGCTCGTGCAGGCACTCGAAGTACGCGATCTCCGGCTGGTACCCGGCCTCGACCAGGGTCTCGAAGCCGGCCTTGACCAGCGCCGCGGTGCCACCGCACAGCACCGACTGCTCGCCGAACAGGTCGGTCTCGGTCTCCTCGGTGAAGGTGGTCTTGATGACGCCGGCGCGGGTGCCGCCGATGCCCTTGGCGTAGGACAGGCCCAGCGCCAGCGCGTTGCCCGAGGCGTCCTGCTCGACGGCCACGATGCACGGGACGCCGCGGCCCTCCTCGTACTGGCGGCGGACCAGGTGGCCCGGGCCCTTCGGGGCGACCATGACGACGTCCACGTTCGCCGGCGGCTTGATGAAGCCGAAGCGGATGTTGAAGCCGTGGCCGAAGAAGATCGCGTCGCCGTCCTTCAGGCTCGGCTCCACGGCCTCCTTGTAGACGTCGCCCTGGATCGGGTCCGGGACCAGGATCATGATGACGTCGGCCTCGGCCGCGGCCGCCGCCGGGTCCAGCACCCGCAGGCCCTGCTCCTCGGCCTTGGCCCGGGACTTCGAGCCCTCCTTCAGGCCGACGCGGACGTCCACGCCCGAGTCGCGCAGCGACAGCGCGTGGGCGTGGCCCTGGCTGCCGTAGCCGAGGACCGCGACCTTGCGGCCCTGGATGATGGACAGGTCGGCGTCGTCGTCGTAGAACAGCTCGGCCACTTCGGGCATCTCCTTGTGTCTTGCGAGGTGTCAGAACCGCGGTTCCGGGCGCAGCCTACGCGCGCCGGGGGGCGGCTGGTCGCGGATGGTCGGTGGATGAGACCGGACGAACCGGTCGCCGGGCGCGCGGAGCGGGTCCGCGCGCCCTGGGGTGGTCAGGCGGTGCGGTCGAGCGCGCGCAGCGAGCGGTCGGTGATGGACCGCGCGCCGCGCCCGATCGCGACCATGCCGGACTGCACCAACTCCTTGATGCCGAACGGCTCCAGCATGCGCAGCATGGCTTCGAGCTTGTCGGAGGAGCCGGTGGCCTCGATGGTGACGGCGTCCGGCGAGACGTCGACGGTCTTGGCCCGGAAGAGCTGGACGATCTCGGTGATCTGCGAGCGCGTCTCGTTGTCCGCGCGGACCTTCACCAGGACCAGCTCGCGGCGCACGGCCTGCGCCGGGTCCAGCTCGACGATCTTTATGACGTTGACCAGCTTGTTGAGCTGCTTGGTGACCTGCTCCAGCGGGAGATCCTCGACGTTGACCACGATGGTCATCCGCGAGATGTCCGGGTGCTCGGTCGGGCCGACCGCCAGCGAGTCGATGTTGAAGCCGCGCCGGGAGAACAGCGCCGCGACGCGCGCCAGGGCACCGGGCTTGTTCTCCACCAGCACGGAGAGCGTGTGCTTGGACATGGGATCTGCCTTCACTCTTCGTTGTCGCCGAAGTCCGGGCGGACGTCCCGCGCGGCCATGATCTCGTCGTTGGAGGTGCCGGCCGCGACCATCGGCCAGACCATGGAGTCCTGGTGGACGATGAAGTCGATCACGACCGGCGCGTCCTCGATCGCCATCGCCTGCTTGATGACCTCGTCCAGGTCGTCCGGGGACTCGCAGCGCAGGCCGACGCAGCCCATCGCCTCGGCCAGCTTGACGAAGTCGGGGACGCGGGTGCCCTGCGGCGGCTGCTCCCGGCCGTCGTGGCCGGGGCCGGAGTGCAGCACGGTGTTGGAGTAGCGGGCGTTGTAGAACAGCGTCTGCCACTGCCGGACCATGCCGAGCGAGCCGTTGTTGATCACCGCGACCTTGATCGGGATGCCGTTGAGCGCGCAGGTGACCAGCTCCTGGTTGGTCATCTGGAAGCAGCCGTCGCCGTCGATCGCCCACACCGCGGTGTCCGGGCGGCCGGCCTTGGCGCCCATGGCGGCCGGGACCGCGTACCCCATGGTCCCCGCGCCGCCGGAGTTCAGCCAGCTGGCCGGCTTCTCGAAGCCGATGAACTGCGAGGCCCACATCTGATGCTGGCCGACGCCCGCCGCGTAGATCGCGTCCGGGCCGACCAGCTGCCCGATCCGCTCGATGACCTGCTGCGGGGAGAGCAGGCCGTCCGGCGCCGGGTCCCAGCCCAGCGGGTAGGTGCGGCGCCAGCCGTCCAGCTGCTCCCACCAGGCCCCGACGTCGCAGGCGGGCCGGCCCTCGGCGGTGGCGGCTTCGGTCTCGGCCTGGACGGCGACGATCAGGTCGGCGATCACCTCGCGGGCGTCGCCGACGATCGGCACGTCCGCGGCCCGGTTCTTGCCGATCTCCGCCGGGTCGATGTCGGCGTGCACGATGGTCGCGAGCGGCGCGAAGCTGTCCAGCTTGCCGGTGACGCGGTCGTCGAAGCGCGCGCCCAGGGCGATGATCAGATCGGCCTTCTGCAGCGAGGTCACCGCGGCGACCGTGCCGTGCATGCCGGGCATGCCCAGGTGCTGCGGGTGGCTGTCCGGGAAGGCGCCGATGCCCATCAGCGTGGTGGTGACCGGGGCCTTGGTCAGCTCGGCGAGGATCCGCAGCTCGGCGGTGGCCCGCGCCTTCAGCACGCCGCCGCCGACGTAGAGGACCGGGCGCTTGGCGGCGACCAGCAGCCGGGCGGCCTCGCGGATCTGCTTGGCGTGCGGCTTGGTCACCGGGCGGTAGCCGGGCAGCTGGTGCTCGACCGGCCAGCGGAAGACGGTGCTCGCCTGCAGGGCGTCCTTGGCGATGTCGACCAGCACCGGGCCGGGGCGTCCGGTGGCCGCGATGTGGAAGGCCTCGGAGATCACCCGGGGGATCTCGTCGGCGTCCTTGACCAGGAAGTTGTGCTTGGTGATCGGCATCGTGATGCCGCAGATGTCGGCCTCCTGGAACCCGTCGGTGCCGATCAGGTTGGAGGCGACCTGGCCGGTGATCGCGACGATCGGCACGGAGTCCATGTAGGCGTCGGCGATCGGGGTGACCAGGTTGGTCGCGCCCGGTCCCGAGGTCGCCATGCACACCCCGACCTTGCCGGTGGCCTGCGCGTAGCCGGTGGCGGCGTGTCCGGCCCCCTGCTCGTGCCGGACCAGCACGTGACGCAGCTTGGTGGAGTCCATCAGCGGGTCGTAGGCCGGGAGGATCGCGCCGCCCGGGAGGCCGAAGATGGTGTCCACGCCGACCGACTCCAGGGAGCGGATGAGGGACTGCGCACCGGTCATGGTCTCGGCGGCGGGAATTCCGGCCTGGGCCGGGGTCTCCGCGCGGTGGTGGGCGGTGGCCTGCTCGGTCATCTGCGTGTCTCTTCTCCGCTCGCGCCCGGCCGGGCGAGCCGGGCGTCGGTTGAGGCGTGGATCGGTGAGGCGGACGGTCGGGGGACGGGTGCGGCGGCGCCTCGTGAGGCCCGGGTGGGGGCTCTTCGCTGCTCGGAGGCAACAAAAAACCCCTCGTGCCGTGAGGCAGGCGAGGGGGGCGCGTCGGCGAGTGATTCCGGGAGCGGTGTCTCCGGTCAGCCGACGCGCTTGCCAAGTACGAGAATTCCGGTGCGCATGGCGTTGACCTTCCTCCGGCCACCGGGGCGATGTCAAGCGCGACCCCGTCGGGTCTCACCATCCGGACCGGCGGTGGGACGATCCGACGTCCTGCGCCGGGTCGGCGGCGTCCTCGCAGGTCGCGGGCGTTCTGCTCGGGCCGGGGGCGGCCGGGTGGGTCCGGTCACCGGGACGCGCCGCCCGGTTCGGCGGCGGGTTCGATGTCACCCGGGAGAGGGAAGCCCTGCGGCGGCACCTCCGCGCGCAGCAGGCGGACCAGCGCGGGCTCGTCCAGCGGAGGGCCGTAGAACGGCCCGCGGGCGTACCGGCAGCCGAGGGCGCGCAGCGTCTCCGCCTGCTCGGCGCTGCGCACGCCGTCGGCGACGGCGGACATGCCCAGCTCCCGGCCCAGTTGGAGTACGGACGCGCACAGGGCGCGCGGGAGCTTCTCGTCCACCACCCCGGCGACGAGTTCGGGTTCCAGGACGAAGCCGGCGAGGCCCGGGGAGCCGGGGGCGGCCGCCGCGAGTCCGGCCAGCGCGCCGATCCCGGCGTAGGCCACCCGCACGCCGAGCCGGTTCAACTCGGCGAAACGCGGCAGCAGGTGGCGGGCGTCGGGCTGCGGGGCGTCGGGCTGCGGCGGGCCTGCCTGGTGGGCGCCGGGAAGGCCGGCGTGCCGGTCCACCGGTCGCGGATCGTCCGCGCGCCGGCCGGCCGGCCGGTCCGCGGCGGGGAGCGCGCCGGACTCCCCCGCCGTGATCTCCAGGACCAGATACGCGGCCGGCAGCTCGGTCCGCCGCAGCGCGCTCGCGATCAGCGACGGCGTCGCCGGGGCGGCCGCCGCGGCGGCCGGCAGCCGGACCGCCACCATGCAGGGCCGGCCGTCGCCGCCCGGACGCCGCCCGGCGGCCCGCAGCAGGGCCTGCTCGATCGTCCAGCGGAGCACGCCGCTGCCCTGGTCCGGCGCCGAGGGGCGGATCTCGGCCGGGCCCAGCATCCGGCCGTCGCGCCCGCGCAGATGCGGCTCGGCCAGCAGGGCGGCCACCCGGCCGGTGCGGAGGTCCACCACCGGGTGGTGCAGGAGCACGAGTTCGTCCTCCCGCGGGGCCGTCCGCAGCCGCTGCTCGCGCTCCGTACGGCGGCGGTGCTCGGCCCGCAGCTCGGGCGTGTACTGGTGGACCCTGCCCTTGCCGTCGGCCTTCGCCTGGTACATCGCCAGGTCGGCGTTGCGGATCAGCGCGGCGGGGTCGGTGCCCGGCTCGGCGTAGGCGACGCCGATGCTGGCCGCGACCGTGCGCTCCTCGCCGCCGGCCCAGTAGGGCGCGGAGACCGCCGCGCGCAGCCGCTCGGCGATCTCCATGACCTGCTCGGGGCCGACCCGGCCGGTGATGAGGGCGGCGAACTCGTCGCCGCCGAGCCGGGCCACGGTGTCGCCGGCCCGGACGGTCTCCTGCAGCCGCTCGCCGGCCTGGCGCAGCAGCTCGTCGCCGACCTGGTGGCCGGCGGCGTCGTTGACCGCCTTGAAGCCGTCGAGGTCGAGGTAGAGCACGGCGATGCAGCGGTCCTCGTCGCGGCGGCCGCGCAGCGCGGCGCCGACCCGCTCGGTGAACAGCAGGCGGTTCGGCAGGTCGGTGAGCGGGTCGTGGGAGGCGCTGTGCTTCAACTGCGCCTGCAGGCGGACGTGTTCGGTGACGTCCCGGCTGTTGAAGAGCAGCCCGTCGGCGTGCCGGGCGACCGTGGACTCGATGTGCAGCCAGCCGCCGTCGCCCGAGCGGATCCGGTACTCGATCCGGGTGGTCGGCTCGGCGCCGCCCGCGCCGCCCGCCCCGCCGCCGTCGGCCGCGGCGGGCTCGCGGGCGAGGTAGCGCTGGACCTCCCACTGCACGTGACCGACGTCGTCCGGGTGGATGAGCTCCGGCAGGGAGCGGCCGACCAGCTCGTCGGCGGAGCGGCCGTACACCCCGGCAGCGGCGGCGCTCACCCAGCTCAGCACCCCGCCCGGTCCCGCGATCATGATGACGTCGCTGGAGCCCTGCACCAGCGAGCGGAAGTGCTGCTCCTGCTCGGCGAGTTCGCGGGTCAGCCGGAGGTTGTCGACCAGCATCACGCCCTGCCGCAGCAGCAGGGCGATGACCACGGAGCAGGCGATGACCAGGACCACCCGGTCCATCGGCCGGCCGCCGAGCACCGTGTACAGCAGCCCCGCGGTGCAGACCCCGGCGGCGGTGTACGGGGTGAGCGCGCTGAGCAGCGAGGCGGTGCGGCGGACGTGCCGGCGCGGCGCACCGGGCGCGATCGGCGGCTCGGCCGCTGACCGGCCGCCGCCCGCCGCCCGGCCGCTCCCGCCCCTGCCGCTACGGCCCCGGCCGCCCGCCCAGGGCGCCCGGGCGAGCAGCATGCTGCCGGTGAACCAGCCCGCGTCGAGCAACTGCCCGGAGTGGTAAGAGCCGTGGACGGCGGGGGCGGTGAAGATGGCGTCGCAGGCGACCGTGACCGCCAGCGCGACCGCGGCGGTGTGCACGGCCGCGCGGTTGCCGGCGCCGCCGGTGAAGCGGAGGCCGAGCACCGTGGAGATCAGCAGGATGTCCAGGACCGGGTAGGCCAGCGCGAGGGTGAGCCGGAGCGGCTGGTCGGTGGCCCCGGCCGCCTCCCGGGCCAGCGCGAGGCTCCAGCTGAGCGTGAGCAGCGAGCCGGCGATCAGCCAGGCGTCCAGCAGCAGGCAGAGCCAGCCGGCGGCGCTGCGGGGCCGGGCCGCGAGCAGCAGCAGGCCGAGGATCGCCGAGGGGGCGAAGAACAGGAACGCGTAGTCGGCGACCGAGGGGTCGGGCACAGGCGCCCGGAGCACCACCTCGTACCAGCCCCAGACGCCGTTGCCGAAGGCGACCGTGAGCGAGGAGCAGCCGAAGCAGACCCAGGCGACGCGTGCCCGGGCGCCGCGCGAGCAGGCGTGCACGACGCAGGAGACCGCCGCGCAGCCGGCCGCCCCGGCGAGTCCGAAGTCGCCCATGACGTCGGCGAGTCGGGGCGTCCACCAGTCCTGGGAGGCGCCGGCGCCGTAGCCGCCGCAGAGCAGGAGGAGCAGCAGGACCGGCCAGCCGGGGCGGCTGCCGGCGAGGGCCGTGGTCCACTCCGCGATCCACCCCGACGGCCCGCGCGGGCGGATCCGGCCGCCCGCGCCGGGGCGGGCGTCGGCGACGGACTCCGCGGCCCCCGCCGGCTCCCCGGGGATCCCCGGCAGGAGGGCCCGGAAGCGTGAGCGCGGCCGGAGGCTGACCGGTCGGACGGCGGGGTGCGGGGCGAAGGGCGGCATCCCGTCGTCGACGGCGGGCCGGCCGGCGGGCGCCCCGTCGGCGGAAGCCCCGACGGCGGCTCCGACTGGGGCGCCGGCGGCTCCGGTATCGGGCGAGGACGAGTCGGACGGCGAGGACGGCGGCCCGGCGGGCGGGGGCGCGGTCGGTGGCCGCCGCGACGGCGGCTGCGGCGGGACGGCGGTCGCGGACAGCAGGCCGGTCCGGGCGCTGTCCGCGCCCCCGGCCACCGACGAGGCCTTCGCGGCGGACGCGGTCGGCACCCCCGATGCCGTCGGCACCCCCGGCGCGCCCGGTTCCGGTGTCGCGGCCGTCGCGGCGCCGTCCGGCGTATCCGCGCCGGACAGCACGGCATCCCTGGCACTCACCCGCGTACTCCCCCTCCGCGGCAGGGCGGACGGGCGGCCTCGCCCCGGCGCTCCCCCGAGCTGCCGGGGGCTCGCATCACGTCGCACCTGCGCCTGCTCCCCTGGGCGCCCCCACGGCGCCGGGCGCCCTTGCCCGGCCGCCACGGACACGCCGACCGACACCCGCCAGGGGGCCGCCGCGCCGACGCGCCCCGGCTGAGGAACGACGGGCAGCACCCCGATCGGGTGTGACCCGTGCGGCCGAGCGCGGCCCGTGGGCCGGCTGCGCCGCACGCTGCCGACCCGGACGATACACCATATCCGTCACTCAGCGGCACCCCGCCAGAACTCAGAGTAATTGAATCCAGGGTACGGGAGACCGTGCGGGGAATCGACGGGATTCGCCCCGCGCACCTCAGTCCGCAGGGCGCACGGCCTCCGCGCCGGGGCGCACGACGTGGCGCGGCGGCGCACCCGCCACCCACCGGCCGACCTGCTCGCGCAGCAGCCGCAGCGCCCGCGGGCGGAAGGCCGAGGAGGGGCCCCCGACGTGCGGGGAGATCAGGACTCCGGGCGCCGACCAGAGCGGATGGCCGGGCGGCAGCGGCTCCGGGTCGGTGACGTCCAGCGCGGCGCGCAGCCGGCCCGCCGTCAGCTCGGCCAGCAGGGCGCCGGTGTCCACCACCGCGCCGCGCGCGACGTTGACCAGCAGGGCGCCGTCCTTCATCCGGGAGAGAAAGGCGGCGTCGGCGAGGTGCCGGGTGCTCTCCGTGAGCGGGACGACCAGCACCACGACGTCCGCGTCCGGGAGGAGCGCGGGGAGCTCGGAGAGGGCGCGTACGGGCCCGAGGGGCGCGTCCCGCTCCGTGCGCGCCACTCGTACCACCTCGCACTCGAAGGGCCGCAGCCGCTTCTCGATCGCGGTGCCGATCGAGCCGTAGCCGACGATCAGCACCCGCCGGTCGGCGAGCGAGTCGTGGAAGGCCTGGTTCCAGCGCTGCGCGGCCTGGTCGCGGACGAAGGCGGGGACGTTCCGCAGCGAGGCGAGGATCAGGGTGAGGGCGAGTTCGGCGGTCGAGGCGTCGTGCAGGCCGCGGGCGTTGCAGGCGGTGACGCCGGCTGGCAGGTGCGGGAGCACGTCGTCCACGCCCGCCGTGAGGGTCTGCACCACGCGCAGGGCCGGCATCCGGGACAGCAGCGGCAGCGCCCGCGGATGGTGCATGTAGGGCAGGCAGAAGAACTCGATCCCGCGCAGCACCTCCGCGCCGGGCGGCTCGGCGACGCCGTCCCAGACGGCGGCCGGGAGCCCGGCGGGGAGACCGCCGATCTCCTCGGGCGGATACGGCAGCAGGCAGCGGGCGGCCCCGGGACGTGCAGCGGTCATACCGGCAACCCTAGCCGGACGGCCTCACCCCGCGGCGGCGGGCACCGGCGCGCTCGCCGGCACGGACGCCTGCACGGACGCCGGCTCGGGCCCCGGCTCGGACGCCGGCTCGGGGAAGAGCCGCAGCCGGTGGGCGACCGACGCGGCCTCGCCGCGGGTGGCGACCTCCAGCTTGGCCAGGATGTTGGAGACGTGCACGCTGGCCGTCTTGAGCGAGATGAACAGCCGCTCGGCGATCTGCCGGTTGGTGCAGCCCTCGGTGAGCAGGCGCAGCACGTCCCGCTCCCGCCGGGTCAGGCCGAGCGCCGCGACGGCGTCCACCTCGCCGGGCCCCCGCTGCTCCGGTGCCCGCGATCGTGCGGCCCCCTCGGAGCCGCGCGGCTCCGCGAGCGGCAGCCGGGCGCGCTCGGCGAGCAGTTCGGTCTCGCGGACCAGGCGCACGTCGCCCGAACGCCGGGCCCAGTGGGCAGCCCGGAGCAGCAGCCGGCCTGCCTCCGCCCGCTCGCCGCGCGCGGCCTCCGCCTCGGCGGCGCGCAGCAGCGCGGTGGCGGTCGGCACCGGATGCCCGACCGGCTCCAGCAGCCGCGCCGCCTCCCGGAACAGTTCGGGCAGACTCCGTTCGGAGCCCGACTCGCCCCGGGCGCGGGCGAGTTCGGCGTCGAACAGGGCGGCCCAGCCGCGCGCGGCCGGCCAGTCGGCGGGCAGGCCGGCGGCGACCGCGGCGATGCGCTCCAGCACCCGCGGGCGGTCGGCGTCGAGTGCCGGCAGTCCGCGCGCGTCGGCCTCCAGGGCGACGGCCTCCGTCAGCAGCGGGCGGCTGTAGCGGGCGTACCGGAGGATGGCGGGCCGGGTGTCGAGGAGTTCGGTGACCAGGGCGCGGGCTTCGGCGTACCGGCCCTGGCGGCCGGCCAGGCGTATCCGGGCGTGCTGGATCGGCAGCAGGGACTGCGCGGGGGCCGGCGCCGGGGTGTCCTCGAGGGCGGCCTCCAGCAGCGCCTCGGCGGTGGCGTGGTCGCCGCGGCGTAGCGCCAGCTCGGCCCGCAGGCGGTGCAGGAAGCGGACCTCCTTGCTCGATCCCTCGCCCGGCCCGACCTCCGCGAGGTGTGCCTCCGCCTCGGCGAGCCGGCCGAGCGCGATCAGCGGCTCGACCTGATTGCCGATCAGCAGCGCGCCCTGGATGACGCGGAGGCCGTTGCCCCGGACCCAGTCGACCCCGGCCGCCGCGACCTCGGCGGCCTCCTCGGAGCGGCCGAGGCCTTCGAGGGCGTCGGAGAGGTTCACATAGGCCCGCGAGACCAGGTCCGGGTCGCCGTGCGCGCGGGCCTCCGCGAGTACGGCGCGCAGCTCCGGCAGACCCTCCTCGCCCTCGCCCAGCATGATCTTTATCGAGGCCCGGATGCAGCGGGAGTGCAGCTCCACCAGCTGGGTGCCGGCCTCGCGGGCGATGGCGACGGCGCGTTCGGCCGTCCGCAGGCCCTCGGGCCCGGGCCAGTCGACCATGTCGCAGGCGCCGAGCCGGCTGAGCAGCTCCGCCAGCACGGCGGACGGCGGCCTGGTCTCCGCCAGGGCGCGGGCGTGGTCCAGCTGCTCGCGGCCGTCGCCCCGGCCCAGGGCTCCGAGCAGGCGGGCGCGCTGGCCCCAGAACCAGGCGGCGCGCAGCGGGTCCTGGGCCTCGTCGATGATCTCCAGGGCGCGCTTGGTGAGCGCGAAGCCGTGTTCCCGCTCGCCGCAGAGCCGGGCGGCGACGACGGCCTCGGCGAGCACATCCAGGTAGTACAGCCGGCCGTGGTCGTGCGCGGGGTCGGTGCAGGTGCAGGCGGGGTAGGTCTCGGCGTAGTCGTGCGCCCGGAGCCCGCCGAGGGCCTCCTCGGGCACCCGGGGCCACAGCTCCAGGGCGCGGTCGAGCATCTGGAGCTGTTCGGCGAAGGCGTTGCGGCAGCGCGCGGCCCGGGCGGCGTCGAGCGCGGCGGGCAGCGCGCGTTCCGCGACGCCGGCGCAGTGCCAGTAGCGGGCCAGCCGGGCGGCCCGCTGGTCGGCGGGGACCAGTTCGGGGTGGGCGGCCAGCACCTCGGCGTAGCGCAGGCAGAAGGCGGTGCTCTCGCCGGGCAGCAGGTCGTCGTCGACGGCCTCGCGGACCAGGGCGTGCCGGAAGCGGTAGCCCTCGCCGTCGGCGGTGGCCCGGACGATGTTCTCCTCGACCGCGCAGCGCAGGGCGGTCAGGAGCTGATCCGGCGTCAGGTCGTCCAGGACGGCGGCGAGCAGCGCGTGCTCGACGGAGGAGCCGCCGGAGGCGAGCACCCGCAGGATCCGCTGGGTCTGCTCCGGCAGCTTCTCGACCCGGACCAGCAGCAGGTCGCGCAGGGATTCGCTGAGGCCCCGGCAGCCCTGCTGGTGGCTGACGGCGAGCTCCTCGACGAAGAAGGGGTTGCCCTCGGAGCGCCGGTGGATCCGGGAGACCAGGGCGTCCTCGGGCGCCGCGGCGAGGATGCCGGCGAGTTGCTCGGCGACCTCGGAGCGGCCGAAGCGGGTGAGCTCCAGCCGCTGCACGGTCCGCAGCCGCTCCAGCTCGGCCAGGAAGGGCCGCAGCGGGTGCCGTCGGTGCAGGTCGTCGGTGCGGTAGGTGCCGAGGATCACCAGGCGGGAGCCGGGCCGGACCGAGCGGATCAGGTAGAGCAGCAGCTCCCGGGTCGAGCGGTCGGACCAGTGCAGGTCCTCGACGGCCAGCACGACCGTCCGCTCGGCGGAGAGCCGCTCGAAGAGCCGCGCGATGTGCTCGAAGAGCCGGGCCCGGCCGTACTCGTCCGGCGAGTCCGCGGCGGCCTCGCCCCACTCCGGGAGGATCCGGGCGAGCTGGCCCTGGCTGCCGTCGATGGCGGCGGCCAGCTCGGGGCTGTCCGGCCCGAGGGCGCGGTGCAGCCCGCGCAGGGCGGTGACGATCGGGGCGTAGGGCAGGCCCTCGGCGCCGATCTCGACGCAGCCGCCGAAGGCCGGCAGGGCGCCCTGCCGCGCGGCGCGCGCGCCGAACTCCTCCAGCACGCGCGTCTTGCCGACGCCGGCCTCGCCGCCGATCAGCAGGGCCTGCGGCCGGCCGAGCGCGGCGCGCTCCAGCGCGGCGTCCAGCTCGGCCATCTCGGCCGCGCGGCCGACGAACACCGGACTCACGGAAAACCGCTCCACATCTGCGAGCATGCCACAGCCCTCTGACGCGCCGACAGGAGTTATCCACAGCACGGCACGGCGGACGGGCTCCGCCGTGCCGTGGATCAGGCGGCGGTGGATCCGCGCCGGGTGAACAGGGACCGCGGCGCACGTGGCCCGGCCGCTCGCGCCGAGCCGCGTTCCCCGGGTGACGCCTCCTTTCGTGATTCGTCCTTGCGCGCCCGGCGGGCGGCACGCGCCGCGGCGAGCAGCCGGTCCCGCTCGGCGCGGTCGCGCAGCTCCTGCTGGCGGATCTGCGCGTAGGCCAGTTCGGTCGGGTGGTCGAAGGCGCTCATGGCGTCTCCCTCTCGGTCTCGTCCTCGGTGTGCTTGCTTCGAGTACGAGACTCCGCTCTGAGGTGGGGCCCGGGCATCGGGAGACTGCCCGATCTCTCGCGGGCGGGGGCCTCAGAAACGCGCCGCGGCGCCGCCGTCCGGTACCTAGGAAGGGTCCGGTCGGCGGCGCCGCGTAAGGGGGTGCGACCTCAGGGCCCTCCTCGGGGCCCCGGGGTCCTCAGGCCAGGCGCTCCAGGATGAGTTCCTTGACCCGCGCCGCGTCGGCCTGCCCGCGGGTCGCCTTCATGACGGCGCCGACCAGGGCGCCGGCCGCCGCCACCTTGCCGGCCCGGATCTTCTCGGCGACGTCCGGGTTGGCCGCGATGGCCTCGTCCACCGCCGTGGTGAGCGCGCCTTCGTCGGAGACCACGGCCAGGCCGCGCTTCTCCACGACCTGGTCCGGCTCTCCCTCGCCGGCCAGCACGCCCTCGATCACCTGGCGGGCCAGCTTGTCGTTGAGCTTGCCCTCGGCGACCAGCGCCGTCACCCGCGCCACCTGGGCCGGGGTGATCGGCAGCGCGGACAGCTCCACGCCCTGCTCGTTGGCAGTCCGGGCGAGCTCGCCCAGCCACCACTTGCGGGCCTGGTCGGCCTTGGCGCCCTCGGCGGTGGTGGCCTCGATCAGGTCCACCGCGCCGGCGTTGACCGCCGCCTGCATGTCCTTGTCGGACAGACCCCACTCGGCCTGCAGCCGGGCGCGGCGCACCCGCGGCAGCTCCGGCAGGCCGGCGCGCAGCTCCTCCACCCACTCCCGGGAGGGGGCCACGGGCACCAGGTCGGGCTCGGGGAAGTAGCGGTAGTCCTCCGCCTCCTCCTTGATCCGGCCGGAGGTGGTGCTGCCGTCCTCCTCGTGGAAGTGCCGGGTCTCCTGGACGATCGTGCCGCCCTCGGAGAGCACCGCGGCGTGCCGCTCGACCTCGAACCGGACCGCGCGCTCGACGCTGCGCAGCGAGTTGACGTTCTTGGTCTCCGAGCGGGTGCCGAACTTCTCCTGGCCGATGGGGCGCAGCGACAGGTTGACGTCGCAGCGCATCTGGCCCATCTCCATCCGCGCCTCGGAGACGCCGAGCGCGCGGATCAGGTCCCGCAGCTCGGCGACGTAGGCGCGGGCGACCTCGGGCGCGCGGCGGCCGGCGCCGGTGATCGGCTTGGTGACGATCTCGATCAGCGGGATGCCGGCCCGGTTGTAGTCGAGCAGCGAGTGCGAGGCGCCGTGGATGCGGCCGGTGGCACCGCCGACGTGGGTCGACTTGCCGGTGTCCTCCTCCATGTGGGCGCGCTCGATCTCCACGCGGAAGATCTCGCCGTCCTCCAGCTGCACGTCGAGGTGGCCGTCGAAGGCGATCGGCTCGTCGTACTGGGAGGTCTGGAAGTTCTTCGGCATGTCCGGATAGAAGTAGTTCTTCCGGGCGAAGCGGCACCACTCGGCGATCTCGCAGTTGAGCGCCAGTCCGATGCGGATCGCGGACTCCACGCCGGTGGCGTTGACCACCGGGAGCGCGCCGGGCAGGCCCAGGCAGGTCGGGCAGACCTGCGAGTTGGGCTCGGCGCCGAGTGCCGTGGAGCACCCGCAGAACATCTTGGTCTTGGTGCCGAGCTCGACGTGGACCTCCAGGCCCATCACCGGGTCGTACGACGCCAGCGCCTCGTCGAACGGCACCAGGTTCATGACGCTCACTGCGTCTCCTTCTTCCTGCTTGCTGCCTGTCGCCGTCAGCCGGACAGGACGTCGTCGTTGCCGAGCTGGCGGATCTCGCGGATCACCAGCAGCGCGCCGGTGACCAGCGCGGCCGCGCTGACCACGGCGTTGACCAGCCGGAGGGTGTCGCTCTCGGCCCGGGCCCGGCGGACGTCCTTCACGATGCCGAAGGCGCCGAAGGCGCTTCCGCCGAGTGAGACGAACAGGCCGGGCTTGGAGTGCTTGAAGCCCTTGAGGGCCTTGGGGTCGACCTTGGACTTCTTCTCGTTGTCGCTGCTCACAGTGCCGGTGCCTCCTCAAGCAGGGGGTGACCCCACTTCTCGGTGAACGCTGCTTCCACCGCCGCACCTACCCGGTACAGGCGGTCGTCGGCCATCGCCGGGGCGATGATCTGCAGGCCGACCGGGAGATTGTCCTCCGGCGCGAGGCCGCAGGGCACGGACATCGCCGCGTTGCCCGCGAGGTTCGACGGAATGGTGCACAGGTCCGCCAGGTACATCGCCATCGGGTCGTCGGCGCGCTCGCCGATCGGGAAGGCGGTGGTCGGCGTGGTCGGCGAGATCAGCACGTCCACCTGCTCGAACGCCTTCTCGAAGTCCCGCGTGATGAGCGTGCGGACCTTCTGCGCCGAGCCGTAGTAGGCGTCGTAGTAGCCCGAGGAGAGGGCGTAGGTGCCGAGCATGATCCGGCGCTTCACCTCGGGGCCGAAGCCGGCCTCGCGGGTGAGGGCGGTGACCTCCTCGGCCGAGCGGGTGCCGTCGTCGCCGGTCCGCAGGCCGTAGCGCATGGCGTCGAACCGGGCCAGGTTCGAGGAGCACTCGGAGGGGGCGATCAGGTAGTACGCCGGCAGCGCGTACGTGAAGGACGGGCAGGAGACCTCGACGACCTCGGCGCCCAGCTCGCGCAGCAGCTCCACCGACTCGGTGAACCGCTGCATCACGCCGGCCTGGTAGCCCTCGCCGCCGAACTCCTTGACCACGCCGATCCGCATCCCGCGCACGTCGCCGTTGCGGGCCGCCTCGACCACCGGCGGCACCGGGGCGTCGACGGAGGTGGAGTCCAGCGGGTCGTGCCCGGCGATGACCTCGTGCAGCAGGGCCGCGTCCAGCACCGTGCGGGCGCAGGGGCCGCCCTGGTCCAGCGAGGAGGAGAAGGCGATCAGGCCGTAGCGGGAGACCGCGCCGTAGGTCGGCTTGACGCCGACGGTGCCGGTGACGGCGCCGGGCTGGCGGATCGAGCCACCGGTGTCGGTGCCGATCGCCAGCGGGGCCTCGTACGCGGCGAGCGCCGCCGCGGAGCCGCCGCCGGAGCCGCCGGGGATCCGGGTGAGGTCCCACGGGTTGCCGGTCGGGCCGTAGGCGCTGTTCTCGGTGGAGGACCCCATGGCGAACTCGTCCATGTTGGTCTTGCCGAGGATGACGACGTCGGCGTCCTTCAGACGCTTCGTCAGGGTCGCGTCGTAGGGCGGGACCCAGCCCTCGAGGATCTTCGAGCCGGCGGTGGTCGGCACGCCCTGGGTGGTGAAGACGTCCTTCAGCGCGAGCGGGACGCCGGCGAGCGGGCCGAGCTTCTCGCCCCGCGCGCGCTTCTCGTCCACGGCGCGCGCCTGGGCCAGCGCGCCCTCGCGGTCGACGTGCAGGAAGGCGTGCACCTTCTCGTCCACGGCGGCGATCCGGTCCAGGTGCGCCTGGGCGACCTCGACGGCGGTGACCTTGCCGGCGGCGATCGCCTCGGCGGTCTCGGCCGCGGTCCAGCGGGTGATGTCGGTCATCAGTCCTCCCCGAGGATCTGCGGCACGCGGAAGCGCTGCTCCTCCGCGGCGGGCGCGCCGGAGAGCGCCTGCTCGGGGGTGAGCGAGGGGCGGACCACGTCCGCGCGCATCACGTTGGTGAGCGGCAGCGGGTGCGAGGTCGGCGGGACGTCGTCTGCGGCGATCTCGCTGACGCGGGCGACCGCGTCCACGATGTCGTTGAGCTGCTCGGCGAAGTGGTCCAGCTCTTCGCTCTTCAGCTCCAGACGCGACAGCCGGGCGAGGTGGGCGACCTCCTCGCGGGTGATGCCTGGCATGCAGCGATCCTCAGGTGAGTTACGGGTGTCGTGTGCCCCCATCCTAGAGACCGGCGGACACACCCCCATCCTACGGAGGCGCGCGCCCCGTCAGGGGCGCGGGACAGTGACACCTGTGGCTCCGCCACGCGGGCGCGACCAGCCTCCTACTTCCCGCACCCGCACGAGCGCCGAAGGCGCCTGAAGGGGCGCGGGGAACTGCGCGACCAGCCACCTGGGGCCCGCACCCGCCCGACCGCGGTCGCTGATGCCCGGTAGGCGCAAAAAGGGGCGCGGGGAACTGCGCGACCAGCCACCTGGGGCCTGCAGCCGCCCCACCGCAGCCGCTGATGCCCGGTAGGCGAAAAAGGGGCGCGGGGAACTGCGCGTCACTCCGAGGGGGCCTCGGGGGCTTCGCCCCCGGCCTCCGCGTCGGCGCGCTCAGCCACCCACGCGCGCGCAGCGTCCGCGCCCTCCGCCAGGAGAACCGCGAACCCTTCGTCATCAAGGATCGGCCGCCCCAGCTGCACCGCCTTGTCGAACTTCGACCCCGGGTTGTCCCCCACCACCACGAAGTCGGTCTTCTTTGACACCGACCCCGTCACCTTCGCCCCGCGCGCCTGCAGCGCGTCCTTCGCCGCGTCGCGCGAGTACTCCGCGAGCGTCCCGGTCACGACGACGGTCAGCCCCGCCAGCGGCCGCGGCCCCGCCTCCTCCGCCGCCTCGTCGACCAGCCGGACGCCCGCCGCGCGCCAGCGCTCGATGATCTCCCGGTGCCAGTCCTCCGCGAACCACTGCTTGATGGAGGCGGCGATGACCGGCCCGACGCCCTCGACCGCGGCCAGCTCCGCCTCCTCCGCCTCCGCGATCCGGTCGATCGAGCGGAACTCGCGGGCCAGCGCCTCCGCCGCGACCGGCCCGACGTGCCGGATCGACAGGCCGGTGATGAACCGCGCCAGCGGCCGCTCCCGCGCCGCCCGCAGGTTCTCCAGCAGCGCGGTCGCGGTCTTCTTCGGCTCGCCCTTGAGGTTGGCGAAGAAGGTGACGACCTTCTCCTCGCCGGTCTTCTCGTCCCGTCGCGGGAGCCCCGTGTCCGGGTCGCGGACGACCACCTTGATCGGCAGCAGCTGCTCCATCGTGAGGTCGAACAGCCCGCCCTCGTCCGTCAGCGGCGGCTCCGCCGGCTCCAGCGGCTGGGTCAGCGCCGTCGCCGCGACGTAGCCGAGCGCCTCGATGTCCAGCGAGCGGCGGCCGGCCAGGTAGAAGAGGCGCTCGCGCAACTGCGCCGGGCAGGAGCGGGCGTTGGGGCAGCGCAGGTCGACGTCGCCCTCGGCCATCGGCCGCAGCTCCGTCCCGCACTCCGGGCAGGCGGTCGGCATCACGAACTCCCGCTCGCTGCCGTCCCGCAGGTCCACCACCGGGCCGAGCACCTCGGGGATGACGTCGCCGGCCTTGCGCAGCACCACGGTGTCGCCGATCAGCACGCCCTTGGACTTCACCACGTCCTGGTTGTGCAGGGTGGCGAACTCCACCACCGAGCCGGCCACCTTCACCGGCTCCATCACCGCGTACGGCGTCGCACGCCCCGTGCGGCCGACGGAGACCCGGATGTCCAGCAGCTTGGTGTTGACCTCCTCCGGCGGGTACTTCCAGGCGATCGCCCAGCGCGGCGCGCGCGAGGTCGCGCCGAGCCGGCCCTGCAGCGGGATCTCGTCGACCTTGACGACCACGCCGTCGATCTCGTGCTCGACCGAGTGCCGCTGCTCGCCGTAGCGGGCGATGAACGCCTTCACCTCGGCGGGGGTGGAGAGCACCTGGTTGTACTTGGCCGTCGGCAGCCCCCAGGCGTGCAGCATCTCGTAGGCGTGCGACTGGCGGTCGATGTCGAAGCCGCGGCGGGCGCCGATGCCGTGCACCACCAGGTGCAGCGGGCGGGTGGCGGTGACCCGCGGGTCCTTCTGCCGCAGCGAACCGGAGGCGGAGTTGCGGGGGTTGGCGTAGGGCTTCTCCCCCGCCTCCACCAGCGCGGCGTTCAGCCGCTCGAAGTCCTCCAGCGGGAAGTACACCTCGCCGCGGACCTCGACCAGCTCCGGCACCGGGTGGCCGGCGTCGCCGCGCAGCTGCACCGGGACCTCGGCGATGGTGCGGATGTTGGCCGTGACGTCCTCGCCGATCCGGCCCGTCCCCCGGGTCGCGGCGCGGACCAGCCGGCCGTGCTCGTAGACCAGGTCGATCGCCGCGCCGTCGACCTTCAGCTCGCACAGGTAGTGGTACTCCTGGCCGCCGAGCTCCTTGGCGACGCGGTCGATCCAGGCGTCGAGCTCCTCGTCGGCGAAGGCGTTGTCGAGGGAGAGCATCCGCTCGAGGTGCTCGACCTCGGTGAACTCGTTGGAGAAGCTGCCGCCGACCTTCTGCGTCGGGGAGTCGGGGGTGCGCAGCGCCGGGTACTGCTCCTCGATCCCCTCCAGCTCGCGCATCAGGGCGTCGAACTCGGCGTCGGAGACGGTCGGCGCGTCCTTCACGTAGTAGCGGAAGCGGTGCTCCTCGATCTCCTCCGCGAGCGCGCCGTGGCGCTCGCGGACCTCGGCCGGGACCTCCGCGAGTTCGAGCATCCTGCCGTCGCCTGCTGCGGCCACCGGTTCTCCTCCTGCGCTACGGGCGTTCCTACTCGGGTGAGTCGGCGAGGCTGCGAGCCGCCCTGACGCACTGTGACAGCGCGCGGCGGGCGTAGGCCGGGGAGGCCCCGGCCAGCCCGCAGCTCGGGGTCACCACGACACGGCGCGCGAGCAGACCGGGATCGAGGCCGAGCCTGCGCCACACCGCCCTCACACCGCTGACACTACCGGCCGGGTCCGACAATTCCCGGTCTCCGGACGGCAGCGCGGGCACCGCGCCCGCGAGCAGCACCGTGCCGCCCTCCACCGCCTCCCCGATCGCGTCGTCGTCACGCTGCGTCAGCAGGGACCAGTCGAGCGAGATCCCGGCGGCGCCGGCCGCGCGCAGCAGACCGATCGGCACCTCCGGCGCGCAGCAGTGCACCACCACCGGCAGCTCCAGCGCCCGGACCAGGCCGCGCAGCGCCTCCTCCGCGGTGCCCTTGTCCACCGCGCGCAGCCGCTGCCAGCCGCTGGCCGTCGGCACCGAGCCGGCCAGCACGGCGGGCAGCGCCGGCTCGTCCAGCTGGAGCACCAGCTCGGCGCCGGGGATCCGGCGGCGCAGCTCGGCGAGGTGCCCGCGCAACCCCTCGGTCAGCGAGGCCGCCAGGTCGCGGCAGGCGCCGGGGTCGGCGAGCGCCTTCTCGCCGCGCTTGAGCTCCACCGTGGCGGCGAGCGTCCACGGCCCGACGGCCTGCACCTTCAGCGGTCCCGTCCAGCCCTGGGTGAACTCCTCCAGCGCGTCCAGGTCCTCGCGCAGCCAAGCGTGCGCGCGGCGGGTGTCGCGGCCGGGCCGGTCGGCGAACCGCCAGCCGGAGGGCTCGACCGCCGCCCACAGCTCGACCAGCAGCCCGAGGCTCCGGCCGGTCATGTCGGCGCCGGGCCCGCGCACGGGCAGCTCGGGAAGGAAGGGGAAGGATTCCAGCTCCCCCACCGCCGTGCGCACCGCCTCGCGCGCGTCCGTGCCGGGCATCGACCCGATGCCGGTCGCGCCCGGCCCCTCCCAGCGCGGGAACTCCACCACGGTGGCCCTCAGCCTCCTTTTCTACTCTGCGCGTGTGCGGCTCAGCGGCCCGGACGGACCGACAGGTCGGTGATCTCCGCGTCCCGCGGCAGGTCGAGCGCGGTGAGCACGGTGGTGGCCACCGACTCGGGGTCGATCCAGTCCTCGGCCCGGTACTCCCGGCCCTCCTGGGCGTGCACCTTGGCCTGCATCGGGGTGGCGGTGCGGCCGGGGTAGACGCTGGTCACCCGCACGCCGTTGCCGTGCTCCTCCTTGCGCAGCGACTCGGCGAGCGCGCGCAGGCCGTGCTTGGAGGCGGCGTAGGCGCCCCACTCCGGGCCGGCGTGCCAGCCGGAGCCGGAGTTGACGAAGACCACCGTCCCGCGGGCGGCCCGCAGCGCCGGCAGGAACAGCCGGGTCAGCTCGGCCGGCGCGACCAGGTTGGCGGCCAGCGTCTCCTGCCAGACCTTGACCGGCAGCTCGCCGACGGGGCCCAGCTCCACCACACCGGCGACGTGCAGCAGCGAGTCCAGGCGCACCGGCTGCTCGGGCTGCTGGCCGAGCGCCCAGGAGAGCCGCTCGGGCACCGCCAGGTCCCCGACCAGGGTGCGCGCGCCGGGGAAGCGCTCGCGCAGCTCGGCCGCGCGGGCCGCGCTGCGGGCGAGCAGCCACAGCTCCTCCCCACGCTCCAGCAGGCGCCGCGTGACGGAGGCGCCGATCCCCGATCCTGCTCCGGTGACGAGATGCGTTCCCATGCGCGGAATACTCCCACGCCAGGTCACAGGCCGGTGAACGCCGGGCCCGCGGGCAGCTTCGCGCACTAACCTGATCGGGCGTCAGCCGTTCCGCGCCCTCGCGCGCCCCCGCACGCCGCCCCCGCACGCCGCCGCCTGCCTCCAGCCGCCAGGAGCCCCCGCCGTGACCGCGTCCGCCGCCGCGCCGCAGACGTCCGCCGTGCCCGCGCAGCCCGGGGCCGGGCCCACCGCCGGGAGCATGGTGGTCTGCGGCAACGACGCGCTCACCCACCGGCTCGCGCTCGACCTCGTCCACCTCTACAAGGAGCGGCTCACCCTCGTCGTGCCCGCGCCGGAGTCCGGGCACGGCCCGCAGCTGCTGGCGCTCGCCGAGTCCGACCCGGAGCGGGTCACCGTGATCGAGGGGCGCAGACCGGACGAGGCGGTGCTGCTCGCCGCCGGGGTGCAGCAGGCCACCGCGATCGCGCTGACCATGGACGACGACCAGCAGACCATCCACGCGGCGCTGCTGGCGCGCAGCCTCAACCCGCAGATCCGGCTGGTGATCCGGGTCTTCGACCGCACCCTGGGCGAGCGGGTCGGCACCCTGCTCGGCGGCGCGGCGGTCCCCGGGCCCGGCGGGACCACGACGGAGTACGGCGAGGCCGCCGAGAACGGCGGCGCCTCCACCGCGATCCTCTCCGCCTCCGCGACCGCCGCGCCCGCCCTGGTCGCCGCCGCGCAGCCGGGGACCCGGCAGATGATCCCGCTGGACGGCGGCGCGCTGACGGTCAGTCAGCGGCTGCCGGGCGAGACGGCGACGGCCGCGCAGATCCCGCTGGCCCTGCTGCCGCGGCAGCGCGCGGGCCAGGCCGACCCGCCGCCGGCCGTGCTGCTGCCCGCGCCGGAGGAGATCGCGGCGGCGCTGCACCGCGGCACCGCGCGGGCGGCGCTGGTGCTGCAGCACGAGGCCTCCGCGCCGCTGCCGCGCCCGCGCTGGACGCTGCCGCTGGGGGCGCTGTTCTCCCGCCGGCTGCGGGTGGCCGCGCTGGGGTTCCTCGGCCTGGTGCTGGTGCTGTCGCTGGCCAACTGGTGCTTCGGCGGCCTGCCGAGCTACCCCGCCGCGCTGTACCGGGTGCTGCTGGACGTCGCTGACATGACCAACCTGGAGGCCGGCACCTCCACCACCCGCAAGGCGCTCCAACTCATCGCCGCCTACTCGGGGATGGCGATCACCCCGCTGATCCTTGCGCTGGTGCTGGAGAGCCTGGGCGCGCTGGGCACCTCGTTCCGGCGGCCCCCGCGCACCATCGGCGGGCACGTCATCCTGATCGGCCTCGGCAAGATCGGGACGCGCGTGCTGGAGGGGCTGATCGACCGGCGGGTCCCGGTGGTGTGCGTGGAGCGGAACCCGAAGGCGCGCGGGCTGATGGTCGCCAAGGAGCACCACGTCCCGGTGGTGATCGGCGACGTCTCCTACCCCGAGGTCTACGACGCGGCGCGGATCACCGGCGCCGCCACCGTGATGGCGCTGACCAGCGACGACCAGGTGAACCTGGAGGCCGTGCTGTACGGCCGGCACCTGCGGCCGGACGTCGGCGTGGTGCTGCGGCTCTTCGACGACTCCTTCGCCCGGGCCGTCTACCGCGCGCTGCGCGACCGCAGCCCGCACCCGGAGACCACCACCGTCAGCCGCAGCGTCTCGCAGCTGGCCGCGCCCGCGTTCGCGGCGGCGATGCTCGGCCGGCAGGTGCTGGGCGCGATCCCGGTCGAGCGGCAGGTGCTGCTGGTCGCGGCGGTGGACGTGGAGGGGCGGCCGGAACTGTCCGGCTGCTCGGTGCGGGGCGCGTTCCGGGCCAACGGCTGGCGGGTGATCGCGGTCGGCGACGACTGGAACCCGGCGCCGGACCGGCGGCTGACCGACACCGACCGGGTCGTCGTCGTCGCCACCCGGGAGGGCCTCGGCCTGCTGCTCCAGCGGCGCGGGGCGGAGGCGGGGACGGGCGGCGCGGGTGCCGGAGCGGGCGGCGCGGGTGCGGGCGCCGCCGGGGCGCGCCCCCGGCCACCCGCCGTCGGCTCGGCGGTCCGGCCCGGGCCCGAGACCGGCGTCGGCGCGGGTGCCGACGCCGCTGCCGGCGATCCGGACCGGACCGTGCGGGCGACCCGCGCCCCCGGCAGCAGATTCCGCCGCAGCAGCGGCTACCACGCGCCTACCCGCGCCGCGTCCCCCGGCGGCCCGCCGGCGCCCGGTGCGGCGTCCCCCGAGGCGGCGCACCCGGATCCGGCGGAGTCCGACGGCGACACCCGCGCGACTCTCCCGCTCCCCCAGGCCCCCCGAGCCCTCCCGAGCGCCCCTTACCGCCCGCGCAACGCGTCCCCCGCGCCGAGGACCGCGAACGCGCCCCGACAGGCGGGCGCGGGGTCGGTGAGCCAGGAGGCGACGCGCCAGCCCGCGCCGGGCTCCGCACCGACCGGCTCGGCACCGAGCGCATCCCCCGCCGGGGAGCCGACCGGGGACGAGAGCGAACCCACGTCCGACTGACACCGCACCGACGCCCCCGTGGGGCGGCCACCCAACGGCAAGGAGCCCGGACACGGCCCACCACCGAGGCGGCCGCAGGGTCAGTGAGCCAGGAAGCGCGTCAGCTCGCGGTGGGCGCGGCACCGGCCGGGTCGGCGCCCAGCGCCCCCGCCGCGGACGACCCGGCGGCGGGCTGACGCTGTTCCGGCAGCGCCGACGCGACCGCCGACTCCAGCAGCTCCAGCGCCTGCTCCGGCCGGTCCGCGAAGGACACCAGCTCGGCCAGCGGCAGCGGCAGGAAGCCGTCGGCCTCCATCCGGGTCAGCTGGGCGCGCAGCCCGCCGTAGAAGCCGTCGGTGTCCAGGACGACCACCGGCTTGCGGTGCATGCCGTGCTTGCGCAGCTCCAGCACCTCGCTGACCTCGTCCAGCGTGCCCATCCCGCCGACCAGGACGATCACCGCGTCGGCCCGCTCCAGCAGCAGCGCCTTGCGGGTGGGCAGGTCGGGGGCCATCACCAGCTCGTCGGCGCCCTGGTAGGCGCGGTGGGCGAGGAACTCGACGGAGATGCCGATGAGCTTGCCGCCGGCCTCCTTCACCCCGTCGGCGAGCACGCCCATCAGTCCGGCGTGCGACCCGCCCCAGACCAGGGCGTGCCCGCGCTCGCCGAGCAGCCGGGCGAAGGCGCGCGCGGGCTCGGTGTAGCGGTCCTCGAGCGGGTTGGCGGAGCAGAAGACGGTGATGTTCAACGAGCACGCTCCGTTGCGGAGATGGTGGCGGATCCGACGACACGGGTGCCGTCGTAGAGGACGACGGCCTGGCCGGGGGCGATCCCGCGGGCGGCGCGCTCCAGGCGGACCGTCAGCTCCCCGCCGGCGTCGGCGCCCGCGCCGGACCCGGCGGCCCCAGCGGCACCGTCGGACGCGGACGCACCGCCGAGCTCGACCACCGCCGGCACCTCCTCGCCGTGCGCGCGCAGCTGGGCGCCGAAGCGCCCGCCGGCCGCCGGGGGCTCCCCGCACCAGCGCGGCCGGATGCCGGTGAGCGCGGTGACGTCGAGCGCCTCGGCCGGGCCGACGGTCACCTTGTTGTCGACGACCGAGACGTCCAGCACGAAGCGCGGCTTGCCGTCCGCCGCCGGGCGGCCGAGCCGGAGCCCCTTGCGCTGGCCGACGGTGAAGGCGTAGGCGCCGGAGTGCTCGCCGACCACCTCGCCGTCCAGGTCGACGATCTCGCCGGGCCGCGAGCCGAGCCGGCGCTCCAGGAAGGCGCGGGTGTCGCCGTCGGCGATGAAGCAGATGTCGTGGCTGTCCGGCTTGCGGGCCACGGCCAGGCCGCGGGCCTCGGCCTCCGCTCGGACGTCCTCCTTGGTCGTGTCGCCGAGCGGGAACATCGCGCGGGCGAGCTGCTCGGCGTCCAGGACGCCGAGGACGTAGGACTGGTCCTTGCCGGCGTCGACCGCGCGGTGCAGCTCGCGGGTGCCGTCCTCGCGCTCGACGACGCGGGCGTAGTGGCCGGTGCAGACGGCGTCGAAGCCGAGCGCGACCGCGCGGTCCAGCAGCGCGGCGAACTTGATCTTCTCGTTGCAGCGCAGGCACGGATTGGGCGTGCGCCCGGCCGCGTACTCGGCGTAGAAGTCCTCGACGACGTCCTCGCGGAAGCGCTCGGCGAGATCCCACACGTAGAAGGGGATGCCGATGACGTCGGCGGCGCGGCGGGCGTCGCGGGAGTCCTCCAGGGTGCAGCAGCCGCGCGCGCCGGTCCGGAAGGACTGCGGGTTGGCGGAGAGCGCGAGGTGGACCCCGGTGACGTCGTGCCCGGCCTCGGCGGCGCGGGCGGCGGCGACGGCGGAGTCCACGCCGCCGGACATCGCGGCGAGCACCCTGAGCGGGCGCTCCGCCCGCGCGACGCGGGTGACGCCGGAGGCGGCGGGTGCGGCGGAGGCGGCGGCGGGTGCGGCACCGCCGGCGGGCAGCGCAGACGGGCCCTGCGGGGCCGGAATGGTCGCGTCCATGATGCGTCAAGACTACGCGCTGCCGACGGTCGCCCTCACGGCCTTCGCGGCGCGTGCGCCCGCCACCGCGCGCGGCAAGGGGCTGACCGCGGGCGCGAAGCGCCGCGAAAGGGGCGCGGGGCCGTCACACCTGGGGCTCCGCCGCGCGGGCGCGACCAGCCCGGCACCTCCCGCACCCGCGCGACCACAGCCGATGATGCCCGCTGGGCGGAGGCGGAGGCACGCAGCGCCTCCCAGGGTGGGGCGCGGGGCCGGGGCGCGAACCGCCTCCACGCGTCCGCCGCGCGCGCAGCGCTCAGCGCCGCGCGGTCGTCATGCCCGCCGCGCGGGCCCGCTCGAAGACCGGGCCGATCGCGGCGGCCAGCGCGTCGACGTCCGCCCGGCTCGAGGTGTGGCCGAGCGAGAAGCGCAGCGAGGAGCGGGCCAGCTCCTCGGAGTGGCCCATCGCAAGCAGCACGTGCGAGGGCTGCGGGACCCCCGCCGAGCAGGCCGAGCCGGTCGAGCACTCGATGCCCTGCGCGTCCAGCAGCATCAGCAGCGCGTCGCCCTCGCAGCCGGGGAAGGAGAAGTGCGCGTTGGCGGGCAGCCGGCCCTCCGGCGAGGTGGAGGGGTCGCCGTTGAGCACCGCCTCGGGGACGGCCGCGCGCACCGCGTCGACCAGGGCGTCCCGCAGCGCGCCGGTCGCGGCGGCGTACGCCTCCCGGCGCTCGGCGGCGATCCGCGCGGCCTCCGCGAAGCCGGCCGCGCCCGGCACGTCCAGCGTGCCGGAGCGGACGTCGCGCTCGTGGCCGCCGCCGTGCAGCAGCGGCACCGGCGCCACACCGCGCCCGAGCACCAGCGCGCCCACGCCGTAGGGGCCGCCGATCTTGTGGCCGGTGACGGTGAGCGCGTCGACGCCGCTGGCGGCGAAGTCCACCGGGAGCTGGCCGAAGGCCTGCACCGCGTCCGAGTGCATCGGGATGCCGAACTCGTGCGCCACGGCGGCCAGTTCGGCGATCGGCTGGACCGTGCCGACCTCGTTGTTCGCCCACATCACGGTGACCAGGGCGACGTCCTCCGGGCAGCGCTCGACGGCCTCGCGCAGCGCTTCCGGGTGGACCCGGCCGTAGGAGTCGACGGGCAGCCACTCGACCCTGGCCCCCTCGTGCCGGGCCAGCCACTCCACCGCGTCGAGCACGGCGTGGTGCTCGACCGGGCTGGACAGCACGCGCGTCCGCGCCGGGTCGGCGTCCCGCCGGGCCCAGTACAGGCCCTTGACGGCCAGGTTGTCGGACTCGGTGCCGCCGCCGGTGAGGACCACCTCGCTGGGGCGGGCGCCGAGCGCCGCGGCCAGGGTCTCGCGGGACTCCTCCACCACCCGGCGGGCGCGGCGGCCGGCGGCGTGCAGGGAGGAGGCGTTCCCGGTGCTGCCGAGCAGCGCGGTCATGGCGCCGACCGCCTCGGGAAGCATCGGGGTGGTGGCCGCGTGGTCGAGGTAGGTCATGGCGGAGCAATTCTAAGGGGTCGCCGACCCGCGACGGCCGCTCGCCGCCGGTCGGCCCGGTCCGCAGCCCGCCGTCAGCTCCAGCCCGCCGTCCGGCGTCCGCCACAGCCCGCCTCAGCTACAGCCCGCCGTCCACTACAGCCCGTCGTCCGCGCGCTCGCGCCTCGCGCTCTCGCGGTGCCAGGCGCGCGGCGCGCGCCAGCCGTAGCGGAGCGCCAGCATCCTGATCGCGAAGGCGACGAGCGCGGCGGCGGTCCCGGTGACGGCGTTCAGCGCGTGGTGGGGGATCAGGACGGCGGCGATGACCGAGCCGACGATGGCCGGCACGGCGTAGATCTCGCGGTCCCAGCGCAGCAGCGAGGGCATCTCGTTGGCGAGCAGGTCGCGCAGCACGCCGCCGCCGACCGCGCTGGCCATGCCGAGCACGACCGCCGCCAGGGTGCCGAGCCCGTGGTCGTGAGCCTTTGCGGTGCCGGTGACGCAGAACAGGCCGAGGCCGAGGGCGTCCAGCGTCTGCACCGCGCGGTTGATCCGCTCGACCTCAGGATGCAGGAAGAAGACGACGACGGCCGCGGCGAGCGGCGCGAGGAGGTACCCGGGGTCGGTGAAGGCGGCCGGCGGGACCGCACCGATCACCAGGTCCCGGAAGACGCCGCCGCCGAGGCCGGTGGCCTCGGCGAGCACCGCGATCCCGAAGATGTCCATGTTCTTACGGATCGCCAGCAGTCCTCCGGAGAGCGCGAAGACGAAGATCCCGACCAGGTCGAGGCCTTCCTGCACCCCCGGCTCGAAGATCCTCGTCGCCGCTTCGACCGCGCTCGCGCCCACACCCGCACTCGCCTGCATCACACGCCCAGTTGTACCGGTTCCTCCCCTCTGCGCCGCACGGCCCGCGGGCCGTGCGGGGGTCGTCTTGAAGATCGTTCTTCACTCGCCCATCGGCAACATCCCGGCAACACAGCCGAAACGCCCAGGACATGACATCCCCGGCACGGGAGCAAAGCTTCGGCAAACTGCCCTCCCTCACCGGGGTGACGGAAAATGCGTAACAAATCGACCATGACACTTCATCAGAACGTGATCACAGGCCGACTGTTAGATACCGAAATTAGGGCTAATCGGACATCGCGTACAAGTTGAAGATCTCGCATGATCTCATTCTGGTCTCAGGTGCCACCCCGACCTTGAGTGCTCAAAAAAAGCATGCGTAGAGTCCCCCTACCGCGCAGCGCTTTGAACCTTGAACTGAGACCTGGGGATGTCCGCACCATGACCATGCCACCCCAACCGACCGGCACCCCGGACGAGACCTCGCTCCGGGACGACGCCGCGGCTGAGACCCCTGCGGCGACCGCGTCCGCCCCGACCGCCGTCGAGGGCCGGTCCCCGGCCAAGGCGGCCTGGGCGCGCATCCGCCGCGACCGGGTCTCGACGGTCGCGCTGGTGGTCTCCGTCGTCTTCATCCTCGTGGCGATCTTCGCGCCGCTGCTCACCGCCGCCACCGGCTGGGGTCCGATCACCGCGGACAACCACGCGATCGACCCGAACTCCGGCAACTTCCCGATCGGCTCGCTCGGAGGCATCAGCTCCAAGCACCTGCTCGGCGTGGAGCCCGGTACCGGCTTCGACATCTTCGCGCGCGTCGTCTACGGCCTGCGCACCTCGCTGATCGTCGGGTTCGTGTCGGCGGTCGTCTCCACCGCGGTCGGCGTGGTGGTCGGCATGGCCGCGGGGTACTTCGGCGGCTGGGTCGACAGCCTGCTGTCCCGGATCATGGACATCTTCCTGGCCTTCCCCCAGCTGCTGTTCATCATCGCGATCACCCCGATCCTGTCGAACGCCCTGCAGACCAACAGCCACGGCGGCACCAACGAGACGCTGCGGCTCGTCATCCTGGTGATCTGCATCTCGGTCTTCGCCTGGGCCTACACCGCCCGCCTGGTCCGCGGCCAGGTGCTCTCGCTGCGCGAGCGCGAGTTCGTGGACGCGGCGAAGATCATGGGAGCCGGCTGGGGCCACGTGCTCTTCCGCCAGCTGCTGCCGAACCTGTGGGCGCCGGTGCTGATCTCCTTCGCCCTCGCGGTGCCGCAGAACATCACCACGGAGGCCGCGCTCTCCTACCTCGGTGTCGGCGTGGTACCGCCGAACCCGGACTGGGGCCAGATGCTGTCCAGCGCTTCCCAGTTCTTCATCCAGGACCCGATGTACCTCTTCATCCCCGGCGTCCTGCTGCTCATCCTGGTCCTCGCCCTGAACCTCCTCGGCGACGGCGTCCGCGACGCGCTCGACCCGCGCGCCAACCGGAGCTGACCCCACAGCGTCGGTCCCATCTCGGCCCCCTCTTCCCAGGGGTCGGCCAGGGGCCGCGACGACACCCTAAGGAGCATTCCTGATGATGCGCACGACGCGTCTGGCCGCCGTTGCGGCCTCCGCGGTCGCGCTGGCTCTGGGGGCCACCGCCTGTGGCGGTTCCTCCAGCAGCAGCGCCGGCGGCGTGAAGAAGGGCGGCACTCTCACGATTCTGGAGAAGGCCGACTTCGACCACCTGGACCCGCAGCGGGCATACACCACCGAGGCGGACAGCACGGACGAACTCCTCGTCCGCTCGCTGACCAACTGGGACATCTCCGGCAAGACCCCGAAGCTGGTCGGCGACCTCGCCACCGACACCGGCACGCCGAGTGACAACGACACCACCTGGACCTTCCACATCCGCCCCGGCGTGAAGTGGCAGGACGGCTCCACCGTCACCTCCCAGGACGTCAAGTACGGCATCGAGCGCGTCTTCTCCCCCGACATCAACGGCGGCCCGCCGTACGCGGCGGAGTGGCTGGTCGGCGGCGACAAGTACAAGGGCCCCTACAAGGGCCAGTCGCTGGACTCGATCCAGACCCCGGACAGCTCCACCATCGTCTTCAAGCTGAACCAGCCGGTCGCGGACTTCAACGAGGCCACCGCCATGCCGACCTGGTCCGCTGTGCCGAAGGCGCACGACACCGCCTCGACCTACGACACGCACGTCTGGTCGGACGGCCCGTACGAGCTGAAGTCGTACACCCACAACAAGTCGGCCGTCCTGGTCAAGAACCCCAACTGGGACCCGAAGACCGACCCGCTGCGCCAGCAGAACGTCAACGAGATCGACTTCAAGATGGGGATCGACGAGTCCGCCATCGACCAGCAGCTCGAGGCCGACTCGGGCGCCGCGCAGACCTCGATGCAGCAGTGGCCGATCGCCGGCTCCGACCTGCCGACCGTCACCGCGAACGCCCAGGCCAAGAAGCGCCTGATCAACTCCCCGGCGCCGGGCATCAACTACCTGGCCATCAACACCAAGACGGTCAAGGACATCAAGGTCCGCCAGGCGATCGAGTACGCGATCAACAAGGAGACCGTCCGCGGCGCCTTCGGTGGTGCGGCCTACGGCAACTACGCCAGCACCATGCTGGACCCGGGCATGGGCGGCTACACCCCGTTCAACCTGTACTCGACCAACCCGGCGGGTGACGTCGCCAAGGCCAAGACCCTGATGTCCCAGGCCGGCAACCCGAAGCTGACGCTCTCCCTCGCGGTCGAGAACACCCCGACCCAGGAGAACTTCGGTGTCGCGGTGAAGAACGCCCTGGCGCAGATCGGCATCAAGGTCAACGTGACGCCGATCGAGGCCGGCAGCTACTTCAGCACCGTCCAGAACACCAAGAACAGCTACGACCTGACCTGGGTCGACTGGATCGCCGACTGGCCGAACGCCTCCACCGTGCTGCCGGTCCTGTTCGACGGCCGCCAGATCGCCAAGTTCCCGCAGGCGAACCAGGACGAGTCCTACCTGAACGTCCCGGCGATCAACAGCGCGATCGACGCCGCCGCCAAGATGACCAACATCGCCCAGCGGAACGCCGCCTACGGCGCGCTGGACAAGCAGATCATGCAGCAGGCCGCTGTCGTCCCGCTGATGTACATGACCTTCGACGAGCTCTACGGCTCCAAGGTCGGCGGCCTGGTGCCGGACCCGATCCTCGGTGAGCCGAACCTCATGAAGGTCTACATCAAGTAGTCCTGACGCATCGGGAGGAACACTTCTCCCACGTCGGCGGCGGGCTCCGGCCCGCCGCCTCCGACGAGCCCCGTCGGAGGCCACCGCCTCCGACGGGGCCGCTCCCCGAACCGAGCGCCACGCGCGTGCAGGTCAGTCCCCGCAGGCTCATCCAGCGAGAGGGAGGAGGACCGGGCTCCGAGCCAGGTCCCAGCACCACATGTTCCGATACCTCATACGACGCCTGCTCGCGGCGGTCGTGATCCTCTTCGTGATCAGCGTGATCACGTTCGCGATCTTCTTCGCGCTGCCCTCCAACCCCGCCCTGCTGGCCTGCGGCAAGACCTGTTCGCCCTCGCGCCTGCTGGAGATCAAGCACTCGCTGGGCCTGGACCAGAGCTGGTTCACCCAGTACTGGGAGTTCCTCAAGGGCCTGTTCGTCGGGCGGAACTACAGCGACTCCAGCATCCTCGTGCACTGCGCCGCGCCCTGCCTGGGCGTCTCCTTCCAGAGCGACACCCCGGTGCTCTCCATCCTGATGGGCGACTTCCCGGTCGACCTCTCGCTGGGTATCGGCGCAGCCGTCGTCTTCCTGACCGTGGGCGTCGCGCTCGGCGTGCTCGCCGCGGTCCGCAAGGGACGGGCGGCCGACAAGGTCGCGGTCGGCTTCGCGCTGTTCGGCGTCTCGCTGCAGATCTACTTCGTCGGCCTGCTGCTGATGTGGGCGCTGGTCGACAAGTGGGCGATCCTGCCGGCGCCCGGATACACCCCGATCACCCAGGACCCCGGCAGCTGGTTCACCGGCCTGATCCTGCCCTGGGTGACCCTGGTGATCCTCTACCTCGCCCTCTACACGCGGCTCTCCCGCTCCTCCATGCTGGAGGTGCTGGGTGAGGACTACGTCCGCACCGCCCGCGCCAAGGGCCTGTCCACGCGCACGGTGATCCTCAAGCACGCGCTGCGCGCGGCGATCACCCCGATCGTCACGATCTTCGGTATGGACCTGGCTTCGCTCCTCGGCGGCACGGCGGTCATCACCGAGTCGGTGTTCGGCCTGCCGGGCATCGGCAAGCAGGCCGTGGACGCGGTGACCAACTCCGACCTCCCGGTCATCATGGGCACCACGCTCTTCGCCGCCGCCGTGATCATCATCTTCAACGTCATCGTCGACATCGTCTACGGGGTCATCGACCCCCGCGTGCGCCTCGCCTGACGCCCGGAACCGGAAGCCAAGGAAGTACCAGCAGTGGCCATCCAAATCTCGCCGCAGTCCGTGGACGTCACGCCTCCGTCCTCCTTCCTGGAGGTGCGGGACCTGCGCGTGCACTTCCCGACCGAGGACGGCCTCGTCAAGTCGGTGGACGGCGTCTCCTTCTCCCTGGAGAAGGGCAAGACGCTGGGCATCGTGGGCGAGTCCGGCTCCGGAAAGTCCGTCACCTCCCTCTCCCTGCTGGGCCTGCACAAGGGCTCGCGGGCGAAGGTCTCCGGCGAGGTCTGGCTGGACGGCAACGAGCTCGTCTCCATGCCGGAGTCGGAGATGCGCAAGCTGCGCGGCAACAAGGTCTCGATGATCTTCCAGGACCCGCTGTCCGCGCTGCACCCCTTCTTCACCGTCGGCGCGCAGATCGCCGAGGCCTACCGGGTGCACCACAAGGTCTCCAAGAAGGAGGCCAAGGAGCGCGCGGTGGAGATGCTCAAGCGGGTCGGCATCCCGCAGCCCGAGCGCCGGGCCAAGGAGTACCCGCACCAGTTCTCCGGCGGTATGCGCCAGCGCGCGATGATCGCGATGTCGCTGGTCTGCGACCCCGAGCTGCTCATCGCCGACGAGCCGACCACCGCGCTCGACGTGACCGTTCAGGCGCAGATCCTGGACCTGATCAAGGACCTCCAGGAGGAGTACGGCTCCGCGGTCGTCATCATCACCCACGACCTGGGCGTGGTCGCCGAGGTCGCGGACGACATCCTGGTGATGTACGGCGGGCGCCGGATCGAGTACGGCTCGATGCGGGACGTCCTCAAGTCGCCCGAGCACCCCTACACCTGGGGCCTGCTGGAGTCGATGCCCAAGCTGGGCGGCGACGTCAACGAGCGGCTGAACCCGATCCAGGGCACCCCGCCCAGCCTGATCAACCTGCCGAGCGGCTGCGCCTTCCACCCGCGCTGCACGTTCAAGGACCAGGTGCCGGACGGCCGCTGCCTGTCCGAGCGCCCGGAGCTGCTGCCGGTCGTCGGCAGCGACCGGCACATCGCGGCCTGCCACCTCACCGGTGAGAACAGGGCCGCGCTGCGCGCCGGATCCGCGAAGAAGACCGGGACCGCGAAGTGACGACGGCGGACGGACAGGAGAAAGACGTGAGCACCACCGAGTCCGCGGCCGCCGCGGCAGCGCCGGCCGGGAAGCCCGGCGGCGGTTCCGCCTCCGGCGAGAACCTGCTGGAGGTCTCGGGCCTCCAGATGCACTTCCCGATCAAGCAGGGCATCGTCTTCCAGCGCCAGGTCGGCGCGGTGCGCGCGGTCGACGGCGTCGACTTCGCGGTGAAGACGGGCGAGTCGCTCGGCCTGGTCGGCGAGTCCGGCTGCGGCAAGTCCACCACCGGCCGGCTGGTCACCCGCCTGCTGGAGCCGACCGGCGGCACGGTCCGCTTCGACGGCGAGGACATCACGCACAAGCCGGTCTCGCAGATGCGCAAGGCCCGGCAGAACCTGCAGATGATCTTCCAGGACCCGTACTCCTCGCTCAACCCGAGGCACACGGTCGGGACGATCATCGAGACCCCGATGAAGCTCAACGGGATCAACCCGGCGCAGGGCCACAAGAAGCGGGCCCAGGAGCTGCTGGAGATCGTCGGTCTCAACCCCGAGCACTACAACCGCTACCCGAACGAGTTCTCCGGCGGCCAGCGGCAGCGCATCGGCATCGCCCGCGCGCTCGCACTGCGGCCGAAGCTGATCGTGGCGGACGAGCCGGTCTCCGCGCTGGACGTGTCGATCCAGGCGCAGGTGGTCAACCTGCTCCAGGACCTGCAGCGGGAGTTCGACCTCGCGTTCGTCTTCATCGCGCACGACCTCGCGGTGGTCCGGCACTTCTCGGAGCGGGTCGCGGTGATGTACCTCGGCAAGATCGTCGAGATCGCCGACCGCGAGACGCTCTACACCCGCCCGCAGCACCCGTACACCCACGCGCTGCTGTCGGCGGTGCCGGAGGCCGACCCGGACGCGGAGGAGCGCCGCGAGCGGATCCGCCTCACCGGCGACGTCCCGAGCCCGATCAACCCGCCGTCCGGCTGCCGCTTCCGCACCCGCTGCTGGAAGGCGCAGGACATCTGCGCCCAACAGGAGCCGCCGCTGGTGCAGCTGGTGGGTTCGGCGGAGGGCCACCAGGCCGCCTGCCACTTCCCGGAGGTGCGCCAGGTGGTCGCGGTCGAGGAGAGCGTCTCCGTCCCGGCCCCGCGCGAGGAGGCCGACGCGACCGACGCGGCCGGCGCCGCCGGCGGCGAGAGCGCGGAGTAGTCGTGCGCGGCCGCGGAGCCGCGCAGTACTCGGAAAGCCCGGTGGGGGCGGTCGATCGGCCGCCCCCACCGGGCTTTTCCACCCTCGGTCCGCGCGCTGCCACGGGTCCGGCCACCGGGGCTTCCCGTCGGTCTTCCCGCCACCGGCCTTCTCGGCACCGGCCCCTGACGCCACGTCAGATACCGCGGGTCCAGAACTCCGCGGTGCGGGTCGCGGTCATCCACAGGGCGACGGGGTCGTCCTCGTCGGGGACGCGGAGCAGGGAGACCGCGCAGCCCGGCGGCTCCGCGGCGAGCGCCCGCCGCAGCACCTCGCGCAACCGGCCGGCCTCCGCGCGCAGCTCCGCGGCGGAGGCGGAGGGCGCGAACTCCGCGCCGATCGCGAGGTAGGCCTCCCCGACCGCCGGCGCGACCCAGGCCCGGCGCAGCGAGCGCAGCGCCGGCAGCTCCGGCGCCTCGCGGGTCAGGCAGGCGTAGAAGGCCTCGGCGCGGACCAGCGGCGCGGGCTCGGCGATGTCCAGCGGCCCGGCCGGGACGCGGTCCAGCCCCAGGGCGATCCGGCGCAGGTCGGCCCAGGGGATGCCGACGCCGCCGCCGGGGGCGTGCGGGTCGAGCCAGAGGCCCCAGTGCCGCCGGTGCAGCGCGGCGGCGATCCGGGCGCCGGGCAGCACCTCGTGGCCGCGCGGCCAGGTGCTCGCCGCCAGCTCCGCCTCCGAGGTGACGCAGGGGACGTAGGACTGACCGTCGACGCGCAGCGCGCCGTAGCGGGCGTCCGGGGAGCCCGGCGCGCCCTGCCACAGCAGCATCCACAGCCGGCCGCGGGCGACGGCGTGCAGCAGCTCCTCGTAGGCGCGAAGGCGGCCGGGCGCGACGGCGCGCAGCGCCGCGCCGACATCGCCGGCCGGCCCGGCCTCCGCGGCGGGCCCGGCGTAACCGGCGACGCCGCCGCTACCGGCGATCCCGGCGGTCCCGGCCTCCGCACCGGGCGGCGGGCCGCCGTTCCCGGGCTGCGCCGGCGCCACCTCGGCGCCGGCCTCCGACACTCCTGCCACTCGCGGCCCCTCCGTCCCCCGTCCGGGCGGATCCGCGCCGCGCGCGGACCCACCTGCACGATAGCGCCGCGACCGCGCTCTACGCCCGGGCGAAGAAGGGCTGGACGCGGCTCATCATCCAGTCGCCGACGGGGTCCTGGGCGACGTCCAGCAGGACGATGTTGACCGCCCACGGCAGCGGCACCGCGCCCAGCGCCCGGCCGAGCGCGTCGGTGGCGGCGTCCCGGTCGGCCGGCTGCCAGCTGTCCAGCTCGACGCCGACGAAGAGCTTCTCCGGCTCGCCCTCGACCGAGGCCAGCGCCCGGCGCGCGGTGAGCACCACCGGCGTCGCGGCCAGCTCGCCGGCGGCGGCGGAGAGGAACTCCACCGGGTCCTCGTGCGGCCCGGGCTCGCGCAGCGCCACCCGGGAGCCGAGCTGCGCGGAGTCCTGGTGCGCCCCCGGGTCCGGGCTGCCGTGCTCGGGGGCGTGGCCCGCGTAGGCGCCGGAGCCGTAGGGGTCGGCGTACGGATCGGCGGCGTACGGGTCGGCCGGGGCGCCGCCGGGGCCCTCCGGCTCGCTGCCGCGCGGGCCACGGCACAGCTCGCGGACGGCCTCGGCGGGCATCGGGATGCCGATGACCCCGCCCGGGTTCACCGCGATCCCCACGCCCAGCGGCAGCCCGCGCGCGAACTCCCACATCGGGGCGACCACGAACGGCATCGCCGGATCGGCGCTGCCCTGCCGCAGCTGCGCCTCGGAGGAGAACACCGGCACGTACACCGCGCCGGCGAGGTGGAAGCTGGGCAGGTCCAGGGTCGGGGCGGAGGGGTCGCCGCCGCCGGGCAGCGGGATCCAGATCCGGCTGCGCCGCAGCACCTCGACGACCCGCGGGGTCGCGGAGGGGTCGCCGTTGGCGGCGGCCAGCACCCGCTCCAGCTCGTTGCAGGGCCAGCGGCCGCCGTTGCCCTCGTCGTCTCCGCCGTTGAAGGGGGGCTCCGGGGGGTAGCCGGTGGAGGCCGGGTAGCCCGCCGAGGCCGGATACCCCGCGGAGGCGGGGTGCTCCGCGGACGGAGGGTGGTCCGTCGACTGCTGGCCGGGGATGCCCGCCTGCTGCCCGGGGAGGCCGGTCTGCCACTGCGGCGTTCCGGGGCCCGGGTCCGTGCCGGGGTGGGCGTGGTCGATCGGTGCGCCGCCTGCCGGGTAGCCCATGCTCTTCCTGCCGTCCGTGCGTCGTGCTCGTCGCTGCGCACGATATCCCGGGGCGGGGTAGGAACGGGGTGAGGTAACGCACCCTCGCGGTGGGCGCGGCGGCGGCGTGCGATGATGAGCGCGCGCACGCGCAGTGCGCTCCAACTGCACATCGGCCGATCGAACCCGCGCGGGAGAGACCGGCGGCGTCCCCGCTCCCGTCCGGAGCGGCCCGGACGCACCGCCGGCGCCGAAGGAGCAAGTCCTCCCCGGAAACTCTCAGGCCCAACTACCGCACGGGCGAGGCAGATCTGGAAAGCGGACAGAACCGGGCAGAATGCGGCGTACCACCCGGTGCGCCCCGTCCCCGCCCGGCCCGTCCCACCCACGGTGCAAGCCGTGCGCGCCGCCCGTCCCGACCGCGATTGCGGTCCCGGCAGGGCGCGCGCCGCGCGGCGAAGCTCTCAGGTCGCGACGACAGACGGGGGGACCCTCCGCCGCCGCATGCCCGGACGCCGACGCCGTCCGGGCCCGAGAGCCCCGATGAGGAGCCCGCCTCCATGAGCAGCCCCGATCCCTCCGCCGCTTCCCCCGCCGAGAGCGCGGCCGGCGCCCCCCAGGTCCGCCGGACCGCGCTGGACGCCCTGCACCGCTCGCTCGGCGCGACCATGACCGAGTTCGCCGGCTGGGACATGCCGCTGCGCTACGGCAGCGAACGCGAGGAGCACCTCGCCGTCCGCTCCCGCGCCGGCCTGTTCGACCTCTCGCACATGGGCGAGATCACCGTGACCGGCCCGCAGTCCGGCGAGCTGCTCGACCACGCGCTGGTCGGCTTCGTCTCCGCGCTCAAGCCGCTGCGCGCCCGCTACACGATGATCTGCCGCGAGGACGGCGGCATCCTGGACGACCTGATCGTCTACCGCACCGGCCCGGAGGACCGCCCGGAGTACCTGGTCGTCGCCAACGCCGCCAACGCCCAGCTGGTGCTGGACGAACTGCGCGCCCGCGCGGCCGGGTTCGACGCCGAGGTCCGCGACGACCGGGACGCCTACGCGCTGCTCGCCGTCCAGGGCCCGGAGGCCGCCGGCATCCTCGCCGGGCTGACCGGCGCCGACCTGGACGGCCTCAAGTACTACGCCTGCCTGCCCGCGACCGTGGCCGGCCGCGAGGTGCTGCTCGCCCGCACCGGCTACACCGGCGAGGACGGCTTCGAGCTGTTCACCGCGCCCGGCGACGCCGAGCCGCTGTGGCGGGCGCTGTCCGAGGCGGGCGCGGAGCGCGGTCTGGTGCCGTGCGGGCTGTCCTGCCGCGACACGCTGCGCCTGGAGGCCGGCATGCCGCTGTACGGGCACGAGCTGACCACCGCGCTCACCCCCTTCGACGCCGGCCTCGGCCGGGTCGTGCGCTTCGACAAGACCACCAACGGCGGGGAGTTCGTCGGCCGCGCGGCGCTGGAGAAGGCCGCCGAGCGGGCCGCGGCCGAGCCGCCGCGGGTGCTGGTCGGGCTGGTCGCCGAGGGCCGGCGGGTGCCGCGTGCCGGGTACCCGGTGGTGGACGCGGCGGGCGCGGTGATCGGCGAGGTGACCTCCGGCGCACCCTCCCCCACCCTCGGCAGCCCGATCGCGATGGCCTACGTGGACGCCGCGCACGCCGCGGCCGGCGAAACGCTCGCCGTCGACGTCCGCGGACGGCACGAGCCGGTGCGCACGGTCGGGCTTCCCTTCTACAAGCGCGGCCGCTGACACACTGGGACCCGAGCCGGTCCTCCTTCACGCCCACCCGAGCACGCCGCACGGCGCCGTGCCGGGTGCGCGCACCTGACGCCCTGTCGTCCCAGGGAGTGGAACATCCGCTCCCCGCTTCGCCCCCACCCCTTCCGATACTGGAGAATCCTCACCATGAGCAACCCGCAGCACCTGCAGTACAGCAAGGAGCACGAGTGGCTGTCGGCCGCCGAGGACGGCGTCGCGACGGTCGGCATCACCGCCTTCGCCGCCGACGCGCTCGGCGACGTGGTGTACGTGCAGCTGCCCGAGGTCGGCGAGACCGTGACCGCCGGGGACACCTGCGGGGAGCTCGAGTCCACCAAGTCGGTCTCCGACCTCTACACCCCCGCCTCCGGCGAGGTCGTCGAGGTCAACCAGGCCGTGGTGGACGACCCCGCGCTGGTGAACTCCGCTCCGTTCGAGGACGGCTGGCTGTTCCGGATCCGTCTGCAGGGCGCGCCCGAGGGCCTGCTCAGCGCGGACGAGTACGCCCAGCACACCGGCAGCTGACCCAGAGCGGCCCCCGCGGCCGCACCGCACCGCCAAGCCCGCCACCGCCACCGCCCAGCCCCGCCCGGAACCACGGAGTCTCCCCATGACGGTTCTCAACCAGTCCCTCCACGAGCTCGACCCGGAGATCGCCGCCGCGGTCGACGCCGAGCTGCGCCGCCAGCAGTCCACCCTGGAGATGATCGCCTCGGAGAACTTCGCTCCGCAGGCGGTCCTCGAGGCGCAGGGCTCGGTGCTGACCAACAAGTACGCCGAGGGCTACCCGGGCCGCCGCTACTACGGCGGCTGCGAGCACGTGGACGTCGTCGAGCAGCTGGCGATCGACCGGGTGAAGGAGCTGTTCGGCGCCGAGGCGGCGAACGTGCAGCCGCACTCCGGCGCGCAGGCCAACGCCGCCGCGATGTTCGCCCTGCTGTCCCCCGGCGACACCATCCTCGGCCTGGACCTCGCGCACGGCGGGCACCTGACCCACGGCATGAAGATCAACTTCTCCGGCAAGCTCTACAACGTGGTCGCCTACCACGTCGACGCCGAGAGCTCGCTGGTCGACATGGCCGAGGTCGAGCGGCTCGCCAAGGAGCACCGCCCGAAGCTGATCGTGGCCGGCTGGTCGGCCTACCCGCGCCAGCTCGACTTCGCGGAGTTCCGGCGGATCGCGGACGAGGTCGGCGCCTACCTGATGGTCGACATGGCGCACTTCGCCGGCCTGGTGGCGGCCGGGCTGCACCCCTCTCCGGTGCCGTTCGCCGACGTGGTGACCACGACGACGCACAAGACCCTCGGCGGCCCGCGCGGCGGCGTCATCCTCTCCAAGGCCGAGCTCGCCAAGAAGATCAACTCGGCGGTCTTCCCCGGCCAGCAGGGCGGTCCGCTGGAGCACGTGATCGCGGCGAAGGCGGTGGCCTTCAAGGTCGCGGCCGGCGAGGACTTCAAGGACCGCCAGCGGCGGACCCTGGAGGGCGCGAAGATCCTGGCCGAGCGCCTCACCGCGGCCGACGCCACCGAGGCCGGCGTCTCCGTGCTCTCCCGGGGCACCGACGTCCACCTGGTCCTGGTCGACCTGCGCAACAGCGAGCTCGACGGCAAGCAGGCCGAGGACCGGCTGCACGAGATCGGCATCACGGTCAACCGCAACGCCGTGCCGAACGACCCGCGTCCGCCGATGACCACCTCCGGCCTGCGGATCGGCGCCCCGGCGCTGGCCACCCGCGGCTTCACGGCCGAGGACTTCCGCGAGGTCGCCGACGTCATCGCGGAGGCGCTCAAGCCCTCCTACGACGACGCGATCCGGGAGGCGCTGGCCGCGCGGGTCGCCGCGCTCGCCGCGAAGCACCCGCTGTACCCGAACCTCTGAGGTTCGGGGCTCCCGCCCCGCGCCCCGCGCAACCTTTCGCGCCTCGCGCCTCCGCGCCGCATTCCCGCGGCGCGGGGGCGCGCGGTGCTGGGGGCGCGGTGCTGGGAGCCGCTGCTGTCCAGCTTTTCGGGACAGGTCCCCGATCCGGGCAGCGGGCAGGGCCGAACTTGTCCCGATTTTCGGGACACCTTCCCGGACCGGGCCGTCCCCGGGCCCGAACCTGTCCCGATTTTCGGGACACCTTCCCGGTCCGCCGCCCCGAGCCGGAGCCTCACCCGTTTCCCGGACACCTTCCCGGACCGGGACGCCCCGGGCCCGGCCCCGTCCCGATTCACGGCACAGGCCCGGGCCGGGCCGCGCGAGAGCCGCGGAGTCCGGTGGTGTCCCGGTCGGGACACCACCGGGCTCCGCGGCTCTCCAAGGGCGAATTTCCCCCGCGGCGTGATGTCCGGCAGCATGGGTCACGGCCGCGATCCGGCCACCGCACGCAACCCGTCCCGACCCCGGACGACTGGAGCAGACAGCCCGTGGCCATCAGCGTCTTCGACCTCTTCTCGATCGGCATCGGACCGTCGTCCTCGCACACCGTCGGCCCGATGCGCGCGGCGCGCATGTTCGCGCTCCGGCTGAAGAGCGAGGGGCTGCTCGCCCCCACCGCCGCCGTCCGCGCCGAGCTGTTCGGCTCGCTCGGCGCCACCGGCCACGGCCACGGCACGCCCAACGCCGTCCTGCTCGGCCTGGAGGGCAACTCCCCGCGCAGCGTCGACATCCCCGCCTCCGCCCAGGACCTGGAGCGGATCACCGCCACCCGCCGGCTGCGCCTGCTCGGCTCGCACGAGATCGCCTTCGACCCCGACCGCGACCTGCGCCTGCACCGCCGCCGCGCCCTCCCCTACCACCCCAACGGCATGGTGCTGCGCGCCTTCGACGAGGCCGGGGCGCCGCTGCTGGAGAAGACCTACTACTCGGTCGGCGGCGGCTTCGTCGTCGACGAGTCCGCGCTGGACGCGGGCGAGCGGATCAAGCCCGACGACACCGTCCTGCGCCATCCCTTCCGCACCGGCGAGGAGCTACTGCGGCTGACCCGCGAGACCGGCCTGTCCGTCTCCGCGCTGATGCTGGAGAACGAGAAGGCCTGGCGGACGGAGGCGGAGATCCGCGCCGGGCTGCTGGAGATCTGGCAGGTGATGCGCGACTGCGTGCACGCCGGGCTGACCAACGAGGGGCTGCTTCCGGGCGGGCTGCGGGTGCGCCGGCGCGCCGCCACCACCGCGCGCCAGCTGCGCACCGAGGGCACCGGCCCGGCGAACGCGATGGAGTGGGTCACCGTCTGGGCGATGGCCGTGAACGAGGAGAACGCGGCGGGCGGCCGCGTGGTCACCGCCCCCACCAACGGCGCGGCCGGCATCATCCCGGCCGTCCTGCACTACTACCAGGACTTCGTGCCGGGCGCGGACGACGACGGCGTGGTCCGCTTCCTGCTGGCCGCGGGCGCGGTGGGGATGCTGTTCAAGGAGAACGCCTCGATCTCCGGCGCCGAGGTCGGCTGCCAGGGGGAGGTGGGCTCGGCCTGCTCGATGGCGGCCGGCGGCCTCACCGAGGTGCTCGGCGGGACGCCCGAGCAGGTGGAGAACGCGGCGGAGATCGGCATCGAGCACAACCTCGGCCTCACCTGCGACCCGGTCGGCGGGCTGGTCCAGATCCCGTGCATCGAGCGCAACGGCATGGCCGCGGTCAAGTCCGTCACCGCCGCCCGCCTGGCGCTGCGCGGCGACGGCCGCCACCACGTCTCCCTCGACAAGGCGATCAAAACCATGAAGGACACCGGCGCCGACATGAAGGTCACCTACAAGGAGACCTCCCGCGGCGGCCTCGCGGTCAACGTCATCGAGTGCTGAGCGGTGGATGTGTGTCACGGCGTGGCACAGAGCGGCACCGGGCAGTAGCCTGGCCGTATGACAACGCAGCCTGAGATCACCCAGCGCGATCTTCGCAGCAGATCGCGAGAGATCATGGATGCCGTCGAAGCGGGCCAGTCCTTCACCGTGACGCGCGACGGTCACCAGATCGGGGAGCTGGTCCCGCTGAAGCGCCGCCGGCGCTTCGTCCCGCGGGCCGAGTTCGCGGCGATGTCCCGTGGCGCCCCACGCCTCTCCCTGGACGCCTTCCGGGCGGATCAGGAGGCCACTGCGGCCCAGGAGACGGACGATCCGTATGGCCGTTGAGCATGAGCGCGGCCTGCTCGACACCGACATCCTGATCTTGCGGCGCTGGGTGGATCCGGCCGAGCTGCCCTCCGAGATGGCCATCAGCGCGATCACCCTGGCGGAGCTGTCCGCCGGCCCCCACGAAGTCCGCCGGAACGATGAGCAGTCCGACTACGACGAATACGCCGAGCGCGGCCGCCGTCTCGAAGTCCTCCAGCGCGCCGAGAACGAGTTCGACCCGATCCCCTTCGACGCTGAGGCAGCGCGGATCTACGGCCGGATCTGCGCCGCTGTGATCGGTGCCGGTCGGAAGCCGCGCAGGCGTGTCGCCGACCTGATGATCGCCGCCATCGCGGTCGCCGAGGATCTCCCGCTGTTCACGACCAACCCCGATGACTTCAAGGGCCTGGAGGAACTGCTGACCGTCGTACCGGTCACCCGCCCCGAACTCCCGTAGGTCGTCGGGACGCACGGAGGCTGGACCCGGCGCGGAACGGCGGCGCGGAAACCGGACGCGACGGCCGAACCGGCGACGGTAGGCTGCCTCGTGGGCCGTGACTGGCGCTGGGGTGGGGTACCACCGGGGAGCGGCCTGACGGGACGTCATCATGCCGCGCGCCTGGGCGACTTCCGTCGAGCTCAGGAGTGTGGCCATGGCCGGAACCGAACCCATCCAGGCACAGCTCATGCACGGCACGGAGCTCGCGCGCCGGATCACCGACGCCGCCGCGGCCAGGGCCGCCGAGCTGCGCCGGCGCAGCGGGGTCACGCCCTGCCTGGCCGCCGTGCTGGTGGGGGCCGACCCGGCGTCGGTCACCTACGTCCGGATGAAGCGCGCGCGGTGCGCGGCGGCCGGGCTCGACTCGCGGCTGGTGGCGCTGCCGGCCTCGGTGAGCACCGCCGGCCTGGTCGAGGCGATCGGCGCGCTGTCGGACGACCCTGCCGTGCACGGGATCCTGCTGCAGCATCCGGTGGGCGCGCACATCGACGAGCGCGCCGCCTTCGAGGCGATCGCCCCCGCGAAGGACGTCGACGGGGTCACCCTGCACTCCTTCGCCGCGATGAGCTTCGGGCTGCCGGGCTTCGTCTCCTGCACCCCCGGCGGCATCATGCGCCTGCTGGACGCGTACGGCGTCGACCCGGCGGGGAAGCACGCGGTGGTGGTGGGCGCGAGTCCGATCCTGGGCCGCCCGCTCGGGATGCTGCTGCTGCGCCGGGACGCCACGGTCACCTACTGCCACCGCCGCACGGTGGACCTGCCGTCCTTCACCCGCCGGGCGGACATCCTGGTCGCGGCGGCCGGGCAGCCGGGGCTGATCACGGGGGCGGACATCAAGCCGAGCGCCGTCGTCGTCGACGCGGGCTACCACCCGGGCCGGGTCGGAGACGTGGACGTCGCGAGCGCGCGGTCGCGGGCGGGTCTGCTCACGCCGGTGCCGGGCGGGGTGGGGCCGATGACCATCGCGATGCTTCTGGAGCAGACGGTAACCGCCGCGGAGCGGGCCGTCGGCGGAAGCGCACAGGTGGCGGCGCAGGAGGCGGCGGTGGCCGCAGGCGGCGAGGTCTGAGGGCCGGACGGGTGAGCGGCCGGGGTCGGTCAGGATCGGAGAAGGCGGGAGGGGGTGGGCGTGCCTAGCCTGGCGGACATGGACATCACCATCCACTGGACCTTCCTCCCGCACACCGACCCGGACGCCTCGCTCGCGTTCTACCGGGACCTGCTGGGCTTCGAGGTGCGCAGCGACGTCGGGCAGGGCGCGATGCGCTGGATCACCGTCGGCCCCGCCGGCAAGCCCGACACCTCGCTCGTGCTGGAGCCGCCGGGCGCCGATCCCTCGATCAGCGACGAGGAGCGCCGGACCATCACCGAGATGATGGCCAAGGGCACCTACGCCCGGATCGTGCTCGGCACCCCGGACCTCGACGGCCTCTTCGCGCGGCTCTCCGAGGGCGGCGCCGACGTCGTCCAGGAGCCGACCGAACAGCCCTACGGCGTGCGGGACTTCGCGGTGCGCGACCCCGCCGGCAACCTGGTGCGCGTGAACCAGCTGCGCTGAAGCCCGGCGAGCGCGGCCCCGGTCAGGTAGAAGGTAGGAGCAGCGGACGGCGGGCCCCGGCGGATCCCGGCCGGCCCGCCGTCCCGGTTCAGGAGGACTCCCACGGTGAGCACGGACAGCAGCAGGCTCGCGGACGCGCACGACGTGATCCGGGTGCACGGCGCCCGCGAGAACAACCTCAAGGACGTCGGCGTCGAGATCCCCAAGCGGCGGCTCACCGTGTTCACCGGGGTGTCCGGCTCGGGCAAGAGCTCGCTGGTCTTCGGCACGATCGCCGCCGAGTCGCAGCGGCTGATCAACGAGACCTACAGCGCCTTCCTCCAGGGCTTCATGCCGTCCCTCGCGCGACCCGACGTGGACGTGCTGGAGGGCCTGACCACGGCGATCCTGGTGGACCAGCAGCGGCTGGGCTCGGATCCGCGCTCCACCGTCGGCACCGCCACCGACGCCAACGCGATGCTGCGGATCCTGTTCAGCCGGCTCGGTACCCCGCACATCGGCCCGCCGAACGCGTACTCCTTCAACGTCCCCTCGGTTCAGGCCTCCGGGGCGATGACGGTGGAGCGCGGCCACCGCCGGGCGGAGAAGGTCGCCTTCTCCCGCACCGGCGGGATGTGCCCGCGCTGCGAGGGGCTCGGCCAGGTCTCCGAGATCGACCTCGCCGAGCTCTACGACGCCGAGCTCTCGCTCCGCGAAGGCGCGATGAAGGCGCCCGGCTACAAGTCCGGCGGCTGGAACCACCGCCTCTACGCCGAGTCCGGCTTCTACGACCCGGACAAGCCGATCCGGACCTTCACCAAGCGGGAGCTGCACGACTTCCTCTACCGCGAACCGACCCGGATGAAGATCGCCGGGATCAACATGACCTACGAGGGCCTGGTGCCGCGCATCCAGAAGTCGATGCTGGCGAAGGACCGCGAGGCGATGCAGCCGCACGTCCGCGAGTTCGTGGACCGGGCGGTCACCTTCGCCGTCTGCCCGGACTGCGAGGGCACCCGGCTCAGCGAGGGCGCCCGCTCCTCGCGGATCAAGGGCAAGAACATCGCCGAGTTGTGCGCGATGCAGATCAGCGATCTCGCGGAGTGGGTGCGGAAGCTGGAGGAGCCGTCGGTGGCGCCGCTGCTGGACTCGCTGCGGCACGCGCTGGACTCCTTCGCCGAGATCGGCCTCGGCTACCTCTCGCTGGACCGGCCGTCGGGCACGCTGTCCGGCGGCGAGGCGCAGCGGGTGAAGCTGGTCCGCCAGCTCGGCTCCTCGCTCACCGATGTCACCTACGTCTTCGACGAGCCCACCACCGGGCTGCACCCGCACGACGTCCAGCGGATGAACGAGCTGCTGCTGCGCCTGCGGGACAAGGGCAACACCGTGCTGGTGGTCGAACACGAGCCGGACACCATCGCCATCGCCGACCATGTCGTCGACCTCGGCCCGGGGGCGGGCGCGGCGGGCGGCAGCGTCTGCTTCCAGGGCACGGTGGAGGAGCTGCGCCGCAGCGGCACCGTGACCGGCCGACACCTCGCCGACCGCACCGGGCTGAAGGAGGCCGTCCGGGAGCCCCGCGGCGCGCTGGAGATCCGCGGGGCCGACCTGCACAACCTGCGCGGGGTGGACGTGGACGTCCCGCTGGGGGTGCTGGTGGTGGTGACGGGCGTGGCGGGGTCGGGGAAGAGCTCGCTGGTGCAGGGGGTGCTGCCGAAGCAGGCCGCTGCCGCGGGGGCTTCCGCGGGGGCCGGCGCGGGCGTGGTGACGATCGACCAGGGTGCGATCCGCGGCTCGCGGCGCAGCAACCCCGCCACCTACAGCGGACTGCTGGAGCCGGTCCGGAAGGCCTTCGCCAAGGCCAACGGCGTCAAACCGGCCCTGTTCAGCGCCAATTCGGAGGGCGCCTGCCCGGTCTGCAACGGTGCCGGTGTCGTCTTCACGGACCTGGCGATGATGGCCGGCGTCGCCTCGCCCTGCGAGGAGTGCGGCGGCAAGCGGTACCAGGCGGCAGTGCTGGAGTACCGGCTAGGCGGGCGGGACATCAGCGAGGTGCTGGCGATGTCGGTGGACGAGGCGGCGGAGTTCTTCGCCGGCGGGGAGGCGCGCACGCCGGCCGCGCACGCCGTCCTGGAGCGGCTGTCGGACGTCGGGCTCGGGTATCTGACGCTGGGCCAGCCGCTCAGCACGCTCTCCGGCGGGGAGCGGCAGCGCCTGAAGCTGGCGACCCGGATGGGCGAGAAGGGCGGCGTCTACGTCCTGGACGAGCCGACCACCGGGCTGCACCCGGCGGACGTGCGGCAGCTGCTCGGGCTGCTGGACCGGCTGGTGGACGCCGGGAAGTCGGTCATCGTGATCGAGCACCACCTGGCGGTGATGGCGCACGCCGACTGGATCATCGACCTCGGCCCCGGCGCCGGCCACGACGGCGGCCGCGTCGTCTTCGAGGGCACCCCGGCCGCCCTGGCCGCCTCCCGCTCCACCCTCACCGGGCAGCACCTCGCGACGTACCTGGAAGGCTGAGCGGCGCACGCGGACCAGGGGCGGTCGCGGTCCGGGGCCGGGCCGTGGGCGTGCAGGCGGTAATCTGGGCGGTGCGCGGCGCTTCGGAACCCGGGGTTCCGGGGTGTCGCGGCGGCGGTGGGGCCCGCCGTACCCAACCGCGGCGAGCACGCCGCCGACGGTCCCTGCTTGCACGCAGGTGCGCCCGCGTCCGCGAGCGGGCGCCGGGCGAGTAGGAGAAGTACGTGGCCGAGGCCGAGACGGGTGTCCACAGCGAACCCATCGACCCCGATCTGCAACCCGCCGACCCCGCCAGGCCGGCCGACGCGGATCCGTTGGGTCCCGCGAGCGGCGGCGGCCACGGCCCCGGGCGCGGGCGCGGCGGCGCGGGCCAGGGTCCCGTGCTGGCGGTGATCTCGCTCGGCGGTGCCGTCGGCGCCTGCGCCCGCTACGGCGCGGGGCTGCTGTGGCCGACGCCCGCGGGCGGGTTCCCGTGGACCACCTTCTGGATCAACATCATCGGCTGCGCGGTGATCGGCGGCTTCCTGGTGTTCATCACCGAGGTGAGGCCGGCCCACCGGCTGGTGCGTCCGTTCTTCGGCACCGGCGTGCTGGGCGGCTTCACCACGTTCTCGACCTACGCCGTGGACACCGAGCGGCTGGTGAGCGGCGGGCACGCCGGCACCGGCCTCGCCTACCTGGTGGCCACGCTCGCCGCGGCGATGGCGGCGGTCTGGATCGCGGCGACCGCGACCCGCCGCGTGTTCGCGTCCCGAGGGATCCGCGGGATCCTCGGGATCGGGATCCGAGGGAGGCAGGAGCGATGAAGCGCACCGGACGGGCCCTGCGGGCGACCGTGTTCGTCGGCGAGGACGACACCTGGCATCACCGGCCGCTCTCCAGCGAGATCGTGCACCGCGCGCGGGCGGCCGGGCTGGCGGGGGCGAGCGTGTTCCGGGGCGTGGAGGGGTTCGGCTCCTCGCATCTCGTGCACACCTCCCGGCTGCTCTCGCTGAGCGAGGACCTGCCGGTGGCGGTGGTGATCGTGGACTCCGAGGAGCGGGTGCGCGCCTTCCTGCCGCAGCTCGACGAGCTGGTCGCGGAGGGGCTGGTGGTCCTCGACGAGTGCGAGGTCGTCCACTACACCCGCGACGTCGAGGGCGAGGAGCGACGGTGAACTGGCTGCTGGTGGTCATCGGCGCCGCCGTCGGCGCGCCCCTGCGCTACCTCACCGACCGGACGGTGCAGAAGCGCCACGACACCGTCTTCCCGTGGGGCACCTTCGCGGTGAACGTCTGCGGTTCGTTCATCCTCGGGCTGGTCACCGCCGCGGCGTCCGCGGGCGCGGTGTCCCCGCACGTCCAACTGCTGCTCGGGACGGGCCTGTGCGGGGCGCTGACCACGTACTCGACGTTCTCCTTCGAGACCCTGCGGCTGGCCGAGGAGCGCGCGGGGTTCTACGCGGTGGCGAACGCCGCTGGCAGCGTCGCGGCCGGCCTCGGCTCGGCGTTCACCGGCGTCGCCGTCGCCCAGGCGCTCTGGCACTGAACCCCCGGCGGACGGCCTGAGCCTCCGGCGCACGGGCTGAACCCCCGGCGCACGGGCTGAGCTGCCGGGGGCGGCATCCGGCGGTCACCCGGCCGAGGGCTTCGTGCTCGCGGGCGTTCCGCCGCACCCCGCTCGGGTAGCCGCCCGGCACCGCGGAAGGCCGCGGCTCACCCGAGTGAACGGAGCAACCGGAATGACCACCATCAGCCCGATCGACCTGCAGAAGGCCCTGAAGGGCGCCGACTACCCGGCCGACCGCGACGAGCTCGTCTCGCTGGCGAAGGACAACGGCGCCGGCGAGCAGCTCGTCGCCGCGCTCGCCCGCGCCCCCATGGACCGCTTCGACGGCCCCAACGACGTCCAGAAGGCCGTCTTCGACGAGCTGCACTGACCGGCTCGGCAGCAGCGCCCGCCGCCGCCCCGACGCCCCCCGCTCCCGCGGGGCGCCGGGGCGGCGGTTCGCGGCCCGGCCCCGGCGCCTCCCGCAGACGCGGGGCGGGCGCCCGCCCGAGGATTCGACGAGGGCGGACGACAGCCGTCACCCGTGGGTGTGAGGGAGGATTACCGCGCCCGGCGGAGCGGGTGCGGGTCAGCGGCGGGAATCGCGGACGCGGAGTTCGAACCAGACGGCTTTGCCGTGCTGGAGGAGGTCGGCGCCCCAGCGGTCGGAGAGTTCGTCGACGAGTTGAAGGCCGCGGCCGGTCTCGTCCAGGGCGTCGGCCTTGATCAGGCAGGGCAGCGCACGGGAGGGGTCGCGGACCTCGACGCGCAGCCAGCCCAGCCGGCGGATCAGGGTGAGCCCCAGCGAGTTCCCGCCGGTGTGCCGGACGGCGTTCGCCACCAGCTCGCCCACGAGCTGTTCGGCGGCCTCGCCGTGCGACTTCGCCAGGCCCCAGAGGTCGAGGGCGTCCAGCGTGATCCGGCGGGCCGCCGGCGCGGACGCGGCGACGGCGAGCAGCCGCACCTCGCCGACGCTGGGCTCGCCGCCGGTGAACTCGCCGTTCCCGCCGCCGCGCCAGGTCGGCCGGGGTATCTCCGTCGGCACGGCCGGCCGGGACGGGACGGCGGTGACGGGCGGGACGGACGGAGCGGCGTGGAGGCCGGAGGGGCGGTCGCGCCCGGGCAGCGGCGCAGACCCCGCCGGGGACGCCGACGCCGAGGCCGCGGCGGAAGCCGCGGACGCAGCCGAAGCCACGGACGCCGCGGACGTATGGGCGGTCACCGTGGGTGACGAAGAAGGGGCCCGGCGCTCCGAAGGGCGCGGAGCCGGGAGGGCCGCCGCCGCTCGCGTCACCGCCGGGTTGTCCGCCCACGGGTCGTCCCCCCAGGGAGCTGCGGGAAGCGCGGGTAACCGGGGTGCGCCGGACGGCGGGGGGCACACGCCCCCGGCCAGTGCGCCGGGGGCGGGGTGGTGCTGCTGATTCGCTCGGTCCGGGCCCGCCATGCTCCTATCATTGCCCGTCCGCGCGGCCCCTCGGGGCGGAAACGCAAAAGGATCACCCAAGCATCTGGCATATGACCCGGGCCGGGTCGGCGAATTGACACTTCGTCAGCAGCGCACGGGAAGGAGCCCGTGCGGGCGCACACGCCGCTGCACGTGCGCCCGCACGAGCCGCCCGCTCGCACGCCGCTGACCAGTACGGATACCGTCAGCGAGGCGTGCGGCGGGGGTGATCCGGGTGCGCTCAGCGGAACTTCGCCTTGCCCGGACCCTCCTCGACGAAGGAGCGCATGCCGATTTCGCGATCTTCGGTCGCGAAGAGGCCGGAGAAGAGCGTGCGCTCGATCGCGAGCCCCGTGTCGAGGTCCGTCTCGAGTCCGCGGTCGACCGCCTCCTTGGCCGCGCGGAGGGCCAGCGCGGGTCCCTTGGCGAGACGCGCCGCCCAGTCACGCGCAGTGACGTAGACCTCCTCCGCCGGGACCACCTGGTCCACCAGACCGATCCGCAGCGCCTCGTCGGCGCGGACGTGCCGGCCGGTGAAGATCAGATCCTTGGCGCGGGAGGGGCCGATGAGCCGCGGCAGCCGCTGGGAGCCGCCCGCGCCCGGGATCAGGCCGAGCAGGATCTCCGGCTGCCCCAGCTTCGCGTTCTCCGCCGCCACCCGGATGTCGGCGCACAGCGCCAACTCGCAGCCGCCGCCCAGCGCGTAGCCGGTCACCGCGGCCACCACCGGCTTCGGGATCCGGGCCACCGCGTTGAACGCGCCCTGCAGCGCGTGCGAGCGCTCGGCCATGTCGGTGTACGACATGGCCTGCATCTCCTTGATGTCGGCGCCGGCGGCGAACACCTTCTCGCCGCCCCAGATCACCACCGCGCGGATGTCGGCGCGGGCCGACGCCTCCTCCGCGGCTTCCTTCAACTGGTCCTGCACGGTGCTGTCGAGGGCGTTCATGGGCGGCCGGTCCAGCCGGATCGTGCCCACACCGTCCTCGGCCTCAAGGGTCACAAAGCGCGTCATGCCCGCAGGGTACGCACAGCGGCGCGGCTCCCCGCAGGAGAGCCGCGCCACAATCCCGCGACGCCGCCGGCGGTCACCCGCCGGCGGCGTCGCTCCTTCGACCCCGCCGCCGCGCCCGCGCGGCGCAGCCCCCGCGGCCGCGCGGCGCAGGCCCCGCCCTCCGCGCCACGGACCCGCCCGGGGCCACGCTCAAATATCCGCCGCAACGGCCCGCGCGCGAAGCAGAGCCAGCGGGCGGTGACTCACGCGAGGCGGTGGCCGCCTCCCGCGCCCGCGCGAGAAGCAGAGCCGGCCCAGCCGCAGGCGCCCGCCCCGCCGGCCCGCGCCTGCCGCGCGGCACGGGGGCGCCCACCGCGAGGCGCAGCGCCCGCCCCCAGCCGCGCAGGCACTCGCCCGCGGGAGCGCTCAGGCCCCCGCCGGGACGGGCACCGCCGAGCCGGCGATCCACTGCGCCCAGCTCATGTTCCAGCCGTTCAGCCCGTTGTCCGGGGCGACCGTGCCGCCCGGGGAACCGGAGACCTCGAAGACGTCCCCAGGCAGGGTGTGGTCGTAGAGCCAGCCGGCCGGGGTATCGCTGCTGCCGCCGCGCACGTCGTGCAGGCCGATGCAGCCGTGGCTGGTGTTGTACGCGCCGAAGGTGGAGACCGGACGCCACCAGTTGCCGTGCACGAAGGTGCCGGAGTCGGTCAGCCGCATCGCGTGCGGCACGTCCGGGATGTCGTACTCGCTGCCGAGGCCGACCGTCGCGGAGTTCATCCGGGTCACCGGGAACATGTCGGTGACGACCATGATCCCGTCGTAGGTGGAGTGCCCCGGCTGGCCGGCCGAGATCGGGAGGGTGCGCAGCACCGTGCCGTCGCGGTAGACGGTCATGGTGTCGGTGACCGTGGAGACCGTGCTCACCTGACGGCGGCCGACGGTGAAGGTGACGTCCTTGTGCTGCGTGCCGTAGACGCCGGGCGCGCCCTCGACGCCGCGCAGGTCGAGGTGGAGGGTCACCTTGGTGCCGGGCTTCCAGAACTGCCGGGGCCGGAAGTCGAGCCGCTGGTCCCCGAACCAGTGCCCGACCACCGGCACCGGCGGGGAGGCGGTGACCCGGACGCCCTGCTGGACGGCGGCCCGGTCGGCGATCTCCCGGGAGAAGCGCAGCGAGACCTCCATCCCGACGCCGACCGTGGTCCCGGCGTCGGGGGTGTAGAAGCCGATGAAGGTGTCGGTGGGCACGACGGTGGTGAAGTCGGCGTGCTTGGCGGCCTGCCGGCCGTCCGGGTCGACGGCGACCGCGTCCAGGCTGTAGCGGGTGGAGGCGCGCAGCCTGCCGGCGGGCCGCCAGAGCGTCCCGCCGTCCGTGAGGGTGCCGGGGACGGTGACCGGCGCGCTCGCGGTGCTGTCGCTGTCGTCGACCAGCTTCACTTCGGTCAGTTTTCCGCCGGCCACCGAGACCCGGACGGCGCCGGTGGTGGGCACCTGGGCGGCCTCGTCCCCGGGCGCGACGGTCAGCCGGGCGGTGGAGACCTGGCCGCCGGCCCCGTCCGCGCCCGCTCCGCCGCCGGAACCGCCGTCCCCGCAGCCCGCGAGGGCGGTGAACGCCCCCAGGGCCAGTGCCAGTGCCCCGGCCGCGGCGCGCAGTCGCCCGACCCCCCGTGTGCGACGCACCCGTTCCTCCGCGACATTTCGTGCTGTCCGTATCGAATCGTCCAACGACGGTCAGGGGGTGAGGACACGTCACGACGGGAACCACTACGTCACGAAGCGGGGAACGGGACGCCCCGCGGCGGGAGGAGCCATGGCGGCACGGCAGGGAGCCGGACCGAGCGAGGACGGGCCGGAGGCCGACCGGACGACACGCGGGGACGCCCCCGACCGGCCGCATCTGCACGTCATCCGTCCGGGCGAACCCGCGCCCGCGGCCGCGGCGACGGAACTCCTGCCCGGACCGGCCCCCGGTCCCCCCGCCGGCCCCACCCCGACCGCCGCGCCGGCGGCGCCGGGCGGGACGCGCGGGGGCCCCGCCGCGCAGGGCCGGCGGACCGCGCACGGCCCCGCCGCCGGCCCGGCACCGTGGCCGGGCAGCTGGCAGCCGCTCGGCGCCCGCTTCCACATCGGCCCGGACGGCCGCCCCGGCACCAACTTCGCGATCTGGGCCGCCGGTGCCGAGCTCGTCGAGCTGTGCCTGTTCGACGACGAGGGGCGGGAGACCCGGCTGCCGCTGCCCGAGCAGACCTTCCAGACCTGGCACGGCCACGTCCCCGGTGTCCTGCCCGGACAGCGCTACGGCTTCCGGGTGCACGGCCGCTGGGACCCGTGGACCGGCGCCCGCTGGAACCCGGCCAAACTGCTGCTCGACCCCTACGCCCGGGCCGTCGACGGCGACTTCCACTCCCTCCCCCCGCAGGTCTACGGCCACGCGCGGGACTGGCCGGAGCAGGACGTCGCCGACACCGTGCGCGACAACCGCGACTCGGCGCCCTTCGTCCCCAAGGCCGTCGTGGTGCATGACGAGGACGACTGGTCCGACGACCGCCGCCCGAAGACCCCGTGGGCCGACACCGTCATCTACGAGCTGCACGTGCGCGGCTTCACCATGCGGCACCCGGACGTCCCGCCCGCGCTGCGCGGCACCTACGCGGGGCTGGCCCACCCCGCCGCGATCGAGCACCTGGTCTCCCTCGGTGTGACCGCCGTCGAGCTGCTGCCGATCCACCAGTACGTGAGCGAGCCGCACCTGCGCGAGCGCGGGCTGAGCAACCACTGGGGCTACAACTCGCTCGCCTACTTCGCCCCGCACGCCGCGTACGCCGCCACCGGGACCCGCGGGCAGCAGGTCGCCGAGTTCAAGCAGATGGTGCGGGCGCTGCACGCGGCCGGGATCGAGGTGATCCTCGACGTCGTCTACAACCACACCGCGGAGGGCGGCCAGGGCGGGCCGACGCTCTCGCTGCGCGGCATCGACAACGCCGGCTACTACCGGCTGCACCCGCACAACGCCCGCGGCTACGACGACTACACCGGCTGCGGCAACACCCTGGACGCCCGCCGGCCGCAGGTGCTGCGGCTGATCACCGACTCGCTGCGGTACTGGGTCGCGGAGATGGGCGTGGACGGCTTCCGCTTCGACCTGGCGGCGGCGCTGGCCCGCGGGCGCGGCGAGTTCGACACGCTCAGCCCGTTCCTCGGCGCGGTCTCGCAGGACCCGCTGCTGAGCCGGGTGAAGCTGATCGCCGAGCCGTGGGACGTCGGCCCCGGCGGCTACCGGGTGGGCGGCTTCCCGCCGCTGTGGACCGAGTGGAACGACCACTTCCGGGACGGCGTGCGGGACTTCTGGCGCGGTACCCGGCACGACGTCCGCGAGCTCGGCTACCGGCTCTCCGGCTCCTCCGACCTCTACCAGCTGGGCGGGCGCCGCCCTTACGCCTCGGTCAACTACGTCACCGCGCACGACGGCTTCACCCTGCGCGACCTGGTCAGCTACAACCACAAGCACAATGAGGCCAACGGCGAGGACAACCGGGACGGCACCGACGACAACCGCTCCTGGAACTGCGGCGCCGAAGGCCCGACCGGGGACCCGGCGGTGGCCGGGCTGCGGCGGCGGCAGCTGCGCAACCTGCTGACCACGCTGCTGCTGTCGACCGGGGTGCCGATGCTGCTGGCAGGCGACGAGATGGGACGCACCCAGCGCGGCAACAACAACGCCTACTGCCAGGACAACGACATCAGCTGGGTGGACTGGTCGCTGCGCGAGGACCCGGAGTGGGAGGGGCTGCTGCGGCTCACCCGGCGGCTGATCCGGCTGCGGCGGGAGCACCCGGTGCTGCGGCAACGGGCGTTCTTCTCCGGCCAGCCGACGCACCCGGGCGGGCTGCGGGACCTGGCCTGGTTCACCGTGCGGGGGGAGGAGATGACCGAGGCGGACTGGTTCTCGCCGAGCCAGACCATCGGGATGTTCCTCTCCGGGGAGGACATGTCGGAGCCGGACCCGCTCGGGCGGCCGGTCAGCGACGACGACTTCCTGCTGATCCTGCACGCCGCGCCGCAGCCGGTGCGGTTCACGCTGCCGCCGGCGCCGTGGCCGGAGCGGTACGCGCTGGTGGTGGACACCTCGCGGGAGGACCAGGCGGAGGAGCCGGGGACCGTGCACCGCGCGGGGTCGCGGCTCGCGGTCCCGCCGCGCAGCGCGCTGCTGCTGCGGGGGCTCCCGCCGGAGTGAGCGCGGCCGCGACCAAGGCGCGGGCGTGGCGGGTTGAACCCGGGCGGGGCGCGGCGCGTACTGGGGGATGTGGACCAGCCCCCGGTGCCCGGCCCGTCCGGACAGACGTTCCTGGCCGCGCTGTACGCGCGGCACGGGAGCGCGCTGATCGGGCACGTCCTGCGGCTCTGCGGCGGCGACTACCAGCGCGCGGAGGACATCGTGCAGGAGACCTTCCTGCGCGCCTGGCAGCACCGCGAGACGCTGGACCAGGAGCGGGCCGGCCCCTGGCTGCACACGGTCGCGCACAATCTCGTGATCTCGACCTACCGGCGCACCCGCGCCCGGCCGGCCGAGACCCCGCTGGGCGAGGACGAGCCGGCCGCGCCGCCGGCCGCCGAGGGCAGCGAGGAGGAGCTGGACCGGATGCTGGAGAGCTGGCAGATGGCCGAGGCGCTGCGCGGGCTGAGCCCGGAGCACCGGGAGGCGCTGATCCACGTGTACTACCTGCGCCGGACGGTGGCGGAGACCGCCGAGGAGCTGGGCGTGCCGGTGGGCACGGTGAAGTCCCGCTGCTACTACGGTCTCCGCGCGCTGCGCGGCGTCCTGGAGGAGAAAGGGGTGACCTCGCGATGACGGCCTGCGGGGAGAGCGTGTCGCTCGGCGCGTACCTGCTGGGGGCCCTGTCTCCGGACGAGCGGCTGGCGATGGAGCGGCACATCGCGGGCTGCGCGGTCTGCCAGGGCGAGCTGGTGCAGCTCGCGCCGCTGCCGGGGCTGCTGCGGCACACACCGTTCGAGGAACTGCCGGAGACCGTGCGGGCGGCCGAGTCGCTGCGGCCGGCGGCACCCGCTTCCGTGCCGCCGGCCGCGACCGAACCGCCCGCGCCGCCCGCGCCGCCGCCGCTGCCGCCGGCGCGCGACGGCGGCCGGCGGCGGGCGCCGTCGCGTACCCGCCGGGCGCTGCTCGGCGCGGGGCTCGCGGTGGCGGGCGCGGCGCTCGGCGCGGGGCTGTACGCCGGGGTCGCCGGGCCCTCGTCCTCCGTCTCCGCGGGGCATCCGACCGAGACCATGAGCGCCACCGACCCGCACACCCACGTCAGCGCGACCGCGGCGCTCACCGCGGAGGCCTGGGGCACGCGGATGGACCTCTCGCTGCGCGGCCTGCCCGCCGGGACCACCTGCCGGCTGCTGGTCCGCTCCCGCGACGGCGGCACCGAGACGGCGGGCACCTGGGGCTCCGGCTACTCCTCCGCCGCGACCGTCCCCGTCTCCACCTCGATGAGCCCGCAGGACATCAGCGGCATGACAGTGGTGACCGCCTCGGGGGCCACGCTGGTGACCTTGCCGTAGAGGTGACGGACCGTCAACTGTTCGGCCCTGCCCGCCTCGAACGTCCTCGACGGCTTCCGGTTCGGCGTCCGAGGGCGGCCCCGAGCCCCCGGTCGCCCGCGGCGCGGGCGACCGGGGTGCCGCGTCGGCGTCAGCCGTCGTTGCGGGGCCGCTGGAGGACGAAGGTCTCCAGCGGGGTGATGCCGCCCGCGGGCTGCGCGAGGGTGTAGTAGGTGACGTGCAGCCGGGTGGTGCCGCCGGGGCGGTCGCCCGGGTCGAGGGTGAAGGCCGCGAAGCCGTAGGAGTGGTCGGCGTCGCGGACGCCGGCCCACGGCGCGTCCTCGTACACGTACACCGGCGGGCGCTTGCCGTTGGAGCCGACCGCGCCCACGCCCGTGATCACCTTGGCCTTCGCCGGGTTGAACAGGTCCTGGTTGGACGGCGCGTTGGTGCCGCCGCCGCCGATCACCATGTGGACCGTGCCGCGGCTGGTGTCCATCACGTCGGTGGCGGTGGAGATCGGGTTCGGGGTGAGGGTCTCGCTACCGGAGACCGTGCCGCGCACCGGGAGCGAGCGCTCGTAGTGGTGCTCGTGGCCGCAGACCACCAGGTCCACGCCGTAGCGGTCGAACAGCGGGCCCCACTGCTCGCGCACGCCCAGGTCCACGCCGTTGAAGTCGGCGGAGCTGATCACCACCTGGTGCATGCAGACGACGACCCAGTCGATCGACTTGTCCGCGCGGGCCCGGCGCAGGTCCTGCTCCAGCCAGGTGCGCTGGGCGCCGCCGCTGTAGCCGTGGACGTAGTTGTCGCCGCCGTCCTGCAGCGCGACGTCGTCGTTCTGCAGCACCACGACGTGCACCGAGCCGACCGTGAACGAGTACCACAGGCCCGCCAGTTCGGCGTCCGTGGAGCCGTTGCCGGGCAGCGCGAAGCGGGCCTGGTAGCCGGAGTAGCCGATCGGGCCGTTGCCGCGTTCGTCCTCGTGGTTGCCGGCGGCCGGCATCCACGGGCGGAACCGCGCCGAGCGGGAGTTGTTCTCGTGGAAGGCGTGCCAGGTGCGCAGCCGGTCGGCGTCCAGGTTGGCGTAGCAGAGGTCGCCGTTGAGCAGGTGGAACAGCGGGTCGACCTGCTCGATGCCGGCCACGATGTCGCCGGAGGCCGGCGAGCCGAGGACCGTGCCGGTGACGGAGTAGGCGCCGGTGGTGGCGTTCTTCGTCCAGGTGGTCTCCGGCACGGACTGGTCGCCGAAGCTGGTGAAGGTGAACGGGACGCGGCCGGTCGGCGCGGTGCGGAAGCTGCCGGCGTCGGCCCGGCCGCCGTCGTGCATCGCCGCGTAGGTGTAGAAGGTGTCCGGCGCCAGGCCGGTCAGCCGGGCGTGGTGCAGGTACACGGCGCGGCCGGAGGCGCCGTCGGTGTAGGTCACGGTCTGCGCCTGCACGGTCCGGCCGTGGCCGCCCTCGGCGGTGCCGTAGGTGACGCGCGGGTTGCGCACGGTCCCGTCGGTGCTCCAGGAGACGTTCATCGAGCGCGCGGGGTCGTCGCCGAAGGTCAGGTGCAGGCCCTCGACGGGCGGGGCGCCCAGCGCCTCGGGGCGGGTCAGCAGGAGCGGGGAGGTCGCGCCGGAAGCCGATCCGGCCGCCGCCCCGGAGCCCGCGGCCGGGGTGCCGGCCGAGGCGGCGGCCCGCGCGGTACCGGCGGTCAGCAGCGGGGCCCCCGCGGCGATCGCGCCGGCCGCGCCCGCCGCACCGGCGAGCCTCAGCGCGCCGCGCCGGCCGATGCCGGGGCGCGCGTCCACGTCGTTGCTCTTCTCGTCAGCGCTCTTCTCGTCAGCCACGGGGCGCACGCTAGGCGCACATTCCGCACCGGACCCCCAACGGACGCTGACGGGCCGTTGAATTCCTGGGCGGGGACAAAACCTGTGGAGCACTGTCAGTGGTCGGTCGTACGCTCACGAGCGATGTCCTCTCTGACGCGCACACCACCGCAACCGTCGTCCGGGGAACCTTCATCGGAAGGGGGTGAGGACGCCGAAACCGCTGGTCCCACCCCGACCGGCACGCTGTCCGCCGCGGGCGCCGCGTCCGCCGGCTCCGCCTCCGGCACGCCCGCGAACGCCTCCGGCAGAGCCACGCCGGGGCGCGCGCCGAAGCGTACGAGCCCCACCCGCACGCTGATGCGCCTGGCGCCCTTCGTCCGCCCGGTCCGCGCCCGGCTGATCGGCTCGGCCCTCGCGGCGCTGGCCGCCTCCGCCGCCGGGCTGGTCGTCCCGCTGGTGCTCCGGGCCATCGTGGACGGCCCGATGGCGCACGCCCGCGACGACTCCGTGCACGGCCTGGTCGTGCCGGCCCTGCTGGTGCTGCTGCTGGGCGTCGCCGAGGCCGGGCTGTTCGGCGTGCGGCGGCAGCTCACCGCGCGCCCGCTGGCCCGGGTCGAGGGGGCACTGCGCGACGCCCTCTACCGGCGGCTGCAGCGGCTGCCGGTCTCCTTCCACGACCAGTGGCCCTCCGGCCAGCTGCTCTCCCGCGCGATCAGCGACCTGGCGACGATCCGCCAGTTCCTGGCGTTCGGCATGATCTTCCTCTTCGTCAACGTCGCGACCTTCCTCATCGGCATCGGCGTCATGCTCAGCCTCGCCTGGAGCCTCGGTCTCGTGACGATCGCGGTGACGGTGCCGCTGGTGTGGCTGTCGTTCCTCTTCGAGGGCCGCTACAAGCTGGTCACCCGCCGCGCCCAGGACCAGGTCGGCGACCTCGCCACCACCACCGAGGAGGCGGTCCTCGGCATCCGGGTCCTCAAGGCCTTCGGCCGGCACCGCACCATGGCCCGCCGCTTCCTCGCCCAGGCGCGCGAGCTGCGCGGCACCGAGCTGCAGAAGATCCGCCTGCTGGCGACGATCTGGTGCGTCATCGTGGTGCTGCCGGAGACCGCGATCGGGGTGGCGCTGGCGATCGGCGTCGTCCAGGTCGCGCACGGCACCCTCACCACGGGGACGCTGGTGGCCTACTTCTCCACGGTGATGGCGCTGCGCTGGCCGGTGGAGTCGATCGGCTACCTGCTCGCCAACGCCAACGACGCGGCCTCGGCGACCACCCGTTTCTTCGAGGTGATGGACGCGCCCGCGGCGCCGGGCGAGGCCGAGGAGGAGCCGGCCGCCGCCGATCCCGTCCCCGCCGACGCGGGTGCGGACGCGGCTGCGGCCGAAGCGGCGAAGGCGGCGGAGCCCGGCCGCGGCGTGATCCGCTTCGAGGGCGTCCGCTTCCGCTACGCCGACGCCCCGCCCGGCAGCGAGGACCTGCTGCGCGGCATCGACCTGGAGGTGCGCCCCGGCGAGACGATGGCCCTCGTCGGCGCGACCGGCTGCGGGAAGACCACGCTCACCGCGCTGATCCCCCGCCTCTACGACGCCACCGGCGGCCGGATCACGGTCGACGGCACGGACGTGCGCGAGCTGCCGGTGCGCCGGCTGCGCGCGCTGGTCTCGGTCGCCTTCGAGGACCCGATCCTGTTCTCGGCGAGCGTCCGGGAGAACGTCGCGATGGGCCTGCCGCCCGGCATGCCCGAGGAGGAGCGGCGCGAGGCGGTCGAGCGCGCCCTGCGGATCGCCCAGGCCGGCTTCGCGCACGACCTCCCGGACGGGGTGGACACACAGGTCGGCGAGCAGGGGCTGTCGCTCTCCGGCGGCCAGCGCCAGCGGCTCGCGCTGGCCCGCGCGGTCGTCGCCTCGCCGGCCTTCCTGGTGCTCGACGACCCGCTCTCCGCGCTGGACGTGCACACCGAGGCGCTGGTCGAGGAGGCGCTGCGGCAGGTGCTGGCGACCACGACCGCGCTGGTCGTGGCGCACCGGCCGTCCACGGTCATGCTCGCCGACCGGGTGGCGCTGCTGGAGGGCGGCAGGATCGCGGCGGTCGGCACCCACGCCGAGCTGCTCGCCTCCTCCCCCGCCTACCGCCACCTGCTCTCCACCCCGGACACTCCGGACACTCCGGACACCCCGGACGACGAGGGCGCCGTCCTCGACACCGCCGCCGCAGAGGAGATCTGACGCCGTGACCACCGCTGTGGCCGCCGCCCGCTCGTCCGAGTACGAGGACCAGGACGTCCCGCGCCGCCGGGGGCTCTCCGGCGTGCTGCTGCGCTCGCTGCTGCTCCCGCACCGCCGGGGCGTGGCGTGGGCCGTCGTCCTGGTGCTGATCGAGGAGGCCGCCTCGCTGGCCGGGCCGCTGCTGGTCTCGGTCGGCATCGACTGGGCGCTGCCCGCGATCCTGCACCACGGGAACTACTGGCCGCTGGCCGCGACCGCCGGCGCCTACCTGCTCTGCGGCGCCGCGAGCGGGCTGCTGAAGATGTCGTTCCTGCGGCTGTCCGGCCGGATCTCCCAGGACGTCATGCTCGACCTGCGGGGCCGAATCTTCCGGCACGCGCAGCAGCTCAGCCTGGACTTCCACGAGAAGTACACCTCGGGCCGAGTCATCGCCCGCTCCACCAGCGACCTCGACTCACTGCAGGCGCTGCTGGACATGGGCCTGGACGGCCTGGTCACCGTGCTGCTGACGATCGCCTACACGGCGGTGCTGCTGGTGGTGATGGACTGGCGGATGGGCCTGGCCTCGCTGGCCTCCTTCGTGCCGCTGTGGCTCGCCACTCGGGTGTTCCGCCGCTACTCGCAGCGGGCCTACCGGCGCAGCCGGGTCGCGGTCGCCCGGGTGATCGTCAAGTACGTCGAGACGATGAACGGCATGCGCGCGGTGCAGGCGTTCCGCCGCGAGCCGGCGAACGACGCCGAGTTCGCCGTCCTCAACGCCGACTACGCCAGGGCCAACGGCGACTCCAACCACGCCTTCGCGGTGTACTCGCCGGTGGTCCGGCTGCTCGGCAACCTGACGGTGACCGGCATCCTGGTGTGGGGCGCCCTGCGGGTCGCCGACGGCACGCTGGCGCTCGGCGTACTGGTCGCGTTCGTGCTCTACATCCGGCGGCTGTACGACCCGCTCGACCACCTGGCGATGTTCCTCAACGCCTACCAGTCGGCCTCCGCCGCGCTGGAGAAGATCGCCGACCTGCTGGCCGAGGAGCCGACGGTGCCGGAGCCGGCACGCCCGCGCGCGCTGCCGCCGCTGGCGGAGGGCACCGGCCCGGGCCGCGAGGTGCTCTTCGCCGACGTGTCCTTCTCCTACGAGTCGGGCCAGCCCGTGCTGCCCCGGTTCGACCTGCGGATCCCGGCCGGCCAGACGGTCGCGGTGGTGGGGGCGACCGGCGCCGGCAAGTCCACCCTGGCCAAGCTGCTCGCCCGCTTCTACGACCCGGTGGAGGGGCGGGTGCTGCTCGACGGGGTCGACCTGCGGCAGCTGCCGCTGGCCGAACTGCGGCGCGGCGTGGTGATGGTGACGCAGGAGTCGTTCCTGTTCTCCGGCACGGTCGCGGAGAACATCGCGCTGGGCCGGCCGGACGCCTCACGGGAGGAGATCGAGGACGCGGCGCGCGCGATCGGCGCGCACGCGTTCATCTCGGCTCTCCCCGACGGCTTCGACACGGACGTCCGCAAGCGCGGCGGCCGGATCTCGGCGGGGCAGCGGCAGCTGGTCTCCTTCGCCCGCGCGCTGCTCGCCGACCCCGCGGTGCTGATCCTCGACGAGGCGACCTCCTCGCTGGACATCCCCGGCGAGCGGGCGGTGCAGCAGGCCATGCGCACGGTGCTGCGAGGCCGCAGCGCGGTGGTGATCGCCCACCGGCTCTCCACGGTCGAGATCGCCGACCGGGTGCTGGTGATGGACGGCGGCCGCATCGTCGAGGACGGCACCCCCGCCGACCTCATCGCCGGCCGCGCCCCCACCCCCGGCGCCGAGTCCCCCACCCGCTTCGCCCGCCTCCACCAGACCTGGCGCGACAGCCTGGTGTGACCCGGGCCGGCGGCGGCTCCCCTCCCGAGGCGGCGGCTGCCCTCCCGACGGCGGCTGCCCTCCCGGCGGCGGCTGTCAGGCCGGGCCGGGGAGGGATCCGGGCCGGATCGAACTCAGGGCAGGAGGCCGACGGCGGAGAGGATGGGGACGGGGGTGGCGCCCGGAGCCGGCGGGGTGTCGGGCCGCCAGTGGGAGACGCTGACCAGGCCGGGCTCGACCAGCTCGACGCCCTCCAGCAGCGTCTCGATCTCGGCGCGGGTGCGGCCGACGGCCGGGGCGGTGGCCGAGAGGTAGACGTCGCCGGCGCGCTTGGCGGTGGCCTCGTCCACGCCCTCGCGCCAGACGTGACTGAGGATCAGGCAGCTGCCGGGCGCCAGTGCGGACAGCAGCGTGCGGACCAGCTCCGCCGGCCGCTCCTCGTCCTTGACGAAGTGCAGCACCGCCACCAGCATCAGGCACACTGGACGGTCGAAGTCCAGCAGCTCACCGGCCTGTTGAAGGATCTTCTCCGGCTCGCGGACATCCCCCAGCAGGACGCTCGTCCGCCGCCGCGCGTCCATCCCCGCCAGCAGCGCCCGCGCATGCGTCAGGACGATGGGGTCGTTGTCGACGTACACCACCCGCGCGTCCGCGACCACCTCCGCCGCGACCTCGTTGGTGTTCCCCGGCGAGGGGATGCCCGTCCCGATGTCCAGAAACTGGTCGATGCCCAGCGACGCCGCGTACCGCACCGCGCGCCCCAGGAAGGCCCGGTTGGCGCGGGCGTTGGCGCGCGCGGACGGCAGCGCGGCGATGACCTTCTCCGCCGCCTCGCGGTCGGCCGGGAAGTTGTCCTTGCCGCCCAGGTAGTAGTCGTACATCCGAGCCGGGTGCGGAACGTCCGGTCGCAACGCCGGGTCCGGGCGCGGGGAGTCGCTGTCCGCCGGCGTCGATGCGTTGCTCACTGGTCTGGTCCTCTCCTTCGCCGAACTGATTCCATCCCGAAGAGGGGCCGCCGGGCAAGCGGGGAACCGGACTCCGGTCACGGCCGTTCCGCGGGTACCTGACGCGACGTCAATCCAGCCGCCCCGGCACCTTCGCCGGCCCCGGCATCACCGCCGTGGCGCCCTCGGACTCCTGACACACACCTCGGCCCGGCCGGGGGTTCCGGCCGGGCCGAGGGAGAGGAGACGGGGTCAGCGCAGCGGCCCGTCCTGCATCCCCGGCGCGATGCCCGGCAGCCGGACCAGGCCGAGTTCGGCGCCCGAGGCGAGCAGCGGGTGCGCGGGCAGGATGCGGACCGTCCAGCCGAAGGAGCCGGTGCGGCTGAGCTCCAGCGGGCCCTCGTAGAGCCGGCGTCCCTCCAGATCCGCCCGGTCGGCGGGCTTGAGCGGGACGGTGGTGAACTCCCGAATCCGGTCCTCGCCGTCCACCCGCCCGGCCACCACCTGCACGTCGACGTCGGCGGGTTCCAGCGGGCCGAGCGCCACCCGGGCCCGCAGGGTGAGCGTCGTACCGAGTTCGGCGCTGTCCGCCGAGCCGACGGTCTCCACGTGGTCGACCCGGACCTCCGGCCAGGCGGCGCGCACCCGCGCCTTCCACTCCGCGAGGTCGCGCGCCCCGCAGCCATCCTCCGCGGCGAGCGCCCGGCCGGCCCGCGCCGCCGGCGCGTACAGCCGGTCGACGTACTCGCGGACCATACGGCCGGCGAGCACCTTCGGGCCGAGCGTGGCGAGAGTGTGCCGGACCATCTCGATCCAGCGCCGCGGCAGCCCGTCCGGCCCGCGGTCGTAGAAGCGCATCGCGACCTGGTTCTCGATCAGGTCGTAGAGCGCGGCGGCCTCCAGGTCGTCCCGGCGGTCCGGGTCGAGCGCGGTGGCGGAGCCCGAGGAGCCCGCCGCGCCCGCCGCATCCGCCGCCGAGCCGGTGCCCTCGGCCGTGGGGATCGCCCAGCCGTTCTCCCCGTCGTACCACTCGTCCCACCAGCCGTCGAGGACGGAGAGGTTGAGGCAGCCGTTGAGCGCCGCCTTCATCCCGGAGGTACCGCAGGCCTCCAGCGGACGCAGGGGGTTGTTCAGCCAGACGTCGCACCCCGGGTAGAGGCGGGCGGCCATGCCCATGTCGTAGTCCGGCAGGAAGACGATGCGGTGCCGCAGCTCCGGGTCGTCGGCGAAGCGGACCATCTCCTGGATCAGCCGCTTGCCGCCGTCGTCCGCCGGGTGCGCCTTGCCGGCGACCACGATCTGCACCGGCCGCTCCGGGTGCAGCAGCAGCCGGCGCAGCCGCTGCGGGTCGCGCAGCATCAGCGTCAGCCGCTTGTAGGAGGGGACGCGGCGGGCGAAGCCGATGGTCAGCACCTCCGGGTCGAGCGCGTCCTCGATCCAGCCGAGCTCGGCCGCGCCGGCGCCGCGCTGCCGCCAGGAGGCGCGCAGCCGGCGCCGGGCCTCGTCGACGAGCTGGGCCCGCAGGGTGCGGCGCAGCTCCCAGACGTCCTGGTCGGGGATCGCGCCGAAGGCGCGCCAACTGGCGGCCTCGCCGCTGGTCATGGCGTCCTCGGCGGCCTCGGGGCCGATCTCGCGCGCCCCGAGCCGGACCACGGCCGGGTCGATCCAGGTCGGGGCGTGCACGCCGTTGGTGATGGAGGTGATCGGCACCTCGTCCGCGTCGAAGCCCGGCCACAGGCCGCCGAACATCGCCCGGCTGACCTTGCCGTGCAGAGAACTCACGCCGTTGGCCCGCTGGGCGAGGCGCAGACCCATGGCGGCCATGTTGAACAGCGCCGGGTCGCCGCCGGGCCAGCCCTCGGCGCCGAGCGCGAGCACCCGGTCGACCGGGACGCCGGGCAGGGCCGCGTCGCCGGAGAAGTGACGGGCCACCAGCTCGCGGTCGAAGCGGTCGATGCCGGCCGGGACGGGGGTGTGGGTGGTGAAGACCGTGCCGGCGCGGACGGCCTCCAGCGCGGCGTCGAAGTCCAGCGGCTCCTTCGCCGCCGGGGCTCCCGCATCCTGCGGCCGGTCCGCCTCCGTGGCGGAGACCAGCTCGCGGATCCGCTCGACGCCGAGGAAGCCGGCGTGGCCCTCGTTGGTGTGGAAGACCTCCGGGGCGGCGTGCCCGGTCAGCCGGCAGAAGGCGCGCAGCGCGCGGACCCCGCCGATGCCGAGCAGCATCTCCTGGAGCAGCCGGTGCTCGCTGCCGCCGCCGTAGAGGCGGTCGGTGACGTCGCGTTCGGAGGCGCCGTTGGCCTCGATGTCGGAGTCCAGGAGCAGCAGCGGCACCCGGCCGACCTGCGCCCGCCAGACCCGGGCGTGCAGCTGCCGGCCCGCCGGCAGGGCGAGGGTGACCGTGCAGGGCGTGCCGTCGGCCTCGCGCAGCAGGCTGACGGCCAGCTCGTCCGGGTCGAGCAGCGGGTAGCGCTCCTGCTGCCAGCCCTCGCGGGAGAGCGACTGGCGGAAGTAGCCGTGCCGGTAGAGCAGGCCGACGCCGATCAGCGGCACGCCGAGGTCGCTGGCGGACTTCAGGTGGTCCCCGGCGAGGATGCCGAGGCCGCCGGAGTACTGCGGGAGGGTGGCGGTGATGCCGAACTCGGGCGAGAAGTAGGCGACGGCCTCCGGGAGGTCGGCGCCGGCGGCGCGGGAGCGCTGGTACCAGCGGTCGCCGCTGAGGTAGTCGCGCAGTTCGTCGGCGGCGTCCTGGACGCGGCGCAGGAACCGGCGGTCGGCGGCGAGCGCCTGCAGGCGCTCCGGGGGGACCTCGCCGAGCAGCCGGACGGGGTCCTCGGCGGTGGCGTCCCAGACCTCCGGGTCGACGGCGCGGAACAGCTCGCGCGTCTCCGGATGCCAGGACCAGCGCAGGTTCAGCGCCAGCTCACCGAGCGGTCGAAGGGCTTCGGGCAGGACGGTGCGGACCGTGACACGACGGATTGCCTTCACTCACTCGAAGATAGCGGCGCATCCGCCCCGCGAGCGGATGATCTGTCCCGAAACGCCCTTCGTTCGGCGCATTGGTGCGACCGCGACGGCCCGGCTCCACCCGGTTGGCGCAGCGGCGCGCGCGGGGCGCGCGGCGTGGTACGGGAGGAGCGCGGGGTGGCGCGGAAGGGGCGCGGAGCGGCGCGCGTGCCGCTCGCTGCGGACACGCCGGCGCGGGAACGGCGGACGCACGGGGCGCGCGGGCACCGGGCCGCGGGGCGTGCGGAGGCATGAAAGCAGCGCGCGGGGCACGTTCAGGGCGCGCGAGGTGCACATGGGGCGCACTGTCTCTCACGCGCGCCCCGGGTCGCCCGAACGGACTCCTCCGACACGCGTACGCGACCCGGAAGCCGGGCTCGCATCTGCTGCGGGTGACCGATTCGGGTGGAAGGATCAGGATCCGGCCGGGTCCGGCGGCGGCCTGACGCCGGGTCGGGCCGGCACCGTTGCCCGGCAGGCTTCCGAACGCACGTTCAGGACCACCCGTGTGCACGCATCGCGCGTGCCCGCGCGTGTCCCCCGTCCGTGCCGCGTCGTTGACGGTTCGGCTGCGCCGCTCCCCGGTCCACCCGCCCGGGCGCGCGGCGACCGCCCGTTCCCGCGCCGCGGCGCGGGGACGGGTCGTTGCCAGGTTGCTGAACGGGCAGGCAGGGGAAGGCTCTCCGGAGTCGTGCCCCTTCCGACCCACGCAGTCCCCCGGTAGTCCCCGAGCACCCCCACGACACGGGCGGCGCGGCGGGCACTGCCGCCGATCCCGGGCAGGAGAGCGGCCATGCACCACACCCCCCACGAGTCCGGGCCCGACGGCTCACCGACCCCACGCGACCCGCGCGACGCGGCGCCCGCGCCCGCCCCCACGGGCGTCGCGCCCACGGCCGACGCGCCCGGCGCGTCCGCCGGAACCCCGAGCCGCCGGCGCGCCCGCGCGACTGACGGGGCGAAGGCCACCGGCGCACCGCCCGCAAGCGCACCTTCGGTGCCCGCTGCCGACGCCCCGAGCCCTCAACGCGCCCGCGCGGCCGACGGCGCGACGCAGGCCGGCATGCCGCCCGCGGGCGCACGTTCGGCGCCCGAGACCCATGCGCCCGACGCGACCGGGACGCACACCGGGAACCCGGGCCCCGAGCCGTCTCCGGCTTCTGACAGCGCGATGGCCGCAGTGCCCCCGGACGCCGGCGCGGCTGTCGCCGCCGGCGGCGCGGCGGCGGCCGCGGGTACCCGGGGCTCCCAGCCCCCGCGCGCGGCTGACGGCGCGAGAGAAGCGAGGTCGTCAGCCGGTGCCGGCAGTGCGACGGCAGGGGGCGTGAACGGTGCTGCCGCGGCGCGCGCTGACGGCCCCGCGGCCTCGCCGACCGAGGCGGGTGAGATCGGCGAGGCGGGCCCGCCTGCGGGCCCGGACTCCCCGGGCGGGGCGAGCAGCAGCCACTCCGGCGCGCCCGCCGCACCCGCCGCGCCGGGCGGCAAGCCGGCGTCCGTCCTCACGCGCGCCGCCGCGGCCGCGCGCGGCGCGGGGATGGCCGTCAAGGCCGCCGCGCTCGCCACCAGGGGTGGCGCCGCCGCTCCGGCCGAGCCGTCCAGCGCGGGCGAGGCGCCCGCCGCCTCACGCCCGCAGGACGGTGGCGACAGGCGACCGCCGGCGGACCGGACGCGACGTGACGGCGGCACGGACCGGCTCGGGGGCATCCCGCAGGCTCCACCGCCGAACCTGCCGACTCACTCGGACGCAGTCAGCGCTCCCCCGGTCGCAGCAACGCCCGGCCCCGACTTCGGCGCGGCGCCGCGCGGCGCCGACGGCACCGCGGCCGCGCCCGCGCCCGCGCCGATCAAGGACACCCGGGCGGCGGAGAAGGCGGAGAAGAACGCCACGCCCGTGGCCCCGCCCCCGAACGACGGACCCGACGACGCCGCGCCCTCGCCCACGTCCACTCCGGTGGCCGTACGCACCTCGTCTCCGAACGGCACCGTCCGCTCCGAACACCTCACCGCGCCCGCCGCCGCACCCGCCGCCGACGGCACCGCCCACGCCTCGGCGCAGCCCGCGCACCCCGGCCGCCCAGCAGACGCGCCGACCCCGGCGCTCGCCGCAGCACCGTCAGCGTCGGCCTCCCCGACGCCATCGGCGCCGGACGCGGCGACCGCCCCCGCTGCCCAGGCCTCGGAGCAACGGACGCCGGCGGCCTCTCCGGCGGACGCGCCGGCCTCAGCCTCTCAGCCGTCCGACCGGCCGTCCGCGCCGTCCGCGACGCCGGCCCCACCGTCCGCGCCGGTCACGGGCGCGCCCGACGGCAGCGGCCGCGCCGGTGGGCAGCCGACGCAGACCGCCTTGTCCGCGCTCGCGCTGGCCCCGGCGTCCACCGCAGTGCCTGCGGCCACGGCCGGCACGGGCACCCGGGCGTCCGACCGGCCGTCCGCGCCCGTCGGCACCGCCGCCGGCGGCGGCACCCGGGGCGCGGCGCAGCCGGCGCGGAAGCCCGCCGCTCCGGCCGCCCAGGCAGGCGCTCGGCAGGCCGGGTCCGCCCTCTCGGCGGGTGCGGCGGCCGGCGCGGCCGTCGGAGGGTCCGAGGAGCCGGTGTCGGGTCTGCCGCTCGCCGGCGCGCCGACCCGGTCGGGGGCTCAGGCGCCTGCGGCCGCAGCGGGTGCGGACGCCGCGCCGGAGAGGATCTCCACACTGCCGCTCGCCGACGCGCCGGTCTCGGCGCGGTCCGCGGCAGCCCCGGCACCCGCCGCACCCGCCGCGCCCGCCGCGCCCGCGCCCGCCGCACCGGCGCACGCCGCGCCTGAGGCACCGTCAGGGTTCGCCTCCCTGGATCCGGAGGACCTGACCATCGTGGCCTCCGGCGGCCCGGGGACGGCCGCGCCCTCCGCCCGGCGCCCGGCGCGGGGTGCCGCCGCGCCGCCCGCCGCGCCCCCGGCGCGGGAGGCCGGCCCGCGCGACGCCCCCGCGACTGCCCCGGCCCCCGGCGGTCACCGCGGCGTCGTCGGCGCGACGGCGCTTCGCGCCGGACGGGGGTGGGAGAACGCCCGTTCCGGGGAAGGCGCCATGACGGAACGTCCGTTCGCGCCCGACGCCGCACCCGAGCCCGCGGCCGCGGAATCTGCGGACGCGAGCACACCCCGCACCCACCACCAAGACGACGATCCCGCACCAGATGGCGAGCTGATGATCGGTCGAATCCCAGTCCTGGACGTTGCCCCCCTCATCGACTGCGGGCGGCGGCCCGCGAAGGCGGTCGTGGGCGAGCCCTTCGAGGTGACCGCGACGGTCTTCCGCGAGGGCCACGACGCCGTCGGCGCCAACGTGGTGCTGCGCGGCCCGAGCGGCCTGTGCGGCCCGTGGACGCCGATGCGCGAGCTCGCGCCCGGCACGGACCGCTGGGGCGCCACCGTCGCCGCGACCGCCCCCGGCCGCTGGTCCTACACCGTGGAGGCGTGGAGCGATCCGTACGCCACCTGGCGGCACGAGGCCGAGATCAAGATCCCGGCGGACATCGACACCGAACTCGTGCTCACCGAGGGCGCCCAGCTGCTGGAGCGCGCCGCCCGCGGAGTGCCGAAGAAGGACGGCCGCGACACCGTCCTGGAGGCCGCCCAGACGCTGCGCGACCGCACCGCCACCCCCGGCGCCCGCCTCGCCGCCGGCACCGCGCCCGCGCTGGCGGCGGTCCTGGACCGCTACCCGCTGCGCGACCTGGTGACCGCCTCACGGCCGGTGCCGCTCCAGGTCGACCGCCCGCGGGCGCTGTTCGGCTCCTGGTACGAGCTGTTCCCGCGCTCCGAGGGAGCCGTCGTGGACCCGGCCGGCAAGACGCCGCCGCGCAGCGGCACCCTGCGCACCGCCGCCGAGCGGCTGCCCGCGGTCGCCGCGATGGGCTTCGACGTGGTCTACCTGCCGCCGATCCACCCGATCGGCCGCTCCTTCCGCAAGGGCGCCAACAACTCGCTCACCCCGGGCCCGCACGACCCCGGCTCGCCCTGGGCGATCGGCTCGGCGGAGGGCGGCCACGACGCGATCCACCCCGAGCTGGGCACCATCGAGGACTTCGACGCCTTCGTCGCCCGCGCCCGCGAGCTGCGGATGGAGGTGGCGCTGGACTTCGCCCTGCAGTGCTCCCCGGACCACCCCTGGGTGGAGAAGTACCCGCAGTGGTTCCACCACCGCGCGGACGGCTCGATCGCCTACGCGGAGAACCCGCCGAAGAAGTACCAGGACATCTACCCGCTGGCCTTCGACGCCGACTTCGACGGCCTGGTCGCGGAGTCGCTGCGGATCCTGCGGCACTGGATGGACCACGGGGTGCGGATCTTCCGCGTCGACAACCCGCACACCAAGCCCGTGATGTTCTGGGAGAAGGTGCTCGGCGAGATCGCCCGCACCGACCCGGACGTGGTCTTCCTCGCCGAGGCCTTCACCCGCCCGGCGATGATGCGCACCCTGGCCAAGGTCGGGTTCCACCAGTCCTACACGTACTTCACCTGGCGCAACAGCCGCGACGAGCTGACCGAGTACCTGACCGAACTCTCCACCGAGACGGCCTCGTTCATGCGGCCGAATCTGTTCGTCAACACCCCTGACATCCTGCACGCGTACCTTCAGCACGGTGGGCGGGCCGCGTTCGCGATCCGCGCGGTGCTGGCCGCGACGATGTCCCCCGCCTGGGGGGTCTATGCGGGGTACGAGCTCTACGAGAACCGCCCGGTCCGGCCGGGTTCCGAGGAGTACCTGGACTCGGAGAAGTACCAGCTGCGTCCGCGCGACTGGGCCGCCGCGGAGGCCGAGGGCCGCTCGCTGGCCCCGCTGATCACGCAGCTGAACCGGCTGCGCCGGGCCCACCCGGCACTGCAGGAACTCAGGAACCTCCGGTTCCACTGGTCCGACAACGACCGCATCATCGCCTACTCCAAGCGCAGTGAGCGCGGCACGTTCCTGGACGTACCACCCGACCCGGCGGGCGCGGGCGACATGGCCGGAATCGGCGCCCCCGAGACCTCGCCCGGCGACACTGTCCTGGTGGTGGTCAACCTCGACCCGCGCCACGCGCAGGAGACCACGCTCACCCTGGACATGCCCGCCCTCGGCATGGCCGACGGCGAGCGCTTCAGCGTGCGGGACGAGCTCACCGGCGCCGTCTACGACTGGGGCCGGCAGAACTACGTCCGCCTCGACCCCAGCAGTCAAACCGCCCACATCCTCACGGTTCGGAGGGCTTCCAAGTGATCGTCAACGAGCCGGTCCCGGACACCTTCGAGGACACGCCGCAGAAGGACCGCGACCCCGAGTGGTTCAAACGCGCCGTGTTCTACGAGGTCCTGGTCCGGTCGTTCCAGGACAGCAACGGCGACGGCATCGGAGACCTCAAGGGCCTCACCTCCAAGCTGGACTACCTGCAGTGGCTCGGCGTGGACTGCCTCTGGCTGCCGCCGTTCTTCGTCTCCCCGCTGCGCGACAACGGCTACGACGTGGCCGACTACACCGCCGTGCTGCCGGAGTTCGGCGACCTGGCGGATTTCGTCGAGTTCGTCGACGCGGCGCACGCCCGCGGCATGCGCGTCATCATCGACATCGTCATGAACCACACCAGCGATCAGCACCCGTGGTTCCAGGCCTCCCGCAGGGACCCCGACGGGCCCTACGGCGACTACTACATGTGGGCCGACGACGACAAGAAGTACCCCGACGCGCGCATCATCTTCGTCGACACCGAGTCCTCCAACTGGACCTTCGACCCGGTGCGCAAGCAGTACTTCTGGCACCGCTTCTTCTCGCACCAGCCGGACCTCAACTACGAGAACCCGAAGGTGCAGGAGGAGATGCTGGCGGCGCTGAAGTTCTGGCTGGACCTCGGCATCGACGGCTTCCGGCTGGACGCCGTGCCCTACCTCTACGCCGAGGAGGGCACCAACTGCGAGAACCTGCCGGCCACTCACCAGTTCCTCAAGCGGGTGCGGGCCGAGATCGACGCGCAGTACCCGGACACCGTGCTGCTCGCCGAGGCCAACCAGTGGCCGGAGGACGTCGTCGACTACTTCGGCGACTTCGCCACCGGCGGCGACGAGTGCCACATGGCGTTCCACTTCCCGGTGATGCCGCGGATCTTCATGGCGGTGCGCCGCGAGTCCCGCTACCCGGTCTCCGAGATCCTGGCCAAGACCCCGGCGATCCCCAGCGGCTGCCAGTGGGGCATCTTCCTGCGCAACCACGACGAGTTGACCCTGGAGATGGTCACCGACGAGGAGCGCGACTACATGTACGCGGAGTACGCCAAGGATCCGCGGATGCGCGCCAATGTCGGCATCCGGCGCCGGCTCGCGCCGCTGCTCGACAACGACCGCAACCAGATCGAGCTGTTCACCGCGCTGCTGCTGTCGCTGCCGGGCTCCCCGGTGCTCTACTACGGCGACGAGATCGGCATGGGCGACAACATCTGGCTCGGCGACCGCGACGCGGTGCGCACCCCGATGCAGTGGACGCCCGACCGCAACGCCGGTTTCTCCTCGAGCGACCCGGGCAGGCTCACACTGCCGACCATCATGGACCCGGTCTACGGCTTCCAGGTGACCAACGTCGAGGCGCAGATGAGCAACACCAGCTCGCTGCTGCACTGGACGCGCCGGATGATCGAGATCCGCAAGCTCAACCCCGCGTTCGGCCTCGGCACGTACGCGGAACTGCCGTCCAGCAACCCGGCGGTGCTGGCGTTCATCCGCAGTGTCCGGTTCCCGGACGGCAGCGACGACCTGGTCATGTGCGTGAACAACTTCTCGCGGTTCGCTCAACCGACCGAGCTGGACCTGCGCCAGTACGAGGGGAGGCACCCGGTGGAGCTGATCGGCGGGGTGCGCTTCCCGGCGATCGGCGAACTGCCGTACCTGCTCACGCTGGCCGGGCACGGCTTCTACTGGTTCCGCCTGCGCAGCCCCGAGTCGGCGTGACCCGGGCCCCCGGCGGGCCCGCCGGGGGCGCACCGGGTGCCCGGCGTCGGCACGACGAAGGAGCACCACCCACGACCCGTTGACAGCCCGGCGGGCCCGGCGGCACCGACATGCGGGGTCACCCGAACGCGTGCCGGAGCCGCCGCGCCGCCGCCCTACCGAGCACACTGGCACAAAACCGGCAAAGCGTCCCGCCTGCCGCCGGTCCGTGTCAGTGTCCCGGGGAAAGGGGAGCCATGTCGGACACCTCCCGTGCACGTCCCGCCACCCCCGCACCGACCACGTCCGGATCCCAGGCCGCCACCCGCCCCGCCGCCGCCACGCCGCCCGTCGGCGCGGCGCACCACCCCCGGGGAGCCTCGGCCCGGCGCGCGGGCGCACCCGCCCGCCCCGGCACCGCCCACCGCACCGGCGGTCCGGCCGGCCCCGGCACGGACGGCCGGACCGGCACGCGCCCGGCCCCCGAGCCCGGCTCCGCGCCCGGAGGCCCCTTGACGCCCACGCCGGCGGCAGAGCCGCGCCGGACCGCGAAGGCGCAGCCGGCCGCAGAGCTGGTCGACGCGCTGCTGCCGCGTTTGCGGGAGTGGCTGCCGGAGCGTCGGTGGTTCGCGGGGAAGGGCTCGCCGATCATCGGGCTCGGCGCGCTGTCGGTGACCGAGCTGACGGAGGGTCCGCCGGGGGGCGGCTCAGGCACGCGGCTGCTGCATCTGCTGCTGCGGGTGGAGCAGCGGGACCGCGCGGCCGGGCAGGCGGACGTCTATCAGCTGCTGCTGGGCGCCGCGTCCGAACCGCCCGCCGGGCTCCCCGCCGAGGCCGTCATCGCCCGCGACCCGGCCGGCGTGACGCTGTACGACGCCCTGCACGACCCCGTGGGAAGCACCCGCCTCCTCGACCTCCTGGCAACCGCGGACACCGCAGGCCCGGCAAGCGCCGCAGGCAGCGCAGCCGACGGCCCGAGCGCCGCCCTCGGCGCCACGGACGACCAGGGCAGCGCAGGCGGCGCGGCCGACGCTGCAGGCGGCCCGGGCGGCGCGAGTCGCGGCGCAGGCGCCGCGGGCGTGCCCGCGGCGCCGCTGCGGGTGGGGCGTCCGGCCGGGGCGCGGGTCCCCACCGGGCTGGAGCCGCGGCTCGGCACCGCCGAGCAGTCCAACACCTCGGTGGTCTACGGCGACGCGCTGATCCTCAAGGTGTTCCGGCGCGTCAGCCCCGGCCTCAACCCCGACCTGGAGCTGACCCGGGCGCTCGCGCAGGCCGGGTCCACCCGGGTGCCCGCGCCGCTGGCCTGGCTGGAGACGGCGCCCGGGCCCGGCTGCGAGCCCCCGGCCACGCTCGCGCTGCTCCAGCGCTTCCTGGCCGGCGGCCGGGACGGCTGGGAGTTCGCGCTGGAGCGCGGCCGCGAACTCGCCGTCGGCGACCGGGAGGACCCCTCGCCCACCGGCAACTTCGCCGCCGAGGCGTTCCTGCTCGGCCGGGCCACCGCCGAGGTCCACCTCACCCTCGCCCGGGCGCTGCCGGTGGCGATACTGCGCGCCGCCCAGACCGACCAGCTGGTGGCCGGGATGTGCGCGCGGCTGGACGCGGCCGCCGAGGCCGTCCCGGCGCTGCGCGAGTACCGCTCCGCGCTGCGGGCGATCTTCCACGACCTCTCCGACCGCGCCTCCGACGGCCGCACACTCCGCCTCCAGCGGGTCCACGGCGACCTGCACCTGGGCCAGTCGATGCGCACCCCGGACGGCTGGGTGCTGCTGGACTTCGAGGGCGAGCCGGCCACCCCGCTGGCCGAGCGCCGCCGCCCGCAGCCGGCCGCCCGGGACGTCGCCGCGATGCTGCGGTCCTTCGACTACGCCGCCGCCCACCTGCTCGCCGAGGACCACCCGGACCGCCCGACGGCGGGCCTGGAGCACCGCGCGGCGCGCTGGGCGGCCCGCAACCGGGACGCCTTCTGCGCCGGGTACGCCGCCGCCGGCGGCACCGACCCGCGCGAGGACGCGGTGCTGCTGCGCGCGATGGAGACCGACAAGGCCGTGTACGAGGTGGTCTACGAGGCGCGCAACCGGCCGGCGTGGCTGCCCATCCCGCTCGCCGCGATCCGCCGCCTCACCGCGGAGCGCGCGGAACGCGGGCGGGCGGACGCGGCCTCCCCCGCCGGGCCCGCGCCGTCGACGGCCGACGGCGCGGGGCCGGGCCGGGCGGGCGGTCCCACCGCCTCCTCGGGGCAGGCCGCCCGGGAGGGCCCCGGCCACCGCGGCGGCTGACCGCCCGCCGGCGGCCGCCGCCCACCGTCCGGCCGCGCGCGCCGCACCACGCCGCACCACGGCACGGCACGCCGCACCACGGCACAGCACGCGGGCGAGCCGACCCGCCCCGCCCCCATCGCCCCACCGACCCCCGTCCGACCCCGATGCGTTCCCCAGGAGGAATCCGCCGTGACCCCGCTCGACCCGCCCACAGGCTCCGGATCAGGCAGCGGACGCGACCGCGCCCCCGGTTCGGCTCCGGTCCGGCCCGCACCCGGCACTTCGGTGCGGTCGGCCGGGACTCCGGGATCGTCGGTGCCCGGCACCTTCCGCGCGTCCGGCGGCCCCGCGCCCGCCGCTCGCGGCGCCGCCCGGGGCGCCAGGCCCTCCCGTCCGCCGGCGGCCCCGGCCCCCGCCCCGGTCGCGGAGGAGGCCCCGGTTCCGGAGCCCCCGGCGCAGGAGCCCTCGTCGCCGCAGAACGCGCAACGCCCCGCGTCGGCCCGCGAGGCCGGCGAGGCGCGCCGGACGCGCCGACCCGCCGGGTCCGCGCCCGCCGGGTCCGCGCCCGCCGCGCCGGCCGCGCCGCCCGCCGCGCCGCCCGCCGCACCGCCGGTGCCGCATCCCGCCGACGACGGCACCGAGCGCGCCGCGCAGCCCGCGCACACCCCGCTCGCCCCCGAGGCGCCGCTCGCGCCCGGCGAGATCGGCCGGCTGGTCGGCGGCTGGCACCACGACCCGCACGGGCTGCTCGGCGCCCACCCGACCGGCGACGGCACCGCCGTGCGCGTGCTGCGCCCGCTCGCCGAGCGGGTGGTGGTGGTCGGGGAGGGCCCGAGCCCGGCCCGCTGGGAGCTGAGCCATCAGCAGGACGGGTTGTTCACCGGCCTGCTCCCGGTACCCGAACTCCTCTCCTACCACCTGCTGGTGACCTACGCCGGCGTCGAGCACGAGCAGCAGGACGGCTACCGCTTCCTGCCCTCGCTCGGCGAGACCGACCTGCACCTGATCCGCGAGGGCCGGCACGAGCAGCTGTGGCACGCCCTCGGCTCGCACGTCACCACCCTGGACGGGGTCGCGGGCACCGCGTTCGCGGTGTGGGCGCCGAACGCCTCCGGCGTCCGCGTGATCGGCGACTTCAACGGCTGGGACGGCCGGGCCTTCCCGATGCGCTCGCTCGGCGCCTCCGGCGTGTGGGAGCTGTTCGTCCCCGGCGTCGGCGAGGGCACCCGCTACAAGTACGAGATCGCCACCCGCGACGGCCGGATGCTGCAGAAGGCCGACCCGATGGCGCAGGCCGCCGAGGAGCCGCCGGCCACCGCCTCGGTGGTGCAGGTCTCCCGCCACACCTGGCAGGACGCGGAGTGGATGGCCCGCCGCGGCACCCCGCCGGTGCACGAGGCGCCGTTCTCGGTCTACGAGGTGCACCTGCCGTCCTGGCGACCGGGTCTGACGTATCGTCAACTGGCCGAGGAACTCCCCGCCTACGTCAAGGACCTGGGCTTCACCCACGTCGAGCTGATGCCGGTGATGGAGCACCCCTTCGGCGGTTCCTGGGGCTACCAGGTGAGTTCGTACTTCGCGCCGACCGCCCGCCTGGGTTCCCCGGACGACTTCCGCCACCTGGTCGACGCGCTGCACGCGCACGGCATCGGCGTGATCGTGGACTGGGTCCCGGCCCACTTCCCCAAGGACGAGTGGGCGCTGGCCCGCTTCGACGGCGAGCCGCTCTACGAGCCCGCCGACCCCAACCGGGCCGAGCACCCGGACTGGGGCACCCTGGAGTTCGACTACGGCCGCACCGAGGTGCGCAACTTCCTCGTCGCCAACGCCGTGTTCTGGGGCGAGGAGTTCCACGTCGACGGCCTGCGGGTGGACGCGGTCGCCTCCATGCTCTACCTCGACTACTCCCGCGAGCACGGCGAGTGGACGCCCAACGAGCACGGCGGGCGCGAGAACTGGGACGCCGTCGGCTTCCTCCAGGAGATGAACGCGACGGTCTACCGCCGCTGCCCGGGCATCGTCACGATCGCCGAGGAGTCCACCGCCTGGCCGGGGGTGACCCGCCCGACCGACTCCGGCGGCCTCGGCTTCGGCCTGAAGTGGAACATGGGCTGGATGCACGACTCGCTGGAGTACATCCAGAAGGACCCGATCCACCGCAAGTACCACCACAACGAGATCACCTTCTCGATGGTGTACGCGTACTCGGAGAACTACGTGCTGCCGATCTCGCACGACGAGGTGGTGCACGGCAAGCAGGCGCTGGTCTCGAAGATGCCCGGCGACTGGTGGCAGCAGCGGGCGAACCACCGCGCCTACCTGGCCTTCATGTGGGCCCACCCGGGCAAGCAACTGCTCTTCATGGGCAGCGAGTTCGCCCAGGGCGCGGAGTGGGACCACGACTCCGGCCCGCAGTGGTGGGTGCTGGACGAGGGCTGGCCGGGCCACCCGGACCACGAGGGCGTGCGCGCCCTGGTCCGCGACCTCAACCGCACCTACGCCGCCACCCCGGCGCTGTGGCAGCGGGACACCGACCCGGCGGGCTTCTCCTGGATCGACGGCGGCGCGGCCGACGACAACGTGCTCTCCTTCGTCCGCTACGACGCGGCCGGGACGCCGCTGGTCGCGGTGTGCAACTTCTCGCCGGTGGTGCGCAGCCCCTACCGGGTCGGCCTGCCCGACGACCGGGACTGGGTCGAGGTGCTGAACACGGACGCGCCGGAGTACGGCGGCTCTGGCGTGGGCACGGCGAACCCGGTCAAGCCGGAGGCCGTGCCGTGGAACGGGCGGGAGGTCAGCGCCGAGCTGACGCTGCCCCCGCTGGCCACGATCTGGCTCGCCCCGGCCGAGGGCTGAGCCGGCGGCCGCGCAGGCCCCGCGGCCGCGGGCCCCGCGGCCGCGAGGCCCGGGCCCCGGTACGACTCGCGTAAGAGATCCGACGACCCGGTGAACTCCCGCGCCGGCGCCCGCTGTTCGAACGGCGGGCGCCGGCGCGTCGCACGGAACGGTGGATTCCGCGACAGGGGGAGACGCCTGTGCGCGTATCCTCCCCATGCACACGTCCCGCAACGATTTTCGCCAATCCGTTGCCGCCCCCTGCCGTTCTTGGGCAACATGTGCCTCGCATTGATCTGTCCCGGGGGACCGGACAGCCCACCGGAACACGGCCGAGCCCTGCACCTCTCGGCCGTCCGGTCCGGCGCCGCAGGTGCCGGGCGGGCTGTCCGTGTGCGGATCGGATCGCGCCGCACCACTCCGGCGATCCGTGCACCACGGCTCACGTCCGCGTCCCCTGGAGAGGCACCCTTCGATGAGCTCGCCACGCGCGTCCTCGGCAACCGAGTCCCCGTCCGCGCCCGCTCCCAGCCCGGTCCGCAACCGGCTGCGGGCCAACGCCCTGGGCTCCTTCGACACCGTCGTGATGGCGGTGGCGGGCAGCGCCCCCGGGTACTCGCTCGCCGTCACGACCCCCGTGCTCACCGCCGCGGCCGGGCTCTACGCCCCGGCCGCGCTCCTGTGGTGCGCGATACCGATGCTCGGCATCGCCTGGGCCTTCACCTACCTCGGCAAGATCGACGTCAACGCCGGCGCCAGCTACTCGTGGGTCGGCCGGGCGCTGCACCCCTCGCTGGGCTTCCTGTCCGGCTGGGCGCTGGTGGTCTCGGCGACGATCTTCATGGTGGCCGGGGCGCTGCCCGCGGGCACCTACACGCTCTCGCTCTTCTCCGACTCCGCCGCCTCGAACACCTGGGCCGCGACCGGGGTCGGCACCCTCGCCTTCCTGATCATGGCCTGGCTGGTGCTGGTCGGCGTGCGGATCACCGCCCACGCCCAGTGGATCATGAGCGGCATCGAGGTGCTCATCCTGATCGCCTTCTCGGTGGCCGCGCTGGTGCACGGCGGCTCCGCGGCGCACTTCTCCTGGTCCTGGTTCTGGGGCTTCGGCCACTGGGGCGGCGCCACCGGCTTCGCCGCCGCGGCCCTGGTCGCCGCGTTCTACTTCTGGGGCTGGGACGTCACGGCCAACCTCAGCGAGGAGACCACCAACAGCCGCCGCAACTCCGGCCTCGGCGGACTGGTCGGCGTGGTGCTGGTCTTCGCCCTGTTCGAGGCGGTGACCGTCGCCGTCAACATCATGCTGACGCAGAAGCAGATCCAGGCCGACAGCGGCGACCTGCTGACCGTGCTCGGCGACATCGTCTGGCCGGGCTGGGGCGGCAAGGTCCTGGTGCTCGCGGTCATGCTGTCCACCATCGCGACCCTGGAGACCACGCTGATCCAGGTCACCCGCTCGCTGTTCGCGATGGGCCGGGACCGCACGGTCTCGCCGGTGTTCGGGCTCTCGCACCGCCGCTGGCAGACCCCCTGGGTCGCGGTGCTGGTGGTGACGGTGGTGTCGCTGCTGCTCTTCGTCGCCTCCAACGGCCTCGGCTCGGTGGCGAACATCCTGACCGACGCGGTGGACGCGATCGGCCTGCAGATCGCCTTCTACTACGGCCTGGCCGGCATCGCGGTGGTCGTCGCCTACCGCCGGCTGCTGCTGAAGTCGCCTGGGAACTTCCTCTTCGGCGGGCTGTGGCCGCTGGTCGGCGCGGTCTTCATGCTGTGGACGCTGGTCGAGTCGATCAAGAGCCTGGACGCGGCGGAGATCGGGATCGGGCTGGGCGCGCTGGCCCTCGGCCTGATCCCGATGATCTGGTTCTGGGCCAAGGGCAGCTCCTACTACCGGCCCGCCCGGCTGGACGCGGCCACCGCCGCCGCGCTGGCCGAGGAGTACGGCGACGCCGGCGACCTGGTGACCCGGGAGACCGGCGGCCACGACGTGCTGCCGACCGAGATCTGACCCACCGCCGCCCGGCGACCGGCCCGCCCCGGCCGGCGCCGGGCGGACGCACCACCCGCACGGTCACTGACCGTCACCGCCCGCCCCCGTTCCGAGATCCGAGATCCGCTCCCATGCCCCGTCACCGCCGCGCCCAGCCTCCCCGGTACGACCCGACCTTCGGGGACCGGGAGCTGCGCGATGCCCGCCAGGACCTCGTGCTCGGCCGCTGGCAGGGCGCCCGCGACCTGCTCCGCGCCACCGGGCGTGACTGGGACCGCCGCACGCACCGGGTGCGGCTGCTCGCCGACGTCGGCTCCGGCAACCGCACGGTCGAGACCTGGCAGATCGCCGAGCCGAAGAATCCGGACGCGCTGGTGCTGCGCGCCGACACCGAGGTGATGCGGCTGTTCGCCGCCCTGGTGGAGCAGCGCACCGGCGAGGGCGCGATCGACGACGACGCGGCCGCGGCCGGCACCGAGGCCGCCGCCGCGGAGGTCGCCACCTCCGCCGGCGCCTCCGGCCAGGACCGGCTGCCGCGCCACCAGCTGGACCGGGCGGCCCGGATCTGCCTCCAGGCCGCCGAGTCCGCCCCCGACGACCCGGTGCCCTGGGTCTCGCTGATGACCCTGGCCCGGCTCTACGCGGGCGGCCACCCGCACACCTGGCACTGGTGGCGCGAGCTGCAGGCCCGCGACCCCTACAACCGGGAGGGCCACCACCAGGCGCTGCGGCACGTCTCCGCGCGCTGGCACGGCTCGCACGGCGAGATGTACAACTTCGCGCAGGACACCGCCGCGTTCGCGCCGCCGGGCTCCCCGCTGGCCGCGCTCACCCAGGCGGCCCGGGTCGAGCACTACCACCACCGGCTGGTCACCGAGGGCCGCAGCGCGGTGGGCCTGACCTACCACTGGTCCCACGACGCGGCCCGGCAGGCGCTGCGTACCACCCTCAACCGCTGGATCACCCGGCGCGGCCCGGTCGAGTACGCCCAGGACGTGGCCGACCTCAACCTGCTGATCCACGGCCTGGTGCAGGCCGGGATGACGGCCGAGGCGCGCGAGGTCTTCCCGCTGCTCGGGAACCGGCCGACCCGGCTGCCCTGGGCCTACACCGGCGACCCCGAGGCGCTCTTCGAGCACTGGCGCGCGCTGCTGACCAGGCCCTCCTGAGCCGCCCGGCGGCCCCCCGCGCGCGGCCCCGGGCGCCGGTGCGGAAGGATGGCCGTAGGGGCAGGCGAGCCGGAGAGACCGCGAGCCGGACGGATGATCGGAGAGCCCTCGTGGCGCGCAGTGTGTACGTGACCGGGATCGCCCGCAGCGACGGCGCCCAGGTCGTCGACCTCGGGCTGATGGAGCTGCTCAGCCGGCGAGCCGGCGCGGTCGGCGTCTACCGGCCGCTGGTGCACGCCGCGCCGGACGGCAGCCCCCTCCCGGACCACGTGCTGGACCTGCTGCGCTCCCGCTACCGCCTGGAGCCGGAGCGGGCCGTCAGCGGCCTGTCCTACCGCGAGGCCGCCCGGATCCGCTCCGAGCACGGCGCCGAGGAGCTGCTCGGCCGCCTGGTCGACCGCTTCCACCGGCTGGAGCGGGATTGCGAGGCGGTCCTGATCCTCGGCACCGACTACGTGGACACCGGCATCCCGGACGAGCTGGCGCTCAACGCCCGGCTGGCCAACGAGTGCGGAGCCTCGGTGCTGGCCGTGGTCGGCGGCCACGGCCAGCGCGCGGACGCCGTCGCGGACGAGGTGCGCGGCGGCTACCGGGCGTTCGCCGGGCACGGCTGCGCCATGCTCGCGATGATCGCGAACCGGGTGCCGGTGCCGGAGGCCCGGCCCACCGCCCGCCTGCTGGCCGATCTGGGCGTGCCCGTCTACGTGCTGCCGGAGGAGCCGGCGCTCTCCGCGCCGACCGTGCGGCAGGTGGTCGCCGCGACCGGGGCCGAACTGCTGCTCGGCGACGAGGCCGGTCTCGCCCGGGACGTCCGGAACTTCGTCTTCGGCGGCGCGATGCTGCCGCTCTTCCTGGACGCGCTCTCCGAGGGCTCCATGGTGATCACCCCCGGGGACCGGGCCGACCTGCTGATCGGCGCGCTGGCCGCGCACGCCGCGGGCTCCCCGCCGCTGGCCGGTGTGCTGATGACGCTCGGTCAGCGCCCGGACGGCAACGTGCTGAAACTGGCCTCACGGCTCGCCCCGGGCACCCCGGTGGCGATGGTCGAAGAGGGCTCCTTCCCGACCGCCGCCGCGCTGTCCACGCTGGAGGGACGGCTCTCCGCGGCCGGCCCGCGGAAGACCGAGACCGCCCTTGGCCTGTTCGAACTGCACGTGGACGGCGGCGAGTTGATGCGCCGGATCGAGCTCGGCCGGACCGAGCGGGTCACCCCGATGATGTTCGAGCACGACCTGCTGGAGGCGGCCCGCGGCGCGGACGGCAGCCGGCTGATGGACATCGTGCTGCCCGAGGGCACCGAGGAGCGGGTGCTGCGCGCCGCCGAGGTCCTGCTGCGCCGCAACGTCTGCCATCTGACCCTGCTCGGCGACGAGACCGCGATCCGCAAGCGGGTCGCCGACCTCGGCCTGGAGCTCGGCCTGGACGCCGGCGCCCCGCCGCCCCCGGGCCCGGTGGACGCCCTCGCGCGCCCGCTCCCGGCCGGCGCCCAGGCCCGGGCGCGGATCATCGACCCGGCGACCTCCCCGCTGCGCGA
>Ga0164242_10000131_pt1 | contig 90117 bp, 85 predicted proteins | sample OricomgcompostMG_FD_108783 | JGI IMG/M metagenome (GOLD analysis project Ga0164242, IMG submission 108783) | Miracle-Growth compost microbial communities from Emeryville, California, USA - Original compost - Miracle growth compost (MG) ...
TAGATGTTTACGGAACGTTGAACCCATCAATTTACGAACCGCCGTATACGAGACCCGTACGTACGGTGGTGTGAGAGGCGCACTCCGTCAGTTTATCTGGCGGAGCCGTCTACTCGATTATAGCTCGTTTTTCTTTCTCTATTTATGTCTGTCAATTGTCCCACGTTTAAGGAAATTTTATGTCTCCTTGTTCGTTTACAAATTGCCATTCATCTTTATTAATTGTCAAGGTGTCAATTGTTGTCGGCAAAATCCAATATTTTAGAAAAGGTTTTATTTCAACAATTCTCTGTCCACCATAACCCAAAGCTCCAACGTCAAAAAGTTGGTCTTTAATAACTCTGTCTTCAGTTTTATGTCTGTATATTGTCGTTACAGTTGTCCAAGCACCAAAGCCTATTTTAAAAATTAAACTTACCATTATAAAAAAGGATAATATTGAAGTCAAAACTGTCAGTCCTAAAAATGTCCAATTTTTGGCTTTCGTGTTTTGTAGTTTAATTGTCCCGAATAATGTCAACAGTATAGCAATCGGTAGTCCTTGAATTATTGTGTCATAGAATTTGTGCATTATTTTGTAGTCAGCAAATTCGTAAGGCAAAAATTGTCCAACTGTCAATGCGAAAATTGTCAGTCCGATAAAAACTATTGCAGTCCAAAATATTATCTTTTTAATTACTTGCATTTCTATTTCGGTGTGTCGTCTTAAAATGGGCGATAACATGCGGATAAGTCGCATGCAACTTATCCACACTATCTGTTCTCTCCAAATATAATCATTCAATTCAAACTCACAAGTAGCTATTTCTGAATCTGTTCTTGATAAACGAGCATAAAAAAACTCCTGCCGAAAGGACAGGAGTTTTAATCTTATATATAGTCGTAAGACCTGATTATTTTTTTACAGTATCACAAATTGCTTTAAATGCATCAGGATGATTCATTGCTAAATCTGCAAGAGCCTTACGGTTCAATTCGATGTTGTTAGCTTTGATTTGTCCCATGAATTCTGAATAAGACATTCCGTGTTGACGTGCTCCTGCGTTGATACGCATAATCCAAAGAGATCTAAAACTTCTTTTCTTTTGTTTACGACCTGTATAGGCGTAAAGCATTCCTTTTTCTACTGCATTTTTTGCAATAGTCCAAACATTTTTTCTACGTCCAAAGTAACCTTTGGCAAGCTTCAAAATTGCCTTGCGACGTGCTTTTGAAGCTACATGATTGACTGATCTTGGCATATTTTTTTGTTTTTTAACAGTGAGTGCTGTACTATTTCAACAGGCTTAATACTCAAAATTTGGTTTAACTAGTAACCTCTCGACACCATGTCGAAATGGAAAAATTACATTGTCAATTGAACCTTGATGTTCGCTAAGTCCGATTTGTGAACTAAACCATCTTTGGTCAATCTTCTTTTTTGTTTTGTGGATTTTTTAGTCAAGATATGGCTTTTGAAAGCGTGTTTTCTCTTGATTTTTCCAGTTCCAGTAACTCTGAATCTCTTCTTAGCACTGGATTTTGTTTTCATTTTTGGCATCTTACTTTGTTTTTTTGAGTTTTACCTCTATATATAAGCTTGTAATATTATTTCTTTTTAGAATTAAGCATAATAGTCATACGCTTTCCTTCTAATTTAGGCATTTGTTCCAATAAACCAACGTCTTCTAATCCTTGAGCGAATTTCAATAATAAAATTTCTCCACGCTCTTTAAATACAATCGTACGCCCTCTAAAGAAAACGAAAGCTTTTACTTTACTTCCTTCTTCTAAGAATTTACGTGCATTGTTCAACTTAAAGTTAAAGTCATGCTCATCGGTATTTGGACCAAAACGTATTTCTTTGATGACAACTTTGGACTGTTTCGCCTTTAACTCTTTTTGTTTTTTCTTTTGGTCGTACATGAATTTACGATAATCCAAAATTTTACAAACAGGTGGTACAGCATTTGGAGAGATCTCTACTAAATCAAGTCCCATTTCCTCTGCTAACTTAACAGCATCGTATGTAGATAAAACTTGAGGTTCTGTTCCATCACCAACGAGTCTAACTTCTCGAGCGGTAATGTTTCCGTTAATTTTATGTAGTTCTTCCTTTTTTTGCTGGAATGGCTTTCTTGGTCCTTTTTTATTCATTCAATTTTTATACGTTATGCTTTACTTTCTAGTTCTTCTTTAACTGCTTTGTTTATTATTTCAGTAAATTGGTCAACGCTGAAACTTCCCAAATCTCCCTCTCCACGTTTTCTCACGGAAATTTGATTTGAAGCTGCCTCATTGTCACCAACGATAAGCATGTAAGGAATTTTATTCATCTCTGCTTCTCGTATCTTTTTGCCAATCTTTTCATTTCGATCGTCAACAAGCCCGCGAATATCGGAATTATTTAGAACATCTGAAACTTTTTTTGCGTATTCGTTGTATTTCTCACTAATCGGCAATATAATGTATTGATCAATAGCCAACCATAACGGGAAATCTCCAGCGCAATGTTCTAGTAAAACAGCCACAAATCGTTCAATTGAACCGAAAGGTGCACGGTGAATCATTACTGGACGATGTTTTTCATTATCTGCTCCAGTATATTCTAATTCAAATCGTTCAGGTAAGTTATAATCTACCTGAATTGTTCCTAATTGCCATTCTCTTCCCAAAGCATCTTGCACCATGAAATCCAGTTTTGGACCATAAAACGCTGCTTCGCCATATTCAACAACTGTTGGAAGTCCTTTTTCTTCAGCAGCTTCCATAATCGCATTTTCAGCTTTTACCCAATTTTCATCTTTTCCAATGTATTTCTCTGGTTTTTCTGGGTCGCGAAGTGAAATTTGTGCTTTGAAATTGACAAAATCCAATGTTTTGAAAATATACAATACCAAATCAATGACTTTTTTAAACTCATCTTTCACTTGATCTTGTGTACAGAAAATATGCGCATCGTCTTGTGTAAATCCTCTTACACGAGTCAATCCATGTAATTCACCACTTTGTTCGTAACGATAAACCGTTCCAAACTCAGCAAAACGCAAAGGCAAGTCTTTGTAAGAACGTGGGCGTGTTTTGTAAATTTCGCAGTGATGCGGACAGTTCATCGGTTTCAACAAAAACTCTTCTCCTTCGTCAGGTGTTAAAATCGGTTGAAATGAATCTTTTCCGTATTTAGCGTAATGTCCAGAACAAACATACAATTCCTTACTTCCAATATGTGGAGTAATTACTTGTTGGTAACCTGCTTTTTTCTGAGCTGCTTTCAAGAAATTCTCTAAACGTTCTCTCAATGCTGCACCTTTTGGCAACCAAAGAGGTAAACCTTGTCCAACTCGTTGAGAAAAAGCAAACAAATCTAACTCTTTACCCAGTTTTCTGTGGTCGCGTTTTTTAGCTTCTTCAACTCGTTCTAAATATTCTGTAAGTTCAGCTGCTTTCGGGAAAGTAATTCCGTAAATACGTGTTAACTGTTTGTTCTTTTCGTCTCCACGCCAGTATGCTCCAGCAATTGAAGTTAATTTAACCGCTTTGATGAATCCTGTATTTGGAATATGAGGTCCACGACACAAATCCGTGAAATTTCCTTGTGTGTAAAACGTAATTGTTCCATCGTCCAAACCTTCTAATAGTTCAAGTTTGTAAGGATCTTTTTTATCTTTAAAATATTGAACTGCTTCCGCTTTTGAAATCTCTTTTCGGATATAATTATTTTTTTCACGCGCTAATTCCAACATTTTTTGCTCAATTTTTGGCAAATCTGATTCAGAAATAGAGTGTTCTTCAAAATCTATATCGTAATAATAACCGTTTGCAATGGGAGGTCCAATCGCTAACTTAACGCCAGGATAGAAAAATTCAATTGCTTCTGCCATTAAGTGAGCAGATGAATGCCACATGGTAGATTTTCCTTCTGCATCTGTCCACGTCAACAATTGAAGCGTTGAATCTTCGTTTATTGGACGCGTAGCGTCAACCACTTCGCCATTTACTTTTGACGCGAGTACGTTTCGAGCTAATCCTTCGCTTATACTTGTAGCGATTTCTAATGCAGTTGTACCTTTTGAATATTCTCTAACAGAACCATCCGGTAAAGTTATTTTTATCATCCTGTAATTTTATTTGAGTGCAAAGATAATGGAAAATTGAAATAGTTTGTTGTTACTTCTTTCTTGAAGTAAAAAAAGTAATAGAATAGGGTATAAGATGAGTTAAATCACACCTTTTTCTTCATTTATTTAATGTCTTACAAAAAAAAATCCCCACTATCATCTAAAGAATAATAATGGGGAAATAGATGTAAATTAAAATCGAATCTAAAAATTGTGAAGGCTATTTCTGTACAACAATTCTGTCAATTTTTAAAGTTATCTCTTTGTATTTTAACTTGATGATGTACATTCCTTCTGCCTCAGTACTTAAATCAATTATTTCCGATATAGTTTGATTGATAGTTTTGTTATAAACTAGTCTTCCAGATAGATCCAATATTTCAATAGATATATCACTAACCGTATTGGTGAAATCTATATGGAACACACCATTTGTTGGGTTAGGGTAGATAAGGATAGATGATTTTTCAGCTTCACTAAGTCCTAGCATACCGTGGTATATTGTATCTGAATTAACTGTACAACCATTTGCATCTGTTACACTAACAAAGTAATTTCCTGAAGCAATAGCGGTATATGATTGTTGTGTTCCACTAGGAATTAATTGATTATTAAAATACCATTGATAAGCAACTGCACTAATCGTAGTTAATACATTTCCTGTTTCTGTAATAGTTGGATGTGTAGGGATAAATTCAGTAACACCTATTCCGCCAGAAGAACAAGAACCTGAATTGCCAAAAAGGTAATGAGTAGTTCGTTTACCTGCTTCAACTGCTGTTGCTCCTTCTACTTGATTGATCTGTGTATAAGACATAACGTTACCCATAGTTGGCTGAAGTTGGTTTTCAGCATTATATCCACTACCTAAAACGCGATTATCTTCTAATAAAAGCAATGAACTATATTCACCCGTACTGATAGATTTTACTCCAGCAATAGTTGTAAAAAAGTGAGGGTAATTTGTTTGTGTTAAGCTATTATCACCTAATTGACCAAAAGTGTTATCACCCATCGTGTAGATTTCTTTATTTTTTGTTAAAACAATACTATGTGTTGCACCACCTTCAGCATAAACAACATTTTTAACATTAGAAAGAACTGGCGTTAATTTGTTGGTATTATCTCCAAGACCTAATTGTCCATTAATGTTATTTCCCCAAACAAATAAATCACCGTTTGGCTTAACAGCGAATGAATGATTTTCTCCTGAGCCAATAGTATCAATTCCAGATAGAGTAGGGATTTGAATAAAAGTGGTCGAATTGGTTAAATTACCTTGACCAAGTTGACCAAAAGTATTTTTTCCAACGGTCCAAACGGTATTGTTATTTTTTAAGATCACAAAATGGTCTTGACCACCCACAATTTGTTCAACTCCACTTACGGTTGTTATTTGAAATGGGAAATTGATTGTAGCAAAAGAACCAATTCCTAATTGTCCATAATTGTTATTTCCCCAAACATAAAGTGTTCCTGAATTAGTTAATGCTGCACAACTTGAACTTGTAGCTGCAATTTGTTTAATTCCACTTAACGTTGCTATTTGAGCAGGGGAGTTTGAAGTTGTAAAAGTTCCATTACCAAGTTGTCCTGAACCATTTACACCCCATGAATAAACATTCCCACTGTTGTCAAGTGCAATTGCAAAATCATAACCCGCAGCTATTTGTTTGATATCTGAAATTCCACTTGCCTCTAAAGGTGAAGAAGAATCTATATTCGAAGTATTTCCAATTGTTCCACTTCCATTATATCCTTTTGACCAAACTGATTCAGAACCACCTGAGATATGTTCCAACGAATAAGTTCCTGTAGATGTTGCAATATACGATGTGTCAGTTGCTCCACTTATTGCAGTTCCATTCAAATACCATTGGTTTCCATACGGAAATTGACTTGTTAAAATTACAGAGTCTCCTTCACAGAATGATGTGCTTGAAGTTGGAATTATTTGAACAGTAGGAATAACAGTTGGATAATAGTCATATCCTAACGCTTGGTTACATCCCGTTGATGAATTAGTAGCAATAAAAGTCACATAATCTCCTAATTGAGCATTGTTTACTGTAATAGTAGAAGTTGCACTAGCTGCGCCTTGAGAAGCACCATCAATAAAGAATTGATATAAATCACCACCTGAAGCATTTAGTTGGACAGAGCTTCCTTCACATACAATTTCGGAAGGCGCTGATACAAAATCCAAATCCATACTATTCACAATGAAAGTAAACGCATCTATACTAGAAGGACAGTTAGCATTATATCCCGTTACTGTTACTACATCATTGTTGTTCAATATACCGTTTGAATAGATATTGTTTACTCCAGTTTGTACTGGAATTCCATTCAATTCAAAGTTATAAGTGGAAGCACCCGATGAAGTAAATTGAATAATGTCATCTTTACAAATAGTTAAATCGAGATCACTACAAAGTGTTGAAATTACAGGATTTGATGTTACGCTAAATGTAATAGTTGTGTTACTCGTATCAGAACAACCATTTGTTTGTCCAATTACAGTTATCATATCATTGTTAGAAACTGGAGCGTTAAAGTTAGGATTTACGTTAGGTACACCTTGAGAAATCCCGTTGATGAAGAACTCATACATGTTGGCTCCTCCAGCTGTTAATTGAGCATTCTGATTAGAACATAAGCTAGTTGCACTTGTAGAGATTAACGAAACTATTGGAATTTGATTAACAGTAGTTACAATAGAAGATGGAGTCATTGAACATCCTATAGAAGTTCCCACTACAGTCATTGAACCTGAATTTGGAAGCGAACTTGTTACTAAAGTGTTACTCGCAGAAGGTGCTCCTTGAGAAACACCGTTTACAAAAAATTCAAAAAGAGATGCTCCATTTGCAGTAAAAGTTACCGTGTCTCCTGCGCAAATAGTATTGTCAATATCAGAAGAAAGTAATGTTACTGTCGGATTTGGGTTTACGGTAATGGAGATTAAAGCTGATGTGTCTGTACATCCTGCTGTTGACATTCCAACAACATTATAGCTATCTCCAGCAGTTGTAGTATGAGTAGTATATTCAGGATTAATGATGTTTCCAGTAATAGAAGTTCCATTTAAGAAGAATTCATAAGTAGAAGCTCCAGTTCCTGTTAGTATAATTGTATCTCCTGCACAAATGATATTATCTAAATCGGAACTTGTAAAAGAAATAACTGGATTTGAATTAACAGTAATATTCTTAACCTGTGACGTAGAACATCCTGAAGTTGTTCCTGTTATTGTTAATGTATGATTTCCATTTGATAGGGTATTCGCATCAAATATATTAAGTGATGAAGGTGCTCCTTGAGAAGTTCCGTCTACCAAAAATTCATAATCAGTTGGACCAGTTGCTGTATAGGTTACAAGTGAACTTTGACAAAATATATTATCTGCATCTGAAGATGATACAATCATCGTTGGTATTGGGTTAACAACGAAAGTAATCGCTGAAGATGTACCTATACAACCTAGAGAACTTCCTTTTACAATTACGACTTGTCCATTTGTTAATGAAGATGTATTAAATGTTGAGACAGGTGTATTACTAGTTTGAGAGTTTCCATCAATAAAAAATTGGTAAAGATTAGAACCTGCAGCTGTGAATAGAACATTTTGTCCAGTACAAATAGTTGTGTCATTTGAAGCCAAAGTAACATTTGGAATAGGGTTAATATTTATTGTAAATGTATTGGAACTTGTATTGGAACATCCATTCGTTGAAACACCTTCTAAATATACAATGTGTGAACCAACAGTTAATGAAGGGTTGAATATACCTGAAACCTGATTTGGGCTTAAACTTCCATCAATTGAAATTTGATATACAGAGTCAGCTCCACTACCTGTTATTGTTAGAGATTCACCTAAGCAAAGTATATTATCTGCATCAGAAGAAATTGCATTTACATTAGGAATTCCTTTTACGGTGAAACTCATTTGATCGGATATATAACATCCATTGGATTCTCCAACGAGTTTAATTATTGATCCATTGGTTAAACTACTTGAAGAATAAGTAGAAACTGGAGAATTCGGACTAACAGAAAGTCCATTGATAAAAAACTCATAATTAGTTGCTCCTGTACCTGTAAATGTGACGTAGGTATTTTGACAAATAGAACTGTCAATATCAGATGATGTTAAATCTGTAATTGGATTAGCATTTACTTCGAAGCGAATCGTGTCAGAAACACCAGAACATCCACTAAAACTTCCTTCTACAGTGATGTAATCATTATTGTCTAAAGTATCTATAGCTATTGAATTAGTCCCACTCGGCGCTCCTAAGCTCACGTTGTTTAAGAAAAACTCATAAGTTCCAGCACCAGCAGCATAAAAATTAACAGGTGTTCCTGCACATATCGAAGAATCTGCATCATCAGATGTTAATTGCATAGTCGGAATACTATTTACTGTCATAGCGATTGCATCAGCTGAATTATTTCTACAACCAGCAGTATTTGTACCAGAAACAGTAATGATATCTCCGCCATGGAGTGTATCTGTAACATAAGAACTAGAAGTAGATTCAACTCCAATAGTATCCGAATTTACAAAAAACAAATAGGTTTGTGCGCCTGAAGCATTAAAAGTAACAGAGGTATTTTCACATATAGTTGTAGGTGAAAGTGTAGTTAATGAAATAACTGGTAAAGTATCCACTCTAAAAATATGCAAAGAAGAAGTGTCTTTACATCCATAGGTACTTTCTGTTCCTATTACATATATTGTATCATTTGTTGCTAGATTACTAGTAGAATAGTTTACATTGGTAGAATTAATTGTGATGGGATTATTGTTTTTAAAGTACTGATAAGTCGTAGCTCCACCCGCAATAAAAGCAACGTTTGTTCCAATACAAATAGAATCATTTGCATCAGATGAGCTCAAACTTATACTAGGTAAGCCATGTACATCAAAAACATATCTCGTAGAATCATTTGAATAACATGCACCTAATTGAGATACTACAGAAATGGTATCATTATCAACAAGATTATTTATAATAATACTATCGACTAATGAAAAAGCACCAAGGTTAATACCATTTTTATAAAATTGAAAAAGAGAAGAAGAGTCATTAGAACTAGCTGTAAATTCAATAGAAGTACCTAAACATATGGATGTATCAGCCTCACTCATATTCAAATTTATGGTAGGTTGATTGATGAAGATAGTATCTATCGCTTTACTGGAACAGCTATTGGTGTAGTATGTCGTTAGTGAAACAATATGTCTACCTGAATGAATGAATTTATGAACATTTGTATCTCCTAGAAATTGAGATTCATCATAATTCCAAACATATGTTAAGTCATTTGTATTTCCTGAAAATGCAGTTGATGTATTGGTAAAGTGAACAGTATCTCCAAAACAATACGCATTGTCCGTAATGAAACTTGCAGTTGTTGAAGGTGATGTGTTAAATGTCCATCCAGTATTGTTTGAACTATCGGCTCCAAAATAAACGTCACCGGTATTACCTGTGAGATGTATATCTTGTAATCCTACACCATATATTTTCTGTTTCTTGGTTGAACTGAATGTAAATGGACTTCCGGGTGATGAAGCAAATAAGTTGACAAATTGTTTGCCATTGTCGGAGCTATCAACCCCATAAGAAACTAGAGGAATAAGTCCAATAGAATCTAACATATAAGAAACTGTTCTTGTTGCTCTTATAATGGTGTCTCTATAATAATAAGTGAAGTTAGGAGAAACTCCAGTAGTATCATAAACAGGTATGTTAGCAATATGATGATAAGTAATTAAAGTATCTACTAAAAATGTAGTGTCTGCATTAGTAGGAGTTGATTTATGTCCAAAAATAAATGTTGTATCATTTAAATCTAATTCAGGAACGAGTTTAAAGAAACCATACAGAATATCACTTGAATTAGTAGTACTGCTATCAAAAATAGTTGTGTCATAGCTAATTGTATTAGTAAGTGTATCTTGTTTATATTTAATAGAGTAGGTGGTGTCTATTAAGAAATTATCACATCCTCCATTTATAATTAATGTGTCGGTTGTAAAAGTTTTACCCGATTTAAAAGAGATTGTAGAACCAGCATTTATTGTTAATGACTTCATCGTATTGTTGCCAGTAACGATTGATGTGTCAGAAGGATTAAAATTAAATACCACATTGTGAAATTGCAGACTTTCAGCTATAAAATAATTTGAAGAGGAAGATTTTCCAACCGTAATTGTTGAATTACCCGGAACAACAGTTAAAGGAGGAGCAGTACTTGTTGTATCCCATTTCAAACCATCTACTAATTCAATTTGTGAATTTCCAAGCTTCCACGATTTTATTTGCGTAGCTCCATAGTAAAGAATGGATTGTGTATGTAATTTGAAGTTATTGGTTTTTAAATTCCCTGATTCAAAGAAAATCGCTGTTGTATCCGTTGAAATGTAATCATACATTAATTGAACAGTGTCCGATTGTGGAGTAGTAATACGTACAGTTGCATTGAATATACTTCCATTAAGATTAACTAAAGAAGATTTTTTTATTTGAATGATTGGATGTGAAATTGTAGCAGGGTCATATTTACCATAAACATAAACTTGAGGGTCTAAAGTCAAATTTCCAGTTAAATCTAAACTGTCCTCTAAAAGGAATGTCGTTGTGTCTAGTGCTACAGGAATATTCTGCCATGTCATTTTCCCAACAACAAATGCCGTGTCTAAGTGAACAGTTTGACTAGGTAAAGTGAAAGAATTTTGATCAAAAATAATCGTGTCATTGTATTTAGGAAAATAACAGGATGCATTGCCTCCAGAAGATTCTGACCAATGAGAACCATCAGACCAATTTCCACCATCACCTATCCAATAAAAGGTATTCGGAATACCAGAAGCTTGTATGTTGTTAGAGGATGTTTGATAGATGTTTTGTCCAATATATTTTTTAATAGGCGTATTCATTGCGCTTATATGGTTGAAAAAACAGAAATGAAAACTAATGGTGTCGTTAATTCCAGTATATTCTATTTGTCCATTTGGTGCTGCAATAGTTTTTATGTTAGTGAGGGCTGAGCAACTAGCAGTTGGGTTATAAAGTGTATCAAATTTTAAAAGAATGGAAGAATTTAGAAGTAAAGTATCAATATCTAGATATAGCTTTGAAATAGCTGTGCTTGAATCAATTTTTATCTGGGAAGCATTTGTTAAAACCAAGCTGTCATATTTTGATAGCAAGCCAACCTGATCTAAAAAGTCCCCATTCATTGCGCCATTAAATTTCACTAATTTAGGTCTGCTTAAAGAAGTTAAATGATGTATAACCCATTGATTTTTAACAACTAAAAAAGTAGTGTTTGAAAAATCAATTGATCTAGAATCGAGCGTTGGTATGTTAGAAGTAAAACTGCCACACGTTATCGATTTTGCATTGAAATTAATATTTCCATTGATTACAATTAATGAATCACTTGAATTCAAATCACTATCAAATTTTATAGCTCCAAGTAGGGAAGAAGAATTGAGTCGTATTTTGGCTACAAAACTCAAATTATTAGGCATGAATTTAAAATCCAAGAGATTTGAATGTTTAATATTCAGAAGTTTACCTGCGGAACCAAAAGTGGAAACCGCCATAGGTCCTATAAACGAATCTGTTACACAAAGTGACGTATTAAAACTTAAAATACTAGAATTTGTAGCAATAAAAGCTGCAATTGTATCAATAGTCGCATTTGAAACAGTACCCGTTCCAGAAGATGCGTCGAAATAAGTAATGTCACCTGCTATAGGGATTCCTGCATTTCCAGCTCCGCCAGAAGTAAGAGACCAATGGGTAATGTCACTCCAACTTCCTGTTCCACCTACCCAATAATAAGTAGTTTGTGAAAATGCAATATTCTTAAATCCTAGAGAAACAAGCAATAAGGATAAGAATGAGTACTTGATAAATTGTAACATAAGTTATTGATTAGGGTAATAATTTAAACGGCAAATTTAAAATTGTTCAGCGCTTAAAAAAATAGTGGTTTACCACTATATTGAGCATAATTTTATTTAGATAATTTTGCCGAAACTTATAAAAATACTATTAAGATGAAACCAACCTTTTTATTAGCTTTTATATTCCTGTTTTCATTTGGGGGATTTGCACAAGAAAATGATTCAACTCAATATGTAGTTCCAAATACTGTTCCTGCTGATTTAAGTATTTATCATGCGCCAGAAGGTTTCGAACCTGGGACAGGGTTTAATGGCTATTACCATAAACTTACACAAACGTCGATTGTTATGACAATGATCGATAATATCAATTATGTGAACCTTAAAGCATCGATGACGGATGAGTTTTTTAGCTCAAATAGTTTGGTGAAGACGAATGAATTTACAATTGATTGTGCAAGTGGGTTAAAAGGATATGGTTACCAAGCAAGTTTTGAATTGAATGGTATGAAAATGGTTCGACAAATGGTTTTTATTGGTGACTTAAACAAAACATTGTGGCTCAATATTACTTATCCTGTTCAAGCTGCCGACCTTGTAGAAAATGAATTAATGGAGTCGTATAAATCTGTTTCATTCGCAAAATAGACCTATGAAAAAATTACTACTATCACTGCTCGTATTTATTTCGTTTTTTACGATAAGATTTAATGCTTATTCTCAGACAGATGTTGTAAATCATCATTGTGATTTCTCTTCTGGTCACCAAAATATGTGGGGACCAAGTTTTAGTGCGTTTACAATTAATAAAACAATAGATATTTTTAATTTTCCTTGGAATTCGTCCTACTCGACAGGTAATTCAGGTATAGTTACCATTTTAGGACAATCATTTGGTGCGGGTATTGATGTGGGTACATCAGGAGTTATTGGTTCTAGGTTTTCTTTAGAGGGATTTACAACAGGTGAAGTTGAAGTTGTTTATCCTGTTGATATTAAGCTTACAAAGCCTGTTGATAGTACTTTTAATCAAGGAGAAACAGTTACTATTGCTACTGATTATACCGTTGCATCAGGAGATTCTTTAAATACATGGTATCCTTCAGTTGGAACAGCTAAACTGGATATGTATTTTCAAATGGCGGCACATGCAGATTTAACGGTTTGCGCTTTTGGTTGTATTACAATTCCTGTTATTCCAAGTTTTAGTATGCCAATGATGACATTAAATATATTTAATGTGAGCGCTGCTGGAGTATATTATCTTGGGCCAGCCTGTGCAGAAGCAATCCCATATTATTCTGCTAATGCTGGACCAGGTGGAGTAGGAGAGCCTTCTCCAGATCAAAATATTTTCCCATTTAGTTTACCTCCATCAGAGCCGGGATGTACAACCATTCCTTGGCAAGTTCACGAATCATTTTTACCATTAGATTTAGATAATTATTGCGCGCAATGTGGTGATTTTGGAATTGGTGGACAACTAACAATTCCTTATGTAGAGACAGATGATGTTTTAAATGCAGACAAAACTATGACTGCAACAGGTGACTCAACTTATGTTGTGTTAACCTTAGAAGTATTTAAATTATTAGGTGGTATTTTGAGTGAAATTCCTGGGCCTACTGAAGTCGTTGGAGAGGTGTTGTCAAATTTATCTAATTCATTTACTTTACCTGCTCCGCTTGGTACTATTTATGGTGCTACATTAGATTATAATATAATGAGTGCTGAATTTAGGGTTGATATAACAAATAAACAGCGCTTTGATTTTAAACCAAAAGTGTATGGAAAATTTGAATTTCCAGTTCCTGTTCAATATAGTGTAAAAGATGGTTTGGGTGCTGTGGTGTCATCAGGTGTAAGCGCCATCATTAATTGTCAAATTGGAAATAAAATTGAATATCAATTCCCATGCTATTATGAAACAGTAAATATTAAACCTACTTATACGATTATTGGCGATTTTACAAATCACACTTACGACTCATTAGGATTTGCATTTGAATTTTCAGCCTTACAATTTGGGTTTAATTTGCCTGCAATTACAATTATTCCAGCATTCACAATTCCTCAATTCTGTTTTACAATAGGTTATCCATGTGGTTTTATTCATTGGTGCCATAAACAAATTTGTACTCCTGAGATTCATATCCCGGCAGTTGCTTTCGCAGGATATTCTTTTAATTTCGGTCCAGTTATCGATGAAAATTTACCCATTGCAGATGTAGAGTACGATTGGTATAATAATACTTGGCAATTAGAAGGTTTTCAACCATGCACACATCTTCCTTTCCCTATGAAAGCAAGAGTGTTTAAATCTAGTGAAACACATGTTGATATTTCTTGTAAGGGAAATTCAAATGGTTCAATAGATGTAACCCCAATTAATGGAACTTTGCCTTTTTCATATATATGGACAAACGGAGCTAGTTCTCAGGATTTAAGTGGTTTGCTTTCAAATAATTATGTGGTAACTATTACGGATGCCAATGGTTGTAAAACTTCAACTGGTGCTACAATTACTGAACCAGCGAGTAAACTTAGTTTGTCATCTACTTTTATTGATAAACTATGTTTTGGTGGATCTAATACAGGTTCTATTGATTTGTCTCCTCAAGGAGGAACACCTTATTCTACTCATGCAGTTGCTAATCCTAATTTGTATCATTATTCATGGAATAGTGGACAAACAACGGAGGATATTTCAAGTCTTGCAGCAAATACGTATACCGTTACTGTAACTGACTCTTTGGGTTGCACGGATGTATTAACACAAACTATTTCTCAACCGACTATTTTAACACAAACAGGAACTTCTTCAACAATTGATTGTTTTGGAGGTTCAAATGGTTCAATATCTGCAACAGGTATAGGGGGAGTTCAACCGTATACATATTTGTGGAGTAATGACTCTATTACAGAAACAATAACTGATTTAACAACTGGGACATACTCGTTAGTTGTGACAGACTTAAATGGTTGTACAAACACGGCTAATTATATAGTTAATCAGCCAGCTACTGCTCCAAGTACAGCTTTAGCATTTACTCCTGTTTCTTGTCATGGTGGAAATGATGGAACAATTGATTTAACTCCAAATGGCGGAACACCTACTTATAACTATGAGTGGTTAGATAGCTCAATGAGTGTAATGCCAATAACTAATCAAGATTTATTTAATGTTTCAAGTGGTACTTATACGGTTCATGTGACAGATTCAAAAGGTTGTTTGACAACAAATTCAATTACTGTAACTCAGCCTGCAGCTTCGCTAGATGATAATCCGATATTAACAAATATTCTTTGTTTTGGTCAAAGTACTGGATCAATTGTAACAGGAATAGCTGGAGGAACTCCAGGCTATACATTTAACTGGTCAAATGGAGCAAGTACTCCTGATTTAACAAATGTCGCTGCAGGAACATATACACTAAACCTTTCAGATGCAAAAGGATGTTCAATTTCATATGATTATATCTTGACAGAACCTTCTTCTGCGATCTCAATGATTTTGAGTCCAACTCCTGTAAAATGTTTTGGAGATGCAACTGGTGAGATTTTAGCAAATGTTGCTGGTGGAACTTTTCCATATATATTCTTGTGGGATAATGCTTCAACAACTGAAAGTATTTCTGGCGTAGTTTCTGGAACATATAATTTAACAGTAACAGATGCTAATGGCTGTGTATTGACAAATGGAGCAACTATTACTCAGCCAGCAAATCCAGTTAGCTTATCAGCGCTTCATACAGATGTAAGTTGTTTTGGAGGTGCGGATGGAGCTATCGATATTACAAGCGCTGGTGGAACTGTACCATATTCATACGAATGGTGGAATAGTACTAGTCAAATCATGGTAAATACAACGGAAGATTTGAATAATATTTCTGCAAGTACTTATGTTTTACACATTACAGATGCTAATAATTGTCAAACTCTTGACACGGTCGTTGTAACTCAACCTTTAGCTGCAATATCTATGAGCGCCGTAATGGATGATGTAGATTGCTTTGGAGATAATAGCGGCGCTTTAGATGCTACTATTACTGGAGGTACTTTACCTTATGGTTATAGCTGGTCAAATGGTCAAACAATAGAAGATATTTCTAGTTTGTTAGCAGGTAGCTATACCTTGACAGTTACAGATTTAAAAGGTTGTACACTTAGTGATAGTTATGATGTCACTGAACCATTGACAGCAATGAATACTTCAATAATTTCAACTGCTGTATTGTGTTACGGAGGTGCTACTGGAACAGCTGTTTCAACTACTTCAGGTGGAACAGCACCCTATACATATCTATGGTCAAACGGAGCTACAACTTCGAATATAAATCAGGTTTTAGGAGGTTCATATACTTTAACAACAACAGATTCAAAAGGATGCTTTAGTTTTTCTGGAACAACAGTTATTCAACCCGCCGCACCTTTGAATGCAATCGTTACAGAAATAGATGCTAGTTGTTATGGTTATTCTGATGGTTCAATCACTTTAAATATCTCTGGTGGTACACAGCCATATTCATTTAAATGGTCAGATAGCTCTCAATATGTATTAAATAACCCAAGTGAAACGTTGAATAATATTGAAGTTGGAAGTTATTTAATAAAGATTACAGATAAAAATCAATGTACTTGGGAACAGTTGATAGCTGTTAATCAACCTACACCTTTTATTGCTTCTACTATTTCAACACCTACTTTATGCTATGGTGATTCAACAGGGGTTGTAAGTCTATCTGTAAATGGTGGTACTATACCTTATACCTATGCTTGGTCAAATGGAATGACTTCTCAGAATGCAGTAAATATCCCTGCTGGAAATTATACTATAGCTGTAACGGATGCTCAAGGTTGTATAGTTAAAAGTTCGTCTCTTGTAGATCAACCAAATGAATTAAATACAACTTTTACAATTCAAGTTTTATCTTGTATTGATCAAGAAGATGGAGCGATAGATATAACTCCTTTTGGAGGAATACAACCATACACGTACGTTTGGAGTAATGGCGCAACTACTCAAGATATTAGCGATTTAGATAAGGGAGCTTTCGAAGTTGTAATTACGGATCAAAATTCTTGTCAACATAAAGAATTGATTATGCTTAATTCGGTAAGTAATGAATGTGTTAGTCCAGTTAACACATTTACTCCCAATGGAGATAATTACAACGACACTTGGGTGATTGCAAATTTAGATTTATATCCAAATGCAAAAGTAGAAGTCTATAACAAATGGGGTAATTTAGTTCATCATCAACAAGGGGTTTACAAGCCTTGGGATGGATCTTTTGGTGGGAAAATATTACCAACAGATGTATACTACTACATAATTGATTTATATAATGATCAAGAAAATAAATATACTGGTTCAATCACTATTATTCGCTAATATGAAATATGTTTTACTGTTAATTAACTTTTTATTTGTAACCACTTTGGTATTTTCATCTGATGAAATACCACCAGAATCTTCTCCTTTAGCTGTAGGTTGTCCAACTTTATCAGTAACAGGTACTCCTGTTTCTTGTTATGCAGGTAGTAATGGAACAGTGGCGCTTTTAATAAATGGAAGTTCAAGCGTTAGCGGTTATACTGTAACTTGGTCTAATGGTTCAAATAATGTATCGAGCTTGTCTGGTTTGCCTGCAGGTGCATATACAGTAAATGTAAAAGATAATGTTTCTGGTTGTACGGCTTTTGGTGCTTATGTAGTTAACGAACCAACTCCATTTGAAGTTTCAGGTACTGTTACTAATGTGAACTGTTTTGGACAAGCAACAGGTTTTATAGATATCACGGTATCTGGAGCAACTCCTCCTTATACGTATGTTTGGTCAAATACTACTGGAACAGGAAATCCACAAGATTTAACAAATGCTCCTGTAGGAAATCCAACCGTAACAATTAAAGATTCTAAAAATTGTTCAACCTCCAAAGCTTATACAATAACTGGACCTATTCAAGCAATAACTACTTCAATTTCTCACACCAATACTTCTTGTTATGGCGGAGCTAATGGATCAGTTGATTTAACAGTCTGGGGAGGAACATTCCCTTATTCGTATGTTTGGTCTAATGCAGCTAGTTCACAAGATATTTCAGGATTAAATTCTGGAAACTATTCAGTTACAATAACAGATAGTAAAGGATGTAATATAGGAAATTCTGTAACTATTACTCAGCCAGCAGATATAACATTAGGTATGAATAGTGCACCTGTAGATTGCTATGGAAATTCTAGTGGAAAAGTATGGGTATTGCCTGCTGGAGGAACAACTCCTTATTCATATCAATGGTCAAACACTTCAGATGTTTTTGGAATAAATAATGATACACTAATAGGAGTTGTTGCAGATACATACAATTTGACATTGATAGATAAAAATGGTTGTATTAAAAATGGAACAGTTGATGTTCAACAGCCATCTGAACTCATGATATCTGTGAGTTCTTTCCAAAATGTAAAATGTCACGGTGATGCATCGGGTTCAATCAACTTAAATACTTCTGGAGCAATTAGTCCATATACATTTAATTGGACTAATCAATTCACTACAACTGTTGGCTCTAGTCAAAATTTGGTAAATATTCCAGCAAATACATATTCAGTATTGGTGACAGATCAGAATGGTTGTACGAAATCATTAAGTCAAATAATTACAGAACCATCGAGTAACTTGACTGCAATTCAAACTCAACAAAATGTAAATTGTTTTGGTATGGCAACAGGTTCTATTAATGTCACTCCAAACGGAGGAACTACACCATATTCTTTTTCATGGAGCAATGGAGCAACTACGGAAGATGTTTCAAACTTATTAGCAGGAAATTATAATTATTTACTGACTGATTTTAATGGATGTACATTTGCTGGTGGACCGATTGTAATTACTCAACCTGCTGCAGCTTTATCTAATGTATATGCTGTTACAGATGTTAATTGCTTTGGAGAATCTAATGGTGCAGTAAATTTAACACCTGCTGGAGGAACAATACCTTATACATATACTTGGCATAATAGCAGTTATCTAATGAGTATGATTACAGAGGATGTTTCTAATTTACCTGCTGACACCTATACTTTTTTGATTACTGATGCAAAAGGGTGTACTTATTCAAATGCAGCTACTGTAAATCAACCAACCGAATTAATTTCTACTATTTCAGGTGTCAATATTCTTTGCAAAGGAGGAAATAACGGTAGTGTAGATTTAACTGTTTCAGGAGGAACAATCGCATATACTTACACTTGGAATAATGGTGCTACTTCTGAAGATTTACTCAATCTATACGCAGGAACATATTCGGTAATTGTGCTTGATAATCATGGTTGTTCAACGAGTAATCAAATTACGTTGACAGAACCAGCTTCTGCTTTAGATTACGATTCAGTTATTACCGATGTAAAATGTAATAATGGTGTTGATGGAGCTATTTCAATCGCTGTAATGGGAGGAACAACTCCTTATGGCTATAATTGGTCAAATGGTGGGACTTTCTCTACAGCTACAGATTTAGCCGCTGGAAATTATTCATTTATTGTTACAGATAACAATGGTTGTATATTAAAAGATACATTGTATGTTAGTGAGCCAGATCCTTTGGCTATGAATGAAGTCATTACTCCTGTTACTTGTTTTGGTTTACATAATGGTAGTATTGATGTTAATCCAGTAGGAGGAACCTTGCCTTATAAATATACATGGTATAACTCAAATTACGCTTTATCAGCACAAACACAAGATTTGATTAATTTTCCTGCTGATACTTTTGAATTAGAAATTCTAGATTCAAATAATTGTTACTATGAAATGTTCTGGAACCTACCTGAACCAACTATTTTGAAAGCTAGTTTTACGAGTGATAACGTAAAATGTGCTGGTGGTTCTGATGGAGATATTTTAGTTGATGTTATTGGAGGAAATGGAGGTTATACCTATTCTTGGTCAAACGGCGCTACTACACAAGATGTACTTAATGTTCCAGTAGGTATTTATTCCTTTATGGTAACGGATGCTAAAAACTGTAAAGATTCTTTACATGTACAAATCTTTCAACCGCTTCCAGTTTCGGCAACTTTTGATTTAATTCCAGTGTCTTGTAAAGATCAATACGATGGTATTGCAATAGTTCATGCTAAAGGTGGTACTGGAAATTATGAATATTTATGGTCAACAAATGAAATGACTGCTACTATTTCAAACCTTCCAACTGCAAGTTATAAAATACATATTTCAGATGTCTTAGGTTGTATTTTTGATACAACGGTATTTGTGGACAAGTCATCAGAATTCTGCGTTTATCCCCCTAATGCTTTTACGCCAAATGGAGATGATTATAACGATACTTGGATGATTGATAATTTAGAAGTTTATCCAGATTTAGAGTTGCAAGTATTTAATAAATGGGGAAATCTAGTCTATAAAAGAACAGGGCTATATGAGCCATGGGATGGAAAAATATCAGGAAGCACAGCTCCATCAGATACATACTATTATATCATGTACTTAAATAATACGGATAACGATAAAATTAAAGGTTCAATAACTATCCTTAAATAAGAAAAACGATGAAAAAACAATTTTTTACACTATTATTCACTTTATTTATTGGGGCAGTAAGTTTTGCTCAGCAAATAGGATTGAATTCAATGTATTTGTTTAATGAGACAAGTATTAATCCGGGTGCGACAGGAACTAAAGATTATACGCAAATCCAAGTGAATTATAGAAAACAATGGGTAGGATTTCCAGATTCACCAACAAGTCAATATATTTCTGCTCATGGAAATGTAGGTAAAAACTTTGGTATCGGTGGTATCGTTTCCAATGATGTTGCTGGTCCTTCTCGTCATACTGGTATTACATTCAATGGTAGCTATCAGTTGAGATTAAGTAAAAATAACGAGCATCATATAGGGATGGGATTAGGAGTTTCTCTTACACAACATGTTATTGACCAAAGTAAATTAACGACTTATTTATCAGATGATCCTGCTGTTGTTCGTGGATATAATAATGTAGTTGTTCCAGATGCAAATGTTGGGTTTTACTATTACTATAAAGACAAAGGTTTCTTTGGAATTAGCGGGAAAAATTTAGTGCAATCTAATCGCGATATCTATAAATTTCAAAATCCTTTTGTTAACATAAATGTCAGAACTTACTACGCTTTTGGAGGTTACCGTTTTGATTTGCCAAAAAAGTTTGCGCTTAAAGTAGCTGGTATGTTACAGGTTATTGAGTCTGGCGTTTGGCAAGCTGAGGGTACGCTTCTTGCAATTTATGATAATCATGTATGGTTGGGTGGTTCTTATCGTTACAATGATGCAGTTGTTTTCATGGGAGGTGTTCAATTTGGACCATTTAAAATAGGTTATTCTTATGGATATACACTTTCAAATATTGTTAAGTATTCTAAAGGTTCTCATCAAATATTTCTTGAATTGCAATTATTTGGCAAGAAATCTGCCAATAATGCGACGAATAGCGATGGAAGTAAAGTTCCTTGGTTAAAAAGAAATAGAATTTATTCACCGGGTATTTAATCAATGAAGCATTTCCTTTTAATTTCAATTCTTATTCCTTTCTTCGGTTTTTCTCAAAATTTAGCACAAGCTAAATTGGAGTTTAATCGATATGAGTACGCAAAAAGTGCACAAATATTAAATCAAGAAGCATCTATTAATAAGTTAAGTACAGATGATTTAAAAATGCTTACTTATTCAAACTATGTCTCTGGAAATTGGGAGAAGACATTAGCAAATACTGATGATTTAATTGCACGTAAAGAAGCTGAATCTATGCATTATTTAATGCGTGCAGATGCTTTGAAAGCATTGAAAAAGTACGACGAAGCAACCATCGCTTATCAATTATATACTACAAAAGATACAAGCGATAATGTATCTGTTGATATGAGTTCATGTAAATATTTGCCTACAGTTTCTGATATTTCAGGTATGTGGATTGTGAACGATACTAACTCAAATACTAAAAAGGCAGATACTCGTTTCTTGGACCAAAATCTTGGTCTAATCTATTTTCATGAAGTTGGAGTCGATTCTATAAAAGCAAAAATAAAAGATGTTAATGCAGGAGAATTAATGCTGTCGAGACCATTTGTTACTCGTAATGGAGGTATTGCTATGATAAAATTCCCTGAATCAATGGATTTATATAGTGTTACTTCTTTATCAAAAGATCCTCATTCTAATTTAGTAGTTTTTACTGCTTTTGGTTTACTTGAGAAAAAAGTTTATTTAAGATCCCCTCAATTATATACAGGGACTTATAATGCAGATAGCAATGCTGTTATTGACACCAAAATTTGGACTAATTCTCATCCTGAACTTGGCGAATCAACTGCATTTGGTTGTTTTGTCCCTAATAGTTCAACGCTTTTATTTTCTTTGTTAAAACAAGATTCAACTCATTTTTCAGATTTTTATACGAGTAAATATGATGGCACTAATTGGTCTACTTCTGCTTTAGTAAAGAATATTAATACTTTTGGAGAGGAAGAATATCCTGTGTTTATTAATGGGAATTTATATTTTTCATCAACTGGTAGAGATGGTTACGGTGCGTTAGATGTCTATCAAGGGAAATTTGATTTGTCATCTAACTCTGTATATGAAATTAAAAACTTACTTGCGCCAATCAATACTGCTTCTGACGAGTTCTATTATTTAGGAGAAGGAGATACTTCGTACGTAACTTCTAATCGATTTGGTTCTAATGCGGAAGATGATGTTTGGAAATTAATTGATCAAGATCGAATTGATAAAAATAGCAAAGCTTATGCTGATTCAATCGCTATGTTGGCTATTCTAGATTGGGATCCACCAAAAGTTTATTTTGAATATAATTCAAATGTACCTGATTCTTCGTATTCATTTTTTGGTGAATTGACTGATATTCTCCAAAAATATCCAAACATAATGGTAGAAGTGGTTGGATATACCGATATTCGAGGAAGTGAAGAATACAATAATAACTTATCATTAGAACGAGCAAGATTCGTTAAGAATCAATTAATTGAAAAAGGAATTTCAAGTGATCGTATAACTGTAAAAGGAGAAGGAAAAGAACTGGCAACTGAAAATTCAAGCTATGATTCTTCTGGGTCGATTCATCATTTAAATCGATTTGTGAAAATAACGCTTGTCAAATATAAGAATTAGTTTTCAGGATTATTTTTCAACTTCTCTTGTTGCTGAATATAGAGATATTGAATATAAGTTGAGAATCCCATCATTTTGTAATCACGTGTGGTTTTTGGGTCAAAAAGTGTGTCAATTCCTTCTAGTTTATCGCCATAATTTGAACATTTAAATCGCATAAAGAATCCATTTGCTGTTGTTGAAAATTCTAAAATTACACCAGGTATTTTAGCATTAAAGAAGCTATGCTTTGGTAATTTCAAAGGGATTTCATTTGTATACCAATATTCTGCAACTTCACCTGAGTTAAAATGAAGAATCGCTTTTTTACAAACGAAAGTTAGAATGATTTTTGTCTCTTTTGTAAATTCTATTTTAGCTGTCGTATCTACTTGGATTAAGGAGCTAATTTGATCACAAGTTCCAAATATACCAGATTTCCCTGTCATACCATTTTCATAATAAATTGCTTGATTCAATTTATAATTTAATATAGTGGTCTTTTTTGTCACTTGACCTAACGTATAATCTTGTCTAACTGCGCTATCAATATAGGACATTTTCATTTTACTATCGATTAACAAAGCTGCAGCTTTTTTTAAATCAGGTGTTACACCTTTAATTTCTATATCATAATCAATAAATCCCATGTTTTGAGACTTGGCTCCAAAGACACATAAAATGGAACAAATTAAAAAAGTAGATTTAAATATTTTCAAAATTATTTTTTTAGTGATGAATTATTTTTTGGAATATAAATAACCTATTCTAGTTGCCACCAAAACCATACCAGCCACATTTTTAACTCTTAGTTTATTAAAGATATTCTTTCTATGACTTTCAACTGTTGAGAGAGAAATGAATAATTTATCGGCTATTTCAGAAGATGTTTTTTCATTTGCAATTAAATCTACAATTTCAATTTCACGTTCAGTTAATTGATAATTGATTACAGGTTTGTAGGGGGAATTAAGGTGTTTAAACTCTTCTGGTAAAAAAATTTGATTTTTCATTACTAGATCAATGGCTTCTTTTAAGGTATCAAAATCCGAAGTTTTGTGTACAAATGCCTTAACATTATTTAATAATAATAGTTCAATTAAAAGTGAATTGTTTAATGATGAATAAGCAATCACACGAAGATTTGGGAAATTTATTTCTAACCATTCGAATACTTCAAATCCTATAATGTTTTCCGAAATTATATCGCAAATTAAAACATCTAATTGACCTAATTTAGTGTTCTTATAGAGTCCAATTTTTGTACTTTCAACTAAGTATACTTGGTATTGACCTTCCAAACTTAGTTTAGAACATAGACCTTCTATAATTAATGGAAAATCATCGAAAATACCTATTTTGATTGTCATTTTTTCTTCGTTATAGTAAAAGTAGTTCCTTCTTCCGTATCGCAAGTTACAAATATTTTAAAATTATACTCTAGAAGAAGATTATAGGCCATATATAATCCAATTCCTAAACCAGTTTCATCAAAAGTACCGTTGGTAGAAATAATATCAGAAGCGAACAATTTATTCATTCTGTCTGCTTCTATTCCTATTCCGAAATCCTGAATTTGAAAAACATTATCGCTCATGCGAACTACAATACTAGAGTGGTCATACGAATATTTGATAGCATTTGATAGTAAATTCCTTATCGCAATATTAAGTATATTGGAGGGTAATTCCATCGTAGGATTGTCCGATACTTCTGTAATTATTTCAATATTTTTTTCAGAAATTTTAATCGTTTGCTCCGTTTTAGTAATTTCCCATACGGTTTCTAAATTTGAACTGTTTTGTTCTGTATTTAATGTTGCGCAAGATTTTAGCCAATTTAATAATGAATCAAGCACCTCATTCGAAATTTGAATTTGATGATTCAATTGTTTCAACGTTTCGTTGGGTAAATCAACTTGTGAACTTACTTTATTTCCTAGTACAGATAATAAGTATAGTGATCCTTTAAGATCATGTGAGATTACAGTCATCATCCGCTTGTTAAAAGAGTCTTGTAGTAATAATTGTTTATTTAATTTACGTGTCTTTACTCCAAAAAATACAATTGTACCAATAATGATGATTAAAAAAATAAGGGAAACTATCATCAAAAAATTAATATGATTCATGAACCTTAATTTCTCAATTGAATTCTCGAAATTATCTTTAAGTTTTTCTTTTTCAATTGCTAGTTTCTTTGAGAAAAATTCCTTTTCAATTAATAAGATAGAACTTTTTTCTTGTTTTTTAGTAGAATTCAAATTTTCGTTGTGATACAATTCTAAATATTTTAACTGTAAAGGAAGATTATGATGAATTTTCGCATCTTCACATAATAGTTGATGAATAGCATCCAAAGGATAATCTACTTTTTGAGTGATTACCATATTTTCGATATTCAACGCTATTTGTTTAGCTTCATTTAGTTTATACCCGTTATGGTAGTATAATATACAACGATTATACTCAGCATGAGCAAAACCTCGGAGACAATTAGCACGCAGAAAACAATTAGCAGCTTTAAGGTAATAATACTCTGCCGTATCCTTTTCATAAAGATTTTTGTATGTAAATCCAATTTCAGTGTATGAGACGCCTAAATCATTAAATTTATGGTATTTTTCAGCTAAAGCAATTGCTTTTTTTGAATAGTAAATGCTTTTTTGTTTTTTGTCTATTTCATTAAAAATGGCTGCTAATCGATTAAATAAATGAATTTGCAGATCTATGGAAGTAGATCCTTGTTTATTAAAAATACTTAGAGCTGTGAAAATCTCTCGTTCTGCTGCATCAAAATTGGCTAGCTTTCGATCAAAATCAGCTATTTCAATAAAATACCATAATAATAATTGTTTATTCTTAGTTTTATAAATTAATTCTTCGGCGACTAAAAAATATTTTTTAGCCATTGCATTCGCTCCATAATATTTTAAAAGAATTGCTTTGTTCAAATACAAAACGCCCTTTTCATAATTATTCCACTCTCCAGTTTCAATATTTAATCGATCAATTAATATATTTGCTTCATCAAGTTGTGAATTTAAGATGTATTTATTGACGATTTCTGATACTGAATTTAGGAATTTTGCATTATGAAGATCTTTCTTCTTAATTTGCTGATTAATCTGAAGTTTTAGTTGAGCAATTTCCTTTTCATAATCATTTCCACGTGCAACAAATACACTTGAAAAGCAGAATACTAAAAGAAAGATTAATTTATAAAAAATAGTCATATAAACGAGCAGGTTAAGTAGATGTTAAAAGCAATAATCTCAGTTTAACGAATTTTCCGTTATGTTAAAAAACATCAATTTGGGTAAATATAAACAACACACTTGAATAATCTATGTCTTTAAGAACTTATAACTCCCTAATCATCCAAACATCACAAGAAGGATGACCAGATTCGCCCAGTGGATTTTCGAGTATTTTGAAATTAAACTTTTCATACATGTTTATGGCGTCTTTGAAATGGGGTAAACTTTCTATGTACATCTGTTTATAGTTCATTTCTTTTGCCGATTCAATACTCTTTTCCATGAGTTTAAGACCCCAACCTTTTCCTCTTGCTTTTGGAGAAAGATAAAATTTAACTAATTCAACGCAATGGAGTGGAAGAGCTTCTGTTGGATAAATGCCACAACAACCTAAAACCTCTTCATTTTCTTCTAAAACCCATAAAATAGTATCTTTTTTTTTGAATAATTCAAAGAGATTATTGGTGGTTGGATCAGAATAAACGGTGCCCATTTTCGGAGCATCAAATTCATCAAATACAGCTTTTATTATCTCAGCTAAAAATGGATTGTCGGCTTGTTTTATGGTACGGATGTTCATAGAATAGTATTGCAACAAATATACTTAATCAATTGAATGTATGCGTTAAAAATTATAAAATGGATATTTTTTCACCATTGATGTAGTAGATATTTTTTTTATGATATATCAACCATTATCTTCATCCAAGTCATTGTGATTATCACCTCCTAAACTGTAATAATTGTTTTCTTCATCCTCACTACCAATACTTTCTTGTTGGTCATCTAGTTCAGAACCTGGTACGTCTAGGTCGTCACCAGACATATCTTGCGAAAAATTCTTTTCGTTTGATAATCCTTCTGTGTTAGTTGAATTTTTTGTTTTAGAAGTATCTTCTGGATTTAGATCAATCTCTTCCTTATCTTTTTTGTAAATGTCTTCAGATGGAGAATAACTCGGATAACCTGGAAATGAAGTATCTTTTTCTGATTCTGATTGTTTTTTTTTCGTCTTCATAATTGTCAATTTTTAGAATGAATATGATTCTTTATTGCAAGCGTGAATAATACTGAAGCAATAAATAAACTAAGTGGGTATAAGGTACGAATTTGTAATCAAATTGGCAATTTATTTATGTTTTATTGTGCTTTTTGAGTTGTTATACTATAAGTTGAAATAATCAATTGGATTATTTGCAGCTAATTTTAATTGAATATAAAAGAGATTGTAAATACATTTTGTTGTGAAAGTATCTTCTTTTTGAAATTTAATTGACTTTCTTGGTAGGTATTTACTTTTATTTAAAACCCCTTTTAAACATTTTTATGTATTAGAACTAACTAATTTTGTTTTGCAAACTTGTCCAGCCTCCACCGTTGTGAACTTCTGTAAATCCATTTGATTTTAACATACTTTTTGCTGAAGCACTTCTCATGCCCGATGCACAACACGTAATAACTGGTTTATCTTTCTTCAGTTTAGAAATGTTACTCGATAAAGCGTCCAATGGAATGTTTATAGAGTTTTTTAAATGTCCACCTTGGTATTCTCCTTTTGTGCGAACATCAACAATTTGAGCTCCGTTTTTAATTAATTCTTTATAGTCCACTTTTGGACCTAAACCGAAAAGATTTTTTAGCATTTGTATCATAATTGATTCTATTAATGAGTTTGATATTTATAATTTACTTCTAACCAGCCACCGCCATTTTCGCAATCAACTCCACAGCTTTTAAGATATGAAGTTGCTTGTCCGCTTCTTCCTCCACTTGCGCAACAGAGTATGATGGGTTGTTGCAATGCTTTAATCTCTTCTAAGCGTTTTTGAACTTCTTGTAGAGGAATATTGATGCTTCCTGCTACGTGGCCTCCTCGAAACTCTTCTGGAGTTCTTACATCTACAATTGTTATTTTGTTGTTGTCCATCTTTTTTGTTTTATCCAGTTTGTATTGATTTTTTTAAAGAAGTTCAGTTGCTACTTCTTCTTTATTGTTAAATATTTGTTCTCCGTTGTAACTCACTTCCCAAGTAACGGGTAAAGCTTTTTTGAGCATACTGCTAACACCGCAATACTTTTCTTGAGAATCGTTAACTGCATTTAAAGCAGCTTCTTTATTGTCGTCTATACCTTTGAAATCGTAAACTACGTGAATAGCAATGTATTCTATTGGTGCTCTTTTGCTTATTTCACCCACTACTTTCATGCTAAAATCTTTGACTTCTTTTTCAGCTTTACGAAGAATAGCGACAATATCCATTCCTGTACATCCCGAAAGCGCAGATAAAACAAATGGTTTTGGTATTGGACCAAGATCTTCTCCACCAGCTCTTTCTGGAGCATCCATTACAATTGTATGTCCATTTATTAATGCATTAAACTGCATTTTTCCCATCCATTGAGTTTCGATTTCGTGTGTCATAATTTTTGTTTTAATTTTATTATTATTTTTTATTAGCGTCTGATTTTTTGAAACCGCTGAAGAGTATTCCACCCATCATAGCTCCATATAAAGTACTGTTTAATGGTTTTGAAGTAATTGCACAAGTTCCACTGGCACAACCTACAAAGTAGTAATATGCAAATCCGCCTATTGCGCCTACTAGAATTCCTATTAGAACTAATTTATATTTTAAGATAAAATTCATTCTTGAAATGTTTTAACTGCTTCGCTTAAATCGAAAACGTTAATATCGTCCTTAATGATTGATTTAATAATACTACAACCTGCTGCACTTCTATATCCTCCAGCGCAATGAACCAATATGGGTTTATCCAATGGAATTTCTTTTGTACGCTCTCTCAATTCATACAATGGAATGTTAATAGTGTTTTTAAATATTTTATTTGTTTTAACTTCAGAATGATTTCTAATATCAACAATTGTAAAAGCATCTTCGTTTTCTCTTAATGATGAACTATCAAAAGCATCCATTTTCAATTCTCCATAGCGAACAGTAAATGCTAGTTCAATTTGATTTTCATAGCCAATTTTAGCAATACGCTCTATCAATTCATTTAAAACTGTTTCGTTTTCAGCAATCAAATAAAATGGTTCGTTTGGACTAACAATGCTTCCCAACCAAGTTTCAAATTTGGTGTCATTCATCAAATTGATAGCATTATTCAAATACGATTGTTTGAACTGTTCTTGTGGTCTACTGTCAATAATAACAATATCTGAATTTAAAGAACTTGCACAGTTATCACATGTTATAGGTTCTCTTTTTCCTACTTTAGCAATACTTTCCAAATAGTTGTTCGCACCTTTTTTATTAAGACCAACATCGAATGTAAAATACTTAGGGATGAATGGCTGATCAGCTAATAAACTCGTTACGAAATCTTGTTCGCTCATCTTTTGTAAACTCCAGTTGGCTATTTTCTCAGCGCCAATTGTGCTCATATTTGCTTCGCTCAATCCTTTTCCACATAAACTGCCTGCTCCATGTGCTGGATAAACGATAAGTTCATTTGGTAAGGTGATTAATTTATCTCTAAGCGAATGATACATTTGTTGGGCTAACTCTTGTCGAGCAGCTGTAATTGCTCCAGCAGTTTCTCTTAAATCTGGTCTGCCGCAATCGCCAATAAACAAAGTATCTCCAGTGAAAACAGCATGTTGTTTTCCATTTTTATCTGTTAACACAATACTTATGCTGTCTGGTGAATGTCCAGGAGTATTTAAAGAAGATAAAGTAACTTCTCCTAACGATATTTTATCACCTTCATCGAATGATTTATGGTCGTATTCTGCACCAAGCAATTTACTAACATGTATCGTTGCGCCTGTAGTCTTATGAATTTCTAAATGACTGCTTATGAAATCAGCATGAGGATGTGTTTCGATAACAGCTGTAATCTTTGCATTGTTTTGTTTTGCAAAATCATAATAAGGCTGAGGATTTCTAGCAGGGTCAATCAGCGCTATTTCTCCTTTGCTTAAAATAGCATAAGAAAAATGAGCTAAGTTTTTATCTTCAAATTGTTTAATTTCCATCGTCTTATCTTATTAGTTATAGTACAAATTTAGTTAATTGAAACTGCTTTAAATGTTACTTTTGTTACAATTCAATTGTACTTATGCTTTTTTAACAAGCAAATTTTAAGCTGTGATTTTATTTCAATGATTTCTCAAAAAAAAGTATTTTAACAGCGATTACTATAAGCAATACCGCAAATAGCTTTTTCAATAGATCTTGTGGTATAGCATTTGCCATTTTCGCACCGAAATATCCTGCTATGAAGAATGTAACTGCAAGAACTAAAGCTGTTTTTATTTCAATATTTCCTGCCTTATAATATTGCCAAGCTGCCAAAGCACCAACGGGAAATACCATCATTAATAATGCAGTTCCTTGTGCTGTTTGCTGAGAAAATCCTAAAAACATAACAAGCGCTGGGATGATAATAATCGCTCCACCTAATCCAAGAATTCCACTTAGCAAACCTGCAATGATTCCAATTAATGCGATTATGAGAAAGTGTTTCCAGTCCATATTATTTTCTTTTTTTTCGTGTAGAAATTCCGAATGGATAATAGATTGGACAAAAACTCATGAAACTTGTTACGATTAGCAAGATTGCAACGAGTAATAATACGATTGCTAAGGTTCCAGAGATTACATTAGCAAAGTAAAGTCCAATAACGACAATTGCAAGTGTAATTCTAAATGCTTTATCAATATAACCGATATTCTTTTTCATACTTCGAATTTTTATAGTGGTTTTAATAACACTACAAAGATCAGCTAAAGAAAAATATCGTACAGTTACATTTGTTACAATTCTCTTAAAAGCTTGATTTGATTTCGGTAAAGTAGAAGCTTTTTGTCGTTCTCCAATTTTTTTAAAAGTCTGGAAATAACAACTCTTGATGTTGCAAGTTCATTCGCAATTTGTTCGTGAGAAAGATTGATCAATGAAGAACCGGTTGCTTTTGATTTTTCTTTAAGATAATGAATTAAGCGTTCATCTAATTTTTGAAAAGCAATTTGATCGATGGTTTTTAGCAATTCATTAAAGCGCAATTGAATGATTCGCATAACGAAGTTTTTCCATGAAGTATATTTCTTCATCCATTCATCCATAGCAGCGATAGGAACAGCAAGAAACTCTACATCTTCTTCTGCTGTAGCTTTTATTTCACTTGGAATTTGTTCTGTACAACACGTAAAAGTCATTGCACAACCTTCATTTGGATTCAAATAGTAAAGTACTAATTCTCTTCCGTCTTCATCCATACGTGAAATTTTCACAGAGCCAGAAATAATGATGGGCATCAGTTTTACATTTTGACCATAGTTAAGAATGACCTCATTCGCTTTTACGCTATGAAGTTTTGCTTTTTGCTCAAATTCTTTCAATAACTCTGGCTCAAATATGTCTTTGTATTGCTCTGTGATATTCATTTCAAATCTTTTTAAGCTGTTGCTTGCTTTTTAATCGCGTTTTCATTTTCACAAACTCATACCAAATTACGGATAAAAAGCCTATGCCGATACAAATAAGTAATTGTTGTATGTCAATCTCCTCAAACTCAAAGAAAGTCGTTAACGCCGGCACAAATAAAAGTAATCCTGTAATTAACATTGTGATGGCAATAATGAGTAAAATGAGTTTATTTTTATAGCGTATAGTTGTAAGTATAGAATAGTAGAATGAACGATTTACAAGTGTTAAAATGATATTGGCAGTTATTAAAACAGCGAAGACCATGGTTCGCGTATGCGCTTCGTTAAATCCTTGGTAAACTGAGTATTGATAAACGAGTAATGTTCCTGCAGTTATAGCCAGACCTTGTATGATACTTGTCGTTAGTTCGCTCCAATTGAAAAATGAGGAAGTAAATGGACGTGGGTTTTGGGACATGGTATTTTTCTCCATTGGCTCATTTTCAAATATAATAGAGCAGGTGGGACCCATAATTAATTCTAAGAAGATAATATGAACAGGTGATAGAATATTTGGATAAATCCATCCCAAAGCAAGTGGAATAAAAACAGTTAGAATAATCGGAATATGAATAGAAATAATGTATTGTATTGCTTTTTTGAGATTGGCATAAATTCTTCTACCCATTGCAATGGCATCTACCATTTTTGATAAATCATCTTCTAATAAAATCAATGAAGCTGCTTGTTTGGCTATTTCTGTCCCTTTTTTACCCATAGCAATACCAATATGAGCTGCTTTTAAGGCAGGACCATCGTTTACGCCATCTCCTGTCATAGCGACAATCTGATTATTTGCTTTTAGCGCATTAATAATTCTCAGTTTTGCATCGGGAAACATTCTCGTATAAATATTGGTCTGCATGACCTTTTCTTGTAATTCCTGATCGGATAATTTCATGAGCTCATCTCCTGAAAGACTGTTCTCAGAACCTCTGAATTCGATTTGTTTAGCAATAGCAGTTGTTGTTTCTGCATTGTCTCCAGTAACGATTTTTACCAAGATTCCAGCTTCGTAAAAATGATTGAGAACGCTTTTGATATTCTTCTTTGGAGGATCATAAAAAGCAACAATTCCTAAGAACTTAAATTTGAACTCTTGTTGTTTTTCAGGAAAATCATTTCCTTCAAATTTACATTCACCAACACCCAAAACTCTATATCCTTCGGATGTTATTGTTTTTATAGCGTTTTCAATTTGTTGTTTTTCTTCTGTAGATAAATTGGAGACATTCATCAATGCTTCGGGTGCGCCTTTGGCAGCTATAATTCGTTCACCTATTTTATTTTCAAAAAGATGCGTCATCATCGGTGGTTTTCCACCTAAAGGATATTCGTGAATCATTTTGAAGTTAAGTCGCTCGTCTTCTGTGTGTAAATTGATATAAGCAGCATGCAAAGCTATTTCCATTGGGTCAAAAGGAATCGGTTCACTTGCCCACATAGCTATCCTTAGCAAGTTTTTCTCATCGTCATTTACTTCGTCTGGATTTGCTATTCGTTGAGAAGAAAGCGAAAATACTTTTGCTAAACTCATTTTGTTTTCAGTGATTGTTCCCGTTTTGTCGGTACAAATAACTGTTGCTGAACCTAAAGTTTCCACCGTTTTCATTTGTTTTACAACAATGCCCATTTTCATTAAACGAAATGCACCGATTGCCATAAAAGCAGTAAAAGCCATTGGGATTTCTTCAGGTAAAATACTCATAGCGAGTGTAAGCGCCTTGAGTAAACTGTCTAAAATATTATAAGAATGAACGTAATTAATTCCCCAAACGATTATGAAAACAATAGCTCCAGTAATAACCATGTTTTTCACAAAACGGTTAATTTGAAGTTCTAGAGGCGTTTTTTCTTCTTTAATACTTTCTAAGCTTTCGCCTATTTTTCCTAATTTGGTTTGGTTTCCAATTGATGTAACGGTAACAATGGCAAGTCCACTAGCAACTGTTGTGCCTTTGTAAATGAAATTATCTTCTTTCGTTTTATCTTTAAAAACAGGAAAGGATTCTCCAGTGAGAATAGATTCGTTTACCGAAAAGTCATTGGAGTGAACGATTATTCCATCTGCAGTGATAGAGGTTCCTTCTTCTACGATTAGGCTATCTCCAACTACTAAATCTTCGCTTCTTATTTCGATAGTTTTACTGTTTCGAATGACTTTACAGTTGGGTTGTGAAAAGTTTTTTAATTTTTGTAAAGCATTTCTACTTCTGGATTCTTGAAACAAGGAAATAGCAGAAACAACTATGATAGCAGACGAAAGAAAGATTCCGTCACCAATTTTACCACTTAAAAAATAAATTAAAGAGGTGACTAACAATAGAACAATCATGGGTTCTTTTGCTAGACTTTTTAATGCGTCAAGAATGCTATTTTCTCGTTTATAGTATAAAGTATTTTGACCAAATTCCTCTCTTGCTAGAATAACCTGATCGTCTGTTAAACCTGTTATGTTGAAATTGTTTTCAGACATAGTTGAAGAATGATTATAGAATTAAAGTGAATCATTTTCGTAAATTCTCAATCTGTTTTTCAGTATATTCAGTTCTTCTCTAAGTGCTTTTTCTTTCTCTAAAAGATTAAATACAACGTCTATTCCTTCTATATTTACGTTTAACTCGTTATGAAGGCGAATCATTTTTTCAAGATCACTTATTTTATCTTCATGGATAAATTGATTTTGTTCGATGATGACAATTTGTATGAGTCCTGTTTTTTGCAAAGCATCAATGAATGAAAATTCTATCTCATAATGAGTGCAAAGGGTCGTTATTGCTATTAAATTATTTTCCATATCATCTTATTTTTTGTAATTCTTTGAATAATTCTTTTTCCTTTTCACTCAGGTTTGTTGGAATCTTAATGTGATACGTGAAAATAAGATCTCCAAATTCACCTTCTTTCTTGTAAACAGGGAATCCCTTGCCTTTCAATTTTACTTTGGTTCCATTCAGTGTTTCAGGAGCTATTTTTAGTTTGACTTTTCCATCAAATGTATCTACAGTGATTTCGCCACCTAAAAGAGAAGTATAAAGATCTAAATCGATGTCGGAGTATAAATTTTTTCCATCTCGTTTGAATTGAGTTTGATTTCCAATAACGAAAGTGATGTATAAATCTCCATTTGGACCACCGTTTAATCCTTTACCGCCTTTTCCACTAATTTTAATAATTTGCCCATTTTCGACACCTGCAGGTATGGTAAGTCGTATGTTCTTATTGTTGATAGTTAATATTTTAGCATTAGAAGTGTAGACTTCTTTTAAATCTAAGTGTAATTCTGAATGATAATCTTGTCCCTTAAATTTCTGAAAATGTCCTTGATTTGAAGACCTTCCTTGACCTCCGAACATAGATTCAAAGAAATCGGAATAATCATTTTCGTAAAATTCTTGTTGTCCGCGTTGACTTGATTGATAATGAGATTGTTGTCGTGATTGCTGTTGTTGCGCTTTTTCGTATTCTCCTCCGTGTTTCCAGTCTTTTCCGTATTTATCGTATTTCTTACGGTTTTCAGGATCGCTTAACACTTCATTCGCTTCATTTATTTCCTTGAATCGAAGTTCAGCTTCTTTATTGTCTGGATTAAGATCTGGATGATATTTACGAGCGAGTTTTCTATAAGCACTTTTAATATCCTTATCACTTGCGGATTTTGTGATGCCTAAAATTTTATAGTAATCTATAAATGCCATTCAATTGATGTTAATTTAGTTTCTAAATCTAAGCTAATTTATACAATAGGATTATGTAATTTTTTACATAATCATCTATCTCAGATATAGCATTTTTACTTGTTTATTCAATTCAATTTGGGAATTATTTACTTATTCGTAAGCTTTTTCATCAAATCTTCTAAATAATCAATTTGTACTTCTTGAATCTCTAAAAGCTTTTTATTTTGATGAACTAATAAGTGATCAATTTTCTCACTTAAAAGTTTTATTTCAAGTTCAGCCTTTAAATTTATTTTATAATCATGCTCTGCTCGTTGCCTATCTTTTTCTTCTTGTCTGTTTTGACTCATCATAATAATTGGAGCTTGTATGGCTGCTAGACAAGAAAGAATTAGATTTAAGAGAATAAAAGGAAATGGATCAAAAGGTTTTGATGTTAAAAGCCAAACATTAGTAGCTATCCATAAAATCAGGAATGAGAAAAATGAAATAATGAATGTCCAACTTCCTCCAAATGTTGCAATCATGTCAGCTAAGCGCTGACCAATCGTGAGTTTCGCTTCGATTTTGTCCTCTATATTTTCTGAAAGAATGGAATTGTCTCGAATTGCTTCCATTACATCTAAATCAATTACGGCTAATTCTCCTTTTTCTTGTTCGACAAGTTTGGTGAGATAAAGACGTCTGAACTTATTTAATTCTTCAATGGAGATATAACTTTCGTCCGAAAAATCCGAAAATGCTGATTTTATTAAATCATAAATTCCCTCTCTGATGTCTTGTCCTTGTACTTCTTCTCCTGAGAGAATTTCTTTCTTTGAAATATGGCTTATTATCATGCTGAAGTGCTTTCAATTAATGATTCAATCATTTACATCAAATATACTTCTTTAATTTAATTTTTGTCTTTCGTATCATGTTTTCTTGCCCATCCAAGAAGTTTAAATTTCAATGTGTCATAAAATAATCCGATAATTAGCATAATAGCAGGAATGAGCAAAACGTAGAGGTTTAGATAAGCGTAGAAAATTCCTCCGATTAATCCTCCAATAAAGAAAAAAATAATTATTCTTAATCGAAGTTTAATGGTAGTAACAAGCTTATTCTTTTGTTCTTCTTCCTTGTAAAAAAATAATTGAGATAATTCTATTCCTAAATCTGTAAAAAGTCCTGTTAAATGAGTTGTTCTAACTACTGCATTTGAAATTCGGGTTACTAATGAGTTTTGTAAACCCATAGCAAATAGGAGCGTGCAGGCAAGTAAATTTGGACTCTCCTTAATAAGTGTATTTCCAAAAATTGCCATTGCAAATAGAATTACACTTTCAATTATCGCTGGAATAACATAAATATATTGTTCGTTTTTTCTTGAAATAATTTCCACAAACAAGCTAGATACAAAAGAACCTAAGAAGAAAAATAAAATATAAAGAAAGTAGATAAAACTTTCAGCAAAGTGAAGTTTGAAAACCTCATCAACAAAATAGGCAAAATGTCCCGTTACATTTGTTGTAAGTCGCTGTATAGCTATAAAACCAGCAACATTGACAACTCCAGCAACAAAAGATAACAAAGATGCAATCTTCTTGTTATGACTAAGCGTTCTTGTATCTCCTTGGTGTCTGAACATGTACTAATCTATTTAATACGTAGAAAAATCGAATTGTAGTTTGCAAATATAGCACTCTAAACCCATGTCAAATCTAGTTTTTTTCTATGATTAACATGATATAAATGATTGATATTTCTACTGTAAATCAATGTTGTAAAATCCTCCTTTATTTTCTTTTCTTTTTTGGGAATGAGTTATGATGAGGTAGGCTAATGTGATCATATTTCTTAGTTCGCATAACTGAGGCGAAATGGTTGATGCTTTATACAGTTTCTCTGTTTCTTGTTGAATAATATGTACGCGATTTAGAGCTCGTTCTAATCTTAGGTTGGAACGAACAATTCCAACATAGTTTCGCATAATTTTTTGCAATTCTCTTTTGTTGTGTGAAATCAATACCAATTCCTTTGGGTGTGTTGTTCCTTCGGAATTCCATTGTGGAATATTTTCCTTAAATTCAATAGTATCGATGATTTTCGCTGAATGTTCAGCACATTTATCTGCATAAACAAATGCTTCTAACAAAGAGTTTGAAGCTAATCTGTTGGCTCCATGTAATCCAGTTTGAGAACATTCTCCGCTTGCGAATAGATTACGAATAGAGGTTTGCCCGTTTTTATTGACAACAATTCCACCACAAATGTAATGTGAAGCGGGAACAACTGGAATATAGTCTTTATGAACATCGATTCCCAAATTTTTACATTGTTCTTTTATTTTAGGAAAGTGAGCAGAAAATTTCTTTTCATCTAAATGTGTACAATCTAGAACGACATAATCTTCGCCTCTTTTTTTTAATTCTGCATCAATTGCTCTTGCTACAATATCACGAGAAGCTAATTCCTCTCGTAAATCATAGTTGTGCATAAATTTCTCTCCATTTTTGGTCAATAATTTAGCACCAAAACCTCTGACAGCTTCTGAAATTAAAAAAGCTGGAGACGCATCAATTTGATATAAAGTCGTCGGATGAAACTGAATAAATTCTACTTCTTTTATTGCTGCTTTAATTCTGTACGCCATCGCTAATCCATCGCCTGTTGCTACTTTTGGATTAGAAGTGTGTCCATAAACTTGTCCAGCTCCGCCCGAAGCCAACATCGTTAACTTAGAGAGAATAGTGAAGATTTCATTTGTTTTTTCATTGAGGACATAAGCGCCATAACAAGTAGTTTCCTCATTTGGAAGCTTTTCTTTTAAATGGCGATCTGAAATTAAATCTACCACAAAATGATTGGTTAAATAGGTGACGTTTTTAAGTTGTTTTAATCGAGATGTTAAGGCTCTGGAGATCTCAAATCCAGTGAAATCTTTATGATGAACCACTCTGTTTTCGGAATGTCCACCTTCTTTACCTAAATCGTATTCTCCTTTTTTGTCTGTATCGAATTTCACGCCCCATTCAACCATTTCGTGTAAGCACTTTGGACCTTCACTGATGACCATTCTCACCACTTCTTCGTCGCAAAGTCCATCGCCAGCAATCAGCGTATCTTGAACATGTTTTTCGAAGGAATCGGTTTCGTTTTGAACGATGGCAACTCCACCTTGAGCGTAATTTGTATTTGAGTCACCTTCATTTCCTTTGGTGACCACAATAATCTTTTTAGTTGGAAATTTTTCAGCGACTTTAATAACATAAGTTAATCCTGCCATTCCAGAACCGATAACCAAAAAATCAGTTTCCATTCTATGTTTATTTTGTTAATTCTAGCGTACATAGGAAAGATATCAATGCTTTTAAGCAAATGGGTTTAGTTGCGACTCTTTCAAGCAATTCACTTAAAAGCATTGATATTTATTGACTATTTTATCTTTTCAAATTTTGCTTGAAAGAATCTTAAATATTTCGGTTCATAGATCATAGTCAATCCTTTGATTTTCTTTCTTCTATCGTAAACTACAGCTGCCGATTCAGCAATGACATCCATGTGTGCTTGTGTGTAAACACGTCTAGGAATTGTGAAACGAACTAACTCTAATTTGGGGTAATAATTTTCACCATTTGCTTTTCTACCTGCAGATACAATTCCTCTTTCCATCGTTCTTACACCTGAATCTGCATAGATTTCAGCAGCTAATGTTTGAGCAGGAAATTGATCTTGCGTTAAGTGAGGTAAAAATGCTTTTGCATCCACAAAGATTCCATGTCCACCAAATGGTTTTACTAATGGAACTCCATATTCTTCCATCTTTTTACCAAGATATTCTACTTGTCCAACACGTGCTTTTTGGTGATGATCACACAAACTTTCTTTGATACCAACAGCAATAGCTTCCATATCACGTCCTGCTAATCCTCCATAAGTGTGTAATCCTTCGTAAACGACAACTAGATTTCTTGCTTCTTCGTAAACATCCCATTCATTGGTAGCCAAAAATCCACCAATGTTGACAAGTGCATCTTTTTTAGCACTCATCGTCGCTCCATCTGTTAATGAACAAATTTCTAAAACGATACTTTCTATCGTTCTTTTCGCATATCCTTCTTCACGCTGTTGGATGAAGAAAGCATTTTCAGCAACACGTGTCATGTCGTGAATTATTCTAATTCCGTGTTTATGTGTGTATTCGCGAAGTTCTTTAAGGTTTGCCATGCTAATTGGTTGTCCACCAGCCATATTTACATTTGTTGCAATACAAACATAAGGGATCTTTTTAGCGCCTACTTTTTTTACTAAATCATCTAATTTACTGATATCCACATTTCCTTTGAATGGATATTCGCTATTCGCATCATGTGCTTCGTCAATAATAATATCTACAAATGTTCCACCTGCTAATTCTTGGTGCAGACGAGTAGTGGTGAAGTACATATTTCCCGGAATAAAATCACCTTTTTTAATTAGAATCTGTGATAATATGTTCTCCGCTCCACGACCTTGGTGCGTTGGAATTACATATTTATAACCGTAATATTTTTGTATTGCTTTTTCCATCAAATAGTAACTTTTACTACCTGCATACGCTTCGTCTCCTGTCATAAACGCACCCCATTGCTGGTCACTCATCGCATTTGTACCACTATCGGTTAACAAGTCAATATATACATCAGAAGCGTGTAATAAAAATGTATTGTAACCTGCTTCTTTTATCGCTTTATCTCTCTGAGATTTAGTTGTCATTTTTAACAACTCAACCATTTTCATTCTATATGGTTCTGCCCACGATCTTTTTTCAAATTTATTTGCCATTTGTTTTTTATTTAAAATATATAGTTGATCCTTTATAAAGGTTTAAAATGTGCTGTAAAATGTCGTAAAAATGGAGGTTCATACGTAATTTCAAAACCTCTTTTTTGCTCTCTCAATTCTAAAATGTCATCGAATACATCCAAAACATAATCGATGTGACTTTGTGTGTAAACTCTTCTTGGTATAGCAAGTCTTACCAATTCTTTTTCTGCAGGAATCAATTCGCCGTTTTCATCGTATTTACCAAACATTACGCTGCCTACTTCAACACAACGAATTCCGCCTTTGATGTATAAATCACATACTAGCGCTTGTCCTGGATATTCTTTTAATGGAATGTTTTTATACAACTCTTTTGCGTCGATATATACAGCGTGACCGCCAACAGGCCAAACGATAGGAATACCTTTCTTTTTAAGACCTTGACCTAAATAGGTTGTGCTCATAATTCTGTAGTGCAAGTAATCTTCGTCAAAAACCTCAACTAATCCAATTGCCAAGGCTTCCATGTCACGACCGGATAATCCACCATAAGTTGTAAATCCTTCTGAGATGATTAATAGATTCTTACATTTTACAGATATAGCTTCGTCTCTAACAACTAACAACCCTCCCATGTTTACAAGTCCATCTTTTTTTGCACTCATAACGAATGCGTCAGACATAGAAAGCATTTCTTGTGCAATTTCTCTGTATGTTTTAGTTAGATATCCTGCTTCTTTATGATGAACGAAATAACTGTTCTCAGCAATTCTACATCCGTCCATAACTAAGAATAAATTATTTTCCGAACAGATTTTCCGAACTGCTTTATAGTTTTCCATGCTCACAGGTTGTCCACCTGAAGAGTTATTGGTAACTGTCATAATTATAGCAGCAATATTTTCACTACCATATTTTGCAACGAGTTCTTTTAACTTTTTGAGATCAATATTACCTTTAAAAGGATAGTCTGATTGATTGTCTTTTGCTTCTTCACAAACGATATCGATTGCTGTTGCGTTGGTAAATTCAATGTTTGCACGCGTTGTGTCAAAGTGAGTATTACTGATAAAAACTTTTCCTTTTCCTCCAATGGTCGAATACAATATTCTTTCTGCTGCACGACCTTGATGTGTAGGTAAAACATAAGGCATTCCCGTTAAATCTTTCACTACAGCTTCGAGATGTTCCCAACTTCTAGCGCCAGCGTAACTTTCATCTCCCATCATTATTCCACTCCATTGTCTGTCGCTCATTGCGCCCGTTCCGCTATCTGTTAAAAGATCGATAAAAACATCTTTTGAGCTTAATAAAAATGGATTATAACCTGCTTTTGCTAATGCTTCAACGCGATATTCTTCTGTTGTGACTTTTAGTGGCTCAACAACCTTTATTTTGAAAGGCTCTGTCAAAGTCCGCATTTTATTTATTTTATTTTCTCCCATGAGTTTACTTTTAGTATTGTTTTATAGTTTTTTTTATGATAATTCAAACATGCGTTCGATTGGTTTTAAGGCTTTTATGCGAATATGTTCAGGAACTAATATTTCAGGAGTTTCATTTAACAAACAATCGTAGAGTTTTTCCAAGGTGTTAAGTTTCATATATGGACATTCACTACAAGCACAGGTATTATTCTCTTTCGCTGGCATTGGAATTAGTTCTGTATTGGGAACTTCTTGTTGCATTTTATGCAAAATTCCCGCTTCTGTTGCTACGATAAATAGATTGTCCGGATGTTCTTTTACATAATTAATCATACCAGAAGTAGAACCAACATATATTGCTTCATCGATAATATGTGTTTCAGATTCCGGATGAGCGATAACAACTGCTTCAGGATGATCTTTTCTTAATTGATGTAGTTTTCCTATTGAAAATGCTTCGTGCACGATACAAGCGCCGTCCCAAAGTATCATATCTCTTCCAGTTTGACTGATTACATATTTTCCTAAATTTTTATCTGGAGCGAATATGATGGGTTGCTCTTTTGGAATAGATTGTACAATTTTTAAGGCATTTGATGAGGTACAAACGATATCACTCAATGCTTTTACTTCTGCAGAGCAATTTACATAGGTTATTACTACGTGATCTGGATGTGTGTCTACAAGTTCTTTAAATAAATCGGCAGGACAGGAATCTGCGAGTGAACAACCCGCTTCTAAATCTGGAAGAATAACCTTTTTGGTTGGGTTTAAGATTTTTGCTGTCTCTGCCATGAAATGAACTCCGGCGAAAATGATAATGTCTGCATCTGTTTCTGCAGCTCTTTGAGAAAGCCCTAAACTGTCTCCAACATAATCTGCTACATCTTGGATATCGGGTTCTTGATAATAATGAGCTAAGATTACGGCATTTTTTTCAACTTTTAGCTTATTTATTTTATCCTTCAAACTCTCCATTAGTATATAATTCTTTCTTACAAAATTATATACTAGCTAATCGATGAAAATATGATTTAACTCATATCATTTTGCCACATATTTATCTAATGCATCGATGTTTTATGGAAAATCTAGGCGTTGAATTTACTTTTCTCTCTCCCAAAAAGTATCTTCCCAATCTCCATCTGTTCTGTATGTTCTTGATTCTATGGATGCTTCTACTTCAGCTAATACTTTTTCAGGGATATGTTCTTGTAAATAGTTGAACAATTCTCTTTCTTCAAATCGGACATGTTTTTCTAATAGGGCAGAAAATGATTCAAGGGATTTTTTATCATCTGAATTATTTCTTAAAACTTCAATAAGATTCCTCATATCAACGTGTTCAGACTCTGTTTTTAGCACGAGCGGATCAGTTATGGTTATTTTATTGAATAACATTGTTTCCTCTTCCTTAAAATGATGAATCAAATTTGTGTCATAAAAATGCACTACATATTTGCTAATACGTGAAATTTCTATAGATTTTTTTAATCCTTCTTTGATTTTCCAAACAAGTAATAATGCAAAATGATGATCTCGTGAAAATTCAACTATCGCTGGATGTCTTTTAATTGGTTTTTTCTTTTCCATAATATGTTATTTTGATGGAGTAAATTTCTCTACTTTGTTATTGATAGGTTGAATAGTTTCCAAATAGGCATAAATTGCTTTTAAATCTTCTTCGGTCATTTTTCCATACATCGTCCAAGGCATTACAGAGTTAAAATCGGTTGGATTTAGTTTTGTATTAAGCGTTGTAGAATCTGAACGTGAACGAAAGGTATTTACAAATGTTCCTGCGTTCCATTCTCCTAATCCGGTGTTTTTATCGGGGGTAATGTTACTAGAGCGAACAATTGCACCGTTTGGAAAAGGAAATTCTCTTCCGCCACCGAATTCTGTTCCAGCTATTAAACTTCCTTTATCTGCTTTTGTATGACATTCGATACAACCTGCTGCGTTCGTTAGATATTTTCCGTAATTCACGATATCCGTTTTTGGCGGTTGTTTTGTGAAAGTTGCTTTGTGAGGAATTGTATTGATGATAAAATTCATCGGAAAATCAGATGAAGATGCTGGAACTTCATTTTTAATTGGTTTCAAGGTGCGGATATAAGCGATGATACATTTTATATCTTCTTCATCCATTTGTCCATAATAAGCATAAGGCATAACAGGAAACATTGCTTTTCCTTCTTTATTAACACCTGTTGTGATTACTCTAAAAAGTTCTCCGTCCGTATAGCGACTTATTCCTTCAGGTGTTATGTTCTTAGCATAGTATTTTCCCGGAAAGCCATATTTTTGGTCAAATATATCTCCGCCCATTCCAAAAGTTCCTTCCACTATAGGGCCTGAAAATTTGGACCAATCTCTAGTAGAATGACAATCCATACAAACAGCAACATGATTTGCGAGATATTCTCCACGTTCAATACGTTCTTGGGTCATTTCAACTTTAATATAAGGCGATTCTCCTACATTAGGCAAGAAGAATTTTACGTAGCACAATACAACAACTACTATTATTACAATGCTTGTAATAAACCAAAACAGGATTTTAAAAAGTTTTTTCATGTGTTTAAGCTTCGAATGCTAAAAGTAAAAAAAATCAGCACAGTTTTCCAAAAGAGAAGAGGTATGTTTTAAACTATCTTTCTAGAAGCAATTCTCTCCCATTTGTATAGGTGGACACTTTGTTGTTCCATAACTGCAGTACACGCAACAATCGCCTTGTTTTGGCTTTAAAACGGCATTACATTTTTCACACTCATAAAAGAATTGACAAGAATCAGTTGGCATAGTTTCCTTTTTGGAATGTCCACAGTTCGGGCAAGTAATTGTTGATTGTAATTCTACTTTCGTATCATCGATTACCTTACAACTAGCACACGTTATTTTATGTTTTCGAATGATAAAGTAATTGAGTCCTGTAGCAACAAGAAGTCCAAACATTCCTATATAAATCGTAGTGTTGTCAAAATTAAAATTGTAAGCATAAACAATGATTCCTCCAGAAATAATCCCAATTAGTAATGGAAAAATATTTTTGTGTTGTCTATAAGCTATGAAAAAACCAATAAGTGATATTAAAACAAGTCCTTCAAAAACATAGACTGTCCATCCACCAAAAAGTTCAACTGAACCAAGTCCAAAAGCGGAAAGTCCAAAAGCAAATAAAGGAAAGCAACAGGGTGTAGCAAGAGCTGCTAAAAAAAGTCCTATCGTTCCAATTCTGTCCAGTTGTATTTTCATGGAGACTTTATTTCTTATATTCTTTTACCACTTGATTTATTTTTCCAAAAATTGATTTTCCATTTTTGTCGTTCATTTCTACTTCAATTCTATCGCCAAAACTCATGAATGGAGTAGAAGCTTTTCCATCTTTTACGATTTCTAAGCATCTCACTTCTGCTAAACAACTTGAACCAGTTGGACTTCCTTGGTTAGCAACTGTTCCTGATCCTATAACTGTCCCTGCCATTAATGAACGTGTTTTGGAAGCGTGTGCTAATAATTGTCCAAAGTCAAATGTCATGTCAATTCCCGCATTTGGAGAACCAATAAGTTTTCCATTTAAAGTTGAGTTTAAGGGCAAATGAAGTTTTCCATCTTTCCAACTTCCTTCTAATTCATCGGGTGTAACAACTACTGGCGCAAAAGATGTCCAAGGTTTTGATTGATAAAACCCAAATTGTTTGGATAATTCATTTGGAATTAAGTTTCTCAAGGAAACATCATTGATAATAGTAATTAATTTGATGTGGTTTAAAGCATCTTTTGCATTCGTTCCTGCTGGAACATCATCTGTGATAACAGCTACTTCAGACTCAAAATCAATACCCCAAGCTTCGTTTTCAATTTCAATAGCATCGTTTGCTCCAATAAACGCATCAGAAGCACCCATGTACATTAATGGATCTGTCCAAAAAGATTCTGGTAATTCTGCATTTCTAGCTTTGCGCACAAGCTCAACATGCGTAACATAAGCACTTCCGTCTGCCCAATGATAAGCTCTTGGAATTGGAGCCATTATTTTCACAGAAGAAAAATCAAACGCATCTGCTAATTTATCGGCGTTTAAGTTATCGTAAACAGTTTTTAATTTACTTTCAGTAACTGACCAGTTATCTATTGCAGCTTGCATCGTTTCTGCAATATCAGTTACTTTCACTGCTTTTGTTAATTCTTTATTTACAATTACTAATTGTCCATCTCTGGTCTTGTTGTCAATCGAAGCTAATTTCATTTTATATGTTTTTTAAAAATTGTAATCTCTTTATTATTTATAGATTTTAAAGTTAGTATTAACCTTATTTCTTATCTAATTTTTTTACTTTTTCTTTTGTAGTGGAATCCATTTCTTGCCACATAAATGCATTCTGATTATTAATATAAATAAGCGTTATAGGTTTATTTGTTTTTTGAAATTTTTCCTTTATTGTTTTGATTAGTTTTTTTGATGGTCTTTTAAAAAAATCATTCCAAAATATAACACCGTAATAGTTTGTTTTAGCTAAGTCGCTGAATGTTAATTTGCTTTTATTTAGAAAACTAGAACATGATAATAGAAATTCAAGATCAAAATTATGTACGTTCAAACTTTTAACGGCTATTTTTGGAGGAAATGAATCAAAACATCCATTAATATTCCAATTCATAGGAATAGGAGGGTCAACATAGCAGTTAACAAGTTTAAAGATTTCAGAACCATTATTGTCAAACATTCTGAATTGAACGGGCTGTCTATCGTCTTTAAGAACTTGCAAAAGATTGAAGTATTCAGATGAGTCATTTTCTGAAATATTTAATTGATTGTAGAGATTCTTGTAAATAGTATTTAATCCATTGTAATAACTAGCTGTATCAAGAACGAGATTATATTCGTTGGGGATATGGTATTTTATTGCTTGTTTGATAATCTTTTTCTCAGAATTCCAGCTTGGCGTAATGTCTACTCCTAAAAGTACTCTGTATGCAAGTCCACACCCTGAAATAAGAGGGAATAGAAAAATAATAATTATGTACTTCGTTAATTTAGACATTTTCATTAGAATCGGCATAATAAAAACGGATAAGCAACATCTGTCACTTATCCGCATAATAAAGTTATTCAAAAACCCTACTTAATCTTATCAGCCTTACTTATTTGTTTTAACAAATTATCGTCCCATTCGCCTTCAACTTTGATTTGAGCAACGGCACCAAAAAGAAATGCTTCGATTAAATTATGATTCAGGTAAGCATAGGTTCCTGGTTCTCTGAATTGATACATCATTGCAACAGCTGAACCACCAACAACTGACCAAGATTCGTAATTTGTTAAAGGTTTGTCATTAAACGAACCTCCAGGCCAAAGTAAGTCTGCATGTCCACCAATTAAATGAATACGTGTGTCTCTGTTCGCTTGAGATGTAATAAATAAAACTTTATCGCCTACTTTTGCTTTAAGTGCATTTTTTCCTGTTAAAGAGCCCGTAATACCATTAAAAATAATATGTGTTGGTTGTAAAGTTTTCATCACATCTGCTATATCAGAAAAACCTGCTGCAGGCGTATCGTATTCCTTAAAGTTACCATTTTCATCTTTTGGAACGTAATAGTCTTGCTCAGCGATATAAAACGCTTTGTCATATTTTACTGGATTTCCATTTTCATCTGTTAATCCTTCACGAGGTAATACCATAATCGCACCATTCATTCCTGAAGTTACGTGTAAAGGAACCATCATTCCACCTGGAGCACAATGATAAACAAAGATACCTGACTTAGTAGCTTTAAACCTAAATGTAGCTTGTTGTCCTGGATTTACTAGAGACATATCTCCACCTCCCATTGCACCTGTTACAGCATGAAGATCTATATTGTGCGCTTGCGTGTTGGTAGATGGATTTATAAGCGTAAGTTGAACATAATCATTTTGGTGAACAACGATCATTGGACCTGGAACAGAACCGTTGAATGTCAATGCCCAAATTTTAACACCTGGAGCAATTTCTATTTTTTTCTCTTGTGCGGTTAATGTAACTTCAACAACAACTGGATTTCCAGATGCTACTTGATCATATTTTGGCAAGTAAGGTGGAGCAACTAGTTCTTGCGCTACATGTTCTAGTTCATCTGGATTTTCAACTTTCGCGTCTTCAAAAACAGATGTCCCGTTTGAAGTTTTGGATTGATTACATGAAACGAGCATGCAAACTAATACAGGTATGATTATTTTTTTCATCGTATATTATAATTTTAGTTTAAAAAGAGTTTCATTCAAAATTAATAATTTGATAGAATAATTAGTTGTTTTTAACTTTTATTTCTTAAATTGTGGGACTATGAAAAAGATAAATACCTTAGAAAATTAGCATGATTTTATTCGTATGATTCTGGTCATAAAATCTGAAGTAATTATTTCGTACATAGGGCGTAAAGTATTTTAAATTAATAAGTTATGAGCATATCAATTGTTAAAAAGTTTTAAAACTTTAAAAAAAAACAGCGATTTTAAATTATAATTTAGCAACTGTAATTTAACCCAAATCGATATGGAAGTAATAGAAAAAGTGAAGCAAAAAATAAACACAGATAACATGTACACATTTAATGAAGTGTTTGAAAAATCAATCAACTATTTTAAAGGAGATGAGTTGGCGGCAACAACTTGGATGAATAAATATGCGCTTAAAAATGGCAATGGAGATTTCATGGAGAAAACTCCAGACGAAATGCACAAAAGAATGGCCATCGAATTTGCTAGAATTGAAAAGAACTACGAAAATAGTCTAGTAGGAAGTGCTCAAAAATTATCAGATTATGGTAAAAAAAGAGCGTTTCTAAGTGAGGAGAGAATTTATAATTACTTCAAAGATTTTAAATACGTTATTCCTCAAGGAAGTGTAATGAGTGGATTAGGAAATCCATACATGTTGGCTTCTTTGTCTAATTGCGTGGTAATGCCAGAAATTTATGATTCTTATGGAGGTGTATTAAAGACAGATCAACAACTTGTTCAGCTTTTTAAAAGAAGATGTGGTGTAGGCGTTGATTTATCGACTTTACGTCCAGCAAACGCAAAAGTATCTAATGCTGCAGGTACAACTTCTGGAGCAGTTTCTTTTATGGAGCGTTTCTCAAATACTACGCGTGAAGTTGCTCAAAATGGTAGAAGAGGAGCACTTATGTTGACCATGGATATCGCTCATCCAGATATTGAAAGTTTTATTACCATTAAACAAGATTTAACGAAGGTTACTGGTGCTAATATTTCCATACGTTTGTCAGATGAGTTCATGAAAGCAGTCCAAGTTGACGGAGAATATACGCACAGATGGCCAATAGATTCTAAAAATCCAACGGTTACTAAAACAGTTAGAGCAAAAGATTTGTGGAATAAAATCATTGATTGTGCACATGCTACAGCTGAGCCAGGTTTGATTTTTTGGGATAGACAACATTATTATTCAACTTCTTCGGTTTATCCAGGATATAGAAATGTTTCTACAAATCCATGTTCTGAAATTGCCATGCAAGGTGGAGATAGTTGCCGTTTAGTGGCGATTAACTTGTACAATTTTGTAGATAATCCTTTCACGCCAAAAGCGAAATTCAATTTGGAGAAATTCTATGAAGTTACCTACGAATCTCAACGACTAATGGATGATTTAGTCGATTTAGAGTTAGAAGCAATTACACGTATTTTAGATAAAGTAAAAAGTGACCCTGAACCAGATGATGTAAAAGCAGAAGAAGTTAAAACGTGGGAATTACTTTACAATGCAGGAAAAAAAGGGAGAAGAACAGGATTAGGATTTACAGCTTTAGCTGATACAATTGCTGCACTAGGATATTCTTTTGATTCAAATGAAGCAATTACTGAAATTGAAATAATGATGAAGGAAAAATGTCGTGCAGAATTTGATAGTTCTATCGATATGTCTATCGAAAGAGGAAGTTTTGAAGGTTTTTCTCCTGAAATTGAAGATACGTCAGAATTTGTTCAAATGCTGAAAGTAGAATTACCTGAATTGTATGCTAGAATGATGAAAAATGGTAGAAGAAATATCTCTATCAGTACAGTTGCTCCAACTGGAACGCTAAGTATGCTCGCTCAAACTTCTTCTGGAATTGAGCCCGTATTTTTACTTTCCTATAAAAGAAGAAGAAAAATCAATGCTCAAAACAAAAAAGCGAAAGTTGATTTTGTAGATGAAATGGGCGATCAATGGGAAGAATTTGATGTTTATCATCAAAAATTAAAAGATTGGATGGCGATCACTGGTGAAGCGGATATTCTCAAAAATCCATACATCGGTTCTACAGCGTCTGAACTTAATTGGAAAAAGAGAATTGAAATACAATCTGTTGTACAGAAATATGTAACGCATTCTATTAGTTCTACTATCAATTTACCAAATGACGTAAGTAAAGAGCGAGTAGGAGAGATCTACTTAGAATCTTGGTTAAGTGGATTGAAAGGAATAACTGTTTACAGAGATGGTTCAAGAAATGGCGTATTGATTTCTAATGATACAAATAATGTGGATGAAGAAATTATAGAAACAGTTCCACCAAAAAGACCAAAAGTATTAGAAGCAGAGATTTTGCGTTTCCAAAATAACAATGAAAAATGGATTGCTGTTGTTGGATTATTAAACGGTAAACCTTATGAGATTTTTACGGGTAAAGCAGAAGATTCATTCTTCTTATCGCTCTGGGTTGAAAAAGGATTTATCATCAAAAATAAAAACGAAAAAGGTAAATCGAGATACGATTTCCAATATTGCGATAAAGAAGCGTATAAAGTAACCATTGAAGGTTTATCTCGCTCTTTTGATAAAGAATATTGGAATTATGCAAAACTGATTTCAGGTGTGTTAAGACATGGAATGCCTTTGCCTTATGTAGTAGATTTAGTAAGTAATTTGGATTTTCACCATGAAAATATCAACGATTGGAAAGGCGGAGTTACCAGAGCGCTTAAAAAATATATTACAGATGGAACGAAAGCTCCAGATCACAAATGTTTGGAATGTGGTGATATTGATGGACTAGTTTACGAAGAAGGATGTCTAAAATGCAAAAGCTGCGGACATTCTAAATGTGGGTAATAATACTTGAATGATAATTGCTAAAGGTTAACTACTAAAAAAGTCCGCAGAAGTATATTCTGCGGACTTTTTTATTTGGTTGAATGTTTATACTAATTATTGATTTCTAATTTCTTAGCTGTAATTAATCGATTATCTTCCGTCAAACGCATGAAATATAATCCGTTTGAAAGATTATCGCGGAAAATAGTAACTGATTGTCCATTGATATTTGTTAATTGTTGTACGATTTGTCCGTAAGAATTATACAGCGTAAGTGTAGCATTATTTAAAGGAGTTTCTGTTTGCAAAGTTGTTGAAGTAGTAAATGGATTTGGATATACTTCGACAACCAAATCTTTAGAAGTATTTTCTTTTATATTAGCAAAACAAGGATTTGCGCAATAAGTAACTGTTCCAGCGATAGTTCCTGTGTTTAAATCAAAGTCATTACCAGTTTGGTCGCAAAAATCGATTGTTCCAGTAATTGCACCTGAATTCCATGTGTTGTTATAAATACAAAACTTACCTGAACCGTTTATTTGATCGCCATTGCGAAAATCATGTTGAACAACAATACTTCCGTCATTAGTAAGTATTGCTGGACTAGCAAGAGAATCTAGATTTAAAAAATCATGATTTACAGTCATATTAGCTCCTGTTGCATTTGTAAAGTATTTTGAATTAAAGAAATCCGTAGCATCTATAGTTCCATAACTAGTAAGTGTTTCAATATTCAAAAAATTTAATGCATTAATAGTTCCTGTATTCGTCATCATTCCTCCAGTATTATTAAAAAGCTGCGTAGCAGTTATTGTTCCACCGTTTGTTAGTGTTGAATTGTTAAGTAAACTATCTGCTTCTAACGTTCCGCCAATGTTTACTGTCCCAGATAAAAGTGCAGTTCTCGAAACATTAAAATCACCATCAACAGTAAGATTTGCAGATCCACTTGGGTAATTAAGCGCAAAACCACGCATGATTGAATTTCCAGTTAACGCACCTGATGCATTGATTGTAATAGAACCTGAATTATGTGCGTAATCTATATCCAAAGTGACTTTATGGTTTATAACGACTGTTCCTGTTGTGATTGGAATTGTTCCACCCCACGTCATTGGATCAGACCAATTGCCATTCTGTACCGTAGTTTGTGCACTTAAAGTGTTGCTCAAGCTAATGAAAGCGAGCAATGATATAGCGTAAATTATTCTTTTCATAGGATTGATGTCAGTGATTAAAGTGCTGACTCCGCACTGTTTGTATAGTTCAAATATATTCATTTGAGTACATTTTACTTCATTTTTTATAGTTGTGTTTATGCTAAATTTCAAAAACACACAGCAATACTGAAATGAGTATCAGAGTTTAACATCAATTCTACAAGGATTTATCGTCAAATCGTCATCGAGAAAATACGTGTTTCTGGTTTGTTACGAATTAATCGTAAATCAAAAGCCATCGCTACATTTCGAGTAAATACACGACCTTTTTCAGTGATTTTTAGCTTGTTTTTAGCAATCTCTACCAAGCCATCATTTTGCATTTCTTCAAGAACTTGTAGTACACTGTCGATTTCGGGAAATGTAGTTTGTGCATCCCACGAAGTTTCTAAACGACACATTAGATTCAAAATATGTCTTCTGATAATCAAATCTTCTTCGCTTAAAATATGTCCGTGCATGACTGGAATTCTACCTTCTTCCACTATTTGTTGATATTCTTCTACACTTTTATCATTTTGAGCAAAACCAAACCAAGAATCTGAAATGGCAGACATACCCAGACCAATCATTAACTGTGTTTTACTAGAAGTATAACCCATGAAATTACGGTGAATTTCTCCAGAAATCATCGATTGGTACAAATCATCGTGTTCTAATGCAAAATGATCCATTCCAACTTCGATATAGCCTAATTCTTCCAGAAGTTTTTTGCCATTTTCGTAAAGTTTACGCTTTTCTTCGCCACTTGGCAAATCATTTTCATCAAAACCTCTTTGCCCAACGCCTTTTATCCACGGAACATGTGCATACGAGTAAAAAGCCAAACGATCGGGTTTCAATTCTAAGGTTTTACGAATGGTAGATTCCATTCTTTCCCAATTATGAAAAGGCAAACCAAAAACTAAATCGTGCGAAACACTTTTATAGCCAATTTCTCTCGCAAGTTCTGTTACTTTTTTTACGTTTTCGAAAGGTTGTATGCGGTTAATGGCTTTTTGAACGATTGGATCGTAATCTTGTACGCCAAAGCTACATCTACGGAAACCTAAATCATACAAAGTTTGTAAATGATTTCTCGTTGTATTGTTGGGATGTCCTTCAAAAGAAAATTCTGGATTTTCAGCTTTTTCAGCTTTTTCGAAGATTCCTTCTAGTAATATGCGAAGATTTTCTGGAGAGAAAAATGTGGGAGTTCCTCCACCTAAATGGATTTCTTTAATTTTCGGTTTTCTTCCAAATAAGTTCACGTATAAATACCATTCTTTCAGAATAGATTCCAAATAGGGAGTTTCTACAGCATGTCTTTTGGTAATTCTCTTATGGCAAGCGCAAAAAGTACACAATTGCTCACAAAAGGGTAGGTGCATATAGATAGAAATCCCTTCAGAGTCATTGGTAGCGTTAAATGTATTGATGACAGACTGTTGCCATAAATCACTTGTAAAATCTTTATTATCCCAAAATGGAACCGTAGGATAGGAAGTATAGCGCGGACCGGGAATATTATATTTATCTATTAAAGAACTCATTCGGATATTTTAAAATTATTCAAAAATGAACGTTAATTCTCAGTGGAATTAGAGCATACAAAAATACGAAATAAGTATAAGAAGAGAGAATCGTTTTATGAATAAAAGAGAATTCTTTCTATTTCCACCATGCTTCTTTTTCCTTTTGTCTGGCTTGTTTCACTTCTGTGGTTTCTGGGTAAGTTGCCCAAGCAAGTCTATAAGTTGCCCAACCATTTTTTAAATAGCTGTCATTAACACTAAATTCTCCTGCTCCAATGTCAAGATCGCCAGATTGTGGAATTCTATAATCACCCCAATGGCATTTTTTGGAAGTAGTTGTTTTGTAACTTGTCCAATTACCTATAAATTGATTATTGTAATAACCATCTGCCATAAACGAAATACCATCGTATCTAAATTGTTTTTTGTCGTCAATGAGAAATTCACTTTTCAATTGCCCCTTAAAAAACCCAGTAGAAGTTTGCTTTTTATCTTCATACAAAACAACATCACAAACTGCAAAACCTTGTTTGTAGGTTGGAATGTCAACATTTGTATACAATTTTGCTTGTCTAACAGTAATTGTTCCCTGAAAAGAACAAATGGTTTCTTTTACTTTACTCTTCCCATAAACCAAGTACTCATAAGGATTGGTCGGGTTTTGAATAATAGATACAAAATGAATATAAAACCGTTGAAAATCGTCACCAATGAATCCTAAAATTTCTGCTCGTTCAATTTTGTCTTTACTTTCTTCATCAAGAAAACTGTCAGCAGTCAACACTTTCGAAAGATCATAGTTTTTTATCTGCTCAAAAAAGTTGGTCGTTGTTGTATCTTGTGCATACGTCTTTCCCAACAGTAAAATTGGAAGGAGTAGAATTGTTGTAAGTTTAAGAAATAGTGTCATAAAGTTGGGTTTTGAGGTTTTGGTGATGCTATCATTTGATACTATCAAATATAATATCATAAGTGGTTTTGTTAAAGATTTTGGTTGTTTTATCCTTTAAAAATTCTATTCATTAAATTTTATTACGTTTCTCATTCTATCTTGTCCTTGATTGTTTTGGTAACGTTCTTTTACTGTTAGATATTCAGGACAAAGTTTATAATTCAAATAGAATCCAAGTCCAATAAGCCCTGCTGCAATTGTAAGATCAACTATTATTATTGGAACAAATGGTTGTCCCAATATATCACTGAATGAACGAAGAAGACCAAGAATAGTAAAGAATGCGACCCATTTATGGCTATTTGAACTGTATGTCAGCACACCGATTAAGAGTAAAATATTGATAATAGGTAATACAAACAAAATAGGTAGCCACTTAATACCATTTTCTATAACTATTGGAATCCCTGCCATCATTTTAAATAAAATAGTTAATAATAGAAGTCCAATGAAAATACCATTTAGTATTTTATATTTCCGTCTTGCAGTTAATGGAGGAATTGACTGAATGATTTTTGCTAAATCTTCAGGTGGATTTTTACTTGTATCTTTCAATTCTTGAAAAATTTCTTGTTTTAACTTTCCGTCAAGAATACTCTGTTTTACAGCTTTTCTTAATTCTCTTTTTGTCATTGCTTTTTGTTTTTTAAAAATTTAATTTTGACAATACCTTGTTATTGGTTCGTTATTTATTCTTGTTGAATCCATTCAAATTTTCCATTTTTCAAATATATTACGCCACCACCACAAGATTCGTATTGGTGAATAAAGATTCCATCATTAGATAATTTGATTTTGTCACTTTCTTTCACATCTTCTTCAGTTATTATTTCGCCTCCAATCACATTGTTAAAGTAAACTTCTCCTTTAGGTGCTTTTTCAAAAATACCAACCCAATCTAAATTGTCAAAATCTTGTCCTAAAACTTGTTTTCCAAGTCCTAAATATTCAACTTTTTTATTCCCAAAAATAATTTTCAAGCCGTATTTTTCATTTTTCTTATTCAAAACGATTTTTACTGAGTCAGATAAATTGTCTCCATCTAAGTCGCACAAAATGAAATTTGGGTTATGTTTTTTAGAATCAGTTATTGTGTCATCAATAACTTGAGAAATAATCACTTCATCTGAAGTTTCAGTTTTTTTTATTTCATTTTGCGTATTACTGCAAGAGGTCAATGTTAAAATTGTCAAGCAGAAATTTATTATTAATTGTTTCATATTGTTTTCAGCTAGGGTTATTAGAAGTATTCTAATAATGTGTTTCAACGTTTTCGTTTTTAATTATTTCAGTAATATAACAACCTGCCTCCACATATCTTTCACCTTGTTTTATTCTTTCACCTGTTTCAAATTCAACTTCGAATTGATACGTGCCTTCACCTGAATTTTTGTAAGTGTATATAGAACTATCACCTATCTTCAGCATTTTAATCGTTTGCCCATTGATGTGTATTTCTTTAACGTTTTTATCAGATTCATTTATAAATCTTATTCGAACACTATCATTAGGAACACAGAAAAGTGGAATTTCAAAATATCCAATTTGCTTATTCACAAATAGAAAACCAGAAAACGCTATAAATAATATTAGTATAATTTTTAGTGCTTTCTTCATTTTTTATTATTCAATCCGAATTTGCTATAGTCAATGTTAGCTAAAGTTTTTTCCTTTTTTAATAATGTTTCCTTCATTGTTATATACTGTTACATAGTCGTCGTTGTATTCACGATTTGTAATACCGAGCTTGTTCAATAACTCATTCGTTTCTTTTCTTATTTCAATCCAAGTATCGTGATTGTCAATAAATTCCAAATTCCAAATTTCCGCTGGAATTTCATCTATTTTTTTCTTAAAGGAAATCAATTCGTTTCTAAATGACTTGTTAATTAATCCGTTCCTAAAAATTGTCTCAAAGCACACAGGCGTATAAGCATAATCAATTTCTGATTCAAGTTCAGCTATTGGGTTGAATACTGGACTTGCTAAATTCTCAAGTTCGTTGGTCGTTAAAGTGAATAATATTAATGAATTTATAAGATTGGTGTAGTAGAAGTTAACATATTTGTCGTAGTATGCGTCATTGAATTCTTCGGATTCTACTTCCGAAGATGACTTTTTACTTCCCAATATTGATTTCCAATTAAATTTCACTCTTCAGTTTTCAAATTTTAGCTAACATGCGGCTATGTGCACCAGTGCACTTAGCCGCAATATGTATATCCAAATATACTATTTCTGATAAACATTCCACCCAACCTTAATCAATGAACTTCATTTTTACGATGCGGTTTTTTCCGGAGAGGATTACGGTAAATTCATCTGTCCATTCGCAGGTGTAGAGGTTTTTTCTATCAGATATAATTATTTTATAATCTTATAAGTCGTTTTATTGTTCATACCAGTTTTATCAAGTAGTTTCATCTTAACTCCTTTTTTTAAGTCTCTACTAGCAGTTGCAGAAGAAATATCCTTAAAAACATTCATATAATCTTTTCTTGAAAATTCTTTTTGTCCTAGCGCAATAAAATACTCTAATCTGTTAACATCTGTCAAAACTCGATTATTGAAATTAAGAAGTTCACTCAAGGATTTTTCAATAACTTCTAGCATATATTCTATAAAAATTGTTGAATTTCCTGCTTTATCACTTTTTGCAAGAGAGTCATAATATTTCTGTTGTGTTTGGCTTATTAATGTTTCAAAGGGTAAAAATTCAAATACTGAATACTCATTTAGCAATATTACTGTTTGCCACAAGCGTCCCATTCTTCCATTTCCGTCCAAGAAAGGGTGTATGAACTCCATTTCGTAATGAAATACACAGCTTTTTATTAAGGTTAACTCTTCTTTATTTTTCAAGTATTTAAATAAGTCATTCATTAAATAGCTTACATTTTCTGCAGGCGGCGCAATGTGAGCTACTTTAGAACCTTGAAATATTCCTACTCCCTGCGCTCTGTATTTTCCAGCGTCATCAATTAATCCTTCCATTAACTGTTTATGTGCTTTCAGAAATGAACTTGATGAGAATGGGTCAAATGAAGTAATGCTATCATACACTTTTATTGCATTTAATACTTCCAAGACATCCTTTTTTGGACCGATTACTCTTTTGTTTTCAACTAGAGCAGTTATTTGTTCTTGTGTTAGAGAATTTCCTTCAATTCTTAATGAAGAGTGTATTGTTTTTATCTTATTCTGTTTTCGTAATTGAGGAGATGGTTTATCTATCAGGTTGGCATTCACTTCACCAATCTTCTCTGAAATAGAGGAAATCAATTTTAATATTTTAGCTGTAATTTCGTAAGGAGGTTTCATTGATGCTATCATTTGATGCTATCAAATATAACATCATAAGTTGTTTTATCAAAATTTTTGGTTGATTTTTTATATGTGGTAACGATGGCAATATGAAAAGTTGGTGATTTCGGAGCGATTAACTATCAAGCTACACAGCACTTGAAGCAAGCCACCACCCTTGAATAACCTACTAAACCCCGATTTTTATATTGCATGTTACAGGGCGTTATTTTTTATCATCATATCAAGAAAATCTAATTTACATAAATAATCGATTCGAATTTCTGTTGCTATTTTTGTGTTCTTTTCGCCAATTAAAATATTGCATCCATGAAATAATTGGTTATCCTCATATAAAAGTGGTTCTATTTCAAGTTCATTAATAACAAAGTTTGGGGCAATATTTAATTGAGATATAAATTGTTTCAAATTTTCTTCGATTTGATAATAAACATTCTGCACAATACTAACAACATTAGTATTCAATCTAGATAAAGTTTGCGGATTACAACTTGTAAAATATTGTTTATTCACAAGAAAACTAACATTACCTCCTGAAATCCAAGTGTTTTTAATTTCATCTGTAGAATATTTATATTTCTCGCCAATGGGCATATCTGGGTAAGCTGCGATTCCTAATTGTCCTATAACTTCAGGAAATTCAAGTATTAAATTTTCAACTAAGTCCTGTTTATATAAGTCATTATGATTGCCAATTTTCAAAAAAATTATTTTATCTATTAGTGCAACATAAAAAAGCAGAATGTCGTCATTCCTATTGTAGGAATCCAAATGAAAATGTTTGATACCAAAGAATTGATTTGTAAAATCAACTATGTACCTTTTATTATCGGTCGTACCAAAATAATCTAAAAGATAATTTTTTGTCGATTTTGGTAAAAATCCAGCAGATAATTTATTAATAGAAACATCTCCAGAAGTAAGCTTGGACTTTAATTGTTTTAAATTATTTTGTGCTTTATCAGGCAAAACCGAATCTGCAAATTTAGTCGAATAAATAATCTCATATTTTTTAGGTAATATTTTAGAATCAATAAATCGCTCTATAATGAAAATAAGGTCACAAAATGGGATATATGATTTATCCAAATCTGTAGATTTAGGTAAGAATTTAACCTCTTTAGGTGGTACGATTTTAATCACCCTTTCTTTGAGTAGTTCAAATATGTAATGAGTTATTTTCAAATTCAATCAAGTTATGGTATGAACGATTTTTTTATAATGCCCTGTAACGAGCGGCTATGTGCACCAGTGCACTTAGCCGCAATATGTATATCCAAATATACTATTTCTGATAAACATTCCACCCAACCTTAATCAATGAACTTCATTTTTACAATGCGGTTTTTTCCGGCGAGGATTACGGTATATTCATCTGTCCATTCGCATGTGTAGAGGTTTCTTTCATTGGAGATTGTTTGCCAAGTTTTTCCGTAATCTGTTGAGTATTCTATGTTTTGATCGCCTACAGCGATGATGTCTTTTCCTTGGGAGTTTGGACGAATTTTCACGCAGGTTTTGTAACCGCCATTTTTACCAGAAGCTTGTATTTGCCAAGTTGCTCCACCATCTGTTGTTGTGGCGACATTATTGATGTTTGCTTTTTGTATGCTGTAATCTCCGCCGACTGCAATTCCGAAATTTTCATCGTAAAAATCAATAGAATAAATTCCCTGTGTTGCTGTTCCTTGAATGAAAGGTGTTTCAAAAATTTCCCAAGCAGAATTTCTGTTTTTCATGCGTATAATGCTCGATTTCGTTCCGCCAGTTGCTATCCAAATGTATTTTCCTTGCGCTGCAATGTTGGTATTACTGGCTGCAAAGGCTGCTTCTCCTTTTTTAAGGGTAGGCAGATTTCTGGCATCTTTAATAGTACTCCATTTATCTCCACCGTTTCTGGAAATGGCTACATTCAGTTTATTATTTTCTGCTGGATCACTAAATGTCAGCGCAAAAGATGAATCTACAAATTTCAAGGCATCGTAAAAGGCTGTTTTTGAAGTGTCTATTTGAACAATTTTTGCTTCTAAGGTTTGTTTGTCAATCTTGAAAAAATAGGCTGGACTCAAAATGTTAATAGCAAAAAAAGAGGTTTTATCTTGAGCTAAAGTTCTGAATTGTAATTTTTCAGACGATAATCTGATTTGCTTTTTATCGGTAGAATCTGTTAAACTCACATATCCAAATTTTGCATCTGTTCCTGCATACCAAACTTTTCCGTCCCAAATTTGTATGGCACGAATAGAAATAGAATCCTTCAATAAAGTCTGAAATTCTACTTTCTGCGCATAAGAATAGTGAATAGAGCAGAGTAGGAGTAGTAAATGGATTGTTTTTTTCATAGCGTAGATTTATACTTAATTTTGTTTATCCGTTGGTTTTATTGAATAGTCATGCAAATCTCGTGGCTTAAGAATTGCATTATCCAATTGGTTAATTTCAGCTGCTTTTATCTTCGCATAACTGAAAATCTTATCTTGTACCGAAACATTAAATTTTTCTCCATCAAACTTAGCTAAAAACGTCCATACTCCAAAAGGTGGCAAATAAAAGAGGCTATCATGTTGAAACTTGGCCTTTAATTTATAATAATCATCTTCTGATTTCCACATCCATGCTTTATCTGTTAAAAGCGAAATAATAACGTAATTACTATCGTAAAAGAATAAATGATTTCCATTACTCAACATTTCATTTCCAACTTTTATAAATCTTGATTTTTCAGGTATTTGCCAGTAACCATTCATAGATATTGGTTCTGTCTGATCTATTTGTAAAGTAGCGTTTTCCTGAGAAGTCTTTAGATGACTGTTTTTACAAGAAAAAACAAATAGTAAAAGAATTGTAAATAGTAAGTTTTTCATAGCGTAGATTTAGTGGAAATAAAAAATCCCGTCTGAAAGAACGGGATTTTCTTGAATCTTTATGCTATTGCCAGATTTTTTATTTCTAAGTTGAGGAGATTTACTGCTAGACTGTTTCGTCCCAAATCTCTTAAAATTTCTGCTTTCACATCTTTAAATCTATCTGCCAAATTGGAGAATAGATTGCTGTAATATTCTATTCCTGCATTTAGATTTTCTGCAAAAGTTTCTAAGTATTGTTTTTGTTTAATTGTTGGAGCAGCTGGAGATGTTCTTAATTTCCCTTTCAAGTAATCGACATACATTTCAAGCTCTTTGATAAACATATTTGGGCGATCTGTTCGCGAAATAACATTGCCTCTTCCGTAAATATGATCGATCATTTCTTTTAAAGTCGATACTTTTGAGAAATAAGCGATGTTTGGACCTGGACAAACTGAAACGCCATGTCCTTCCACTTTTGTGTCTAAACCATTGTTTAAAAGAGCAGTAGTCCCCAATCCAGTGCAGATACATTCTTTCTCAACGATTTTTTCAAATCGCTCTTGGTAGATTTCTGGACTAAGTTTCTCTTCGTCCAATTGTTTGATTTTTAAAACTTGGTATTTTCGAGAAGCGGTACACAGTCCTTTTTCAGTAAATTCTTTATCAAAAGAAAGGTATTTCTTCACACATGGACTACCTGGTTTTCCTTTTGCTATTAAAGCGCGTTTTTCTAACTCTTTGGTTGTATTTCTAAGATTGTTGAATCGAATTCCCAAAGGAGAAACATCGCTTAAATATAAATCTTTTTCTTTTGCTTCAACAAGTTGATTTAGCGTGTCTTGATCTACGATTGTTGCTTCAGGGACCAACAAAAATGGCGAACCCCAACCAACAGAGTCAATTTGATAATGATCAATCAAAAATTGATGTTCTTCATGTGTTCCAACGCCACCTTGAGCAGATATTTTTAAAGGCAAAGGTTCAGAAAGTTGAATTCCTTTTACGTTAAAAAGTGCGCTTGCATAAATTTCATGAATTTCTTCAATTAGGTCTTTTCGTTTTGATTTAAACTCTTCTAAAATAGGTCCAAAAAGGTCTCCATCTGTCGCAAAAGCGTGTCCACCACAGTTTAAACCGGATTCTATTCTGTATTCAGAAACCCAAACACCTTTTTTAGCAAGAAATTTACCTTGAATCAAAGCCGAGCGATAATCACTCACTTTAATGATGATTTTCTTTTTTATTTCTCTTTTTTCGTTCGGGAAAAAGTCTTCAAACTCTTCTATATAACTGTAAAGCTTTGGATTTAATCCTGCTGAAAAGATAACAGAAGAAGTCAAATCGCTTTTTGCATAACCTCTTAATCCTGAATTTGCATCGCTGAAATTGACAGGTAATTTTACACCTTTTTCGTAAAGATCTCTGTTTACTTTCGTCATGATATTTACGTCAATATTACCCATTGTAAGGTTTTCATTGATCCAGTTGCGAATTTCAACGGAGCTAGGCGATTTTTCCATTAAGCGATTAAATTCTATACGCAAAACAGAATTATTGGGTAAAAGATCGATGTATTTCTTTATTTCACCTTCTTTTTCAAGTGCAATTTTCTTAAAACGATTGAATTTGTCAACTGAAAGTTGGTTAATCAAATTCAAGTAAGCGGTAATCCTTTTAGCTCTGAAATCCTCTTCTTTTGCGCTTATTTCTTCGTAAGGAAGCTTGTTCTTTTCAGCATATACTTTTCTCAACTTTTCAAGAAGCATGTCATCGCCTATAGAAATCACTGAATCTATTCCGAATTGAGAAACTTTTAAGGGTGTATCTATTGTGTATCCAATTCCCATTACTGGAATATGGAATGTATGTGGTGTTGTCATTCGTTATTTTTAATGTATAGCTACTTCAAAATAAATAGCCACATCAAATTTAAAAATTAGATAGTGCTTTTTATACGGTTTGAATCATACTTTTAGATGAATATTTGGATATCCAGCGGGTAATTTGCTATAGTTTTTTTTAAAATTTTGCACTTATACCGATATAAAAACTTCTGCCAACAGAAGGTAAAATTCCAGGACCCGGATATTCATCTGCTCTACGCGTAAAATAGGAGCTTCCTATTAGATTATTTATTCCAGCTTTGAATGCATAATTTCTAAATCTATAACTGGCACTAAAATCCAAAATAGTATATGCAGGAATATATCCAGCAACAGGATCGCTACTTGTTTTTGCATTGGAAGCATCTCCATACGCATCTCCAACAGAACTAACTTGTAAAGTAGCCGTAACATGTCTACTTCCAAAGATAATTCCTGCGCGATTGATATAGTTTGTTGCTGTTTCAACTCTATTTCCTTTGTATTCTCCACTTGTGTATTTCGCATCTATGTATGCAAATGAGTTGAAAATACTGAAGTTATATTTCGAACTTGGTTTGAAAAATTTGATGAAATTAAATTCGATATAACTTTCAATACCCATGTGAGCGCTATTCGCAATGTTTGTTCGAAGTGTATATTGACTTCCTGTAATTGGATCTGTTTTTAGGACTACACCGATTCTATTATCGTATTCCATGTAAAATAAGCTAATATCGAAGTTTAAGTAATTTTTCACCGTTCCTCTATAACCTAAATCTGTATTGAATCCATAAGAATCCTTCATGTTCGGATCAACATAAGAAACTACTCCAATTGGTTCTAATTGACTATACGTTATAGGTCGATATGCTTGACTGAAATTTCCGTAAACATTGGTGTTTTTGGTTGCTTTAAATTCTATTCCTAATCCAAATAGTGGAAAATAGCGTTTGCGACTATCGTTTGCATCTAATTTTGTTCCGCTTTTTATTGAATATCCTTTTTCGGTAGATTTCAAGTATTCAAATCGAAATCCTGGAGTGATACTTAATTTGTTTCCAATTCTAAATAGATTTTCAACGAAAGGGGCAAGGTTTGTTGTTGTAAAACTCAAGTTTTTCTTCCAATCTCCAGTTATGGATAGATCGTAGTCGCTATTAGTAGTTCCTTTGCTACTACTTTTTTTGTCGTACCAAGCAAATGCATATCGAACTCCAATGGCTATTTTAGAGATATGTTTCCCTAATTTGTAATTTTGTGAAAATCGTAATTCTGTCGTTGAATTGCTAATGTTTTTAGTAGAAACTTCTCTAGGAGTATATGCATGTGTTGTCGTATCAATAAAATCCATTGCTTCGGCTCCGCCATCTTCATTTCGCCAAACTAATGAGCGTTGACTAAATAAATAGGTCGTTTTTAATGTCAAAGTTGTATTTCTATTTGGTGTATAGTTCACATAAGCAGAAATGATATTCCAAGGAGTTTTAAGCCAGTTTCTTGTTCTAGTAGAAGTTCTTGGGTTGTCATTAAACAGACTGTCTGTTAATCCGCCTGGCATTTGAACTTTATTGCGAAGAAACGTGTATTCAACGCCGAAATTTATTTTATCTGATGGTTTGTATTGCATTTTTCCAAAACCCGATAATTGCCATTGTTGACTATTTGCACGGTAACCTTGCATATTTCTGTATTGTACAAAACCGTAATAGCTAAATTTTTTATATGTTCCTCCAATAGAATTAAAGGAATTGAACATTCCATAACTACCAATAGTTTGCGAAGTGTTAAACTCAAAAGGTTTGTTTTTGGGTGCGTCTTTGATTACGTAGTTTACTAATCCGCCAAATTGTGCTCCAAATTGTAAAGAAGCTGCACCTCTCACCATTTCAATTCGATCAACCGCTTCCATTGGAGGAAGATAATACGATTCGTTGTATCCATAAACGTCAGCGCTGATGTTATAACCATTTTGACGTATATTCATTTCAATACTTTGGTTTGGATTTAGTCCTCTTGTAGCAATTCCATTAGCGGTAAATCCAGCACTTTCAGTTTCTACAATGTTTAATCCGGGGATTCTTCCTAAAATTTGACGTGTAATATTACTCGCTTTGTTTGCATCTAAACTGTCAACAATAATGACTTCATTCTTTTTACCTGCGTAAATAATTCCATCTTTCTCGTCGGGCATATGTCCTACGCCATTAACAGTTTGGATTCCTACTTTTACTTCTTTAAGTATCAATCCGTTTAGATTGGTTGTGTCTATGTCTTGTGCTTTAGAAAATTTTGCGGTTAGCGAAAAAAGTAACAAGCAGCTTATAAATTTTATTTTCATGAATATATTTTTAATTCTTTCTTTTGACTTTACTTCTAGTACTAGAAATTCTTATTTAGAATAATTCTAAGGCGCAAAGTAATTCATAATTTAAAGTATGACATATACCTAGAAAATGGTATTTTGAAAATAAGTTTTTTCGCTTTTTAAAAGTAGGTGAGGAGTAGGTTTTATCAGCTAAAAGAAGATTTGATACTGATAAAAAAATAAAAAATCCATACTTTAGAAATATAGATTTTTGTGTTCGTGAGCAATAAAATTTTTAGAGCTATTCCACTAATTATTAACTTTCAATCGTAAATTGCTTGCTTGTCCTTTGCCCTTTTCCTGATTTACAAATTTCGTATAATATGGAAATCAGATTACTTGCTTTTTGAGGAGGAAACATTGATTTCAAGTATTTTCTTTTTCCATTGTAATAGACAATTAAGGTTTTGATTTGTGCATCACAACAATTAGGTCCGTCAAATTTGAGCGAATCCAATCCAACTGAATTTAATTCAGTTATCAATTTAGTGTAAGTTTCTGCATCTAGTTTTCCAACGAAATAACCGACTTTAGAAGAATCCATTTCTTGTGATTTAAAGTTCGTTGGATCTTTATAGACTTTCTCAGCATATAGTTTGAAAGTTTTATTTTGGTCAACTTCCAAATGATAGATTGGACAATTGCCCAAACACATAGAAGTATGGAAAATAATTTTCTCCAATTTTATTGGATTATCTGACTGAACGCTTAATAAAAGCGTAGTTGTAAAAATCCACAGAATAATTTTTGTCATTTTGAAAGTATTAGGTTTAAACCACTCAATTAATTAAATCTGAAAAAGAAAAACCATACAGCAGCCCATTCTCTTTTAATGCCTTTTGCATAGCCAACAGTTGAATAATTGCTATTTTGAACTGTTCCATCGTCTTTAACATAGCCAATCGTCGAATAGTTACTATTTTGAACAGAACCATCTGGTTTAATATACCCAACGGTTGAATAATTACTGTTTTGAACTGTGCCATCCGATTTTATATAACCCATAGTGGAATAGTTGCTATTTTGAATAGTTCCATCCGATTTGATATATCCAACAGTTGAATAATTGCTATTTTGAATAGTCCCATCAGCTTTTATATAACCATCCGTTGAATAGTTACTATTTTGAATAGTTTGGGCATTAATTGTCCCAAAAGTGAGTATGAGAGTAGTTAAGATGAGTAGGTTTTTCATAATCGAATATTTATTCCAAATGTAGTAATTCCATTACTTTTTAATAGGTTTATTTTGTTGAAAATTAACTTGTTATGGATTTATCTTGTTAAAAGTTGCTCGTATTGTTTCTGGTGTTGCATTAGCCATTATTTCGCTAAATCCAAAAGTAAGTTCCGTTTTACCTTCTTTCATTTGTTGAAACACGCTATCAATAAAAGAAGTAACAGACGGTTGTCCATCGTGTAATCCTTTTCCTCCAAGGTCAGTGTCTAATGCTGGTGGAATCATTTCAAGTACTTCAATATTTTTAGATTTTAGCAAATATCTTAAAGTCAAAGTGAAAGAGTGAAAAAATGCTTTTGTAGCGCAATATACAGGAGTTTTTGTAAGTTGAACAAAAGCTAAGCCTGAGGTAACATTTATGACTGTATTTAAAGATTTAAGGTTGGTGAATAAGTTCGTTAAATGAATAGGTGCTAAGACGTTTATAGCAATTTCGCTAGTTGCTTTTTCATAGAAATCAGCATCAGAAATATTCATCCAGTTTTGAATTCCAGCATTATTTACGAGTACATTCAAATCACTGTGATTCTCTGAAACCCAATTGAAAAGCTGTACACGTTCCGCTTCAACAGATAAATCACATACTTTCGTAATGACAGATGGAAATTTAGCTACAACGTCTTTTAGCACGTCTTGTCGTCTACCACAAATGATAACAGTATTGCCTTCTTTCAAAAATCTTTCTGTTAATCCAAGTCCAATTCCGCTTGCACCACCTGTAATTAAAATTTTATTGCCTGTAAGTTTCATGGTTTTTTATGTTATTGAGAGTTTTTAATTTATTTGGAGTATTAAATACTTATTCGATTTATATCATTATTTCAAATGCAATTCCTTATTTTCTTTTTTGAGCTCATCCATAAGTAAAGCCAGTTTTTCAATTGTTACATGGTTCATAATAACAATCTTGTACCGTTTTGTACCTGCGTGATTGTCGGGAACTAAACCAAATTTCACAGCTGTTTCTTTATTTATAAATTTGCTTTTTATTTATTTCTTCTCCTTCGAACGATTCCACCAATTAAGTAGTTTGCGAATAGCGAAGTCGGGAACGATTTTCAGGAAAACTAAGCTTAATTTATTTAAAAATCCGGGAACTAATATTGCTTTGTTTCTAAATAAAATGGACAATCCTTTTTTTGCAATATATTCTGGACTGTGCATTATGCCTAGTCGTTTTGCTAATTTAATTTTTGAAGCTTCTAAGTTATATAAACTTGTATCTACAGCTCCAGGTAATATGCAACTCACATGTATGTTTTTACTGTAAAGTTCATTTCGTATCGCCAAGGTGAAATTTCGTATATACGCTTTTGAAGGTCCATACAAAGAAATAAGCGGGTAGGGCATGTGAGCAGAAGTAGAGGAGATATTAAGGATATATCCTTTTTTCTTGACAATCATATCCTGTGCGATTAATTGACAAAGTAATGTTGGTGTAAGTGTATGTAATTTCAATAGTGCAGTTATCTTTTGCGGTGCAACATGTACAAATTCATCTGCAATTAAAAATCCAGCGTTATTGATCAGAACTTCAATTTCTAGTTGATTATTTTTACAAAATTCATGCACTTGTTCTGCTGCCGTATCTTGCGCTAAATCAATGAATAAGGAAGTGCATTTTACACCGTATTTCGCTGCTATTTCACTTTCTAAAATTGGTAATTGCTCTTTTTGATTACTTACAATACAGATATGATAACCTTTCTCAGCTAATTGACGCACAAAAGCCAAACCAATTCCTGATGAACCTCCTGTAACAAGTGCGTAGGTGTCTTTTTTAATCGTTGAAACCATGTGTAATTATCTATTTTGAATACATTCAAATGGTCCATTGTACATCACTGCTATACAATGATTACAAGTATCACAACTCGATCGTTTATATACTTCATGACGTAAATTATCAATAAAATTAGGGTCTTTTATTAAAACTCTTGCCATAGCAACTGCTTCAAAATTTTCAGATAAAACTTGGTCTATATTTTCTTTGGATAATATTCCACCAACATAAACAATAGGAAGTTTTAAGTTAGCTCTAAATATTTTTGCGTTTTCTAGAAAATAGGTTTCTTCGAAAGGTACAGAAGGAACCATCATTTTTCCAAACATGCGGATAAAAACTCCCATGATTTTATTTCCTGCATGTGCAGCTAAAGTTTTTATGGGCATTACGCCTCGCATAACTTCCATAGGTGCTTTGCTGACGAATCCACTGCTCAAAACCAAAGCATGAACGCCTAATTCTTCTAATTTCTTAGCGATTACTAAAGATTCATTCATGGGAACGCCACCTTCAAAACCATCGGTCATATTCATTTTAACTAAAACGGCAATTTCATTGTTCGCTGCTTCAAGTACTTCTTTCATTACTTGTTCCATGAAACGCATCCTGTTTTCTAATGAACCGCCATATTCGTCCTTACGTTTATTCACATAAGGAGATAAAAACTGACTAATCAAATATCCATGCCCAGCGTGAATTTCAACAGCGTCAAAACCTGCTTTTTTTACAAGTCGAACGCTATCTCCAAAAGCTTTAATTGTTTCATTGATGTCTTTTTGGTTCATCTTTCTAGGAAAAGATGGCGCATATAAATTGATATGTGTAGATGAAGAAAGTGGTCTGCCACCAATCACACCACGTTTAGCCATATTCCCACAATGTCCCAGTTGTATACTTACTTTCGCATTGTGTTGGTGCACTTTTTCAGCTAATTTTGCTAAATCAGGTACAGTGTTTTCATCAATGATTAATTGATGTGGAAAGGACAATGCACTTTTTTGTACAGCTGCATAAGCAACGGTTGTCATACCGATTCCACCTTTTGCTACTTGTTCGTGATAATCGATTAATTGCGGTGTAACTTGATGATTCTGAGACATGCCTTCAAAAGCAGCAGCGCGTATCGATCTATTTCGTAAAGTAATTGGACCTATTTTAACAGGAGTAAATAGCATAGTTTGATTTTAATATGCCCTAAAAATAGTCAAATTATGAAGAGTACTTTTAATTACCTGATTTTTTTAATCCAGCATATTCTCGTGCTACATTTCCTCCTAATCCTCCTCCAGATTTTGTAATGAAAACACTGTCCTTTTTAAACTGAACTTCCAAATAATCATGTATGTATCCTTGGTAATACTTCTTTCCTTTCCATAAAGAATCAATATAAATTGGAGTTCCTAGAACAATTACATTTTTTCCATCTTGTTTAATTGTAATGTCTTCATAGTAAATTGAATCAATTGGTGGTTGATTACTACCCCATTGTATATACCTGACTTTACAAGTATAAGTTCCTGCAAGTTTTTTAGCGTGATATTTATCGCAACTTATTGCAGTCAACATAATTATTGAGAGTAGGATAGTGGTAGAGAAAATACGAGACTTCATTTTTTAAATAATGTTAGTTTAATTATATTTTTATCTGTCATAATGATATCGACAACTGACAATCAATAAATCGTTTTCTCTTATTTGATAAACCAATCTATGCTCACGATCTATTCTACGAGACCAATAACCTGCTAAATCATATTTGAGAGGTTCTGGTTTCCCTTTTCCTTCAAATGGAGTTCGTTGTATTTCCTTTATCAATTCATTGATTCGCTTCAACATCTTCTTATCTTCATTTAACCATGAAGTATAGTCTTGCCAAGAATTAGCCGAAAAAACAATTCTCATTTATTGACAATTAACTCTTTTTGAAACCCTTTTCCTTCATTTAATTGCTTTATAGATTTGTATAATCTATCTGCATTCGCTTTTGAACTTAGCAAATGAAGTGTTTCCATAATTGAATTGTATTCCGATAGGGATATAACAACAGCACCATCTCCAGAACTCCTTTTAATAATAAGAATTTCGTTGTCGTCTTCAACAGAATCAAGATATTTCTTTAATCCTGTTCTGAACTCTGTAAAATTTGCTGCTATCATGATTATATTTTATAAGTAACTAATTAAGTACAAATATAAGTACTTTTATTGAGATTGGCAAATCTATTTCTCATCCACAACATCCACAGTCCATTCCCAAGGTCTAGGATTGTAAACTCCAGCTTTATTTTTGATTGAAATTGTACCTTTTAAAGTCTGCAATCCTTTTTTAGGTTTCAAAGTAATGATTCCAAAACCATCGTCATATTTAATTTGAGCAGCTGGATTTTGAACAGTTACAACAGCTCTTTTATAAGTATCTAAAGCGCCTAGCGCAATCTTGATTTTTAATTCTTCTCCTTCTTTTATTACTGTTGGACCTGATGTTAATGGTACAATTTTATTAAATCCATAGCCATTAATACACATTTTACTAAATATCAAGCTATTTGCCGTTGTTCGTGCTTTTGTTATTTCATTTTCCAATGAGGTTAATCTTGAAATAGCTACAACAAGTGGAAGATCTTTAAAGGTAGCATTGACCCATTGTACTTTTTCATTGTTATATGTAATGTATTCTGGTTTTGTAAGTTGGATATACATCTGTACTAGAAATGAGCTGTCTTCATATTTATCTGCATTACTTTCGGAAATCATCTTTTGAACTTTTTCTTTGAGGTCTTTTTCATTCTTAAAGGTATTGATATCATGAACATTAACCGAATATATTTCATCTATATTATTATAACTTCCGGCAAAGTTTACAAGCTTATTTCTATATTTATTTAAGCCATCCCAAAGTTTTTTTCCTTCGGGTGTCAATGTTTTTGGATCATTATTGACAAGACAACTATTTACAAATTCAGATGAATATTTATTTTTCACTTTTCTTAGATTTAGCGTAGGAATTTTTTTTGCATCTTCATTCTCGTAGTTTCCCCACAAAGAGATCTGTTTCTCTTTATTTTCTATTTTTGCAATGTTTTCATTTTCTCCTTTCAGTAATTCTATTTTTATATTTTCAATTAGAAGTATAAGATTTGAACAAGTAGAATCGATATTGTCAATTTGATTTAATAAAATAGTCCAATATTTTTCTTTTAATGGAGAATCGCCATTAATTTCAGCATCAAGTTTAGCTTCAAAATAAAACATATATCTTTCGTTAATTCCTTTCGCAAACTCATCAATATTAGCTAATTGAAGTTGTTCATCCATTTCTATAGCTACAGAAACAGAAGCTTCTAGTTTAGATTTGTCTTGTCCTCCACAACTAAGCAAAATTAAAAATGGTAATAGAAGTAGTATGTTTTTCATTTATGTAAACTGTTTTTTTGCATTACAGTATGATTTTATAGGGTAAAATTTATTGGAAGAATAAAGTAGCACCGAATTGTCTCCGTTTTATTTTTTGCAGGCGACCATTTAGGCATGTTATTAATTAAATTGATGACTGCTTTATTACAATCTTCATCTAATCCAGTCAATAATTTAGGATTTGAACAAGAGCCATCTTTTTCAATGATAAATTGCACAAAAATCTTCCCTTCAATTTTCTTTTCTTTACTTTTCGATGGATATTGTAGATTTTTACCAATGTATTCTCTCATACTTTCCTCGCCACCAATGAATTGTGGTTTGATTTCTGCATCTTCAAAAGATGAAATTTTATCAGTAGATTTAATGGAATCTAATTCTTCATTATCAAACTCAGTTTGATTTATAAATTTGAATTTATCATGAGATTTATGACCAGTGATAAAACTTTCTACTTTAAGATCAAGTATTCCATCTTCCAAAATTTTACCTGTGTATTGAATTTCACCTGCCTTAATTTTTATTGTGAATGAAATTTTATCATTTTTAAGATTATAATTTCCTTTAGCATTATTTTTGTTCTCTAAATTGAACCATTTCTTTATTTCTTGAGGACTTCCAGATGTAGTTGTACAAATAATAGTTTTACTATCCTCATAAAATCGGAGATATTCATTAGTTGCTACTAAATTTGAAGAGTCTTTAATCTTAATATAGATTCCGTCGAATCTTAGGTTCTGAGCGTATAGATTAGAACCTAATGATATTAAAAGAAAAATTAAAAATATAATTTTCATGAAAAATTGAGTTAAAATTAGTTGTCGTAAATGTAATTAACATTTATAAGAATCATTATTTATCGCCTCGTTTTTATCTCCCATAAGAAAGCCAAAGGTCATGTTCCTTTGTTAGCTTTTTCATTTTACAACTCCCCACGTTCATTAAATAACTCCACATCTTCCAACATGTATTCTAAAATGGGTCGACATCTATTTTTGCAGGCTGGGTAGAATGCAGCGTGTTCTTTTTCTTTGTTTTCGATAGAATTTCCCCACCAAAATTCAGTTAAAGCGATGGGTTTTAGTTGATGCGTAATGGCATATTGCAGTAGTTTTGGAGCTGCACATTCTCCCGCTGCAGATGGCGGATTTCCGTGAGATGAGGTTTTGAAAATTTCCAATAGATTTTTCTGTTTTCCCGAAAGGTTTAGAAAATGATAATTCTCAAAAAGTTGTTGTTGCAAACCAATAGAACGTAGCTTTCTCTTTTTTTTGAGTAAACTAATTTCAGCTAAATCATTGGAATTTATAATCTGATTGCCAATTTTAGTCAGTTCTGTCATGCCTTTATGAATGAAAAAATCATCCACAGAATCATCAAAGATAGAAGGAACAAATTGCTCACACTTTGCATTTCCACCAAGTTTCCCTGAAACGCTACCTAAAAAACCAAGCGAATTATCTTCTTTTTGAAGCACCAGAACACCAAACATTTTTCCTTTTTGAGTACGAAAATCATACTTCCATTTTTTAGATTCTACCGCAATAAAATCTTGAAACTCCTTCGCTGCTATTCGAGCAATCTCAGGAACATACGCACCAAATGGATTGTTGAGTTTCTCAGGAATATCGATTTTTGAGATCTCCGTTTTAAAGTTGAAAATGAGTGGGTTGTTCATTTAGTCAATCTTTTTAAAAGGCATAAATTAGGGCTAAATAAAACAAAGTAATAAGTATTATAGTAGAGATTACCATAAAGTATTTTTTTACGTTACTAATATTCAATTTAAAGATAAAAAAGAAGCCCGCAATTAATACAGGAACAGCAAAAAGTAGCAGGTAAATTGATAGGGATAAAATAAATCCAATCATTAAAAGTGTAACTCCTAAAATTTTATTTTCTTTTTCCTTTTTTTTAGACTCTTCAGAAGGATATTCAAATTCGTATTTTAATCTTAATACTTTTAGTTCGCTTATATTAAGAGCTCTTTTTGTAAGTTCAAGATTAGCCATTTCTATTAATTCAGGATTAATATCAGCCGTCTTTAGATTGATGATTTTAAATAATTGATAGTTTGACTGTGATGTTATTTCCATCTTGAATAGCCTTGAATATAATCTTCTTCATTTGCTTTCCACTTTATCGCTAAGGAATCAGAAGAATTGTATACTATTTTTCCTTTGCTAATGAAATCATTATAGAAAATGATAATACTGTCTTTATAAATTATGTAAGGCATATTTCCGTTTCCGAAATAATCAGCAGCATCGAATGTCTTTGCATCTATTCTAAAATCACTAACTGGTTCATTTTCTCTTCCCCAAACGCCAAAAAGGTTACTTGTAGAAAAGGTTGATTCTTTTATATAGCTTCTTGAGGGACGGTCAATGTTTTTAATTGATTCAATATCCTCAATGTAGGGATTGCCTTCTGGAATTTCATTATTTAGGTTAGCGATATAAATATAATGTCTCATAATAGAATCATCTTCTCTATTTAAAGGTGCTATTTCTTGATTATCATTTTTAGAATTTATTTCTACTTCAGTTGAATTCTGATTTTCTTCATTTTTTTTGTTAATTGAACAAGAAATCATGAAAGTAGCTGATATGAGGATTAGTTTTTTCATTTTAGTTTATTGACAACTTTGCTTTTAGTCAGAGATTTCATTTGAGCTATTGCAACTTTGTTTAGTTGTATAAGTCTTCCACTTTGATCTAAATCTTGTTGAATCAGCAATGCATTGATACTTTCCATATTACTTAATACAACTAATTGTTCCATTGTCGAATAATCTCGTATGTTTCCACTTTTGTCTGAGTTGCTATCTCTCCATTCTTTAGCTGTGATTCCGAAAAGTGCAACATTCAATAAATCAGCTTCATTTGCATAAATAAAATTAGCTTGTTGTTTTGTAATTTCTTTAGGAATTAAATTTTCCTTGATTGCATCTGTATGTATTTGGTAATTTACTTTTGCTAAAGTTCTCTGTAAATTCCATTCCAATTTTAGACGACTGTTCTCTTCGTCTTTAAGTCTTTGAAACTCATTGACTAAATATATTTGAAATTGAGGACTTAACCACATTGCAAAATGGAAAGCAATATCTTTATGTGCATAAGTTCCTCCATAACGCCCAGCTTTTACAAGCATTCCGATTGCGCTTGCTCTTTCAATCCACTGTCCTACAGACATTATGAACCTATTTGTTCCAGCTTCTTGTCCAATTACCCCGAATTCGGGTTAATTAAAATCGGAGTTGTTTGTTTTTTTCCAAATATCCCGATATTCCTATGTGTTTTAATCAATACTAATAATTCTTATTTGGCTTTTATGAACCTTAAACTAGCAACTTTATATACATCATTATAAGAATATTTAACGGAATCATTCTTGCTGCTTGACCATTCGAAAATTGTATTTGGAACTTTCAATATATTCCAATAAAGTAAGCCAACTTCGCCCGTATTTGGATTATAATGGTTGGCTCGAGGATCAATAAAGATTTCAAATTTATTTTGACCTATTTTGGTTACTGTTGAAAGACTATCGTCCAAAAGTTCAATATTAAAATCACCTTTCTCAAGTATATTTTTGAAATTTCCTCCAAAGCTATAAATAGCGATAAAAGTATCATTTATTGGTAAAGAGAGAATTTCACGGTTATCATTAAAAAAATGTGATTCAATTAGCCCCATGTTGTTCCCACAAGAAATAGTGTCTATTTGAACTTTGATTACATCTTCAGTAGATTGTTCATTTTTTCCACTATTGCAGGATGAGCAAATAGATATAATAACGATAATCAATATGTATGTTGTTCTGTTTTTCATTTTAGTTTGTCTAATGTTTTGGCAATATATGTGTTGTTATAGATTTTCACTTAAAACTATACGCAATATTAAAGATAGATTTCTTAATTATCTTAATATGTATTACATCATCATAATATTCATATTCTGATACGTTTCTTGGATTAGCAAACTTCAATTCTGAGTATTTTATAGGATGATTAACCACAGCGATTCTCACATAAAAGTTATCCCATTTCTCTTCTCGGATGAAATTATAATTCTTGCGTTTCTCGCGTTGTATTCAAATTGAAAATTTTCTTGTGTTGAGCTATCTAAATTTCTCAATAACAACATTAAATCTAAAGAGCAGTATATTTTTTGTGCTGAGTTTAAAAACGCCACTAATAAAGAGTCATTGTGTATGAGTTCGTCGACATTAATCGAATCAATTTCTACATAATAAGTTTCTAGAAGAGGTTCATGATGTCCTCCTAAACTTGTTTCGACATATAAATATTGCTGTGCACCAATGAAATGAACTACAAACAAGCTTAGAATTAATAATGTTCTTTTTAGGGTCATTTAATGTAAAATGTTAGTTTTTGTTACTATTGGATTACCGATAACTTATTTGATACTGAACGATATGCCCAAAGTTTAAATGTTTTTACAAGAAGAGAAGTTGGAGACTAACCAAAAACTTTTTTCAATAAATCGGAAACACGAGCAGCTGGGTTCTTGCGAATTTCTTTCTCTTGTTTTGCTATCTGAACAAATAATCCGTCAAGGGCTTTTTCTGTTACAAATTGCTCTAAATCTGGATTCACCTTATTCACGAAAGGAATTTTATTGTAAGTTGTGAAAACAGCGTTCCAGTGACTTGTAGCGCCTACTTTGTCTAAAGCAACTTTTATAACTGGACGAAATTTTTCGGTTAAAACAGCACGTGTACTTTTATTCAAATATTGTGTTGCAGCATCATCTGCTCCACGTAGAATGCTCATGGCATCTTGTAAAGTCATTGATTTAATTGCGGCAACAAAGATATCTTTTGCGCCGTCTGCAGCTTGTTCAGCAGCTCTGTTCATAGATTCTATGGCGTCGTCAACTAATTTTCCTTGTCCAAGCGCACGTAGTTTAGATTCCACATTTTTAGCTTCTTCCGGCATTAAAATTTTAATCGCCATGTCTTTGAAATAACCATCAGGTTTAGAAAGTTGCGCTACTCCTGCTTCAATTCCTCTGGTTAAGGCTTCTTTTAGTCCGCTTCCAACTTCTTCTTGAGAAAGTGGTGAACTTGTAGAGTTGCCAGAAATTTCGCTTTTAGCGTCGCGAAGTACTCCTTTTAATATTTGTGCTGATAGCTGAGTTGTGCTGATAAAAGTGGCACAAATCGCAAAAATGACTGTCTTTTTCATATTCTTATAGTTTGACTTCAACTTAACAACTATTGAGCCATTAATTGAGTTCAGATTTTTAATCAATAATTTTTCCATACAAATCATAATGATCTGCAGAAGTTATTTCAATGGTTGCGAAATCGCCAATTCTAATATATCCTTCTGATTTTTTTACAAGCACTTCATTGTCAACCTCTGGAGAATCAAATTCTGTTCTTCCAATAAAATAGTCGCCTTCAACTCGGTCAAAAAGAACTTTGTATGTTTTTCCAATTTTTTGTTGATTCAATTCGTATGAAATATCCGATTGTAACGCCATAATTTTATCGGCGCGTTCTTTCTTAACTTTTTCGGGAACATCGTCTTCCAACGAATAAGCATGTGTATTTTCTTCGTGCGAATACGTGAAAATTCCTAAACGCTCAAACTGGTTGCGCTCCACAAAATCATACATTTCTTGAAAATCTGCCTCTGTTTCTCCTGGATAACCTGCAATCAATGTTGTTCTAATCGCAATTCCTGGAACTTTAGCGCGAATGTTCGCAACCAATTCCTCCGTTTTTTCACGTGTAATTCCACGGCGCATTGATTTTAATATTTTCGTAGAACCGTGTTGCAAAGGCATGTCAAGGTAATTACACACATTCGGATGGTTTTGCATCACTTCAAGTACATCCATCGGAAATCCTGCAGGAAAAGCATAATGCAAACGCACCCATTCAATCCCTTCTACATCTGCGATTTGCTGAACCAATTCAGCTAAATTACGTTTTTTATAAATATCTAATCCATAATAGGTTAAATCTTGTGCAATTAACATCAATTCTTTCACGCCTTGAGCTGCTAAACTTTGAGCACTTTTCACCAATTGTTCAATAGGAGTGGAGATGTGATTTCCTCGCATGATTGGAATAGCGCAAAACGAACAAGGGCGATCACAACCTTCTGCAATTTTAAAATAGGCAAAATGCGAAGGCGTTGTCAATAAACGTTCTCCAACCAATTCGTGTTTGTAATCTGCTTTTAATGTTTTTAAAAGACGTGGTAAATCTCTCGTTCCAAAATAAGCATCTACATCTGGAATTTCTACTTCTAATTCGTCTTTATAACGTTGTGATAGACAACCTGTAACGTATAATTTCGATACTAAACCTTCGGCTTTTGCATCTACATAACGCAAAATGGTATCAATAGATTCTTGTTTGGCATTGTCTATAAATCCACATGTATTGATGATAACAATTTCAGAATCATCTTGTTGCGCTTCGTGTTCAACGTCAAACTTATTCGCTTTCAATTGCGCCATCATCACTTCAGAATCGAATGTGTTTTTGGAACAACCAAGCGTAACAACGTTTACTTTATTTTTTTTGAGTGTTTTTGTCTTCATGTGTGTGTGGAAATTAATATTCCTCTTTTCGATAAATTTTTCCGAAGATAGCAGGCTTTAAAACCATCGTAGCTTTGAATTTATAATAATCTCGTTTAACTTTTAATATAGTAACGACTGTTTTGCGTATAGTGTCCGATACAGCTTGTATTGGAATTAAAGAAAATTGACATTCATTGACCCATTTAATTTTGTAATAAACCTTTTCGTTAGTTGCTAAAAAGGTTTCCGTTTGAGTTGAATCTGTTCGTTCAATTTTAAGAATTGGTGCAGATTTTTTTTTGGCTTTTGCATAAAATGTTCCTGTTTTTATAGTGTTACAACTGTTTTCTTGCGCAAATAAGGAAGAAAAGAGTACTAAGGAAAAAATAAGGAAAACTAATTTCATGATAAATTAATTAAAAAGCGAATCAACAAATTCAGTTCGGTTAAAGACTTGTAAATCTTCCATTCCTTCACCAACGCCGATGTATTTCACGGGAATTTTCATTTGATCAGAAATTCCGATTACGACGCCACCTTTTGCTGTTCCGTCGAGCTTTGTAATTGCCAACGCATTGATGTCTGTTGCCAAAGAGAATTGTTTCGCTTGTTCAAAAGCATTTTGACCTGTAGAACCGTCCAATACCAATAAAATCTCATGTGGTGCACCGGGAATCACTTTTTCCATTACACGTTTAATCTTACTTAACTCATTCATTAAGTTGATTTTATTGTGTAAACGTCCTGCAGTATCGATAATAGCAATATCCATTCCTTGTGCTTTTGCCGATTGCAGCGTATCAAACGCAACAGAAGCTGGATCTGCATTCATACCTTGTTGAACGATGGGAACACCAACACGATTTGACCAAATAATAAGTTGTTCGACCGCAGCAGCACGAAATGTATCGGCAGCGCCTAACATTACTTTTTTACCGCTATTTTTGAATTGATGAGCCAGTTTTCCAATGGTAGTCGTTTTACCAACGCCATTTACACCAACCACCATAATAACATAGGGATCTTGACCTTTTTCTAGAAGTGTAAATTCACTTGTATTACCAGAATTATTCTCTTCCAATAATTGAACGATTTCTTCGCGAAGAACAGTATTTAGTTCTTCTGTAGAAACATATTTATCTCTAGCGATTCTATTTTCAATACGTTCGATAATTTTTATGGTAGTTTGAACGCCCACATCGGAAGAAATTAGAATTTCTTCCAGGTTATCCAATACTTCGTCATCAACCTTGGATTTACCAACGATGGAACGAGAGATTTTGGAAAAGAAACTTTCTTTTGTCTTTTCTAATCCCTTGTTTAAGGTTTCTTTTTTTTCTTTCGAAAATAATCCAAATAATGCCATCTCTTATACGAAAAAAAGCTTCCTCAAAATGGAGGAAGCCTAAGATTATTTATACTACGATGTAAGTATTAGTTTTTAGAAAACCAAGCTTGTACTTTATCGTTGTGAACAATTTCTGTTTTGAATGAATAAGAACCTTTCTCAGTTTTTATCATTTTAATTACCTTAGTATGTTCTTTTCCGCCTCCTGTTTGTAACGAAGCTATCGATTTCTTTGCCATAACTCAATAATTATTTAATTTCTTTATGTACAGTATAACGTTTCAAGATGGGGTTGAATTTTTTCAATTCCATTCTATCTGGAGTGTTTTTTCTGTTTTTTGTACTGATATATCTTGAAGTTCCTGCCATTCCACTTTCTTTGTGTTCTGTGCATTCCAAAATAATTTGAACTCTATTTCCTTTACTTTTCTTAGCCATCTGACTTTAATTTTTTGAATTTTTCAATTCCTATTGAACCACTATTTTAAAAATCCTTTTTGTCTAGCATCTTTTACTGTTGCAGCGATACCATTTTTGTTAATGGTTCTCAAAGCAGCTGTGGAAACTTTAAGCGTAATGTAGCTATTTTCTTCAGGAATAAAAAACTTCTTCGTAATTATGTTAGCGTAAAATTTACGCTTTGTCTTAGCATGAGAGTGAGAAACATTGTTTCCTACCATCATCTTCTTTCCAGTTATTTGACAAATTTGTGACATTCTATAACGGTTTACCTATATTATCTAATCCAAAATTGGGGTGCAAAGTAAATAATTAATTCTGAATATTCCAACGTTTGAAAGAAATATTTTTGAATTATTCTTTAATTCTAGTAAAACAACTTATTGCTAAGGCTTTACGTGGCGGCAAAAGTAACTATAATCTCTATTATACAGTTCATTTAGACGCTTTTTTTTCGAAAAAAATACACTTTTACGATAAGTGATTGTTTTTTAGAGATTCATGTATGAAAATCTCCGATAAACGGAACTTTATTTTTTGTAAAAAGGTGCTTTTACCACTTTCGCTTTGATTAATTTCTCGCGAATGACAATGTATATTTCTGAATCTACTGTGCTAAATTCTGTTGGAACATATCCCATACCAATTCCAATTTTCATTGATGGCGACATCGTTCCAGAAGTTACGATTCCAATTTTCTTTCCAGAAGCATCGGCTATTTCGTAATCGTGACGTGGAATTCCTTTTTCAATCATTTCGAAAGCTACTAATTTGCGTTTTACACCCGCATCTTTTTGAGCTAATAAGTTTTTAGAATTGGTAAAATCCTTTGTGAATTTTGTAATCCATCCTAATCCAGCTTCTAGTGGACTAGTTGTATCATTGATGTCGTTTCCGTAAAGACAGAATCCCATTTCTAAACGCAAGGTATCGCGAGCTGCTAATCCAATTGGTTTGATTCCAAAAGATTTTCCTGCTTCAAACACTTTGTCCCAAACTTGTTTTACTTCACTGTTTTTACAGTAAATTTCAAATCCACCACTTCCTGTATATCCTGTTGCAGAAATAATTACATGTTCAATTCCAGCGAAATCTGCTACTTCAAAATGATAGTATTTTATAGCGGATAGGTCAATAGAAGTCAACGATTGCATTGCTTCAACTGCTTTAGGTCCTTGAATCGCTAAAAGTGAATAATCATCCGATAAATTACGCATGGTTACGCCTAAATCATTTAAAGAGCTGATCCAATTCCAATCTTTTTCAATGTTAGAAGCATTTACTACTAATAAATACTCATTTTCTTTTATTTGATAAATGATTAAATCGTCAACGATTCCACCATCATTATTCGGCATGCAATTGTACTGCGCTTTTCCTATTTCAAGTGCAGAGGCATCGTTTGTACCAATTTTCTGAATCAATGCTAAAGCATTTTCTCCACTTAATAAAAACTCACCCATGTGAGAAACGTCAAATACACCTACTGCGTTACGAACAGTTTCGTGCTCAGCGTTAACGCCTTCATATTGAACAGGCATGTTGTATCCAGCAAAAGGAACCATTTTTGCGCCAAGCGCAGTATGAATATCAGATAGAGCAGTATTTTTCATTTCTTCGAATTTTTTGTCGCAAATTTAATATTTTGATTGATGTAATACGAAATTGAATGGAATAATTAAATGGGATATTTATACAAAACTCTTTTGAATCTTTAACATCCTCACTAAACATTCTAATAAGTAAACTTTGCTAGCTTACTTAAATGTCTTAACTTTGCGCCAAATTTGTAAGAGATGATTACTGTAAACAACCTTTCGCTTCAATTCGGGAAGCGAGTTCTTTTTGATGAAGTTAGCCTAAAATTCTTGGATGGCAATTGCTATGGTGTAATTGGCGCAAATGGTGCAGGTAAATCTACTTTTCTTAAAATTCTTGCTGGAGAAATTGATCCAACAAAAGGTTCTGTTTCGTTGGAAACAGGAAAACGTATGGCTGTTTTAAATCAAGATCATTTTGCTTTTGACCAATATGAAGTGTTGAAAACCGTAATTATGGGACATAAACGTCTTTTTGAAATTATGGAAGAAAAAGATGCTTTGTATGCTAAACCAGATTTTTCAGACGCAGACGGAATGCGCGCTTCGGAATTAGAAGGTGAATTTGGCGATATGGAAGGTTGGAATGCTGAAACAGATGCTGCAAGTTTACTTTCAAATTTAGGAATTGATGAATCGGTTCACTACATGAAAATGGAAGATGTGCCAGCTGAACTAAAAGTACGTATCTTATTAGCACAAGCGCTTTTTGGTAATCCAGATGTATTGGTGTTGGATGAGCCTACTAATAACTTAGACATTAAAACAATTGCTTGGTTAGAAGATTTCTTGTTAGATTTTAAAAATACAGTAATAGTTGTCTCGCATGACCGCCACTTTTTAGATACAGTTTCTACACATATTTGTGATATCGATTATTCGAAAATCAATTTATTTACAGGAAATTACTCTTTTTGGTATCAATCTTCTCAATTAGCATTGCGCCAACGTTCTGATAAAAACAAAAAATCAGAAGAGAAAAGAAAAGAATTACAAGATTTTATCGCTCGATTTTCTGCAAATGCTTCTAAATCTAAACAAGCTACCAGTCGTAGAAAATTATTAGAAAAGATGGATATTGACGAAATTCAACCTTCGTCTAGAAAATATCCTGGAATTAACTTTAACCAAGATAGAGATGCTGGAAACCAAGTGTTGAATATCAATGGATTGAATTATGCTGCTGAAGGAAAACAATTGATTAAAGATTTACATTTGGTGATCAATAAAGGAGATAAAATTGCTGTGATTTCTCAAAATTCACTTGCTATTACTGCATTGTTTGAAATATTAAACGGTGAAATTAAAGCGGATAAAGGCGATTTTACGTATGGTACAACTATCACAAAAGCATATTTGCCGAACGACAATACAAGTTTCTTTGAATCTAACTTAAACTTGGTTGATTGGTTAAGACAATACGCTCAAACAGATGAAGAGAAAGAAGAAGTGTATTTAAGAGGGTTTTTAGGACGTATGCTTTTCACCGGAGAAGAAGCACTTAAAAGCTCAAAAGTACTTTCTGGAGGAGAAAAAGTGCGTTGTATGTTGTCGCGCATTATGTTTGCAAAAGCAAATTTATTGATGTTAGACGAACCAACAAATCACCTTGATTTGGAATCTATTACAGCGCTCAATAATGGGATGAAAGATTTTGAAGGAACATTGATGTTTACTTCTCATGACCACGAATTAGTAAATACAGTTGCTAATCGTATTATTGAGTTAACTCCAACAGGATTTATCGATAAAATGATGCCTTACGATGAGTATTTGGCAGATCAAAAAATACAATCGTTGAAAGAAGAAATGTATGCGTAATAATTGTGCACTTTTGAAATTAAACTGATTATTAGGTGAATATTTTTGACGCTAGTGAAACCATTCCTCTTATTAAAAAGCCTGTTTTAACAATAGGCACATTTGATGGCGTTCATATTGGACATCAAAAAATTATTTCAAGAATCAATAAAAGCGCAAAAGAAATAGGTGGAGAATCTGTTTTATTTACGTTTTATCCGCATCCTCGTACAGTTATTTTTCCAGACGATGATAATCTGAGACTTTTACAAACGCAAGAAGAAAAACTGGCGAAACTAAAGCGTTTTGGTTTGGATAATGTCGTTATTTATCCGTTTACGAAGGAATTTTCGCGTCTTTCTGCAACTCATTTTGTGCGTGATTGTCTTGTAAATCAAATTGGTGCAGTTAAAATCGTAATTGGTTACAACCATCAATTTGGAAAAAACAGAGAAGGTTCTTTAGAGCAATTGAGAGAATTAGCACCGATTTACGGTTTTGAAGTAGAAGAAATTCCAGCGCAAGAAATAGACGAAGTGAATGTAAGTTCAACAAAAATTCGCAATGCACTTTTGTCGGGAGAAATAGCAACAGCGAATAAATTTTTGCAAGAACCATTTCAGTTAAATGGAGTAGTGGAGCATGGAAAAGCGTTGGGAAGAACAATTGGGTTTCCAACAGCAAATATTTCTATTGACAACAAATTGAAGATTATTCCTAAAACGGGTGTGTATTTTGTGCGTTGTAGTGTGGATAATATTGCTTATTTTGGCATCATGAATATTGGGTTTCGACCAACTGTTGGCGATCAAAATGCCGAAAAACCATCCATAGAAGTCAATATTTTCGATTTTAAAGGAGATATTTATGGGAAATCAATGTGTGTTGAATTGCTTGAATATCTTAGAGAAGAACAAAAATTTGATTCGTTAGAATCGCTTAAAAATCAAATTCGTCAAGATGAAATTAAAGCACGTACTATTTCCATTCATTATACTTTGGAGCTCTATTCTTTATAGTCAAGACAAAGAGGTCTTTGAGCCCGATTTACCTTGGATGACTTGGGAAGAAGCTTTGCAAGCTAATCCAGACAGTGTTTTATATTTGGATTTATCGCACAGTAAATTAAAAGAATTACCTCCTCAATTATACACGTTTACGCATTTAAAAGCATTGTCTTTAAACGGACTAAAACTAGGTTCTATTCCGCTCGCAATTGGAAATTTTTCTGATTTGACGTATGTGAACTTTAGTAAGAATAACTTAATGACTTTTCCAATCGTTATTTGTCAACTCGAGCAATTAGAAACAGTTGTTGTTTCTAGAAATGTATTGGAGCAACTTCCAGAATGTATTGGTAATCTAAAACATTTAAAATATTTGGATTTATGGTACACAGAAGTAGTTGATTTACCGAAATCCATGGATGATATAAAAGGACTTCTATATATCGATTTACGCGGAATTAATATAAATCCAGTCACGCAAGCTACTTTTTTGACGCGTTTTCCAAAGACAAAATTTGAGTTAGACCCACCGTGTAATTGTTTTCATTAGTAAGAAATATTTCATATCTTTACGTTTAGAAAATGAGTAAGTTATGACAGCAATTGAATTAAAAAAACTGTTAATTAATAGAATAGCAGAAATTGATGATGAATCATTCTTAAAAGCTATTAAAACAATTCTTGATTCAAAATTTCAATCTCAAGTTTATAATCTCACAAAAGAACAAGAGGAAGAAATTAACGAATCTAAAAAACAAATTGAGGAAGGTCTTTTTGTTAGTCAAGATGAAATGAATAATGAATTCAAAAAATGGCTGGACGAAAAATAGTTTGGTCGCATTTTGCAAGCATAAAACTTTTTAGAGTTCTTGATTTCTATACAGATAGGAATAAGAGCACTTCATATTCAGAAAAGATCTATAAACAATTTCTACAAGATTTATCATTATTAGATAAACATCCAGAAATGGGAATAAAAACCAATCATGAAAATATAAGAGGCCTTATTGTGGGGAACTTTATCCTTTTTTATGAAGTGACATCTGATAAAATCATTGTTCATACACTTTGGGATTCTAGGCAAAATCCAGATGATTTGATTTTAAAATAACCTAAACCATGTATTCTAAACTAACTGACCTCGTAAAAGAGCTGAAAGAAAATAAACAGATTGTTGTCAAACACTTTCACATTCCAGAAAGCTCAGAAAATGAGATTAAAAATGTAATTGCTTCTTTGCCGTACGCTTTGGATGATTCGATTATTCAATTTTACAAAGAATTTGGTGGATTCCAACTCCAATGGATTCATACAGAAAACCCGAGATTTGAAGGGAATCATGATGTTATAAATAACAATCAAGAATTAGAAGATACCTATCATTTAGAAGATTATTTTGTGAACGACGGTTCTGTTTTTATACAACCAATTCATAGAGTTTTCTTCACAGATGGATTTGACGAAATGTATCGTTTTGCTTCAGCATCTGATAAATCACGTGCAATAGAAATGTACACTGAAATGAAACAAGATTTCGCAGGAAAAAGTATGTCTGTTCTCGATTTCATGAGGAATACCAAAACATTTGACTTATTCTCAAAAGACCTCGACATGGCTTTTTATATCGATGGAACTCCAAATCCTCCAGTTATTTTAGGACAAGACCATCAAGCTTGCTATACCGATTCTAGAATAACAGATTTTAAAACCTACATCGATTTTTTATGTTATTCCAAAGGAATCATTCAAGCGAGAGCAAATTATTATACAGAATATAAAGGACATGAAAAGTCCAAATTCACCATCAAAAATCAAGAAAAAGCAGGCGTAATTGATCTTTCTGTTTACGACAAAGAAAATAGCTGTGTGAAATTACCTTTTGAGAAGAAGTGGTGAAAAAAATAACTCCTTTTCCAACCTTTTCAAAAATAATGGGAAATAATAGTTTGTCTAGGTAAATACTTTATTTCTAATAGATTAAGACTAAAAAAAAGCAGATAAAAATTTGTTTTATAAATTTTAATGTTGTTAATTTATCTTAAATTAACCATTCAAAACTATAATTATTATGAAATCTATTCGACTAATAAAAGCTCCTAAATGGAGTGCTCTGCTATTAATAGCAATCAGTATTTTCACCTCTTTTTCGGTATTTTCTCAAACCCCACCCAACCAACAAAATGCTTTGAATCCTACAGGGAATGTTGGAGTTGGAACGATGAATCCCGATAGTAAATTACAAGTAAATGGTTCAATGAGTATAGATAGCTCGCTGACTGCACGTGATTCTGCAATTTTCCAAAAACAAGTTCGTATGAAAGACAAAGTAATTGTTGAGGGAGAAGCTGTTATTAAAGGCGTATTGACTGCAAAAGATAATTTACGTGTACTTGGTACAACAAAAATTGAAGGAGCTTTGAAATTAACTGGACTTAATAATACACAGCCTGACGACACCACTTTACTTTTTATGAATGCTGCTGGAAAAGTAAAATCGGGTGGAATTCCTGCGTTACTTGATGCAATTTCTTCTAATCCTAAAGCTGCTAAATCTTTGCAAGATATTGTGTATGCATCAGCGCAACAGCAAGAACTATGTCCTGTAGACAACAATGGACAACCAATATTACTAGCTCCTTATTGGCAGACTGGACCGGAGAAGATATTTATTTTAAACTCTAATTGTAAGCCCGATGTACGATTAGGTGTTGGGGTTATTCCAGAAGCTAAGTTACATATAAAAACTTCAGAAGGTCACTCTACTTATCCAATAATAGTAGAAAAATCGTTGCCAGGCAATCAGACACAAAAATTACTACAGCTAGATAATAATGGTACACTCTTTTCACGTGAAATCAAGGTAAATTTAATAAATTGGCCAGATTTTGTATTCAAAAAAGATTACACTTTACAACCCTTGAGTGAAGTAGAAAATTACGTCCAAAATAATGGTCATTTACCAGATGTGCCAAGCGCAAAAGAAATTGAAGAAAATGGATTAGATTTAGGAGAAATCAATAAAATCTTGATGCAAAAATTAGAAGAATTAACACTTCACTTAATTGCACAAGAAAAACGCATTACAGCATTGGAAAATGAGCTGATCAATAGCTCCAATACAACTAAAACTACTGCGCCATGAGAACGAAACAACTATTTTTTTTGGTTGCGAGTCTCTTATTTTTTAATAATGTAAAGGCGCAACAGGATACCGTTTTTTACGATACTCCACAAGAAGGGGTGAATTTTATCTTGAGTAATTTGGATAGTAGTTTTTATGATGGAAAATTATTAGAGCGCTCTCTTAGTGGTTTTCAAGCTACTTACGAACAAGCTCATGAAAATTACAATCAAATACACAGTGGACTATCTTGGCTTATGATGTATAGCAATGTTCATTATTCATATGTTGATACGACTAAGACTTACACAAATGATCAATTAATACATGAAGTATTTGATTTTTTTGATACGCAAGAAATGGCTGATGACGACGAATTAATTCAACCTTTCGGTTTGTTACTTCATCGACTAAACCATTTTGATTCAACAGTAGTATATGGAGGAGGCTTGGTTGCTCAAAATGGAAAAATAGTTTCTACAGTACCTCAACAAATACTTTATAAACCAATAATAATTAAAAGTTCGGCTTTGATTGAATTTTATGGTGCAAGTGGCTATGCCACAGGTAAAATTAAATATGATGAACGGTTTATATCTACAAGTGATGATATAACCCTGAATACTATTCGAATTGATGTTGGAAATGGTTTTGAAGATTTTGGACCTCAACATCCAATTCTTCAATATAACAGATTTGAAGATTCAATAGTTGCTTCTGTGGCAATAAATTATAGTATTGATGGAAATGTAGTAGATGATACATTGCTATTTTACCTAACTACAATAACAGGTGATAATAGAGGTTTTCAAGCTGAAAAAGGGACTAATGGTAGCTATTGGGATGATGAATTTAACTATAACCATGATGATACAGGCGTAAAATTCCACGTAGGTGTATTATTTGGATGCGGAAATTCAACAGAGCAAGCAAGAAGACCTTTTATTATACTTCCTCCATATAGACCTAAATCACAAATGGTTAGCATGAATATATACTATACACAATTTAATATTCATGGATTGTTTAATTTTTTAGTTGACATGGGTTATGACGTTTATTTTATAAAAGTAAAACCTGGAAACAACTCGTTGGACGAATCAGGTGTGGAATTGGCCAACTTTCTATATTACATTAATGAACAGAAAAATGATAATTACAATAATAATTTCCCAGGTGAATCATGGGAAAATGTTGTAATGGGTTTAAGTGCAGGCGGTCAAATTGCGCGTTATGGATTAATGTATGCAGAATATCAACATATGTATTACGGAGATGCACATCCACATACCAAACTGTATATTTCTTTTGATTCTCCACATTGGGGGGCAAATATCCCCATGTATGCACAAGCTTCTATGCACGAATTAGCTAGGACAGGTAACATACTTGCTAATTTTGTCTACGCATCTATGAAAGACGATGCATCTAAAGACATGGCTATAAATCATATTATCTCTAGTAATCTTACCGAAGCATCAAGCCACAACTGGCAAATTTATCCACATGAGACATCGGAAAGAGATGCTTTTTTGGCTAGTATGAATAGCTTAACACATAGTTACACGCATTTAGGAGATTTGAGGAAGTCTTTCCCTACTTTTAGTCGTAATGTTGCTATTTCTACTGGGCGAAGCGATAAAAACTATACGGATGAATTCGGACTTTATCCCAACATGCTTTTATTTGTTCAAAATACACCGATTTTACCATCTACTTATGGTTTGTCTTCACAGCATAGATTGATTTTTGCTTCACGTGATGGTATCAGTCAAACAAGTTTTTTTAGGTATGATATTGATATTTTTTTAGGTATTTTACCGATACCTTTTTTTCGAGTTTATAGTACTAATGATTTAAAGGAATGGGACATGGCACAGGGTGGTTACAAAGATGAATTTTATGATAAAGACGGCTATATTTTTGGAGGTACAATCCCTATTTCTCCTGTTGGTGTTATGAGAAGTTCTGCCTGGCATTTAGGCACAGAACTCTACAAAAGCCACATGTCTTTCTTACCGCTCATTTCTGCTTTGGCAATTAACCCAACTATCTGGACGAATAACAATCTATTCTATGATGTAAAAGACCAAGGGTTGATGTATCAGCATAGAGATATTGTGAATACACCAAAGTCCAACTTTTTTGGTTACCCTAACTTGGGACATCCCGCCGACCATTTCAACATTACTCCTTTTGAAGCGGTATTCGCAGATTCCGTAACTTACGAACACATCAAAATGGATGCGTCGGCAAATCCTCAGCACGAGGAATTCTTAGATTCTCTACGTAACTTTATTGTGAACGAAGTAGAAGCTAAAGTCGTGTATTTTCAAAATCAGGTAATCGGTCAAAACCACATCAACCAACCAAATTACACCTACAAAGCTTGGTACAAAGCCAAAAATGAAATAATTATGGGTGCAGATGTAACCCCTAAAACAGATATTGGTGATTATGTGGTTGAAAAATCAGCTGATATTACCGTTTATGCAGGGCAGAGCATTTCACTTGAACCAGGATTTTCAGTAGAATATGGGGCTGATTTTCATGCATTTATTGCTTATGATGGGTGTAGTAACCCACTCATGGTTTTGAATAACAAAGGGAATCAAACACAAGGAAAAGAACAACAAACAATTCGTTCTACCTCCATCAATTCTTTGACTTCAAATAGCCAAACAAATACAGCTAGTCAACTTCAACTTTATCCCAATCCTAACAAAGGAGAATTTACAGTTGTTTTACCTAACAGAGCAACATCGGGAACAGTAGTTGTGAACGATCTATATGGAAAAACA
>Ga0164242_10000132_pt1 | contig 89527 bp, 85 predicted proteins | sample OricomgcompostMG_FD_108783 | JGI IMG/M metagenome (GOLD analysis project Ga0164242, IMG submission 108783) | Miracle-Growth compost microbial communities from Emeryville, California, USA - Original compost - Miracle growth compost (MG) ...
CGTTCGCGCTGTTCGTGTCAACCTAAACACAGAAAGGAACTTCTCAATGAATAAACAGGAACTGATCGACGCCGTCGCAGCACAGACGGGCGCTAGCAAGGCACAAACCGGCGAAACGCTGGATACGCTCCTCGAAGTGGTCAAGAAGGCTGTGGCGAAGGGTGACGCCGTGCAGCTGATCGGCTTCGGCAGCTTCGGCTCGGGCAAGCGCGCAGCACGTACGGGCCGCAACCCGAAGACCGGCGAAACCATCAAGATTCCCGCAGCCAAGACCGTCAAGTTCACGGCTGGCAAGGCGTTCAAGGACGCCGTCAACAAGCGCTAAAGCATTGCCGCTTTAAGTTGACACCCGCCCCTGGCGGGTTTTTTTTCGCCCGCTGGCTGTCGACATCGGGCGGGCTGCTGTGCGCCTTGCGCGCCCGGTTCAGTCGTGACGGTGGACGATTTCGCCTTCGCCGTCGTGGTCATGATCGTCGTCGTCGAAATCCCAGCACGGGAACGGATCGGCGTATGTCTGCCAGGCTTGCGGGCCCGCGGCGAATTCGGCGTCGCTCACGAGGCACGCATCGAGCCTCGCCTGCCACGCTTCACGGTCGAGGTCGATGCCGATCATCACCAGTTCCTGGCGCCGGTCGCCAATGCGCGTATCGTGCGCGTCGCCGAACCAGTCGGCCGCGATCTCCTTTTCCAGCTCGGCGTCCTGCGGCCATTCCTCGCGCGGCTGCGCAGCCCACCAGGTGCCCGCCGGGCCGTGGCGGCACACGCCGCCCGCCTGCGAAAGCGAGCCCGCTACATCGTTGCGCGTCGCGAGCCAGAAAAAGCCCTTCGAGCGCATCACGCCCTTCCACTCCTGGTTGAGCAGCGCCCACAGGCGCTCGGGATGAAACGGCCTGCGCGCGCGATAGACGAAGTTGCCGATGCCATACTCGTCGGCTTCGCTGTGGGGCGCGTTGCCGTCCGCGTGGCCATGGTCATGGTCGTGCAGCGAAGCGAGCCAGCCCGGCGCGCTCGCAGCGGCGTCGAAGTCGAAGCGGCCCGTATTGAGCACTTCTGCCAGCGGCACCTCGCCAAAGCGGCTCGCCACCTGCACTGCGCGCGGATTGATGCGCGCGAGAATGCGCTGCAGGCGCGCGAGTTCATCGGCGCTCACGAGATCGGCCTTATTGATGACGAGCACGTCGCAAAACTCCACCTGCTCGATCAGCAATTCGACGATCGTGCGGTCGTCGGTGTCGCTCGCCGCCACGCCGCGCTCGGCGAGCGGGTCGGCGCTCGCGTAGTCGCGCAGGAAGTTGAACGCATCCACCACGGTCACCATCGTGTCGAGGCGCGCGATGTCGGCGAGCGTCGTGCCGTCTTCATCCGCGAAGGTGAAGGTTTCGGCGATGGGCATGGGCTCGGCGATGCCGGTCGACTCGATCAGGATGGCGTCGAAACGCTGTCCAGCCAGCGCCGGGTTGGCGAGGCGACGGATCTCGGCGAGCAGATCGTCGCGCAGCGTGCAGCAGATGCAGCCATTGGACAGCTCGACGAGCCGTTCTTCGACGTGCGAGAGCGCAGCGGCGTCGCGCACGAGCGTGGCGTCGATGTTGACGGCGGCAAGATCGTTGACAATCACGGCCACGCGCAGGCCGGCGCGGTTCGCGAGGACGTGGTTGAGCAACGTGGTCTTGCCCGCGCCCAGAAACCCGGAGAGCACCGTGACGGGCAGTGGCGGCTGATTCATTGCAGTGTGCGATCAAGAGAGACAGGAAGTCGGGCCGCGCGGGCCGGCAAGCGGGCGGCAGATGCCGGGAGCGGCGAGCGCGGCGCAAGCCTGCATTTTGCACCATGCGCGCGCGGCGCGCTGACGGTGCGAGCCCCGCTGCTCAGGGCAGCAACTTCCATTTGCGCAGGATGGCAGCGATTTGCTGCGCATACTGGTCGCGCAATGCGGGTGTTTCGGAGTGGTAGGCGCCTACGGCAGCCCAGGTGTTGCCGTACTTGTTCATCTTCTGGCGCAAATGCCAGGCGGCAATGTAGACGTTCTTGCACGGCTGCATGAGCGTGCTGGACGAAATGCCATATTGCGCGAGCGTTGGAAGATGCACCGAATTGATTTGCATCACACCGTAGTCGACCGAACCATTCGCATTCCTGTGCTTTGCGTCCGGCGTGTTGTGCGATTCCTGCCAGGCGATGGCGCGCAAAATGAGCGGATTGACCTTTTGGTAGCGGGCCGCTTCGTCGAAACAGTCGGCGTGCGCCGGCGCGCTCGCACAGACGGCGGCGAGTGCGAGGGCAGCGACAATCGTGGCGGATGCAACCTTTTTCATTGGAAGGCCGAAAGAAACTGCAAGGCGCTGCGCATGGAGAGCAGCGCTATTTGATCTGGGGAAAACCCATCCTCGTCCTGCGGACCGGGGATGCCGGGCCGTCCGTATCATACCGGCAGCCGACGACGCGTCAAGCCAGCCAAACGCCCCACCAGCGGCCTTGGCTCAAGGGAAGCGCGAATCGGCAAGAGGGGCGCCGTCAGCCATTAAGACAATAGCGTTTCCGATCCTTACAGAATGCCTCTGTGCGCGGCGGCGAGTTAGAGGAAATCCCCGGACGTGATTTGTTTGTGACAAATTCGACACGAAAAGCTGCTACTGTTGCATCTTTTGGTGGTCGTCGGCTGCCGGGAGGAGCGGCGTTGGCGAGCTGCGGGCGGTGGGCCGGCCAGTCGATGGTTTTTGCGAGCGTGTCCCGCAGGCGGCCCGGCCTGACGCGGCGCGACGATCACATCAAGCACGTTGAGCACGACAAGTACGACTAGCCGGCGGCGTCCGTCCGCGGCTTCGATATGACACCCATGAGAATAAATCGTATGGCTTTGCGCCGCGTCGCCACGGCGCTGCTCGTGAGCGGACTCATGGCGGCGCAGTGCGCGCACGCCCAGGTCACGCTCAACTTCGTCAACGCCGATATCGATCAGGTGGCGAAGGCAATCGGCGCGGCTACCGGCAAGACGATCATTGTCGATCCGCGCGTGAAGGGACAGCTCAATCTGGTTTCCGAGAACCCGGTGCCCGAGGACCAGGCGCTCAAGACGCTGCAATCGGCGCTGCGCATGCAGGGCTTCGCGCTCGTGCAAGATCATGGCGTGCTCAAGGTGGTGCCCGAGGCCGACGCCAAGCTCCAGGGCGTACCCACCTACGTGGGCAATACACCCACGGCGCGCGGCGACCAGGTGGTCACGCAGGTGTTCACGCTGAGACACGAATCGGCGAACAACTTGCTGCCGGTGCTGCGTCCGCTCATTTCGCCGAACAACACCATCGCCGCGTATCCGGCCAACAACACGCTCGTCGTGACCGATTATGCGGACAACGTGCGCCGCATCGCCGCGATCATTGCCGGCGTGGATACGGCCGCGGGCCAGCAGGTCCAGGTGGTGCCGCTCAAGAACGCCAATGCGCTCGACATCGCGCCGCAAATTGCGAAGATGCTCGATCCGGGCGCGATCGGCGCTTCGGATCCGTCGCTCAAGGTGTCGGTCGTCGCCGACCCGCGCACCAACTCGCTGATGGTGAGGGCGTCGAACGCACAGCGTCTTGCCGCCGCGATTCAACTGGCGAGGCAGCTCGACGCGCCCACGAGCATGCCGGGCAACATGCACGTCGTCGCGCTGCGCAACGCCGACGCGGTGCAGCTTGCCAAGACACTGCGCGGCATGCTGGGCAAAGGCGGGAACGAGTCGTCCTCAGGCAGCAGCGCGAACGGGTTCAACCAGAGCTCGGGCAACTCCGGCAGCGGCGGTGGCGGCGCCTCGACAGGTCTTTCGGGCACACCGCCGCTACCGAGCTCGCTCGGCGGCGGCCTGTCGTCGGGTGGCAACTCGCTGACGGGCGGTGGCTCCGGCAGCGGCAACGAAGCGCCGTTCCTCGGCGGCGACAAGGACAAGGGCGACGACAACCAGCCAGGCGGCATGATCCAGGCCGACGCCGCGACCAACTCGCTGATCATCACGGCGCCGGACCCGGTGTATCGCAACCTGCGCTCCGTGATCGACCAGCTCGATGCGCGGCGCGCGCAGGTCTATATCGAAGCGCTCATCGTCGAGCTGAACTCGAACACCAACGCCAACCTGGGCATCCAGTGGCAGATCGCGAACGGCAACGTTCTGGCGGGCACCAACCTTGCCACCGGCAATGGCAACAGCATCATCGACCTGACGGCGGGAGCGGTGGCCAACGCCGCCACCGGCGGCCTCGTCAACTCGCTTGGGGGCCTCCAGCAAGGCCTGAACGTGGGCTGGATACACAATATCTTCGGTGTGCAGGGGCTCGGCGCATTGCTGCAGGCGCTGTCGCAGACGAACGACGCCAACGTGCTGTCCACGCCTAACCTCATCACGCTCGACAACCAGGAGGCGAAGATCGTCGTCGGTACCAACGTGCCGATCCAGACGGGCTCGTATTCGAATCTCACGAGCGGCTCGACGAGTTCCGCGTTCAACACCTACGATCGCGTCGATGTGGGCCTGACGCTGCATATCAAGCCGCAGATCACCGAGGGCGGGATCCTGAAGCTGCAGCTATATACGGAAGATTCGGCGATCGTCAACGGCACGACCAACGCGTCGACCAATCCGGCCGGCCCCGAGTTCACCAAGCGCTCGATCCAGTCGACGGTGCTGGCCGATAACGGCGAGATCATCGTCCTCGGCGGGCTCATGCAGGACAACTACCAGGTCAGCAACAGCAAGGTGCCGCTGCTCGGCGACATCCCGTGGATCGGCCAACTGTTCCGCTCGGAAAACAAGACGCGCCAAAAGACCAATTTGATGGTGTTCCTGCGTCCCGTCATCATCAACGACCGCAGCACGGCGCAAGCGGTGACCGCGAACCGCTACGACTATATCCAGGGCGTGACGGGCGCATACCGGTCCGACAACAACCTGATCAAGGACAAGGACGACCCGGTCGTGCCGCCGATGCCGTTGGGCCCGGCAGAAGGCGGGTCGGCTCTGAACCTGTTCGATCTCGACAAGATGCGCCGCGAGCAGGCGGTGGGGACGGTGCCCGCGCCTTATCCGCCGGCGCAGACGTTGCCCGCGCAACAACCGCTCACCGCCCAGCCGAGGATGCAGCCTTGAGCATGGCCGACACGCCCCGCCCGCTTTCCGCGGCCGCGCGCGACAGCGCGGCGTCCCGCGAAGCGCCCTCGCCCGTCGCCGCGCGGCTCGTGCCGTATGGTTTTGCGCGCAGCGGCCAGATCCTCGTCGCGCAACAGCATGCGGACGGGCTCGAAGTGTGGATCAGCGAGCGCACCACGGGCGCGGCGATTGCCGAAGTCGCGCGCAACTTCGGCGCGTTCTCGCTCGTGCGTATTCCCGCGGACGAGCTCGCGCAGGCGATCAACCAGGCGTATGCGCGCCAGGACGGCAGCGCGGCGCAGGTGGTGGGCGAGGTGGAAGGCGAAGTCGATCTCTCGCGCTTGATGCAGGACATTCCCGAGGTGGAGGACCTGCTCGAATCCGAAGACGACGCGCCCATCATCCGCATGATCAACGCGCTGCTCACGCAGGCTGCGCGCGAGCAGGCCTCGGACATTCACATCGAGCCGTTCGAGAATGCCTCGGTGGTGCGCTTTCGCGTGGACGGCACGCTGCGCGACGTGGTGCGCCCGAAGAAAGCGCTGCATGGCGCGCTGATCTCGCGCATCAAGATCATGGCGCAGCTCGACATCGCCGAAAAACGCCTGCCGCAGGACGGCCGCATCACGCTGCGCGTGGGCGGGCGCCCGGTGGACGTGCGCGTCTCCACCCTGCCCACGGGCCACGGCGAGCGCGCGGTGCTGCGTCTGCTGGAAAAGGACGCGCAGCGCCTGAATCTCGAAGCGCTCGGCATGGCCGCCGACACGCTCGAGCAGTTCGACCGGCTGATCGCCAAGCCGCACGGCATCGTGCTCGTCACGGGGCCGACCGGTTCGGGCAAGACCACCACGCTCTATGCGTCGATGTCGCGGCTCGAGACCACCACGACCAACATCATGACCGTCGAGGATCCGATCGAGTACGACCTCGCGGGCATCGGCCAGACCCAAGTGAACGAGCGCATCGGCATGACGTTCGCGCGCGCGCTGCGCTCGATCCTGCGGCAGGATCCGGACATCATCATGATCGGCGAAATCCGCGACCTCGAAACCGCGCAGATCGCCGTGCAGGCTTCGCTCACGGGCCACCTTGTGCTAGCGACGCTGCACACCAACGACGCCGCTTCGGCCGTCACGCGTCTGACCGACATGGGTGTGGAGCCGTATCTGCTCGCGTCTTCGCTGCTCGGCGTGCTCGCGCAGCGTCTCGTGCGGCAGCTGTGCCCGCACTGCAAGGAAGAGCGTCTGGAAGACGACGGGCGCAAGCGCTGGCATCCGGTCGGCTGCGACCGCTGCGGCCATTCGGGCTACTCGGGCCGGCGCGGCGTGTACGAGCTGCTCACCATCGACGAGCCGATCCGCAACCTCATTCACCGCAACGCCGCCGACGCCGAGATTTTCGTCGCGGGCCGCACGCAGGGCATGCGTACGCTGCGCGACGATGGCGAGCGCTGGCTCGTCGCGGGCACGACCTCGCTCGAGGAAGTGCTGCGCGTGACGGGCGGCGTGTAACGCGGCCGAACGGCGCCAAAGAGAGAGGCGAAGAGGACGATGCCGGCATTTCGTTTCGAAGCGATCGACGCCGCGGGCAAGGCGCAAAAAGGCGTGCTCGACGCGGACAGCGCGCGCGGCGCGCGTGCGCAGCTGCGCGGCCAGGGCCTCACGCCGCTCGTGGTCGAACCGGCGGCGAGCCGCACGCGCGGCGCGCGCCAGCAACGGCTCGCGCTCGGGCGGCGGCTTTCGCAGCGCGAGCAGGCGATTCTCACGCGTCAGCTCGCGAGCCTGCTGGTCGCGGGGCTGCCGCTCGGCGAGGCGCTCGCGGTGCTCACCGAGCAGGCCGAGCGCGACTACATCCGCGAGCTGATGGCCGCGATCCGCGCCGAAGTGCTGGGCGGCCACTCGCTCGCCAACGCGCTCTCGCAGCATCCGCGCGACTTTCCCGACATCTACCGCGCACTGGTCGCGGCGGGCGAGCACACGGGCAAGCTGGGCATCGTGCTCTCCCGGCTCGCCGACTACATCGAGCAGCGCAACGCGCTCAAGCAGAAGATCGTGCTGGCCTTCACCTACCCGACGATCGTCACGATCATTGCGTTCGGCATCGTCACGTTTCTGTTGAGCTACGTCGTGCCGCAGGTGGTGAACGTGTTTGCGAGCACGAAGCAGCAGTTGCCGTTTCTGACCATCATGATGATGGCGCTTTCGGGCTTCGTGCGGCAATGGTGGTGGGCCGTGCTGATCGTGGTGGCCATCGTCGCGTGGATCGTGCGCGCGACCTTGCGGCGGCCCGGACCGCGGCTCGCGTTCGACCGCTGGCTGCTCACGGCGCCGCTCGCGGGCAAGCTCGTGCGCGGCTATAACACCGTGCGCTTCGCGAGCACGCTCGGCATTCTGAGCGCGGCGGGCGTGCCGATCCTGAGGGCGTTGCAGGCGGCGAGCGAAACGCTCTCGAACCGTGCGATGCGCGCGAATGTGGACGACGCCATCGTGCGCGTGCGCGAAGGCACGTCGCTCTCGCGCGCGCTAGGCAATACGAAGACGTTTCCGCCCGTGCTGGTGCATTTGATCCGCTCGGGCGAGGCGACTGGCGACGTGACCACCATGCTCGACCGCGCCGCCGAAGGCGAGGCGCGCGAGCTCGAACGGCGCACGATGTTTCTCACGAGCCTGCTCGAGCCGCTCTTGATTCTGGCGATGGGGGGCGTGGTGCTGGTGATCGTGCTCGCGGTGATGATGCCGATTATCGAGCTGAACAACCTGGTGCAATGAGTGCGCGGCCAGTTGCGCGGGCGCTTGTCGAAGCGCGAAGCAGCGCATGAATCAGCGCACGTAGATGGTGGGGCCGGCGGTGTTGGCCGGCAGGAAGATTTCGGAGTGCACGCCGTGACGGTCGATGACGATCGAGCGGGCGCGCACCTCGGCGAGCGTCGCGTCCTGGCCGACGGGGCCGCCGAGCGAGATGGCTTTCGCCGGCTCGCCGCCGACGCTCACGATAGCCGCCGCGCCCTGCTGGAGCGCGAGGATGCCGAACAGGTGGATGTCCTGCACGACGTTGTGCTCGAGCTTGCCGCCAAAGAGCGTGCCGGCCTCGGAGACGGAAACGGGCGCCTGGGCAGCGGCGGCCTGCACCGGCGCGGCGCGCGAGGCGGCGATTTCGAGTGTCCACCACGCCGCCGTGGCGCAGAACGCCGCGAACGCGGCGAGTGACAGAAGACGGATTTGCAGTGGGTTCATGCGCGCCATTGTACGGAGTATTGTGGGCGTTTTGATGGCGCGCATTGGGTAAGCGACTCGGATCCCGATCCGGTTCTCAAGCGCGTCATCGTGTGACATTACAATGACCCGCCATGCGCGCGCGAACGCGGGTTGGCGCGCGGGACGGAGCACCGGGCGTACATGGGTACGCCGCAACGACTATTCGCTTTGGAGGGAAGAAATTCATGTCCATATGGACCCGACGTCGTACCGAAATCGAGCGACTGCGCGCACGTCGCCAGCGCGGTTTCACGCTGATCGAAATCATGGTCGTGATCGCGATCCTCGGTATTCTCGCGGCGCTGATCGTGCCGAAGATCATGAGCCGTCCCGATGAAGCACGCCGTGTCGCCGCGCGCCAGGACATCGGCACGATCATGCAGGCGATGAAGCTCTACCGGCTCGACAACGGCCGCTATCCGACCCAGGATCAGGGTCTGCAGGCGCTGGTGCAAAAACCCACTACCGACCCCATCCCGAACAACTGGAAAGACGGCGGCTATCTGGAGCGCCTGCCCAATGACCCGTGGGGCAATCCGTATCAGTATCTGAACCCCGGCGTGCACGGTGAAATCGACGTCTTCAGCTATGGCGCCGACGGCAAGCCCGGCGGCGAAGGCAACGACGCCGACGTCGGCTCCTGGCAATAGCGAGCTGAGGCGAAGGCGATCCGGAGCGAAGAGAGACCCATCGAGGCCAGCCGCTGCGTAAAACGGCGGCCCGCTGCCCGGTTCCGCGTTCGTTTGAGCCCGCCCGGCCTGCTTGAGTCCGCTTGAGCCCGCTTGAGCCCGCCTCAGTCCGCCAGAACGTTCCGCGCTTCGTTTCCGCTTCATCTTCCCCTGCAACCCCCGTTCTTCAGCCCCATGCACTCCCGCCCTCACCGCCGCCGCGACCGCATGCCGATGCGTACCACGCAAACGGCGCGCGCGCGTTCGGCGGGTTTCACGCTGCTGGAAATGCTGGTTGTGCTCATGATCGCCGGCCTGCTGGTGTCGCTCGCCTCGCTCTCGCTCACGCGCAATCCGCGCACCGATCTGAACGAAGAGGCGCAGCGTCTCGCGCTGCTGTTCGAATCGGCGGGCGACGAAGCGCAGGTGCGCGCGCGTCCCATCGCATGGCAGCCGGTCGAAGGCGGATTTCGCTTCGACGTGCATACCGAGGACGGCTGGCGCCCGCTGCGCGACGACCTGCTCGGCCCGCGCAAGTGGGAAGGCGGCGTGACGGGCGTATCGATCGCCTACCCCGGCGGCGGCGACGACCTGCATGTGAACCGCCTCGTCTTCGGCACCGAGGCCGTCGAGCAGCCGGTCGAGATCACGCTCTTTTCCGCGGCGGGTCGCGCCACCATCGTCGGTACCGGCACGGGCCGGTATGAGGTCCACTGAGATGCGCCTCGCTCCCCGTCACGCCGCCCGCCCCCCTGCCGCGCATCGCGTGCGCCGGCAGCCGCCGCACCGCGCCGCGCCGCGCGGCTTCACCATGATCGAGGTGCTGGTCGCGCTCGCCATCGTGGCGATCGCGCTTGCGGCTTCGCTGCGCGCCGTGGGCAGCCTCGCGGCGAGCGAGGCCGAACTGCACGAGCGCCTGCTCGCGGGCTGGAGCGCCGACAACGCGCTCGCGCAACTGCGTCTCGCGCATACGTGGCCCGAGCTCGGCGAGCAAAGCTTCGACTGCTCGCAGGGCAACCTGCAACTCACCTGCACGCAGCACGTCACGGCCACGCCCAATCCCGTCTTCCGCCGCGTGGAGGTGTCGGTGGCGACGCCGGGCCGCAACGGCAATCTCGCGCAACTCGTCACGGTGCTCGGCAATGAGACGAACCGCTCGCTGTGATGCTTCGATGAACCGGGCGCGCGTCCCGCCGCTGCTGCGAAATGGGCAGCATGGGCGGTTTGCGGGGCGCCGTGCTTCGCGCGCGCACCGTGCCGCGGGTTTCACGCTGATCGAGCTGCTCGTCGCCATCGCGATTCTGGCCGTGGTCGCGATCCTGTCGTGGCGCGGCCTCGACCAGATCGTGCGTGGCCGCGACATCGTCACGCACTCGATGGCCGAGGAGCGCGTGTTCGCGCAAATGTTCGACCAGATGCGTATCGATGCGCGCCAGGCCGTGAGCGACGACGAAGCGGGCGCCCCCGCGGTTTCCGTCGACGGCGGCGCGCTGCAGATCGTGCGCGCGTTCGCCGTGCCGCCCGGCGCGCCGCCGCGCCTGCAGGTGGTGCGCTATCGCGTGAGCAACGGCCAGGTGGTGCGCTACGCCTCGCCGCCGCTCGCCAATCTCGGCGAATTGCGGCGCGCGCTGCGCGGCGGCGAGAGCGGCACATGGAGCGCCTTGCCGATGATGCAGGGCGTGGGCGCGATCGACGCGCGCCTCTACGTGCCGAAGGACGGCTGGACCTCGAACATGGACGAGGTGCGCCGACAGATCGCGGCGGGCAACAACAGCGTGAAGGTGCCGCAACTCGGCAACGCGCCGGTGCCGCGCTCGGTGACGGGGCTCGAGGTGAGCGTCGCGGCCCGCTCGCTCGCGCGACCGGTCACGCGCGTCTTTCTGGTGGGGGAATGAGCGTGCGCCGCCATCGCCATCCCCGCTGCCCTGCTCGTACGGCGCTTTGCGCCGCGGCAGGCCGGCGCCCACGGGCGCAGCGCGGCGCGGCGATCATCAGCGCGCTGCTGGTGGCCGCGCTTGCCGCGATTCTCGTCTCGGGCATGCTGTGGCGTCAGCAGGTGCAGGTGCGCCGCATCGAGAATCAGCGGCTGCTCGCGCAGGCGCAATGGATCGCGCGCGCCGCGCTCGACTGGACGCGCCTCGTGCTGCGCTCCGAAGCCGATACCGCGCCGGGCATCACCTATCTGGGCGGCGCGTGGGGCATGCCGGTTGCGAAGACGCGCCTGTCGGACTTCCTCGGCCAGATCGGCGAGACGCGCGCGCAACAGGGCGCGGACACCTGGCTTTCCGGCTCCATCGAAGACGCGCAGGCGCGCTTCAATTTGCGCAATCTCGTCTCGGCGTCCGCGCCCGGCGCGTTGCAGCTCAATCTCACGCAGATTCAGGCGTTCGCGCGCCTTTTGCAACTGCTCGGCCTCGACGGCCAGCTCGCCAAGAACACAGCCGTCTATCTGCGCTCGGGCCTCGCCCACTCGATCACGCGCTTTCAAACCGGCACGGCGCCGAATACATCGAATACCCAGCAACTGGTGGGCGGTGCGGGAGGCGGTGCGAACTTCACCGACAACCCGGGCCTCTCCGACGCCGACCCCAACAACGCCGTCGCCCCGCTGATCATGACGAGCGTCGATTCGCTGCTCGACGTGCCGGGCTTCACGCCCGCAGCCGTCGCACGTCTGCGCCCGTTCGTGACGATCCTGCCCACCACGACGCCTGTGAACATGAACACCGCGAGCGCCGAGGTGATTGCGGCGATCGTGCCGGGCATGAGTCTCTCGAGTGCGCAGGCCTTCGTGGCGCGGCGCCAGACGGTGTTTTTCCACAATCTCGCCGACGTGCAGCTTGCGCTGCAAGGCGCCGGCGCGCCGCAATCGAGCGTCGATTCGACGCTCTGCGACGTCAATACGAGCTATTTTCTGGTGCATGGGCGCGTGCAGCACGAGCGCGCCGTCGTGGACCGCATGACGCTCGTATGGCGCGACCCGCTCACCCATACGACGCGCATCGTGCGCGTGCGCGACGAACCATGAAACCGTACCCGTCCAACATCGAAAAGAGGTGCGTTTGAGCACGCTGATCGTCCTGATGCCGCCGCGCGATCCGGCGGTCCACTCGCAGGAATGGCAACTGCCGGAGCTGCCGTTCGTGCTGCTCGACAAGGCGGGCCAGACGCAGCGCGCGGGCCGCGCGGCGCTCGGCCTGCTGCCGAAGGCATCCGCCACCGTGCTGCTGATCGCCGCGCGCGACCTGCTGATGGTCGCCGCCACGGTGCCGCCGCTCAAGGGGCCGCGGCTGCGCCAGGCGCTGCCGAACGTCGTCGAGGATCATCTGATCCAGGATTCGCAGACCTGCCATTTCGCGCTGGACCCCGCGCGCCTCGCCGACGGAAAGCAGACCGTCGCGGCCGTCGACCGCGGGTGGTTCCGCTTTCTCGTCGAAGGCTTCAGGGCCACGGGGCACCGCAACCTGCGCGCGGTGCCGGTGGCGCGCTGCCTGCCCGAAGGGCCCGGCGTTGCCGGCGCCGCAGCGACACCAGCCGCGCAAGCCGGCGCGGATGCCGCCGCGGCGCGCGCGAGCGAAGGGGATGAAGCGGCCGAACCAGCCGACTCCGCCGAAACGGCCGGCGGCGCGAGCGTCCCGGTGACGGCCTGCGTATTCGGTCCGGTCATGTCGACGGCGCCGGCGCTGCTGCCCGATATGGGGACGTCGGTGGCAACACTCGCGGCAAGCACTACCGCAAGCGCGCCGGGCGCGCTGCTCGAACTCGCGATCGCGCGTGGCCCTTCGGCGGAAGGTTTCGCGGTGCCGGCCGCGAGCGTGGCCGCGACCGTGGAGGCGCTGGCCGGCGACGCGAGCGTCGCGCGCTACGTCCTGACGGGCGTGCCCGGCGAGCCCGCGAGCGCCGCCGAGAAAGCCGCGCTTGCCGCCACGCTGCCCGGCGCGCAGCCGCTCGGCTTCGAGACGCTTGCGAAGCGCGCGCTCGCGTGCAAATTCGACCTTTGCCAGTTCGAGTTCGCGGCGCAGCCGTGGCGGCTCGATCGCGCGACGCTGCGCCGGCTGCGCGTGCCCATCGTGCTGGTGGCGGCCTCGCTCGTGGTGGCGATCGTCGGCGCGAACGTGCAGTGGCTGATGCTTGCGCGCCAGCGCGACGCCATCAACACGCAGATGACCGAGCTGCTGCTCAACGCCTTCCCGAAGACCACGGTGGTGCTCGATCCCGCCGGGCAGATGTCGCGCCAGCTTTCGCAACTGCGTGTGGCCGCGGGCGAGCCCTCGCCCGACGATTTCCTCGTGCTCGCCGATGGCCTCGCGCGCTCGCTCGGGCCTGTGCCCGCGAACGGGATTGCGGCGCTCGACTATCACGACCGGCGTCTCGACGTGACCTTCAAGCCGGGCGTCAATGTCGACGCCGACCTCGGCAAGCGCCTCGCGCGCAATGGCCTTGCGCTCACGCAGGACAGCAGCAGCGGCAAATGGACGATCAGGAGCGCATCGTGAAGACATCGACTTCCAGCGCCTGGGTCCAGGCTTTGAGTGACCAGTGGAGCGAGTTCTGGGAAGCGCGCACGGCGCGCGAAAAGGCGCTGTTGACGTGGGGTGGCGCGGTGCTGGCCGTGGCGATCGGCTATTCGGTGCTGTGGCAGCCGGCGGCGGACGGCCGCGCGCGCCTGCGCGAGAGCCTGCCGGCGATGCAGCGCCAGCTCGCGCAAATGACGGCGCAGGCCGACGAGGCGCGCGCGCTCGCGGGCGCGGCGGCGAGCGTCGCGCCGGGCGGCCAGGCGCTCAAGGATGCGCTTGTCGCTTCGCTTTCCGACCACGGCATGCCGAACGCGCAGGTCCAGATGATCGGCACGACGGCGCAGGTGCAGATGAAGAATGCATCGTTTCCGGCGTGGTCGGCGTGGCTCGACGACGTGCGCAAGCAGTACAAGGTGCAGGTGGTCGAGGCCCACATCACGGCGCTCAAAGCCGACGGCCAGGTCGATTTGACCGCGTCGCTGCAGCCGGCGAACTCGCACTGAGCGCGGACTGGCTTCGCACGAGACCGGACCGGGCGTCAAAGCGCGAGGCCCGGTCAACCGCGAAGCATGGGACCAGAGTAAGGCGCTAAAGCGCCAACTCGGGTCAACAGGAGATTCTTGGCATGTCTTACTGGATGCGGCGCGCGCGCGCCGCGTTGCCCTGGCTTTTCGTCGCCGTATTGTCCGTGGGCGCGGTGCTGCTCGTGAGACTGCCTGCCGCGTGGATCGCGCCGCAGTTCGCGCGCGCGACCCAAGGCCACATCAACCTCGTCGATCCGCAAGGCTCGCTCTGGCGCGGCTCGGCCACGCTCGTGCTCGCCGCCGGCCATGACGTGCAGGGCGCGACGCTTCTGCCGGGCCGCATCGAGTGGCGCACGTCGTTCTGGGCGCTCCTCGCGGGCCGCGTGTGCATGCAGATGCGCCAGACCGAGGCCATGCCCGACCCCGTCGATGTCGAAGCGACGCTGCGCGGTGCCACCGTCGCACCGGGCGCGATCGCCGTGCCGGCATCGCTGCTCGCGGGGCTCGGCGCGCCGTTCAATACGCTCGATCTGGATGGCAATGTGCGGCTCGCATGGAGCCCCTGGCGGGTCTTCGGCACCGATGCGTTCGGACGTCTCACCGTCACGCTCGCCGACATGAGCTCGCGCGTCTCGCTGGTGAAGCCGCTCGGGTCGTACGAAGCGGTGCTGCAGGCGCAAGGGGCGTCGTCCACGCTCGATCTGAGCACGCAAAAGGGGCCCTTGCTGCTCGATGGGCACGGCACGTTTTCGCGCACGTCCGTGTCGTTCAACGGCACCGCGAGTGCGACGCCCGATCAGCGCGAGAATCTGGCGGGGCTGCTGAACTTGCTGGGACGGCCCACCGGGCCGGGAACCGTGGCGCTGACGTTCGCGCGCTGAGGTTCGTCGCTCGCACGCTCGAGCACGTGCGGCGCAAGACGGCCTGAAGCGTCATCTGGCGTCGCGCGCGCCGCCGGGCTCACTGCGGCTGAGCGCCTTGCGCCGCTGCGTCCTGCGTCGCACCGTGCGCGGCAGCCACCGGGCCTTGCGCGCCTGCCGCTGCGCCCGACGCCACGGTGCCCGACGCCACGGTGCCCGACGCCACGGTGCCCGACGCCACGACCGGCGCAGGCGCCGTCACGCTGCCCGTTTCGCGATCCATCTGCGAGACGTCCCAGCCGCCGCCGAGCGCCTTCACGAGTCCCACCGACGACACCATGCGCTGCCCCGCGATGCTCGCGAGCTTCTGCTGCGCCGTGAACGCCGTGGTCTGGGAAGACAGCACGTTCTGGTAATCGGTCGTCCCCGCCTTGTATTCGTTCGTGACGATGCGCAGCGCGTGCTGGGCCGATTCCACGGCCTGCTGCTGCACCACGATTTCCTGCGCAAGAATGCGCTGCGACGCGAGGTTGTCCTCGACATCCTGGAACGCGGCCAGCACGGTCTGACGGTAGACCGCGACCTGCTGGTCGTAGGCTGCGCGCGCCGCTTCGGTCTGCGCGCTGCGCAAGCCCGCGTCGAACACCGTGGCCGCAAGCGATGGCCCGAGCGTCCAGAAGCGCGACGGCATCGAGAGCAGTTGCGAGAGCACCGAGCTTTCGAAGCCGCCGCTCGCCGAGAGCGTCAGCGTGGGAAAGAACGCCGAGATCGCCACGCCGATCTGTTCGTTCGCCGCCGCTGCCTTGCGCTCCGCCGAGGCGATGTCGGGGCGCCGCTCGAGCAGCGCCGAGGGCATCGTGACCGGCACGACGGGCGGCGTGGCCGTGAGCGGCGACGGCGGAATCGAGAACGCCGAAGCCGGCTGGCCGACCAGCACGGCGATCGCGTGTTCGTCCTGGGCGCGCGCCACGCCGTTGTCGATGGCCGCGGCCTGCGCCGACTGCAGTTGCGTTTGCGCCTGGATCACGTCGGCGCGACCCGCCACGCCCTGGGCGTACTGGTTCTGCGTGAGCTGCAGCGACTTCTGATAGGCCGCGACGGTATCGTCGAGCAGCTTCTGCTGCGCATCGAGCGAGCGCAGCGTGAAATAAGTCTGCGCGAGCGTGGCCTGCGCCGAGAGGCGCGCGTTCGCCAGATCGGCGGCGGCGCCCTGCTGGCCGGCTTCCTGCGCGCTGACCGTGCGGCTCACCTTGCCCCAGAGGTCGGGCTCCCAGGTGGCATCGAGGCCCAGATTGACGTTGTTGGAGATCGAGCTGCCGCTCGTAAAGCTGCTGTTCGAGCCCGACACGCGCGATGGGCTGCGCGAGCGCGAGCCCGAGAACGAGGCGCTCACCACCGGGAAATACGCGGCGCGCGCCTCGCCCACCAGCGCACGCGCCTGGCGGTACGCGGCGGCGTATTGCGCGACGGTCTGGTTGCTGGCGTTGAGCTCGTCCATCAGTCCGTTGAGCTGCGCGTCGTCGTAGATGAGCCACCAGGGGCCGCGATCGGCGGTATCGGCGGGCTGAGCGACTTTCCAGCCCTCGGGCGCTTCCTTGTAGGACGCGGGCACGGCGGTGGCCGGCTTGTGATAGTCGGGGCCCACGGCGCAACCGCTCAACTGAAACGCGAGCGCCGCCGCCGCGCACAGCAGGGCGAGCCTGGGCGCGCACCGCGCGGTGCGGGGGGCGTGGGCGGCATCATCGGCGAACGCGCCCGCGCGCAGGTGGCTCGGTGCTTGAAGGGAGCGGCCGGGATGGACGAAACGGCAAGACATGCAAGGAATTCCTGTCGATGCGGCTGGCGAATGGGGCAAATATGGCAAACGTCGCGAATGGCCAGAGCGCGCAAACGCGCGTCGTCGAGCGCCATCGTTGGCAGTACGGCCAGGCCCGGCCCGGGTCGAGGGGGCAGCGGGTTGCGGCAATGGTAGCGCACGCACCGCGCGCGGCGCGGAACCCGCAAGGGTAAGGCGGGAGTGCGTGGGGATGTGTTACGGCGCGCAGGCCGCAAATTACGCGTCGTTACGGCGCCAGCGGCGCAGCGCATGAACGGCGCGAAGGGCGGCCATGCCCGCGCGCGTACGCGCACCACGCGCGGTGCTTGCGTGGCGGCACGCGACCCGGACGCCGGAACAGGCCGCTTTCGCGGCCGCCGTGGTGGCCGCCGCCGCGCTCATGGCCGCTGCTGCCACGGTAGTCGCCGTTGCAAAAGGCGCAACGGCGACTGCCGTCCCGGGGGTGTCCGTCCCGCCTCGTTGTGCACGGCGGCGGTCGGCCCACATCATCAACACGACGGCAATCGAGCCGCCCGGCAGGACGAACATGGCTGCGTAGACCGCGAACTTGCGCCAGCGCGCCGCCCCGCCGGCTTGTGCGAAGGCAAGCCGGGCAGTGCAGGAGACCGAGCGGCCGATGCCGCCGAGCGCGTTCTTGAGATACAGCATGGCGCAATGAACAGGAGAATTCGGGAATACGAGGGGGTTAAATGCTTGCCTGCAATAATATTGACTATGCAATCAAACCACAACATACTTTGCGCTGCATCAGTTGCGCTGTTGTTTTTACGCTGCGATAGCGACGAATCGATGACCGATGCGTCACGCAATTTGCCTGCCCAGGCAGTGATATAACCGGCTAGAATTCGCTTGTCTTTGAGATGCGTGAGAACGATTTCCCCATGAGCGAGGGCTCGTATGTGCCAGGCAAGGCCGGTGTCGTGCCGAGCCTCGGCTATTTCCTGTCGACGGCCCGCAATGTGCTCGCTGCCCGCATGGACCGTGCCGTTGCGCCGCTTGGGCTGACGTCGTCGCAGATCGGGGTGATTTTGCTGTTGTGGTTCGAGCATGCCCGCACGCCCAATGAGATGTCGCGCGTACTCTCGTACGACACGGGCTCGATGACGCGCATGCTCGACCGGCTCGAAAAGAAAGGCTTTCTCGTGCGCCAGCGCAGTCATGCGGACCGCCGCGTGGTCGAGCTGGCGCTCACGCCGCTCGGACGCGCTGCGGCACAGCAATTGCCGGATCGGATTGCCTCGGTGATGAACGATCAGCTACGCGGCTTTTCCGATGCCGAAGTGACGACGCTGGTCAGCCTGCTGCAACGTTTCATCGCAAACGATGCCGATACGACCATGGTGTGCGGCCAGGCCGAAAGCCGCATGGATAAGCCATCCGGGGTATCCGACCCAGATCGCGACGGGGCGTAAGGCGGGTTCGCGGCACTTTTGCCCCCCGGATAGCCTTAGGCCTTTAACGCACCCTGTTGCGGGTGAATTACTGTCTGGGCAGACAATGCCTCGACATGAAACTGCGGACCGCCGCCGGTGAGCGGCTCGTTGCAACGGCAACGGTTCGCCCGAACCCGAAACTTCAGCAACGAAGCTGAGCAAGGATCCTGAAGATGGACGCTTCTCCCGCTGCGCCCTCCCCCGCTCCTGCCAGTGCGGAGCCCGCATCGTTTTCCGGCGGCACGCTCGCGCTGCTGACCGTGGGCCTCGCGCTCGGCACCTTCATGGAGGTGCTCGACACCTCGATCGCCAACGTCGCCGTGCCCACCATCTCCGGCAATCTCGGCGTGGCCAACAGCGAAGGCACGTGGGTGATCTCCTCGTACTCGGTCGCCTCGGCGATCGCCGTGCCGCTCACCGGCTGGCTTGCGCGACGAGTGGGCGAAGTGCGGCTCTTCACGCTCTCGGTGATTCTGTTCACGTTTGCCTCGGCGGCGTGCGGCTTCGCCTCGAACTTCGAGACGCTCATCGCTTTTCGCCTCGTGCAAGGCCTCGTCTCCGGCCCGATGGTGCCGCTGTCGCAGACGATCCTGATGCGCTCCTATCCGCCCGAGAAACGCGGACTCGCGCTGGGGCTCTGGGCCATGACGGTGATCGTCGCGCCCATCTTCGGCCCGGTCATGGGCGGCTGGATCACGGACAACTACACGTGGCCGTGGATCTTCTACATCAACGTGCCGATTGGCCTCTTCTCGGGCATCTGCGCCTATCTGCTGCTGCGCGGGCGCGAGACGAAAACCACGAAGCAGCGCATCGACGCCGTGGGCCTCGCGCTGCTCGTGATCGGCGTGTCGTGTCTGCAGATGATGCTCGACCTCGGCAAGGACCGCGACTGGTTCAACTCGAAGTTCATCGTCGCGCTCGCGATCATCGCGGCCGTATCGCTGGCGTTCATGCTCGCGTGGGAAGCCACGGAAAAGGAGCCGGTCGTCGACCTTTCGCTCTTTCGCGACCGCAACTTCGCGCTTGGCGCACTGATCGTCTCGTTTGGCTTCATGGCGTTCTTCGGCTCGGTCGTGATCTTCCCGCTCTGGCTGCAGACGGTGATGGGCTACACGGCCGGCATCGCCGGCCTCGCGACAGCGCCGGTGGGACTGCTCGCGCTCGTGCTCTCGCCGCTGATCGGACGCAACATGCACAAGCTCGATCTGCGCATGGTCGCGAGCTTCGCGTTCATCGTGTTCGCGGTCGTTTCGCTATGGAATTCCACCTTCACGCTGGACGTGCCGTTCGGCAAGGTGATCTTGCCGCGCCTCGTACAAGGCATCGGCGTGGCGTGCTTCTTCGTACCGATGACGACGATCACGCTGTCGAGCATCTCCGACGAACGCCTTGCGAGTGCCTCGGGTCTCTCGAATTTCCTGCGCACGCTTTCGGGCGCGATCGGCACGGCCGTCAGCACGACATTCTGGGAAGACGCGGCGATCTATCACCACGCGGTGCTATCGGAGTCGGTTAGCGTGTATTCGCCGAACACCAGCGCATACAGCGATGCGCTGACCGGCCTGGGCTACGCGGGGCCGAGCTTGACCGCACAGCTCAATGAGGTGGTGACGGCGCAGGGCTACATGATGGCGACCAATGACTTCTTCCGCATTTCGTGCGCGGTGTTCATCGTGCTTGCGGCGCTGGTCTGGATCACGAAGCCCAGAAAAGGAGCGGGACCGGCAATGGGCCACTGATAGCCCGCTGACGATCCCGCGATGGCCGCCCGTGACGGATGCGGGCGCCGTGTGGTGTTGCCGCCTTGACGAAGCGTGCGTCTTAGCGTGTCGTGACGCCCTCGGTCTGGATTTCGACGCGGCGGTTTTGCGCGCGGCCTTCGACCGTTGCGTTCGATGCGACCGGTCTTGTTGCGGCGTAGCCGTGCACTTCGAATTGGCCGGCACGCAGGCCGTGCGACTGCAGATAGTTGCGCACGGTTTGCGCACGGCGCAGCGAGAGGCGGTCGTTCAGCGCCCTCGAGCCCGTGGAGTCCGTATGGCCGTCGATCACGACCGTGCCAATATTCACGCCGTCGCTATCCGCGATGAACTTGTCGAGCGCCTGCTTGCCGGCCGGCAGCAGATCGTACTTGTTGATGGCGAAGTTGGTGTCTGCGTTCAGCGTGATCTTGTGCGGCGGCGTCTCGACTGGCGGCGGCGGCGGGGGGGGCGTCTGGACAACCGGCGGCGGCGGCGTCTGGCAAACGAACATGATCTCGCGCGGGTCGTTCTCGGCCTTGAAGCCGGAAATGGCGCGATCTGTGGACGAGACGCGCAGCGGCTCTTTGTCACCGCAAATCTCGGTGACCTTCTTCATACAGGCCTTCGAGCTTTCGAGCAGGCCGAGACACTGTACGCGATAGGCCTGCGTGCCGTTGGCGAGCGTCACGACGTCGAGGTTGTAGGTAGTCGTGCAACCAGCCGCGACGACGGTGAGGGCAGCCAGTGCACTGGCCGGCAGAAGTCGCATTTTCATTTTCGATTGGAATGATGGAAGAGGAATGTACTGTCGTCCGGCGCACGCCGAAGCAGAGCCACAATACGATTCCTCGACACTCAGCCCAATCAGAAAATGCTTAAATTCACAATAGACGTGATTCGATTCGGACTACGCGCGATTACGGCGAGCCCGACAGGGTGTCTCGTTCGTTGCGCATGCCCCGACAGACGCGGCGCGTAGTCAGGGCGCAGGTTCACCGCGTGGTCTCAAGGAGCGGTGGCCGTGGGGGCGGCGCCCGTCACTGCTGGGGCCGATGCGGGCGCGGGCGTTGCGCTCGTCCCGGCGGGATCGTTGCCCATGCCCTGGATCGGCTGTTCGATGCCCGTGCGGACGTACTGTTTGAATGCCGCGCCGGCGGCCCATGGGTCGGGCTTGCAGCCGAGCGAGCTGTCGCAATGGGCCGCGAAGCCGATGGTGGTCGTGCTGTCGCTGTTGTGGGTCCGCGTGATTTCGTAGGCGAGCGCGCGCTTGCCGCCGCCGGGGCCGGCGGTCTGGATGAGCGTGTCGGTCACGGTCTGCACTTCGTACTTCGAATGGCCGCGCACCCAGTCCTGGGCGCGTTGCCACCAAATGTCGCACTGTGGCTTGTCGCTGCAGGTCAGCGGCGCGGTGGCGATCTGCATGACGTCGGGGTTGACCTGGCCGCGCTGCGCGCAGGCCGCAAGCGCCGCGCAGAGCAGGATCGGCAGAGTTCGTTTCATCGCGTGGGTTCCTCCCTGAATGGGCCCGCGTCGTACGCGGCCCGGTCGTCTTGTCGTTGGCATGCGGGGCATCGGCGCATATCGACGTACATCGGTACACGATGCCCATGAAACATTGGACCGCGCTCGCGCACCCATGTTGCGAGCAAATGGAATGCCCGAAACGGGCGACGCGCCATCCGATGGCGTTGTGCGCCGCGCAAGCAGCGGCGCGCAACGCTGCGCGGCGGCGGGTCAAACGCTGAAGCGGTTGAGCGTGTAGGCGCGATACGCGGTCACGAAGGCATCGAACGAGCCGACTTCCTCTCGCTCGAGCTTCGCCTGTTCCTCCAGCGACTTGCGCGCGAGCGCTTCGAATTGTGCCATCGCTTGCGCGTCGAGCGGACGCGAGAGGAAATGTGCCGCATGACGCTCGCTTTGCGCGAGCGCGAATTGCAGGAAGGTTTGCTGGTTCTCGCGCATCGACTGCAGCACCCGCGCGGAGGGCGTGAGCGAGGCATCGGCAAGCTTCGCGCGCTGCGCCGCGAGCGCGCGCGCATGCTCGTCGCCGCCGTGCAGCGCGTCCAGCACGGCCGCACTGCGCTCGATCTTCGCGAGCAGTTCGGCGGCCCAGTCCTGCAGCGGGATCGTCTGATTGCCGCGCTTGAGTTCGAGGCCCGGGCGGCGCCCCTCCTTCGTGACGAGGCCAAAGTTCTCGTTGGCCTGCTCGTATTCGGCCGCGGGCAAGAACGGGCTTTCCTCGAGCGCGCAGGCGAGCAGATAGGCATCGAGAAAACGCGCCGTTTCCAGCGAGATGCCAGTGGGCTCGAACGGATCGATGTCCATGCAGCGCACTTCGACGTATTGCACGCCGCGCGCGGCGAGCGCATGCAGCGGCCGTTCGCCCGGATACGTGACGCGCTTGGGGCGGATCGTCGAATAGAACTCGTTCTCGATCTGCAATACGTTGGTGTTGATCTGCACCCATTCGCCATCGCGGTGCGTGCCGATCGCCTCATACGGCGGATACGGCTGGCTTACCGCCTGCGCGAGCGCGTCGAGATAGCCCGGCAGCGTGTCGTAGTCGGCGCGCAGCGCGGACTGGCCCGTGGTGTTCGAGTAGCCGAGGTCGCTCATGCGCAAGCTCGTCGCGTACGGCAGATAGAGCGTGTGCGCGTCGAAGGTGTCGAGCGCGTGCGCGCGGCCGCGCAAAAAGCGCCCGTCGAGCGCGGGCGAGGCGCCGAACAGATACATCAGCAGCCAGTTCGTGCGGCGGAAGTTGCGGATCAGCGCGAGGTAGCGCTCCGACTGATAGTCGGTCTGCGTGGCGGTGGATTGCTCGTGCGCGCGCAGCGCGCGCCACACGTCTTCGTCAAGCGAATAGTTGTAATGGATGCCTGCGATGCACTGCATGGTGCGGCCGTAGCGCAACGCAAGGCCCATGCGGTAGACGTACTTGAGGCGGCCGATATTCGAGTTGCCATAGCGGGCGATGGGGATGCCGTCGTCGGTGTCGGGCAGGAGGCCCGGCATCGATTCGTTCCACAGCATCTCGCCGTCGCGCGCGAGCACGGCGTAGACATAGCGATGCAGCTCGTCGAGCTTCTCGAGCGTGATGGACGCGTCGTGCTCGGCGGGCGTGATGATCTCGATCAGCGCTTCCGAATAGTCGGTCGTGAGCGACGGATGCGTGAGCGCCGAACCCAGCGCCGCCGCATGCGGCGTCATGGCGAGATGGCCGTCGCGCGTCACCCGCAGGCTTTCCTTTTCGATGCCGCGCAGACCGCGCGTGAGCGCGTCGCGGTGCGGCCCGGCGCTCAGCACGGAAAGGCGCTGCGCGAGAACGTCGTTCGTGCGTGTGGAGGTCGTGTCTGGCATTGAAGGCAGGTCGGGCTCTGGCCGGCGCCGCCGTGCTGCGCACGCCGCCGACAAGGGATTTTCAGTAGCGGGCACTTTAACATCTCGCCGGAAGACCTGCTTGAGGCCCCTTCGGGCGGGGTTTCGAGGCCGACCGGAGAGCGCTAGCCGCCGCGCGCCGCGCCTGCGCGATCGGCGATCTCGTTCCACAGATGCATCGCGGCATACGCGCGCCAGGGCCGCCACGCCTCGGTGCGCGCGCGCTGCTGCGTCGCCCGCGCGAGCGCGGGGTCGCGCGCGGCGATGGCCTGCATGAGCACGAGGTCGGTGGCGGGCCACGCATCGGCGTCGCGCCACGCACGCATCGCCACGTATTCGACCGTCCACGGGCCGATGCCAGGCAGTGCGAGCAGTCCGGCGCGCATGGCGTCGAGGGTGGCGCGCTCGGCGGCGGGGTCGGCGTTGGGCTCGCCGGCGCGGGGGCTACGCTGGCGGGATGCGCCAGGCGCGGCGTCTTGCGCCGGCGCGCGCTCGATGGCGATCGCGCCGCTCGCCACGGCCGCCGCGAAGCCCTGTAGCGCGGCCACGCGCTTGCCCGGCATGCCGATGCCGGCGAGGTCGGCGGCGGCGAGCGCGGCAGGCGTCGGAAAACGCCAGGCGGTGCGCGCATGCGGGTGGCCGTCGATGCGCTTGCCCACGCGCTCGACGAGGCGGCCCACGATGGTCGTCGCGGCCTTCACGCTCACCTGCTGTCCGACGATCGCGCGCACCACGAGCTCGAAGCCCGACCACGCGCCCGGCACGCGCAGCCCCGGCGCCGCCGCAACGAGCGGCGCGAGCCATGGATCGGCCGCAAAGCTCGCGCCGATCGCAGCCGGATCCGCCCGGACGTCGAACATGCGGGTGAGCGGCGCGGCCAGCGCAGCCGCATGAGCGCTCACCGGACCGTCGATTTCGACGACAAGACAGCGCTTGCGCGCATGGCGGCGCACGGCGAGCGTGCCGCTTGCGCCATGGAAATCGATCGCGCGCAGCCACGCGCCGTCCTCCACTGCCTCGACGCCGGGCGTGGCGCGCCCGGCCAGGAAGCGCAGCATGCGCGCCCAGTCGTAGGGCGCGCGAAACGGTAATTCGAGGATGGCAGGCAACTCCGGGCAGGCGTTTCGAGATTGCTGCGATTGCTGCGATTGCTGCGATTCGTTCGGCAGAACGGCGTTCAAGCGGCTCGATTGGCTCAAGCGGTGGTCTCCGGTGTGGAGGCAGCGCGGCCGCGCTTCGCCCCCTGTGCGGGTCGCTCGTCGGCGAGCACGGTGGCCGTGACGCGGACTTCGCCCGCGCGCGCCTCGGCGTCGATGAGCGCTGCCTTGCGCGCGAGCCCCCAACGGTAGCCCGCGAGCGCCCCGCCCTTTTGCACGACACGATGGCACGGAATCGCCAACGCCACTGGATTCGACGCGCACGCGCTCGCGACGGCGCGTACCGCGCGCGGCGCGCCGAGCGTTTCGGCGATCTGCGTGTAGCTGCGCGTCTCGCCGTACGGAATGCGCTGGAGCGCGTCCCAGACGCGCTGCTGGAACGCCGTCGCGGCAATGTCGAGCGGTAGCTCGATGTGCTCTCTGCGGCCATGCAGATAGGCGTCGATTTGCGCGACGAACGGCGCGAGCCCAGTGGCGTCTTCGATGCAGCGCGCGTTCGCGAAGTCGGCGACGAGGCTCGCGCTCAGCTCGCCCGGGTCGTCGCCGAACGCGATCCGGCAGATGCCCTTGTCCGTTGCCGCGATGAGCACGCGCCCGAGCGGCGTGGCCGCGTTCGCATAGCGGATCGTGAGTCCCGCGCCCTTGCGGCGGAACGCCGACGGCGCCATGCCCAGCTCGCCCGCCACGCTCTCGTAGAGCCGCGACGACGAGTTGAAGCCCGCGTCGGCGCTCGCGCGCGTGACGTCGGCGCCTTGCGCGAGCGCGTCGCGCAGCACGGCGCCGCGGCGCGCGGCCTGGTATTGGCGCGGCGAGACGCCCAGCACGCGCTTGAAGAGACGTTGCAGATGGAACGGGCTCAGGTGCACGGCCTCGCCGAGCTGCGCGAGCGTGAGGCGCGCCTGGGGATCGGCATCGAGGGCGGCGCAGGCGCGGCGCACGATCTCGAGCTCGCGTGGCAGACCGCCGGGGCGACAGCGCTTGCATTCGCGGTAGCCAGCTTGACGCGCGGCGTCGGCATCGGCAAAAAACTCGACGTTTTCGCGGCGCGGCAAACGCGAGGCGCAGGACGGACGGCAGAATACGCCCGTCGTACGCACGCCGTAGAAGAACTGGCCGTTGGCGCGTGCGTCGCGCGCCGAGATGGCGGCCCAGCGCTCGCTGTCCGTGGCAAACCCGGTGGCGGACCTGGAGGTGAACGCGACGTCGAAGTCTGCGGCGGGCTCGTTGCGGGCGGCGGTCGGGATGGCGTTCATTTCGTGACTCCCTGAAATGGCGGATTCGATGGTCCCACTGTAGTGGCTTGTACGCACGCTGGCCTGCCGGATCTTGCGCTGTCGTTCAGGTTGAATGACACCGTTTGGGTACTGCCGCCGCCAGGCTGCCATTGGCCTGCCACAGAAACGCGGTCGCAAGTGCGACAATTTGGCACGATTGCGGGTTTTCCCTTAAAAACTTGTTGCGTCGCGTCAGGCCGCTGTGTATAGTGGTTCCTGTCTCCTCCATGTCTCCTCCTGATATGGATTAAGCCCGCTCACAGCAGCGGGCTTTTTTTCGCCCAGCGATTTCGTCACGTCGCCAGCGCGGCCCATTGTGCCCGCGCATCACCATTTTCCGCCCGATTTCCCTCTCCTACACTGAGTAGACCATGCTCGCGCGCGCGCCGCTCCGGGGAGAGGAACCATGCAAATCCAGATTCGCGAAATCGACCACGTCGTCATCCGGGCGGCGGATCTCGTCGCCATGACGCGCTTTTACTGCGACGTGCTGGGCTGCCGCGTCGAGCGCGAGGAGCAAAAATTGGGGCTCGTGCAATTGCGCGCAGGCCGCTCGCTCGTCGATCTCGCCGCGATCGGCGGAGCGCTCGACCGCGATGGCGGCGCGGCGCCGTCGGGGGCGGCCAGCAACATGGATCATCTGTGTCTGCGTGTAGAGCCGTTCGATGGCGAGGCGCTCAGGACCTGGCTCACGCAGATGGGCGCGCGCCCGGGCGACGTGGTCGAACGCTACGGCGCGGAAGGTCTCGGGCCGTCGCTATACCTGTTCGATCCCGAGGGCAACATGGTCGAGCTGAAAGGGCCGCCTGCGCGTTGATTGCCGCGCTCGACGCGGTTTCGGGCCGGTAGCGGCCTGCCCTCCGCGGATTCAAACGTTCTCGGGCGCCTTGAAGACGGTCCATTCGACCGCTACCGGCTCGCTGGTGGTATTGCCGATCCAGGCGGCGCCGTCCTGCACGGTGCATTGCAGGCGCATCGTACGTTCCGCCAACGCGCCGAGCGACGCCGCCACGCCCTCGCCCAACGACCAGACGGTCACGTTGCGCAGCCGTTCCACCTTGCCGCGCACGCCTTGCCACCAGATTTCCGAGGTGCGCCCGCCGTAGGCGATCACGATCACTTCCTCGGCGCGCGCGCTCGCTTTGGCGATACGGCGCTCGTCGGGCTGCCCCACTTCGATCCAGGTCTGCACGGCGCCCGTGTAGTCCTTGCTCCAGAGATCGGGCTCGTCGGTGTCCGACAGCCCCTTGCAGAATTCGAGGCGCTCGCTGGCGAAAAGCCCGAACGCGGCGATGCGTACCATCATCCGCTCGTCGGTTTCCGACGGATGGCACGCAATCGTGAGGGCATGGTCGGCATAGTAGTGCCGGTCCATGTCGGCGATTTGCAGTTCTGTCTTGTAGATGGTCGATTTAAGTGCCATATCGAATCCCGCGCAAATCCGCGTCGCGCAAAAGCCGCACATGATAGCGAGTTTCCAGCACATCCTGTGCCGCTCTCATCGGAGGGCAGCGTGCTGGGTCGTCGGGATGGTCGGTTGCGAAAATGACGGTGCAATGACGGGATCGCGGCAGGCAGGCCGACGAAGACTCGATAGGATCAGCAGACCGTTTCCGGCGAGCGGCGCGTGAAGGCCCGACGCGCAGGCGACGGGCTTTTGAGGAATGGGTACGAAAGGCGTCGCACGAGCGAGCGCCATGGCTCGCGCGGCGCAACGCGCCGAGACTGACGGCCGACGGCCGAGCGGGTCTCTAGCGGCTAGGCGTCACTGCTTGATGAAGCGGTCGGTGGTCCACAGGCCCTGATCGTCCGCGTTCGCCGCGTTGACGAACTCGACGTCGTGCCCCACTACGCGCACGACGCGAAACGACTGATTCTCAGGCGTCGAGAGGCAACGGTAATCGGCGAAATACTCCTGCACCTGCTGATGCTCGCCGGCTTGCTCGTGCAGGGAAACGGCGTCGAGTTTGTCCTTGGAGAGGCAGCCGTAGGAACCCGGCTTGAGTTCCACGGTTTGCTGTGGCTTCACGACGAGATCCTGCGCCTGAGCGGAAACGGCGCAAAAGAGACAAGCGGTGAGTGCGGTCATCGCGAATAGCATTTTCATGATTGCCTCCTGTCTTATCAGAGCTGGCACTTTACGGCTTACTCCGATCCCGCATAGCGCTGCGGGCTTATACTCAGGTTAGCTATGTATTTAACTTCCACTCACGACACACTTTTTTCAATCTAGAAGACCACAAGTGGACCGCAAGAAGAACCTGTGTGCGGACGCAGCAGTCACGCATTGCAGCAGCCGGCTCGCGGCCCACCCAAACCCGTCTGGAGTCCGGTCCGGGCGCAATTGGCCAGTGCGGGAGCATCGTTGCCCAACAAGACGGATGAGGTCGAAGAAGCTTTAAAGTCCGCGACGCGCGTTCGAATGAAGCGCTTTAATACGGCGTTTCAGGGCATATGACGCGGCGCACATAAAGTCGAAGCGCGGCGGTTCTAACGTCGGGCCAGTTAATCGTCGAATGCAGAATAAAAGCGATGCCAGGCGCGTGCCGGGAGCATCGCCACGCCTCGCATTCAGCGTGTAAAACCCCCTCTCATTTGCGCTTGCGCGGCCGCAATCTTCGTGGATAAATCGGGCTTCCCCACTGGAGAGACCCATGACCCTCGCACACTGGTTGCCGTTCGCGATTGCCTCGGCCGTTCTCGTTGTCATTCCCGGACCCACGGTTCTGCTTGTCGTCTCCTACGCGCTTGGCCACGGGCGCCGCTATGCGCTGGCGACGACCGCAGGCGTCGCGCTCGGCGACTTCACTGCGATGACAGCCTCCATGCTGGGCCTGGGCGTGATCCTTACCGCTTCTGCAGCGCTTTTCTCGATGCTCAAGTGGATCGGCGCCGCGTATCTGATCTATCTGGGTATCAAGCTCTGGCGCGCGCCTGTGAATATCGCAGACGCGTCCGATATCTCCGAAACCCGCACGGGCCGAATCGTCGCGCACGCTTACGCCGTTACCGCGCTCAACCCGAAGAGCATCATTTTCTTCGTCGCGTTCGTGCCGCAGTTCATTGATCCGCATGCGGCCGCACTGCCGCAGATCGTCGTGTTCGAAGCCACGTTTCTCACCCTCGCGACGCTCAATGCATTCGGCTACGCCATGCTGGCGGCTGCCGCGCGCAAGGCGGTGCGCAGCCCGCGCGTGCAGCGTCTCGTCAATCGCACCGGCGGCTCGCTGTTGATCGGCGCGGGGCTGTTCGCCGCCGCGTGGAAGAAATCGGCGGCCTGAGCGCGTTTGCCGCCGCCCGGGCATGCGCGCTGCGGCACGGAGAGCGTGCGGCCGCCCACCTTCGCTCACGAGTATCGAGACTCACCCGTGGCGCAAGCTGTAGCTTTCCGGCTACAATGGAATCGCAACCGCTTGACAACCAGGAGGTAATCGTGATCGAACACGTAATACTGGGCGCGTTTCTGGTTATCCCCCTCGTCATTGTCGTTTTCCTGTTTTCAGACGAAATCCTCGAGGAGCATAGGCAGCGCGTAGAGGCGGGGGCTCCTCATATCGACTGGCGTCATCCGCTGCGTAGCATCCTGCACCACTGAGCCCAGTGGCAGGACTGCAGCCCGGGCCGACTCCCGGGCAAATGGCCCACGCGCTACGCGGGAGGACGCGCTTGAGCGTCGGAGGCACTCGTGGAATTCGAGTTCTCCTGGATGACGTATTTCCTCTCGCTGTTCGCGCTGATGGTGTGCTCCATCGCGCTTACGCTGCTCTGTCCGGCCGCCGGCAAGCGTGACGATGGCGCTGCGCCCGGGCGCGAGGCCGATGCGGCCCCGCCTGCCGGGGGCTCGGCGCACGACACGCCACAACCCGCCGCTCGCGGCGCCCTGCCTGCTCATCCGCGCGATGGCGCCTGACCCGCGCGCGCCGGCCGCCGATTCCCCCACGCTGGACAGGCTGGCGCGTCGTCCACATCCATCGTCTGCGTAATTCGTCGTTACCACTTGCAGCACCTGTATCCGCACTTCACGCCCACAATCGCACGCATGTTTTCAAACAGTTCTCGAGGAGAACGACATGCGAAAGATTGCAGCCGTGCTGCTGACGGCAGGATGCGTGATGGCGGCAGGCCCGGCCAGCGCGCATGATCGGGGCGGCGATGTGGTGGGTGCGCTGGTCGGCGGCGCGCTGATCGGCGCGGTGGTGGGTGCCGCGATGAATAGCGGCCCCGCAGTGGCTTATCAGGCGCCGCCCCCCGTCTATGCCGAACCGGCGCCGGTGGCCGCGCCGGTCTATGCGGAACCGGCCCCCGTCTACGCCGCCGCGCCCGCACCGGCGCCGGCTGGCTGCTACGACCAATACTCTGGCCGCTACGTACCGTGTGCGCCGGCACAACCTGCGCCGCCACCTCCGGCGCAGTATGACGACGGCTACGGACAGCCCTCCGGCTGGTAAACCAGATAATTCGATATGCCAATCAATTCCGGATCGATGTAGTCGATACACGGCCGCCTTCCCGAAACCGCGAGGCGGCCGCCGACACGTTTTCGCTTACAGCAAAACCGCCTGCTCCACGGGCGTGATCTGCAGATTCAGCTTTTGCGTGAGCCGTATCACGGTGAATTCCACCGCACGCCCGATACGCGAAGCGTCGAGTAAGCGTTGCAGCGCATCGATGCCATCGACGGCTACGCCATCGATCGCCACGATCGTATCGTCCACCCGCAGACCGCCGAGCGCCGCGGGGCTTCCCTTGACAATTTCCATCGCCCGTACGCCACTGGTCGTTGGGAGTTCGAAATATCGTTGCACCTTGCGTGCGATCGGCACCGTGGTGCCGGCAATGCCGACGTGTGCGCGCCGCACGCGTCCGTGGGCGAAGAGCTGCGTGATGACCCATTTCGCGGTGTCGATGGCCGTGGCGAAGCAAATGGCCTGCGCGCCGGGAATGATCGCCGTATTCACGCCGATAACCTGGCCCGCCGAATTCACGAGTGGCCCGCCGGAATTGCCGGGGTTGAGCGCGGCGTCGGTCTGGATCACGTCGTAGATCATGCGCCCCGAGTTCGAGCGCAGCGAACGACCGAGCGCGGAGACCACGCCCGTGGTGACGGTCTGCGCGAGGCCCAGCGGACTGCCTACGGCAATCGCGATTTGCCCGACGCGCAGCTTCGCCGATTCGCCGAGCACGGCGTGCGGCAGCACCTCGGACGCGCCGATGCGCAGCACGGCGAGATCGGTGCTTGGATCGTCGCCGACGAGATCGGCGTCATAGGCCGAACCGTCAGCAAGCGTGACGCGTAGCGCACTGGCGCCATGCACGACGTGGCTGTTGGTGAGCAGATAGCCATCGGGCGTGAACAGAAAGCCCGAGCCGCTGCCGCCGCGCCCAGCGGCGCTGCCAGGCGTTCGACGCTCGACGGCAATATGAGCGACCGATTGCTGGACACGTTCGAGCGCGCCGATGACAGTTTGCGAATAGGCGTCGAGGAGGGCGTCATCGTCCTCGGCACGAGGGCGTGCGCCATCGGACGAAAGCTCGCGAGCGAGATCGTCGATGAAGGAGGGTCGGCTTCCCACGATGAGCATTCTCCGATGAAAGTGGGCCGTACATGCAGGGAGCAAGCGGCAATTTCAAGAGACTGCGCGGGCGGGCAAGCAGACGGCGGAATACGATGCATGGAGGGTCGGAAGATCTTGAGCGCACAAACGTTAACCATTGTTAGATCGACGGCCCGGGCATTGATGGTGAGGAAGTGAGCCGCGACAATGGTTTGGCGGCGACGTCCCCTCGCGCCGTGTAGTTAGTAGTGGCAAGCTCTTGGCCGCGGCCCCTGCCGCGGCATTTTTTTGCGCGTCCGTCTGAAGCGATTGCCTGGCCGATTACGACGCGGCGCGCCACAAAAGAAAAAAGCCCGCTCCTTGGCGGGCTAATCCATGCTCGGGTTACATGGCGAAGTCAATCCTGCGGGCGTGTCCAGCGCTGCCGATACGCCCCTTGCGGGCTTGAGTCGGGACATGTCCTGGTGTCGTGCAGGCGCGCTTAGCGTCGCCAGCCGTGGCCGTAGTAGCCGCCAAAGCCGACCCCAATATCGACGGACGGCGCCGCATAGTAGCCCGGCGCGTAGCCGTACCCATAGGCCGGCGCCGGCGCATAGGCATACGGCGACGCGACGACACAGCCTGTCAGGCTGGCAAGTCCCATGGCCAGCGCGATTGCGCAGCAGAGTCGAATTGTCTTCATGGTTTTCTCCCAATGCACTTATTGTCGGTGCGAGCTTCGCTGGAAAACGAAACGATGTGTGACGGGAGTTTACGAAGCCGCACGATGGGCGCGGCACGAGCCATGGACAGACGGTTTCGCAGGGTGGGGCGCAACGACGCGCGTTACTTACACTTGCTTTCGATTCCTTACTTTTGTGGATTTTGGAAGAATTTACGCGCAGGCGCAGCGATCTGCATCGTCATTACCTGAATCTTGACGCGCGACGCGGTCCGCGAACGTATGACCGTGCCGGTTTTGCGCTGGACGATGCGCTTTCCGGGCCCCGCTGCGATGCTGACATTTCTCGTGTGTTTCGAACTGGTCACGCAGTTCAACGATCTGCTGATGCTCGCGCATTCGGCCGCAAAAGTGGTGTGAACGACAGGGGCGGGCGTTGGAGCGCTTGCGCTGCGCTCACTCCTCGCAGCGAACATCCTGCTTGCGCATGACGATGATTACCGGATACGTGCCGTGCTCGAGCTCCACGCGGGTGACCACCGACATCGTCGTATCGCCGCTGTCGTCATACACGCTCACACGCTCGTTGCGCAGGCTGACGACACCGACGCAATTGGAAGCGCGGCCTTCCAGCGAAACCTGGCACTGGATGGGATTGTCGGCCAGGTAGCGATATTTGTTGTCACTCGACTGGTATTCGCTAAAGCTCTGCGCCGAACCGCCCACGCCGGTGACGTACCCGATGGCGCACGATTGGTCCGATGTCTCGCCTGACGCGGAAGTCCCGGCCACTGCGGCTGCGCTCGTGGCCGCAATGGCCGCGCAAAGTAGCGATGCGACGATGTGTTTCATTGTGTGGTGTTTCGTTGGGATGGCTGCGGGTAACGTGGGGTGTCTGGTTATTTTCCGATACAAAACCGGCTGAAAATCACCCCAAGCAAATCGTCGGACGTGAATTCGCCGGTAATCGAATTGAGCGACTCCTGCGCGAGTCTCAGTTCTTCGGCGAAAAGATCGAGTGCCTGCGCGTTCTGCTCCGCATGCGCCCCCGCCTGCGCGAGATGCTCGCGCGCCGTGCGCAGCGCGATGAGATGGCGTTCGCGCGCGAGGTAGACGTTCGGCGCGTGCGCCTGCCAGCCCGCGATGCGCAGCAGCTCGGTGCGCAGGAGCGCAACGCCGTCACCCTTCTTCGCCGATAGCCGCACCTCGCACACTTCAGCGCCCTTATCGGCCTCGCCCACCTTGCCCACCTGGTGTTTGACCACCTCGGGCGCCACGCCGGTCAGATCCGTCTTGTTGAGCACGCGCACGACCGGCACGCCCGCAGGAAAGCGCAGGGCGATTGCATCGTCTTCGGCAGTCATGCCAGCGCGCGCGTCGAGCAGATGCAGCACCACGTCCGCGCGACCGATCTCGTTCCAGGTGCGCTCGATGCCGATCTTCTCGACTTCGTCTTCGGTGTCGCGCAAGCCCGCCGTGTCTATCACGTGCAGCGGAATGCCTTCGATCTGGATCGTCTGCGAAATCTTGTCCCGCGTCGTGCCGGCCACGGGGGTGACGATCGCCAGTTCGGCGCCCGCGAGCGCATTGAGCAGCGACGACTTGCCCACGTTCGGCTGCCCCGCGAGCACGACCGCGAGCCCTTCGCGCAGCAGCGCGCCCTGGCGCGCTTCCGCAAGCACGTGATCGAGTTGTGCGCGAATGTTCGAGAGCTTGCCGCGCGCGTCGGCGGCTTCCAGGAAGTCGATTTCCTCTTCGGGGAAATCGAGCGTGGCTTCGACGAGCATACGCAGCGTCACGACGTCGTCCACGAGCGCGTGGATGTCGCGCGAGAACGCCCCGTCGAGCGAGCGGCCCGCCGAGCGAGCGGCGGCCTCCGTGCTGGCTTCGATCAAATCGGCGACGGCCTCGGCCTGCGCGAGATCGAGTTTGTCGTTGAGGAACGCGCGGCGCGTGAACTCGCCCGGCTCGGCAAGACGCAAGCCGAACGCGCGGCCCGCCTCGACGCAGCGCTGCAGGACCAGCTGCAGCACGATCGGCCCGCCGTGGCCCTGCAATTCGAGCACGTGCTCGCCGGTATACGAGTGCGGCGCCGGGAAGTAGAGCGCGATGCCGCGGTCGAGCACGGTGCCCGTGCTATCGAGAAACGGCACGTAGCTGGCATGGCGCGCATCCAGTGTCTGCCCGGTCAGCGCCTGCATGAGCGCCTCGGCCGCGGCGGCGCCCGCACGGCCGGTCGAGACGCGCACCACGCCAATTCCACCGCGTCCTGGCGCTGTGGCGATGGCGACAATGGGATCGGTATCGGTGGCGAGCATGGCGGACTGGATCAACGTGATTCGACGAGGTTAGTTACGGCCGGTCAAGTGTGGCCGGTCAAGTGCGCGGCACGTGGCGTTGCCGATGAGACGCGGGACTGCGAGGCGTCATGCGAAGCGGCGTGCGGATGTCGCCTGGCCCCTCCCGCGAAAGTGCGTGGATTGTAACGCGATGCGAGCACGCGTTTGGCGCGAAGACAACCCCAAGACTTATCCTAAATTATCTTGAATTAGATAAGATTCATCTCTAAGCTGATTGGTATCTCTGAGAATAAAAACCGGACAGACCGACCCAAGCTCTGATCCAACTGGGTGTCGAGCAATGTCCGGCCATCCTTGCGCCACTTATAGTTTCAGGCGATATGTGGCTTTCTCAAGCTATATGTCACCCAACTGGTTGCTAACTTCGATGAAAGCTGGCTGCACAATTTAAAACATGCCGACTATCGAAGAAAAAGCCGCGTTTTCCGAACGTCTTAAGTTCGCGATGAAGCGCGCCCCGGAAAAATTGCGTGGCAGCACCGACCTCGCAAACAAGTTCAACCTGCGCCATCACGGCGAGCAGCCGGTGTCTGCGCAGACTGCCCACAAGTGGCTGAGCGGGCGCACGATTCCCACCAACGACAAGCTGGAAACACTTGCGAAGTGGTTCGACGTGGACGTGCATTGGCTCCATTACGGGCCCTCGCCCGGCAACGTGTCGACCGCCGTCCCCCAGCCACGCAAGCCAGATGAAAAATACCCGCTCTCCGAGGAAACACTCGAGCTGGCTTCGAAGATCGAGGCGTTGAGCGTGCATCACCGTTACCTGGTTGAAGAGCTGGTCTCGCAGTTCTACGGTAGCGGCGAGAAGCGCTAGCACGCAGTATCGCCTGATCGCGCTTTGGCACGGCAAGCGGACAAAACGTCGCACGCGGGGCGCCCCCGCAGGCAATAAAAAAGCCGCCCGGCTGAGAACCGGGCGGCTTCGTTTCTTGCGCGCTTTCTTGTGCGCCTCGTCGCGAGGCGAGGGCGGCGTTCATTGCCGCCCACACACTCAGGCAGCGTCTTTCTTCGGGGTAACGTCTTTCTTCGCCTTGCCCTTGCCCATCATGCGCGTGATGTAGTACTGCTGCGCGATCGACAGCACGTTGTTCACGACGTAGTACAGCACGAGGCCCGCCGGGAAGAAGAAGAACATGACCGAGAACGCGATCGGCATGAACATCATCATCTTGGCCTGGACCGGGTCCGGCGGCGTCGGGTTCAGCCGGGTCTGCACGAACATCGAGACGGCCATCAGGACCGGCAGGATGAAGAACGGATCCTGCTGCGAAAGGTCGTGAATCCAGAGAATCCACGGCGCGCCGCGCATTTCCACCGACGAGAGCAGCACCCAGTACAGCGAGATGAACACCGGGATCTGGATCACTACCGGCAGACAGCCGCCGAACGGGTTCACCTTCTCGGTCTTGTAGAGCTCCATGAGCGCCGCGTTCATCTTCTGCGGGTCGCTCTTGAAGCGCTCGCGCAGCGCCTGCATGCGCGGCGTGATCTCCTTCATGCGCGCCATCGACTTGTAGCTCGCGGCGGAGAGCGGGAAGAACACGGCCTTGATGAGCAGCGTGAGCAGCACGATCGCCCAGCCCCAGTTGCCCACGTAGCTGTGGATCTTCTCGAGCAGCCAGAAGAGCGGCTTGGCGATGATCGTCACCCAGCCATAGTCCTTCACGAGCTCCAGGCCCGGCGCGATGCCTTCGAGCATGCGCTCTTCTTCCGGACCGGCGAACAGACGCGCCTGCACGTTGTCGGTCGCGCCCGGCGCGATCGTGCCGAGCGGCTGCTTCACGCCCACGCGGTAAAGGTTGTTGTCGAACTTCTCGACGTAGATGTCGCGCTTTGCGCCTTCCTGCGGAATCCAGGCGGTCGCGAAGTAATGCTGCACCATCGCGACCCAGCCGTTGTTGGCCTGGTTCACGTAGTCGGCCTTGTTCTTGTCGATGTCGCTGAACGAGATCTTCTGGAAGTGATGCTCGTTCGAGTACACCGCCGGGCCGATGAAGGTATGCGAGAAGCGCGGCGTGTCCACCGGCTGGCTGTCGCGCACGAGCTCCATGTAGAGCGTGGGCGAGACCGGCGTGCTGCCGACGTTCTGCACCTTCGTGTCCACGCCGATCACATAGCTGCCCTTCGTGAACGTGTAGGTCTTGGTGACCTTCACCCCGCCTTTTTCGGGCGAATCGAGGCTGATCTGGAACGAGCTGGCGTCGCCGGTCAGCTCGCGCGGGCCGTTGACCGCCGTGTACACGTCGTTGTGGTTCGGGAAGTCGCCGCCGAGGAGACCCGTCCGCGCGAGGTACGTGTGGTCCCTGGTATGGTCGAACAGCGTCATGTACTGATCGGGGCCCTTGCCGTCGGCGCTTTCCTTCAGGAGCGAGAGCTTCACGAGCGTGCCGCCGCGCGTGTCGATCTCGCCGTCGTAGAGGTCGGTGCGGAAGTGCACGAGCTGTGCGGCCGCTTCGGCCGGCTGGGCCGTCGTCGCGGGCGCCTGGCCTGCGCTCGTTGCGGGCAGGTCGGCGGCGGCGTTAGCCGCGTTCGCCGGACTCGTCGGCGTCGCGCCGCTGGCGGCGCTCTGCTGGGTTTGCGTCGCGCTCGGGAAGAACATCGACTGACGTCCATGGTCGCGCTGCCAGTTGTCGTACAGCATGACCGCTGACATGAAGAAGATGACCCATAGGACGGTGCGTTTGATATCCATGCGTTGTCTCAGTGTCGATGGAATGGCGCGTCAGCGCTTTTTCGGGGGTGCAGGGGGGACCAGGTCGACGCCGCCCGCCGAAAACGGGTGGCAGCGGCACAGCCGCTTCGCGGCGAGGTAAGTCCCACGCGCGGCGCCATGATACTGGATTGCCTCGCGCGCGTAATCCGAACAGGAAGGATAAAAACGGCACCGGTTGCCGAGCAGAGGACTCACGGCAAGCTTGTAGAAACGCAGTAAAGCGATCAGTACCGTTTGCATGGCGTAGCGGCCGGACTGCGCCGCGTAGAAAACGAACCTCGACGAACCTCGAGCCGTGCCGTCGGGCGCGGCCCGCACAGCGCGAACGCCGGGTGCGCGCCCCGTGCTCATGAGCCGGCGGGCGTTTGCGGCCCAGACTCATGCATGCGGCGCTTACCGGCCTCGCGAGCCGCCTTCTCGAGCAAAGTCTCGATTTCGGTGCGGCACAACGCCCTGAGCGGCGGCGACGAGGCGCCCGGCATGGCCTTGCGGTCGAATTTCGTGTGCAGGCGCAGCAGCAGATCGAAGCCTTCGAACTGCGCGCGGCGCACGCGAAACGCCTCGCGGGCGATGCGGCGCACCAGGTTGCGCGTGACCGCGCGCGGCGCGTACTTCTTGCCGATCACGAGCCCAAGCCGCGCGTCCTTGCCGGTAGGCCGCCCGTACACGACAAAATGTTCGGTGCGGCGCCAGGGGCGCAAACGAAAAACGGATGAGAACTCATCCGTTTTCAGTAGCCTTGCGGCTTTCGGGAAAGCGGCCTGCGTTCGCAACACGGTGGTGCGCGCGTCGTCCGCTTGTTCCGACAGTTTCACGTCAGACCCGCTTGTCGTCGATTGTGGTCGATTCTGCTGATAGCGGGTGCTATCGACAAAACTGGAAAGCGGTGCGCTTAGATGGCGAGGCGCTTGCGACCCTTCGCACGGCGTGCGTTGATCACTTTGCGGCCACCGGCGGTCTTCATACGCACGCGGAAACCATGGGTACGCTTGCGGCGGGTAACGGAAGGTTGGTAAGTACGTTTCATGTTGCTCTCACTTGTTGAGAATTGACCGCGGCGAGCATCGCGGAAAAAAGCAATGGCCGGTGGTACAGGGATTGGTTTTCGCGGAACCCGCTATTTAATCCGGTTTTTCGTTGGCCGTCAATAGGTTAGGGTATCGCGACGGCGGGGTCCGCTTGGGCGCCGTCCTGTCCCCACATGAGCGGAACAGGATGCGCCGCGCTGATCCGTCCCTGTGGATAACTTCCTGGCAGAGGGATTTCGGCGTTAGAATCTCGGCTATCCCAAGAATCCTGCATGCCGCTCTGGCCCGCCTGCTTGCCGCAAAACCCTTGCCGCGCGGGCGTCCGGAGCATTTGCTGTCGTCCTGTCAGGGCCTCGTTGCATTTGTGCGACATGAACGGTGCGACCGCGATGCATGCAAACAAAACGACCACAGCAACTCGATGAACGAATTTTGGCAACACTGTTCCGCACTGCTGGAGCGCGAGCTGACGCCCCAGCAGTATGTGACGTGGATTAAACCGTTGGCCCCGGTTGCCTTCGATGCTGCGGCAAACACGCTGCAGATCGCCGCCCCCAACCGTTTCAAGCTCGATTGGGTCAAGAGCCAGTTTTCAGGCCGGATCACCGATCTGGCACGCGACTTCTGGCAGACGCCCGTCGACGTGCAATTCGTCCTCGACCCGAAGGCAGGCATGCGCGCGCCGCAAGCCGCGCCGGCCGCCGCTCCGCGCGCGCCGCTGGCGGCAGCGCCGGCCGAAGCCGCGCAGGCTCAAGCACAGCATGTGGCATCTCAAGCCGCCCTGTCCCATACGGGCATGTCCCACACGGGCATGTCCCACACGGGCGCGTCTCACACCAGTACGTCCCACCTGAGCCCGGCCGCTGCCGCGCTCGCGGGGATGGCGCACGCGGCGGCGCAAAGCGCTGCTGCGGCGCAAGCGGCCGAAGACGCCGCCGACCTCGACTTGCCGAGCCTCGACGCCACCGAAGCGGCCGCGGGCCGCCGCGGCTGGCGGCCGGGCCAGGGTGCGGCGGCCGCCGCTTCGAGCGGCGAACCCGATCCGACCTATGAGCGCTCGAAGCTCAACCCGGTGCTCACGTTCGACAATTTCGTGACCGGCAAGGCGAACCAGCTCGCGCGCGCCGCCGCCATCCAGGTGGCCGACAACCCCGGCATCTCGTACAACCCGCTGTTCCTGTACGGCGGCGTGGGCCTCGGCAAGACCCACCTGATCCACGCGATCGGCAATCAGCTTCTGATCGACAAGCCGGGCGCGCGCATCCGCTACATCCACGCGGAGCAGTACGTCTCCGACGTGGTGAAGGCGTATCAGCGCAAGGCGTTCGACGACTTCAAGCGCTACTACCACTCGCTCGACCTGCTGCTGATCGACGATATTCAGTTCTTCTCGGGCAAGTCGCGCACGCAGGAAGAGTTCTTCTACGCGTTCGAGGCGCTGGTCGCCAACAAGGCGCAGGTGATCATCACGAGCGATACGTATCCGAAGGAAATCTCGGGTATCGACGACCGCCTGATTTCGCGCTTCGACTCGGGCCTGACCGTGGCGATCGAGCCGCCCGAGCTGGAAATGCGCGTGGCGATTCTGATGCGCAAGGCGCAATCGGAAGGCGTGAGCCTGAACGAGGACGTGGCGTTCTTCGTCGCCAAGCACCTGCGCTCGAACGTGCGCGAGCTCGAAGGCGCGCTGCGCAAGATCCTCGCGTATTCGAAGTTCCACGGCCGCGAGATCTCGATCGAGCTGACGAAGGAAGCGCTCAAGGACTTGCTGACGGTGCAGAACCGCCAGATTTCGGTGGAAAACATCCAGAAGACGGTGGCCGACTTCTACAGCATCAAAGTCGCCGACATGTACTCGAAAAAGCGCCCCGCGAACATCGCGCGACCGCGCCAGATCGCGATGTACCTTGCCAAGGAGCTCACGCAGAAGAGCCTGCCGGAAATCGGCGAGCTGTTCGGCGGACGCGACCACACGACGGTGCTGCACGCCGTGCGCAAGATTGCCGACGAGCGCACCAAGGACGCCCAGCTCAACCACGAGTTGCACGTGCTCGAGCAGACCCTCAAGGGCTGACGCATCGGTGCGCCTGTTTATTTCGCGGATCGCCCCCAATTTAGGGGAGCGGTCCGTTTTCAGGCACAATATGGGTTTAACCGCGCGGCGGCCCGGCCGGCGCGCGGATTTCACGCCGCGGCCTGCGCTGCAGGGCGGCTCCAGGGTTTGTGGCGCTGGGTGAGCCAATGAGCGCCGGGCACCGGCCCTGGACGGGGTGCGCAGACCGTCAAATCAACGAAGGAACTCTATGCAACTGGTCAAGACCGAACGCGATAACCTGCTGAGGCCGCTGCAAACGGTGAGCGGCATTGTCGAACGCCGCCACACGTTGCCGATCCTCGCCAATCTGCTGATCACCAAAACCGGTTCCGACGTCTCGTTCCTGTCGACCGACCTCGAGTTGCAGATCACCACGACCGCCGACTTCGGCGTCGGCAACGACCAGGTGGCCACCACCGTCGCCGCGCGCAAGCTGCTCGACATCCTGCGCGCCATGCCCGACGGCCAGGTCACGCTCACGCTCGCAGATAAACGCCTCACGGTGCAGTCGGGCAAGAGCCGCTTCGCCCTGCAGACGCTCGCCGCGGACGAGTTCCCCACGGTGGCGCAGGCCAAGGACTTCGGCGCCAATCTTTCGGTGCCGCAGAAGACCTTCCGCCAGCTGCTCGGCATGGTCTACTTCGCGATGGCGCAGCAGGACATCCGCTACTACCTGAACGGCATGCTGCTCGTGGTGGACGGCGACCAGCTCATGGCCGTGGCCACCGACGGCCACCGCCTCGCGTTTTCGTCGATGAAGATCGAAGGCTCGTTCGCGCGCCAGGAAGTCATCATCCCGCGCAAGACCATTCTCGAACTCCAGCGCCTGCTCGAAGACATTGACGACGCGCTCAAGATCGACATCGGCGCGACCCAGGTGAAGTTCACGTTCGGCCAGGTCGAGCTCGTCTCGAAGCTCGTGGAGGGCAAGTTCCCCGACTTCCAGCGCGTGATTCCGAAGGCGCACAAGAACACCTTCCAGATCGGCCGCGAAGAACTGCAGCGCTCGCTGCAACGCGCGGCCATTCTGACGTCCGACAAGTTCAAGGGCGTGCGCTGCATCATCGAGCCGGGCCAGCTCAAGATCATGTCGACCAACGCCGACCAGGAAGAGGCGCAGGAAGAGCTGGAAATCGCCTACCAGGGCGACACCATCGACATCGGGTTCAACGTCACGTATCTGCTCGACGTCCTTGCGAATCTGAAGGTCGACACGCTGGAAGTGAGCCTCGGCGACGCCAGCTCCAGCGCGCTCATCACGATTCCCGAGAACGAGGAATTCAAGTACGTGGTGATGCCGATGCGCATCTAAAAAGCGCGACAGAAGAAGAACACCAGGGGGCGCTGCGCCCCTTTGGCGTTTTTATGGCTTTTCGAAAAAGTCTCGAGCAGCAACACAGGCAGTACGCAGAACCGGAAAAAATCCATGACTGATACGAACAACTCGCAACCCGACAACAGCTACGGCGCCTCGTCGATCCAGATCCTCGAAGGACTGGAAGCGGTGCGCAAGCGGCCCGGGATGTACATCGGCGACACGTCGGACGGCACCGGTCTGCACCACCTCGTCTTCGAAGTGCTCGACAACTCCATCGACGAAGCCCTCGCCGGCTACTGCAACGACATCCACGTGGTGATTCACGCGGACAACTCCATCTCGATCACCGACAACGGCCGCGGCATTCCCACGGACGTGAAGATGGACGACAAGCACGATCCGAAGCGCAGCGCCGCCGAAATCGTGATGACCGAGCTGCACGCGGGCGGCAAGTTCGACCAGAACAGCTACAAGGTCTCGGGCGGCCTGCACGGCGTGGGCGTCTCGTGCGTGAACGCGCTGTCGAGCTTTCTGCGTCTCACGGTGCGTCGCAACGGCAAGAAGCACTTCATGGAATTCCACCGTGGCGTGCCGCAGAACCGCATCCTCGAAGAGCGCGACGGCCACACCGTGTCGCCCATGCAGTTGCTCGGCGACACGGAAAAACGTGGCACCGAAGTGCATTTCATGGCCGACGAAACCATCTTCGGCAGCGTCGAATATCACTACGACATTCTCGCCAAGCGCATTCGCGAACTCTCGTTCCTGAACAACGGCGTACGCATTCGCCTGACCGACCAGCGCACGGGCAAGGAAGACGATTTCGCATTCGCGGGCGGCGTGAAGGGCTTCGTCGAGTACATCAACAAGGCCAAGCAGGTCCTGCACCCGAACATCTTCTACATCTCGGGCGAGAAGGACAGCGTGGGCGTCGAAGTGGCGATGCAGTGGAACGACAGCTACAACGAAAGCGTGCTGTGCTTCACGAACAACATCCCGCAGCGCGATGGCGGCACGCACTTGACCGGCCTGCGCGCGGCGATGACGCGCGTGATCAACAAGTACATCGCCGACAACGAAATCGCCAAGAAAGCCAAGGTCGAGACCTCGGGCGACGACATGCGCGAAGGTCTGTCGTGCGTGCTTTCGGTGAAGGTGCCGGAGCCTAAGTTCAGCTCGCAGACGAAGGACAAGCTCGTTTCCTCCGAAGTGCGTGCGCCGGTCGAGGAAGTCGTGGCGAAGGCGCTGGAAGAGTTCCTGCTGGAAACGCCGAACGACGCGAAGACCATTTGCGGCAAGATCGTCGACGCCGCGCGTGCGCGCGACGCCGCGCGTAAAGCGCGCGAGATGACGCGCCGCAAGGGCGTGCTCGACGGCGTGGGCCTGCCGGGCAAGCTCGCGGATTGCCAGGAGAAGGATCCGGCGAAGTCGGAAATCTATATCGTCGAGGGCGACTCGGCGGGCGGCTCGGCCAAGCAGGGCCGCGACCGCAAGTTCCAGGCAATCCTGCCGCTGCGCGGCAAGGTCCTGAACGTGGAGAAGGCGCGCTACGACAAGCTGCTGTCTTCCGAGCAGATCGTCACGCTGATCACCGCGCTCGGCTGCGGCATCGGCAAGGACGATTACAACCTCGAGAAGCTGCGCTATCACCGCATCATCATCATGACCGACGCGGACGTGGACGGCGCGCACATCCGCACGCTGCTGCTCACGTTCTTCTATCGCCAGATGCCCGAGATGATCGAGCGCGGCTACGTGTATATCGCGCAGCCGCCGCTCTACAAGCTCAAGGCGGGCAAAGACGAGCGCTATCTCAAGGACGAGGCGGACCTCAACGCGCACATGCTGCGTCTCGCGCTGCAGGGCTCGGAACTCGTGCCGACCGAAGGCGCAACGCCCATTTCCGGCGACGCGCTCGGCGAGCTTGCGCGTTCGTACCAGCTCGCGCGCGGCGTGGTGGATCGTCTCTCGCGTCTGTACGACGAGCGCGCGCTCGAAGCGATCATGGATGGCGTGGCAATCGATCTGTCGACCGAAGAATCGACCGAAGCTTCGGCGCGTGCGCTCGAGGCGCAACTGCGCGACGATCCGCTGAAGCCCGAGGTCACGGTCGTGCCGATGTACGACCCGGTGCGCGAGCAACGTTCGCTGCGCGTGGAGCGCCGCCATCACGGCAACGTGAAGGTCTCGGTGATCGACGAGGAGTTCCAGCTCACGGCCGATTATCAGCAGCTCGTGAACACGGCCAATACGTTCAAGGGCTTGATCGGCAAGAACGCCCTCATCAAGCGCGGCGAGCGCAGCATGGCCGTGACCAACTTCAAGAGCGCCATGAAGTGGCTGATCTCGGATGCCGAGCGCAACGTCTCGAAGCAGCGCTATAAGGGGCTCGGCGAGATGAACCCCGGGCAGCTCTGGGAAACGACGATGGACCCGTCCGTACGGCGTTTGCTGCGCGTGCAGATCGAAGATGCGATTGCCGCCGATGGTATCTTCACGACGCTCATGGGCGACGATGTCGAGCCGCGTCGCGCGTTTATCGAGAGCAATGCGCTGCGGGCGGGGAATATCGACGTTTGATGTCCGCGGGTTGCGACGACGTTTGACCAACAAAGCCGGCCGCGAGTCGGCTTTGTTGTTTCTGCTCGACGACGCGGTGTCGTTTCGCGCACCGATCGATCGCTGATCGGTGCGGCAATCCCGGCGCGAAGCTATCCACACAACCCTGCGGATAACCCCCGAAGAACCCCTGGAAATCGCTGTGCACGAATCGGGGATAACTTCCGCGAAGCAAAAAGCGGGGAAAAGTTACCAGCAGCAGCCCGGCGTTGTCCCGTTAACACCCGCAGACTTATGAATTATCCACAGCCTTGTTTACTCAATGGTTTTTCCCGCTTATCCACAGGAAACCCAGGGGCTTGTTAACTATTACTACGTTTACGTATACATAGATTAAAAAAACCTTAGAACCCCCGCGCCGGAAGCATAAAAGGCATCGCAAGCCGCCGGGAACATCACCGCCGGTATCGGGTGCGCCATCAAGTCAGCCGGATATACAACTCCGTGCGCAAATCCTCCGGAGCCACTTCATCCGGCGTATTCAGATAGATCTCGAACGAAGGCATCGAAAAATCGGCCTGTCGTTTCGACTTCGGCAGCCACTCGTTGTAGAACCACATCCACGTGTCTCCGAGATTTTCATACGGCCCTTTGTGCAGCAGCATGGCGTGGTCGCCGCCGCGCAAATGAATTTTCTCGACAGGGGCAATGATTTCGGCGTCCGTTTCCTGCGCCAGATGAATCGCCGCTTTCGAGCGCAGCTTCGAGGCTTCGACCTGATTGGGATCGTCGTAATAAATGCCGACCATGCGTGCGCCCGACGTGCGCACCTGCCGTTCGCCGAGCCACTGCGCGAGCGTGTAGAACGCGTCGCCGATCTTCATGTACGGCCCCACGTGGCTGACGGCAAGCAGATCCATGGGCTCGAGGGTGAGAAGCTTTACGTCGCTGTGTCGCATGATGGCGTCTCCAGGTTCGACGGCCGCGCGGGCCGCGCAGGTTCGGATGCTTGAACGCACAGGTTCATGCGTTTCAAGATAGCATCGCGCCTCGGGAGACGTCCTTTCCTGTACCAACGCGTATCTCGTGGGCACGTCGGCCGCAACACGTGCCGCTCAAGCACTCACAGGCTGACCCGCGTTACCGGATGCGCCGCAAGCCACGTATTTTCTTCGTCGTCGTAAAGCCGCGAGCGCGTGAGAAAGCGCAACCCCGTGGGCCGCTCCAGCGAGAACATGCCGCCGTTGCCCGGCACGGCGTCGATGATGAGCTGCGTATGCTGCCAGTACTCAAACTGCGCCTCCGTCATATAGAACGGCATCCCGCCGATCTCGCCGAGCAGTACGTCGGCATTGCCGACCATGAACTCGCCGGCGGGAAAGCACATGGGCGCACTGCCGTCGCAGCAGCCGCCCGATTGGTGGAAGAGCAAGGGGCCATGCTCGCGCGCAAGCTGCTCGATTAGCGCGAGCGCGGCCGGCGTGGCGGTAACGCGTGCAACCATGAGGGAGTTCTCCACGCTTCGTGGTCGGGCCGGCATCAGGGAGCCGGCGCAAACGCAAGCGGATGCCAGCGGGAACAAGCAGGTATGAGCGCGCCGCCCGCTTATGGGCCCGCCATACACCGCATCCGCATCGGGGCGACCGGGAGTCCTGCCTGGCCCGCTCGCCCCATGCGCTCAACCGTCGCGATCAGAAGAAGCCAAGCGGCTTCTCGCTATAGCTGACGAGCAGGTTCTTCGTCTGCTGATAGTGGTCGAGCATCATCTTGTGGTTCTCGCGGCCGATGCCCGACTGCTTGTAGCCTCCGAACGCCGCGTGCGCCGGATACGCGTGATAGCAGTTGGTCCACACGCGCCCAGCCTGAATCGCTCGGCCGAAGCGGTAGGCGCGCGTGCCGTCACGGGTCCAGACGCCAGCGCCGAGGCCATAAAGCGTGTCGTTGGCGATTTCCAGCGCTTCCTCTTCGGTCTTGAAGGTCGTCACGGAAACAACCGGCCCGAAGATCTCTTCCTGGAAGATACGCATCTTGTTGTGGCCGCGGAAGACCGTGGGCTTCACGTAGTAGCCGTCGCCGAGCTCGCCGGCGAGCGAGTTGCGCTCGCCGCCGGTCAGGCATTGCGCCCCTTCCTGCTTGCCGAGGTCGATGTACGAGAGGATCTTCTCGAGCTGCTCTTGCGAGGCCTGCGCGCCGATCATCGTCTTCGGATCGAGCGGGTGGCCCTGCTGGATCGCGGCCACGCGCTTGATCGCGCGCTCCATGAAGCGGTCGTAGATCTTCTCGTCGATCAGCACGCGCGACGGGCAGGTACACACCTCGCCCTGGTTGAGCGCGAACATCGCAAAGCCTTCGAGCGCCTTGTCGAAATAGCTGTCGTCGCGATCGAGTACATCGGCGAAAAAGATGTTCGGGCTCTTGCCGCCCAGCTCCAGCGTCACGGGAATGATGTTCTGGCTCGCGTACTGCATGATCAGGCGGCCCGTGGTGGTCTCGCCCGTGAAGGCGATCTTGGCGATGCGTCGGTTCGAGGCCAGCGGCTTGCCAGCTTCGAGACCAAAGCCGTTCACCACGTTGAGCACGCCTGGCGGCAGCAGGTCGGCAATCAGCTCGACGAGCACGAGCAGCGACGCGGGCGTTTGCTCGGCGGGCTTGAGCACCACGCAGTTGCCGGCGGCCAGCGCGGGCGCGAGCTTCCAGGCGGCCATCAGGATCGGGAAGTTCCACGGGATGATCTGGCCGACCACGCCGAGCGGTTCGTGGAAGTGGTAGGCGACCGTGTCGTGATCGATTTCCGAGATGCCACCTTCCTGCGCGCGCACGCAACTCGCGAAATAGCGGAAATGGTCGATGGCGAGCGGGATGTCGGCGGCGAGGGTTTCGCGCAGCGGCTTGCCGTTGTCGATGGTTTCGGCCACCGCGAGCTTTTGCAGGTTTTGCTCGAGACGATCGGCGATGCGGTTGAGGATGTTGGCGCGATCGGTTGGCGAGGTCTTGCCCCAAGCGGCCTTGGCCTTGTGCGCGGCGTCGAGCGCGAGCTCGACGTCGGCTTCGCGCGAGCGCGGAATCGAGGTGAACGGATGGCCGGTGATAGGCGAGATATCGTCGAAATATTCGCCGCCGAGCGGCGCCACCCATTCGCCGCCGATGAAATTGCCGTATTGCTTCTTGTAGGGGAACTCGGTGTTCAGAAACTGCATGTCCGCGTGATTCATCTGCGTGCTCCTCGCTGATCTCTGTCGATATGGATGGGCGCGTCAGTCGTGCTGGTGCCGACGGCCGCGCAACCGGAGCGCACTTACGCCAGAAGCGTGCCAGTGAGCACGCATTCACGGTGTGGCGGGCGTTTGCAGGATCGCTGGGTAGAAAGACGGGCGCGAGGCGTCGCCTGAGCGCGGGAAGCTGGCTGCGAGCGTTGTGCAGCGGTGGAACAGTTGTGGAGCAGCGCGTCGCGAATCTGTTCAGAAAAGGAACAAGCGCTGAACAGCGTGCGGAACACGACGCCTGGCGAGGTGCCCCAGACGTACGCCGAAGGCGAACAGCAGGCCAGGGCGCGGGCACCGACGCAGAAAGCGCCGCACCGTGCGGGAAAAATGCGGCGCGCGGGGCGCGCATGCTGTAGGCTTTGCACCCGTAACAGCAAGGAGAGTTTGCATGTCGAGTACATTCGTCTGCCGCAATCAGTCGTGCGGCACCCCGTGGGAACAGAGCGAGGTGGTGATCAAGAACGAGGGCCAAGGCCCGCTGTTCCGGTGCCCGCTGTGCGGCGCACGCAATTACCTCGAGCAATTCGAAGACGACGAAGGCAATCCTGTCTACGAACAGGTGGACGGCAAGCCGTTCCTTTGAGCGGAGCGCGCGCCTTGGCGGAGATCGTTACAGAATTTCGGAGGCGAGCGAGATCCCGAAGATGATGCCGCCGATCAGGCCGAGCGCGCGGCCGACGAGCAGCAGGTTCAGATCTTCGTCGAGCAGGTGGGGATCGCGTCTTTCGCGCAGTATCGTGCGGTGCAGCAGCGGGCGCGGAAACAGCAGGCATGCTGAAATCGAGGCCGGCACGGCGAGTCGAATGGCGGCACTGTAGTGACGGTCGGACGGAAAATCGAGCCAGACCAGCAGCACGACGAGAAGCGCGGTGAGAACGCCGCCGATGACTGCGCCGGCGACAAGTTTATCGGTGGGATGCCCGTGCATGGCAACGGCCTTAAATGGGTTTTCAGTTGCACCATGATCTGATGTACGTCAGAAAAACCCTATCGGAGCAGTCTTAAAACGCGGGCCGGACGGTTGCTCGCGCGCATATGCATAGCGCGTGCCAGTTTTGGCATTTCGTGCTGGGTTGGTACCTATCTGTTCGAGTAGGCTGGCGGCGACGTCCCGGCGTTCTACAGTACCGTCATACGATAAGAAACGCTGTTGGCCATACGGGGTGCACCATGACATTCGTCGAACAGGAAATCGCACATATTGCGCGCGTGATGCCGCTCTCCCTTGCGGGAGATTTCGAGGAGCCCGTTATGGGCGTCGATTATTGGCGCAAGCGACTACATGTCCTGCTCAAGCAGAATCACCTGACCCACGTTCAACTTGCGACCGTCGACACGCTCTTGCGTCAGCTCGACGGCTTCGAGGCGCTCGGCCGCTGGCTGCCGCAACCGAAACGGGTCGCGCGTTTATCCGTGCGGATGAGAGAAAGCCGCGCCGCTGCGGTGATTTGAATCGGTTTGCCCCACCCGTTCGCGCAAGGCAGGCGCGGAAAAGCAAAAAGCCCGGTCGCAGTGACCGGGCTTTTTGCATGAATTCTTTGGTGGGGCGTGAGTGACTCGAACACTCGACCTACGGATTAAGAGCCAAACCAAGCGCCTTGTAGATTACAGGTAATCACTTGATTTCACAAGGAAAAACGTGACTGTAGGCGCGCGCAAATCACTCGTCGTGACTGGGGAGTTCCGGCAGATTTCCGGCAGGATGCGGCAGTGAGTTCGCCTGTTGCTACTGCATGCCGGCTCCGTTCAACACGGACAGGTCCATTGGTTGCCAGAATCCGTTAGTGAGATCGCGGGCAGGTTTGTGCGATCCACTTGGTGCCGCACACCTCGGGGCAAGGAAATTCAACCTACGCCAAGCGAGGTCGGCCCATTGACCGGCGCCGTACGGCCAGCAGTAGCTATCGAGATGCACGTCGTAGTCATGTACGGCTCGCCTCCGAGCACCCTGCAATATGCAAATCAGCTCATCGACTGGTACATCATCCGGAACACCCAGTTCTGCGCGAGATAGCTCAGGAATATTTTTCTCCCAGAGAATTCCCCACTGCCAAGCGTGGGTGGCGAACACGTAGTCGGCCCACTGTTCATCACCGGCGCTCATCTCATCGATCATCTGCTCGTACAACGGGGGGCCATCCGCGTAAGCCAGTGATAGGTCTTCCGGCGAATACGCGAGATAGTCAGCAGCCTTGCTAGGAACGCCCAACGTGGCCTGCGAGCGGATATCAACGACGACTATTTTGCGTGCGGGCCTTTTTAGAATCGATGCGATTTGGTTTTCGAGATGTTGTATCTCTTCCGCCTTGGGCGCGCGCTTCCGGGCAGCATCGGGACAGGCGGCATACCGCTGACATTCCCCATCGAGATCGAGCAATTCATTTAGCTGCTCATACGTGAAGCCGCCGATATGCCGTGCTTCGCGTATCAACGACTCGGTGAGTTGCTGAAGTCCAAACAACAGTCGTCGCTTTTTGTATGGGCCTCTTTTCATGGGAATCCTCAATGTAGTCGAATTCTGGACATGGCCATAGGATCCTTCACATTCTATTTTGCCTTCCATGCCAACGACAAGCACATGTGATTGGAGAGCTCCAGTGAGGAAAGTTGACCATGAATTTCGACAAGCATTTACGCGAATGGCGCCACAGGCGGTCATCACCCGTGATGAACTCGCTGCGCTTCTCGCAACGACTGTCGGCGCAGTCTCTCAGATGGCATATCGCGGTGAGCTACCGCCGACGGCATTTCCCGCGAAGCGGCGGGCGTGTTGGTTTGTAGGTGATATTCGTGCGTGGCTCGATGATGCGGCGACTAGAAGGGCTAGTGAGCAGATAGCTGCGCAGGGCAGCGGTAGACCGCGTATCGGACGTCCACGTCATGCAACGGATGACTGAAGATGTCCGGCCGTTCAATGCAAGGCGAACTCTTTAAGGCCGAGACTGGCTGGTTCCACGTCTTTCGTTCCTTCGTTAACAGCGACGCGTTTGCGTCGATGGACGCGAAGACGGTGAAAGTTTATCTCGTCATCAAGACGCAAACCAATATCGAGACTGGGATCGCCGGTCCGATTGAGTACGAGACCATTGCTGCGAAGGCAGGTATATCGGTTTCCTCAGTCAAGCGCGCGATTCCTCTCCTCGAATCGTTGGGCTACGTCTCCCGGACTTCTAGCGGTCGCTCGTACATTTACAGATTCCAGGAGAAGTGGCGGATACACGACGAGTCGGGGAACCACACTGCGATGGCGTCTTGGCCGTATGTACCAGCTCTCGTTAAGTCGACGGCGGATGACCTGAAGGCAGGGAGTGTTCCTCCAAGCGTTCACATCGAGCGTGTGCAACTCAATATTAACCATGTTGCGGCGGGCGGTGTCGTCATCAATGTGCAGGATGCGCTCGATCAAATGCATCCGAGCATGCGGAAGAAACTAGTTTCGTTACTTGAGCGCGCTGGCGCAATAGATGTCGGAAGTTATACACCGACACAGGTCAGAGATGACCCGGTTCAGGGGTGATCCATGTATCCGTTCCACATAGCTCACGCCTGACCTTTGTCGTCGGGCGACATGGGGCACGGGTGAACCACTAATAAGAGAGATGTTAACTTCAAAGAGAGGCGTCGGCGTGAACCGAAAAACTAGCTTGCTTAGCGTTCATCTTGGACCGCTCAAACAGGACTGGGTCGATTATTGTCGGGCGCGTGGCGTATCGCCGAGCGACGCCACAAGGCAAGTCATTCGCAAACTGGTCGGGCGAGAAGCTCAGTCCGCGACCGTTCAGAACGTCGACACACTGGACCCGCTCGAAGAAAAGGTTCGGGTCGAAATTCGTATAACGGCGACAGAGCGGCGAGCGGTTTTAGCCATAGCCGAGGCCGCAGGCTTTTCCGTGAATTTGTGGATTGTCGCCCTGATCAGAGCACGCTTGACCGGTTCACCCCAGTTCGGACAAGGCGAGCTCGAACAACTGGCGTCTTCCAATAGCCGACTTCTTGCGATCGGCCGCAACCTCAATCAGATCGCTCGCGTATTGAACGCCGCACCAACTGAGGTAGCACGCGTTCCTTTCGAGGCAGTTGAGGCTCTGTCTCGCGAAATCAAATCTCACACAGTCGCAGTTGGGGCTCTCATTCAATCGAATGTTCAACGCTGGTCCCGCTAACCTGGGAGGTTCATATGCAGTCGAAACCGCACTACAACTGGCCCGATCTGAAGACACTGGTTCCGAGAAAAGCGCTGCCTGCGGTGCGCAGTGCGATGGTCCGGCGTCGCTTTCATCCTTCGCCAACACTGATGCTCCGCGCGAATCGTTATCACGGTTTCGCCCTGTACGTAATGAGCCCGTTCGGTGCCATGCCCGTGCTTCGCGATGGCCTGCCCGTTTGGTTCAAATCTATCGAAGTATGTGCCGATGCGCTGCTCGACCTGGGTGTCGATCTGGATTTCGAGCATGTGCTCCTGGACCTTGGCGTATGGGACTGCCACGCGATACCGCGACGGCACGACGAGCTTCGCCCTGCGAGAACTCGTGACCGTCGCCTTGCAGAGATGAGTATCCGGTCCACGCGCCCCCTGGGCGCATAAATGGAGCGAGAACATCATGCTCACATTCTGGCTTTTTACAATGACGGTCTTCGGCGTCGTTTTCTGCATCCATTGCTTCGACTGGGTGTATCTCATCCGCAATCGTCAACTTCTCGGATACTTCGTCCACGCCCCGCTTTACTTTGTTGGCGATCTCGCGTCGATGTTCGGCTACATCTTATTTCTGGCGTTAGGCGCGCGCCAAGCGTTGGGGGTTGCCACCCATCGCGAAGGGTTGATCGTCTTCGTTGTCATGTGCGTTATCGGTTGCGTCGGCATCCGTCGAGCAAATCAAGGTCTCGCATCTCTGCAACGGGAGACCGAACAATGAGACTCCTCTTGATATTGACCGTGATTGTTCTTTTCGTCGGCTGCAGCAAGCATGACAACTCGTTCGTGAAGGCACGGGTGCAGGACAACCTGGCGCCCGTGCCAGCCAGCGCGTTCAGCGCCAGTAAATAAGGAGAAGGAGCCATGAAACAAAGCGGAGTATGGCAGTTCGCGTCCGGATCGATAGACAACGCCTTGAACGCCTTCGTTATCCCGATTTCTTCATCACTCGCGAGCGACATCGCTCCACTGGTAACTGCGGGTGTGACCATCTGGATCATCATGTATGGCTGGGCGATGGTCAGGGGAGAAATTCAAGAGCCCGTTCAACATTTTGCCGTTCGAGCGTTTGAGAAATCGCTGATACTGACCTTGGCGCTAAGCGCTGGCGCATATCAGGCGAACATCCTGGCATTCGTCAACGGGATCAGCACCGGGCTAGTGCAGGCGGTGATGAACTCTGTTACGCCCGGTACGAATACCAACATGTTTTCCGCGATCGACGCGCTAGACATCAAGGTGGCGTCGCTCACGCAGATGCTATTCGAACGAGGAGACAACCTGATGCCCACCGGGGGGTATGGCGATATCTTTGCGGCGCTAATCATCGGTATAGCGGCAAGCGTTGCCGAATTCTTGATGGCAGGCTTTCTACTGCTCGCGAAAGTCTTCATGGCCTTCGTATTGGCCGTCGGGCCCATATTTATCGCGTGTCTCGCGTTCCCTGTTACCAGGCGATTCGCTGATGGGTGGATTGCGAAGGTAGTCAACTACGTGCTTCTGACGGTTTTTGTTTCGGCCGCGTCAGCAATCAGCTTGTCGATCTATCAGACATACGTGAACGCAACGATTGCCACGGCGGCCAGTACGAATTCACTACAAGACGCATTCGGGCTCGTGGCGCTGGCCGGCGCGTTGATCATCGTTATCGTGCAACTTCCGAGTGTCGCGGCTGGCATTGCTGGAGGTGCGGCGATTTCCGGCGCTGCGGCGATGGCATTCGGTGCCATGATGGGGCGTCTTGGTGCTGGGGGAGGCGACAGCAACCCATTCGAAGTGCGCCCGAAGATGGGGCAGAGTGGAGGATCCGTCTCTGGGACTGGCGAAGCGGCGACAAAGACATCCAGCGGTGGCACAAGCCCGCGAGTTCCCGCCTACCAGCGCGCCACTTATGATCGTCTATTGGGCGGCAAAGACTGACAGCGGTAACGCCGAAGTTGAGAAGCGGCAGGTCGTGTGATTACGGAGGCTTCGCAGCGTGAGTCGACCAAAGGTCTATGTGGATGGCGTGCTGCGCACCTGGGGCGACGACCTGTACGGCGACGACGCGCGGGTTGTCAGGCCACGTAAAGCCGCCACCGGAATTACCCTCCCACCTCGGCGACCCTTGCGACGAAGAGGGACGCGTCCGGCCGGGGTGGCGCGAGTTCGACAGACGCTTGCCGCCACTACAAGGAAGGCCCCAGAGGTGGTCGTGAAGATTAGCGGTGGCGGCCGCGGGATGAGGGCGATTCGGGCTCATCTCGACTATATCTCTCGGAACGGTCAGGTCGTATTGGAGAACCAGGACGGAGATCTCATTGCGGGACGTGACGAGATTCGCGACCTGAAGGATGAGTTCCAGTTTGGCGGGTTTGGCGTTCCGGAAGAGAGTACGGTACGCGAGGCGTTCAACATTGTTTTTTCGATGCCGCCCGGCACCGATAGACGCGCTGTTCACGATTCAGTGCGCTCCTTTGCTGCCGAGGAGTTTGGGGCGAATTTCCGTTACGTGTTCGCATGCCACACTGATGAAGCGCACCCGCATGTCCATCTGTGCGTTGTCGCTCGATCCGATGATGGTACGAGGCTCAATCCGCGAAAGGCAGATTTGCAGGACTGGCGTGAATCGTTCGCCTCGCATTTGCGCGACCATGGCATCGAAGCAAATGCAACCCGCCGGCAGGCGCGCGGGGTAACGAAAACACCGATACCTCAACCGGTGGCGAACATGCAGAAAAAGCGTGGTGTGGTACCTGAACGGTCCCGCAGCCCGATGCGCGATGAAGCGCGCCGCATACGTGTCGAGACGGACAAAAAAGTGATGCGAGCGTATGGGGCGATAGCGCGTGCCATGGCCGAGTCAGAGGACGTAGGTGATCGAGCGCTGGCTGTTGAAATCGTGAACCTCGTAAAGCAGATGCCGGTCGTTCAGCTTGCATATGAACCAACGGCCAGGGTTCGCTCCGGCAAGTCAGGCGTGCGGCATGTTGAAATCAAGCGGCTGACAGTACCGAGCGGCAAGTGTGGACCTGACGAGCCGACCAGATAGCCGATCCGCTCAAAAAATTGCGACGGCGCAAGAAATTTGCGCTGTCGCAATTTTTTATGACTGGCCGGGCTCGCGGACCTGAGGTCGCCATGCGGTAGTTCTTCAGCGCACAGGCCGTTGCTCGCAAACCCTCCGCTCGATTGCGCAGCGCAGGTACTTCTTCGTCGTACCTTGGGTCGTTATTTCATAACATAACGTAACGCGGGAATCGTAACGTAACGTATCGCAGTGCGTCTCGGACCCGGCGAAGTTGCCACGTTCCAATTTGTGAGCACGGCTCCCTCAGGCATGGGCGGGCCGACTAAGCTCTGGATGATGGGCGGTAGTTCTTCAGTGCATCAAAGCGCGCTGTTCGAGCATCCACAAGTGCCCGTCGAACGTCGCGACAAACCCCTCCCCGTTTTGAATAGGGCTGCGTTGATCGACTAACCGAAATGCACCCATGGCATCGGCGTCAATGATCGCAGTGTCGGTCTCGATCAGCCATCGCATCGCCTGGAGAAACTGACCGTGGCCAAACATCGCCACCGTGATGTCCGACGAGCAATAGAGTCTCGCGAGGCGGCTCAAAGCGGCTCGCACACGTTGAATGAACGCAGCGAATGATTCTGCTCCTGGTCCGTCCACTAGCGTCGGTTCGGATGTGTCCCAATATGTTTCAACCCACGGGCGCCGCTGCACGGCTGACGTACCAGCGCACTTGGCAGGCGTGAGGTATGTGAATTCCTGAATCGGCCACGTTTCGCTCGGCGTCAAGGGAAATCGGCTTAACGTCGGAGCTGCTGTCTGTTGTGCGCGGTGGAACGGAGAACAGATCAAGATGTTCGGGGGGCCGGCAAAGCGCTGACTGATCGCGAGCGCCTGCTGTTCACCCTTTTCGGTCAACGGGATAGACGCTGGGTCATGGGTGGCGTCTCCTGCGTTTGCGGCGCTCTCGCCGTGACGAAAGCAAGCTACTCGGAGGACGGACGCGTGGGCTGGCGTTTGAGCAGGCATCTGGTCGGAGCGCCATCTGGGCGGTAGTTCTTCAGCGCATGAGGGTAACGCAAATTCCACGTCGCAACCGCTCGGGGAATCTGGATCTCGCGAGCAATTCCAAGGTCTCCATTCTTACTATCGGCAGTCGGGCAAACTCGTGCGCGCAGGGCGCGCTACTCGTCTTCTCTGACGACAATCAGGGCGGTGGCTTGCAAGGCAAGCCACCGTATATGCCTTCAAGGTAAAAAATTGCGACAGCGCAAGAAAAGCGATCGGTTTGGTTCTAAGGCAGGATAGGCTTGCGCCGGCTTTCGTCATATCGAATCGGAGTCGTTGCGTCGGTAGAGCAACTGCATACTGACGTTTCACCGATTCTCCGAAACGGGGGGCGGTATCGAGGTGAATGAGTATGCTCAGAATACGCCGACGATGTTCGGCGAGCGAGCCATCGCCGGTAATCGTCATATGTGTCAAAATGCCTTCGTCAGGGCGCTGCAGCCAAAGAACGTATTCGCGCAAAGCTGATGCACCGCGCTCGCACGGGGAGTTCGAGTTATGGACGATGACGAATACATGCTGCCGCCCGGTTGCAAGATGAGTATCCTTCCTCATCCATGGGGCATTGACGACGCGGTGGAATTGGCTCTGTTCCAAGATCATCGTTACGCGTTCTTCTTTTGGTCAAGCTGGACCAAGAAGCTCGAATTGGATGCAGCTCCTCCCGCCCTCGTATCCTTGGATTGGCATGAGGATCTTGTCGCGCCCGATGAAACAGAGCAGCAGGCGTTGCTTGCAATCAATCAGGACGATAAGCGCGAGATAGCTTTGTTCTGCTGGGAAGAGCTTAATCAGCTCAACGATGGTCAGATTTTAGCGTCGGCCTTCCTAAACCTGATCGGCGATATTTACGTTGTAAGGAAGCAGATCGACGTGGTCGAAAACGTCTTTCAAGACTCTCAGGGGCGAGGTCATCGCATCCGTTGCTTCGACACGATTGACGAGCTTGTGGCTGAACTCAAAGACACACAGATTGAAAGGGTCTTCTTCGACGTCGACCTCGATTACTTTACTGAGAGCGAGGATGGGAGTGGTGGCGGGGACAACGTTAAACTCGTTCCGGATGAAGAAATCAGAGCTGCGCTTGATCCAAGCAGCGAATTGATGCTGTGGATCTTTCGTCGGCTCGCGGGGATGACGATTGCCACCGAACCCGAATTTTGCGGCGGAATTGCCAACTCGAACCACTTGGTCTCAGTGGTCAGCGAGACTCTATTCGCACCACAACTCCTGGCTGACGACGCGACCTGGAAGCACTTGGAGAACACTAAAGCTTAGTCAGTCGCCTACCAGAGGGTTCGGCGACCACGGGGTAGAACAATAATTGATTTTAATGAGACGGTCATGTCAGAGACAGCGAATATTGCATTTATAGCAAGCAAGATAGCAAAAGACATATTTGGCGCGTTTTATTGGAACGTATATCCGCAAAAGGATACCAATTTTGAGTGCGTTTTCCCAGATAAGCACAGGACACCGACCGATAAGCCGAAGAAGGAGCATCCGGGCGACGTGGTGTTCCACTACATAGATCCGTATCTAAATAAAAGAGTTCACTTGCACACGGATCTTAAAAGCTACGGCAAATCTACGTTGAAAATAAGTAATGTCCGGGCTGCGCTAAATTCGCTAGCCATGACGGTTGAGTGCGCGGAGGCATCGGCAGACTGGCGCGCCAAGTTTTTGGAAAACGATCAGGAGTCACATGAAATTCGAGGACTGCTTTTTGTCGCCAATCACGATAACGAGGCGCCTGATAAGTTCGATGAGCAATTATCAAAGATAAACAGAAACGCGCTGGAGATAGCCAAGGATAATACGCTTCATGTTTTGGGGCCAAATGCAATAAGCAATTTGTTTTCGGTCGCGTCTGACATAAAGCTATCCGTGGCAAATGGGGAAATTAGCAAATTCTACCGATTTTTCTATCCGGACCTTACCCTCTGGAAGCGCGGGCGAGCGGAAGACGAGAGGAGTGCAGCAACGATAGAAACGCTATTGTCGCCGTATTTCATATTGCGCCACGACCGAGTTATGGACGAGGACGATAGCACTCAGGTGAAGCAACGTGCCGGGAGCTTGGTCTACTATTCGAGGAAAGGGGAAACGGTAGACGAGTTCGTCTACTTGATTGATAGCCTTTCTAGATATCAGTTGGTAAATGCGAAAGAGCAAATAAGAGTAAGGGTATTTAATAAAAGCAGGTCGCATCAGTTTAAAAATAATTTCGAAAAGGCAAAAAAGCGATATTGCGAAGCGTGGCATTTTGAGGATGGGCGAGAGAGTGAAATCATGGATATCTCGATTGATGTCATTTCGCAATTTTCGCCGAACTATTCGCCGGATGAGATCGGTTGGAGGGGAGAGGAATGAAACGCTTCGGTCCGTCGCTTTACTTTGCTAGTGACAAGGTGATCTTTGATTCTATAAATCAACGCGCCGTAAACGTCGAGTTGATTCGAGAGCTTTTGCAAGAGCGGGGGATTTTTGTATCGTCGAAGACGTCGAAAGATGAGCTGGCGAAGTATTTTTCCAGACTGACGGCAGACTATTTTGATCACAAGAGCATTGCCGCCAAGCTTGGCCGGGTTGCAAAGAAAGAACGCTTCACTTCTTTTGATATTGAGGATCCTCTGGAAAAAGATGACGTTCTGGATGCTATAAAGGAGGTTAAGAAAGCGCTGGATGAGCGTGGTGAGCCACTTAACATTGATGCGAGCAATCCGGATAAAATCGTGATTGATATTGCGTATGAGCACATCGATTATACAAAGGCTGAGCTGCGACAGGTCCAACCTCGCGATGCGACGATCGAATTCATAAAAGACGCTGATGGAAGGTTTTCAGTTAGAAATACGCATAACAGTTTTACCGATGCGGTAGTCGAAAAAATTTGCAAAAATTTGGGCGATGCAAAAGGCAAGCCGCTTGCTAGGTCATCGGTAAATCTGCAAAGTCATCCGGAACCGAGCAAGAGAACGCAGTTTTTTGAGTTTCTGATTAAAAATGTGTCCGCGCATGAGCTTGTAACGGTGACGGAGGCGTTTTGCTATAAACCACCGAAAAATAAGCGTGCGCTTGATGAGGATGACGATGAAGACGAAAAGGAGCTTGAGGATTCGCCTCTCGTAGAGCGGGTGGGTTTGAGGGGGCGAGCAGTAACAAAATCACTTGTAATAGGAGATCTTTACAAGGATGGATATTATATCGTCAAGGTGATTTGGCACGTTAAACCAAAGGTAAGTCTTGATAGTGATATCTATGAGTTAGAGGCTCAATTTAGTGAACCGGGTGACTGCACGGGTTTTTCCTATCAAACAAAAAGGGTTCTGATATTTGAGGATGGGAAAGTTACGGACAAGACGCGACAGCCTAAAATGGCTGAAGAGGCGTCATTATCAGAGCTGATCGAGAAAGCCTCTAAGCTAGCGTATCAGTCGATCGCGGGGATATAAGTATGCAAGCAAAAATACGATTTTTCCTTGCGACGACGGACTGCTCGATCGCCGATCTAGTGAGAAATGCGAAGGCCGCAGCGCGTCAACCGTCCGGTCGGATCATGGTCGAAGATGTGGCTGACGATGGTTTGAGTATCACGCTTCGCGTTTTTTTTTCGCGAACTATCTCAATTGCTAGGCGTCGCGACGATGGAGAGGTAATTTGGGAGCCGGTCGAAACTGTCGATCAGGTGCTTGTTAGAATGTTCAAGGGAAAGAAGACTATCGTCCTGTCTGCGATAAATCCTCCTCGTAGCTCGAAATATGTTGATATCCTGATGTCAGAGGTGGTGGGGCAGTCAGGGTATTTTTATGAGCCCTTGGAAATTAGCGAGGCAACGATTAAAAAGCACGTTTCAAAATTTGACTTGGCTCGTCTGGTGTCCGCTAAGGTAAAAGATTTTGCGGTATACGAAGGGGCAGTCGGAAGATTTGAGGTGACATCCAAGCACGGACTAAAGAATGACATCGCGCCATTTTTAGATGGGAAGTACTATAGGTTAGATTCTTTAACGTATGAAGTAACTCATAAATTTGTAACATTTTTGATAATGTATTCGAGTAATGGTGCGCTGAAGGTTAATGATAACTATTTGGACATGCTGTTGCCGAGCTTTGAAAAGCTGATCTGAATGAAGGTTGTTGAGAGGGCGATATTGCGCCGTCGGGGCGCAATATCGAGAACTATCCTTCGCGAGCTAACCTAATCTTTCAAGAAGATTTTCAGCATTTAGATGTGTATAGCGCTTCAGCATTTGCATGCTTTTGTGTCCTGTGATAGTTGCCACTTCCATCGGGTGTAGCCCTTTCTCGAAAAGGCGACTCGCAGCCTCATGGCGTAGATCATGCCATCGAAGGTCGCCAACTTCGGGGTCTTCAAGGCTGGCCTTTTTCAGTGTTCGTTTCCAGATGCAGATCACTGCATTAGTGGTCGTCTGAAACACTCGCCCAGTGAGCTTTTCCTGGGTCACATCCGCGGGGCCGTACGCCGAACGGCTGCTGCGCACGCTCACTCCTTCGGCAATGGCTGCCAAGTGGCGAAATACAGCGACGGCTCGGCGCGAAAGCGGCAAGATTGCCGGCACACCTTTGTTTTCAGCGCCACGGGAATCAGGCGGAAAGCGAAGGAGGCGATTTCGCAGATCGAGCCATTCCCACCGCACATTGAAGAGCGCTCCTTGGCGTAGGCTGGTCTCGATCGCCAGCTCGAAGGCCGGAGCTGCCCACGGATTGCCGCTGGCTGAGAGAAGCGCGTGCAGTTTCTCGAATTCTCCGGGGCGCAGGCGCCGATCCCTCGCTTCGCTGCCGGACGGTTTGCGAATGTTCTTCAAGGGGTTCGCTAGTGCCTCCATGCCCCATTCCTTGCGAGCGATTTCGAACAAGTGACTGATGACTTGGAGTTCTAGGCGAATGGTATTTTCCGCACGTCCCGCCGCCCTGCGTTCGTCTCGATACTTTGCAAAATCGGCACCGCGCAAGTTTGCAAGAGTTCGATGTGATAGGTGGTTGCCAAGCCAGCGTTCGATGCGACGGTTTTCCTGGTAGGGGTGGCGCTTCTCAGGGACGATCTCGCGCCGGTATCGCTCCAGTGCTTCGCGGAGCGTCGTGCGCTCAGCTTCCGTGCGATCTACATACGCCCCGTTGTCCATCTCCGACTCCACTCGCCTCGCCCATTTCTGCGCCTGCTGCTTGGTGTCGAACGATCGATAGACGGGCTTGTACCCGCGTCGGCGGACTTCAGCTCGCCAGTAAGCGCCACGTTGGCTGATGTAGGCCATTTCCAGACTCCATGCGAAAGATTGAGATCGCTTGGTCTGGATTCTTCCGTTCCGGCAGATTTCCGGCAAAGGCCAGTTTTCGACCGCCGCACACGCGGACTATAGACGAAAAAAAAGCACCGCGATCGCTCGCAAGTGCTTGATTTCCTATAGCTAAATTCGGTGGTGGGGCGTGAGTGACTCGAACACTCGACCTACGGATTAAGAGTCCGCTGCTCTACCAACTGAGCTAACGCCCCAACAGAAAAAAGATTATGCATGGCTTTTTGAGAGTTGGCAAGCCCTTTTCGCAAAATTCTTCAAAAACAGTCGTCGGGCGCATGGTGCGCTCGCGAGCACACCATGCGTGTGTGTCGTCATCGTCTTGACGTTGTGCCGCGTTACGCCGGCGACGATACCTCCCGGTATGATGTCGCCACGTCGTGCTGATTCCCAGCCGGCAAGCCGTGCAGTGCTGTTCGGCTCACTCGATGCGCTGGATCCGGCAGCCTTGCCACGCGGCATGAATTCCGTACAAGAAGGCATAAGACGATGGACGAAAAGGCAATCGACGCGCTGCTCGAGCGCGTCTTGGCGCCGTGGGTCAAGGCGCTCGGGATGAGGCCGGTCGAGGTCACGGAGGAGGGCGCCACGATGCGCTTGCCGTTTTCCGGCGAGCTGCGTCATTCGGGCGGTGTAATCTGCGGCCAGGTGTTCATGGCGGCCGCGGATACGGCGATGATCGTCGCCATTACCGCAGCGCTCGGTGAGTTCAAGCCCATGACCACGGTTGCGCTCAACACCAACTTCATGCGTGCCGTGCGCAAGGGCGACGTGACGATCACTGCGCGCGTGCTGCGCATGGGCCGCAATCTGGTGTTCGGTGAAATAGAGCTCTACGACGAAGAGGGCCGAATGGCCGTCCACGCCACCTCGACCTATGCGCTGCTGGATTAAGCTCTTGCCTTCACGACGAATCCAGAGCTAGGGGGCGCATGTTCGATCAGGTTGTCTTTGCCGGTGGCGGTAATCGCTGCTGGTGGCAGGCGGGGTTCTGGGATGTCGTGCAGCCGCAACTGCAGATTCGTCCGCGCGTGATCACGGGCATCTCGGCAGGCGGAGCCACCGCCTGCATGCTCTACATGCGCGACTCGCAATGGGTCATGCGCTATTACGAGGAAGCGCTCAGGCACAACAAGCACAACGCCTATTGGGGCAATCTGCTGCGCGGCGAAGCGGTCTTTCCGCACTATCGCATCTATCGCCAGGCGCTGCTTGACATCTACGGTCCGCATTTCGCGCGGCTGCAGGACGCGCCCGAGATCCGCATCGGCGTTTCGCATATACCGCGCTGGCTGGGCGCGCGCAGTGCCGTCGCGGCAGGACTCATCGCATACAACATCGAAAAGCACATCCGCAAGACGCTGCATCCCACGCTCGGGCGCAAGCTCGGCTTTCACCCGGAATTCGTGATCGCCCAGGATTGCGAGCGCGTGGACGATCTCGCCGATCTCGTGCTGCAGTCCTCATGCACGCCGCCTTTCACGCCGGTCCTGCGTCGCAATGGGCGGCCAGTGCTCGACGGCGGCATGGTCGACAACGTGCCCGTGGGCGCGCTCGACGATACGCCGGGCCGCGTGCTCGTGATGGTGACGCGCCTCTATCCGCGTCCGCAGATGTTTGTCGTGACGCATCGCACGCGCGAGTCGCAAGGGGTGCAGCAGCGCCTCTACGTGCAACCGTCGGCGAAGGTGCCGATTTCGAGCTGGGACTACACGAGCCCGCAGCAGATGCAACATGCATACAACCTCGGCACCCAGGACGGCGAGCGCTTTCTCGAGCGTCTGCCCGAGGTGCTCGAAGCGGCCGCGCACGCGTGACGGGAGTCCGCTGCCTGCGCACATGAAAAAGGCGGCCCGGGAGCCGCCTTTGTGCTTTCTGCGCCTCGCGCTCAGCGGCGGCGTCCGCCCTGCAGCGCTTCCGGATTCGCGACGTGCGAGTGATCGCCCGCATCGAACGCGAGGATGTTGCGGAACGCCGCACCAAAGTAGAGCTCGTAGCTTTCGCGCTCCACATAGCCGATATGCGGCGTACAGATCACGTTCTCCATGCGCAGCAGGTTGTAGCCCTGGAGGATCGGCTCGCTCTCGAACACGTCGATGGCGACCATGCCCGGCCGGTTCTGCGAGAGCGCGCCAAGCAGCGCGTTCTCTTCCAGCAGTTCCGCGCGGCTCGTATTGACGAGCAGCGCAGTCGGCTTCATGCGCAACAGGTCTTCCTGCTTGACGATGCCGCGCGTGTCGTCGTGCAGGCGCAGATGCAGCGAGAGGATGTCGCTTTCCTCGAAGAGCGCTTCGCGGCTGGCGGCTGCCTCGTAGCCGTCGGCGCGCGCTGCTTCGAGCGAATGCTCGCGGCCCCACACGATCACGCGCATGCCAAACGCCTTGCCGTAGCCGGCCACGAGGCGTCCGATCTTGCCGTAGCCCCAAATGCCGAGCGTCTGGCCGCGCAGGACCTGGCCCAGACCGAAATTGGGCGGCATCGCCGAGGTTTTCAGCCCCGACTGTTGCCATGCGCCTTGTTTGAGGTTGGCCACGTACTGCGGAATGCGCCGTTGCGCAGCCATGATGAGCGCCCACGTGAGCTCGGCGGGCGCGACCGGCGAGCCGGTGCCTTCGAGCACGGCAATGCCGCGTTCGCTGCACGCGGCCATGTCGATATGCGGACCGGCCTTGCCCGTCTGGCTGATCATGCGCAGATGCGGGAGCTTGTCGAGCAGTTGCGAGGAGATGCGCGTGCGTTCGCGGATCAGCACGAGCGCGTCGACTTCCGAGAGGCGGCTCGCGAGCTGGCCGAGACCGCGCACGGTGTTGTTGAAGACCTTGACCTCGTGATCGGCAAGCAATTGAAAGCAGTCGAGCTTGCGGACGGCGTCCTGGTAGTCGTCAAGGATGGCAATTTTCATGGCAGCTTGGGTGAGGGGTGGCGCACTTTCCCTGGTGCGACTCGGTGTTCATCTGGTGGTTATCCCACTATGCAGCGCCCGGGAGGCTGGTATGAATACAAGGGTGCCTTCCGGTGCACGGAACAGACGGGCATTGCAATTGCTGTTCCCTGCGATGGCGCTCAATACGGGCAGACACGGTTTGAATGAGAATTTCCCCCCTTTTATCAGCTTGAAGGGTTGCGACGCAAGCCGCTTTACAGACGGTTGCGAACCCCCGCTGTCAGGGTCTTGACGACCGGCCCGACTGCGCGAACGAAGCGATGGTTCGCGCGGACAAATGCCTCTCGCATGCGGCGTCGAAAAGGGCCCGAAACGATTTTTATCAGCCCTCATGGAGACATATCGATGAATCATCCCGACTTCCCCGCTCAGGCAGCTATCCAGGCGCCGGCTTGGGTCCGGCACCGGAAACTCGTCGAGTGGGTTCAGCAGGTCGCCGCGCACACCCAGCCCGAGCGCATCGTCTGGTGCGATGGCTCGCAGGAGGAGTACGACCGCCTGTGCCAGCAGATGGTCGACGCGGGCACGATGCGCCGTCTCAATCCACAGAAGCGCCCGAATTCGTATCTCGCCTGCTCCGATCCTTCGGATGTGGCGCGGGTGGAGGACCGCACTTTCATCTGTTGCGAGAAGAAGGAAGATGCGGGCCCGACCAACAACTGGATGGCGCCCGCCGAAATGCGCGCGACGCTCGAGGGCCTCTTCGCCGGCTCCATGCGCGGTCGCACGATGTACGTCGTGCCGTTCTCGATGGGGCCGCTCGGCTCGCCTATCGCGCATATCGGCGTGGAGCTTTCGGATAGTCCCTACGTGGCTGTGAACATGCGGATCATGACGCGCATGGGCCGCGCCGTGTACGACGTGCTCGGCGAGGACGGTGCGTTCGTGCCGTGCGTGCACAGCGTGGGCGCGCCGCTCGCGGCGGGCGAGCAGGATGTGCCCTGGCCGTGCAACAAGACGAAGTACATCGTCCATTTTCCGGAAGCGCGCGAGATCTGGAGCTATGGCTCGGGCTATGGCGGCAACGCGCTGCTCGGCAAGAAGTGCTTTGCGCTGCGCATCGCCTCCACGATGGGCCGTGCCGAAGGCTGGCTCGCCGAGCACATGCTGATTCTCGGCGTGCGCTCGCCCGAAGGACGCAAATACCACGTGGCGGCGGCGTTCCCGTCGGCGTGCGGCAAGACCAACTTCGCCATGCTGATCCCGCCTCCCGCGATGAACGGCTGGGAAATCACCACGATCGGCGACGATATCGCCTGGCTTAAGCCGGGCCCGGACGGCCGTCTCTACGCGATCAACCCGGAGGCCGGCTATTTCGGCGTCGCGCCGGGCACGAGCGAAAAGACCAACTACAACGCCATGGCGACGCTCAAGGAGAATGTGATCTTCACGAACGTCGCGCTCACCGACGACGGCGATGTCTGGTGGGAAGGCATGACCGACGAGCCGCCCGCGCATCTGATCGACTGGCTGGGCAACGACTGGACGCCCGCCATCGGCAAGGAGACGGGCCGCAAGGCCGCGCACCCGAACGCGCGCTTTACGGCGCCCGCCTCGCAGTGCCCGTCGATCGATCCCGCCTGGGAAGATCCGAAGGGCGTGGCCATCGACGCCTTCCTGTTCGGCGGCCGCCGCTCGACCACGGTGCCGCTCGTGACCGAGGCGCGCGACTGGACGCAGGGCGTGTACATGGCCGCGACCATGGGCTCGGAGACCACCGCGGCGGCGGCGGGGCAGCAGGGCGTGGTGCGGCGCGATCCGTTCGCGATGCTGCCGTTCTGCGGCTACAACATGGCCGATTACTTCGGCCACTGGCTCGAGGTGGGCGAGCGCCTCTCGAAGCTGGGGGCGACCCAGCCGCGCATCTTTTGCGTGAACTGGTTCCGCAAGGGCGAGGACGGCAAGTTCGTCTGGCCCGGCTTCGGCGAAAACATGCGCGTGCTCGAATGGATGGTGCGTCGCATCGAGGGCAGGGCTCAGGGCGCAGACCACGCGTTCGGCATCTCGCCGCGCTACGACGATCTGAACTGGGGCGGCCTGAACTTCACGCCGGCGCAGTTCGAGCAGGTGATCTCGGTCGATGCCGATGCGTGGCGCGCCGAGCTCGCGCTGCACTCGGAACTCTTCGAGAAGCTCGCGCACGGCTTGCCAAAGGCGCTGAGCGATGCGCGCACGGCGCTCGAGAAGCGTTTTTGAGCGCAGGCATGAGATGGAGGTGAGCGCTCACTAGCATCGTCGCCTGGCTTTTGAGTCCGACCAGGAAATGCAGGCCGCCTTCGGGCGGCTTTTTCGTCTTCGGGGTCGCAACAGGCATTTCCAAGCCGGATCGGCACCCTCTGGCCGCTGTTCGTCGCACGTCGACCTATTTCGCTGCAGTGCGCAAAATTGTTTCGATTCGGGAAACAATCGCGGGTCTGAGCGTGCGTTTTGGGTCAAGATCGCTAAAATTACGAAGAATTTCAGAGATTCTTAGGCAACTTCTGCACGATTTCTCATGTCGTAGGAGAATTCGTGGTTTCCTCTGCCGTTTTCCGGCGGACCGTAACAGGCAGGAGTTGTCACATGGATCATTTGCAGTCGATGCGAGTATTCGTCAAAGTGGCCGACCTCGGCAGTTTTGCCCGGGCGGCTTCCGCGATGGATATCTCCAATGCGGTTGCAACGCGTCACGTCGCCGACCTCGAAGGGCGGCTCGGTACGCGTTTGCTCAACCGCACGACCCGCAGCCTTTCCCTCACCGAATCCGGGCAGGTTTATCTCGAGCGCGCTCGCCAGATTCTCGACGAGCTCGAAGACGTCGAGCAGATGGTGGTGGCGCGCAATCACGAGCCGGTTGGCACGCTGCGCATTGTCGCGCCGGTGGTTTTCGGGCTGCACAATCTCGCGCCCGTGCTGCAAACCTACACGCAGCGCTACCCGCAAGTCGTTCCCGATGTGACGCTGGTCGACCGTCAGGTGGATCTCGTCGAGGAAGGCTTCGATCTGGGCGTCGTGACCGCGCGCCAGATGCGCAGCGCGAGCATCGTCACGCGCCGTCTCACGACGGGCTGCATGACCGTGTGCGCCACGCCGGCCTATCTGGAGAAACACGGCATCCCCACGCGCCCCGAGCATCTGATGGAGCATCCGTCGCTTTCGCTGCCCTCGGAATACTGGGGCGACGAGCGCGTCTTCACGGGGCCGGATGGCGAGGTGCGCGTGCGCCCGAGCAACGTGATCGTCGCGAACAATACCGAGATGCTGCGCCAGTTCGCGCTGCTCGGCATGGGCATCGCGATTCTGCCGAGCTATCTGATCGGGCGCGACATGACGCGCGGGCGCCTCGTGCGCCTGCTTGGCGACTATCGGCTGCCGCAGGTCGAAATCAACGTCGCGTATCCGAGCCGCCGCCACTTGCCGGCCAAGGTGCGTACGTTCATCGACCACCTCGTCGAGCACTTCAGCCAGACGCCGAACAGCCAGCTTGGCGAACAGTGGGTCAAGGACGGGCTTGCACGCCCGGCAAACGGCGCGGCGCACCCGGCGGTGCCCGAGGCATTCGACGGCCTGGAGCCGGTCTCCGATCTGCTTGACGGCGATCAGCACGACACCCAAAGCGAGCGTTCGCCGAAGTCGCCGCGCGTCGCGGCGGGGCGCACGCGTACGTCGGCGATATCGCCGCTATAAGTGCGCTACGTCGCGCATCGAGCGTCTAATCACTGGATGTTTCGAGCCGGTAAATAAAAAGCGCAGCTTCGCGAGAAGCTGCGCTTTTTTGCTGCTGCGCGCCGCAGCGAGCGGCGGCTGAGCGGAGCGATTACGAGCCGGTCTTGCGCGCCGGCGTCTTGCGGGCGGCGGTCTTTTTCGCCGGCGCGGCCTTGGTGGCAGCGGTCTTGCGCGCCGGCTTCGCGCCCGCTTCGGCGGCGTCGTTCTCGCTGGCCGTGTCGTTCGCGGCTTCGTCCGTTTTCGCGGTGGCAGCCGACTTCTTCGCGGCGGTCTTGGCCGCGGTCTTCGCGCTCGGCTCCTTCTTCTCGAACTCGAAGCCGATCTTGCCGTCCGGTTGCTTGACGAGGAACGCCTTGAAGTTGCGGCCCGTGCGCGACGACTTGAAGTTCGTCAGTAGATCGGTGCGGCCTTCCGACAGCAGCTTCGCCATCTGCTCGCGCGCGATTTCCTGCTGCAGGATCACCTTGCCCGAGCGGAAGTCGCAGGTCTTCGGATTCGCGACCGAATGTTCGCAGACGTAGCTCATGCCGTGCTCGAACACGCGGCCCTTGCACTTCGGGCACGCGCCCACCGGCTCCTGTTGCGAGAAGTCCGGCGCTTCGCCGTCCTCGCCGCCCTGGTCCTGGCCGAAGTCGAATTCGAGCTTGTAATTCTTGATCTCGTCGTCGAAGGAGAGCTTGAGGATGGCCGAGAACGGTCGGCCCATCTTGCTGCGGAAGCCCGAGAGCGGGCCAATCGTCTTGTTCTGCAGCAGCTCTTCCACTTCGGGGATTTCGAACTGGCGGCCGCCCGGAATCTTCGAGATCGAGAACTCGCACTTCGTGCACGCGAAGCGGCGATAGTTTTCCTTCACCTGACCGCCGCAATTCGGGCACGGTGTTTCCAGCGTGGCGTAGTCGCCGGGAATGGTGTCCGAGTCGTATTCCTTCGCGCGCTTCACGATGGTCTGCGTCATGCGGGCGATTTCCTGCATGAACGCGTCGCGCGGAAGCTTGCCGCGCTCCATCTGCGAAAGCTTGTACTCCCACTCGCCGGTGAGTTCCGGCGCGGTGAGTTCCTCGACGCCCAGGCCGCGCAACAGCGTCATGAGCTGGAACGCTTTGGCTGTGGGAATCAGTTCGCGGCCTTCGCGCACGAGGTACTTTTCGCCGAGCAGGCCTTCGATGATCGCCGCGCGCGTGGCCGGCGTGCCGAGGCCCTTGGCGGCCATGGCCTCGCGCAGCTCCTCGTCGTCGACGAGCTTGCCCGCGCCTTCCATGGCCGAGAGCAGCGTCGCTTCGTTGTAGCGCGCGGGCGGCCTGGTCACGAGCTGATGCGCGGCGATCTTGTCGGTCTTGACCTTCTCGTCCTTCTGCACCGGCACGAGGTTGGCGTCGTCGCCGCCGGTTTCGCGGCCGTAGACCTGCAGCCAGCCCGGCTCGACCAGCACCTTGCCTTCGGTCTTGAAGTGATGGCCGGCCACTTCGGTGATACGCGTGGTCACGCGGTACTCCGCCGCCGGGAAGAACACGGCGAGGAAGCGCTTCACCACGAGGTCGTAGAGCTTCTGCTCAGGCTCGGAAAGCGACTTCGGCGCCTGCAGCGTGGGGATGATGGCGAAGTGGTCGCTGATCTTGGAATTATCGAAGATGCGCTTGTTCGGCTTCACCCAGCCCTTGTCGAGCACCTGCTTGGCGTGCGGCAGGTAGTTGTTGCTCTCCTTGAGCATCTCGAGCGTCTCTTTCACCGTGCCGATGTAGTCCTCGGGCAGCGCGCGCGCGTCGGTACGCGGATAGGTGAGCACCTTGTGCTTTTCGTACAGCGCCTGGGCGAGGCCGAGCGTGTTCTTGGCCGAAAAGCCGAAGCGGCCATTGGCCTCGCGCTGCAGGCTCGTCAGGTCGAAGAGCGCGGGCGAGAGCTGGGTGGACGGCTTCGACTCCTCGGTGACCGTGCCTTCGCGGCCATGGCAGGCGGCCACGATGGTTTCGGCGGCCGGCAGGCTCCAGAGGCGCGAGTCGCGCTTTTCCGGATCGAACTCGTCTTTCTTGAATTTCGGGTCGAACCAGCGGCCTTCGTAGAAGCCTTTTGCGCAGACGAATTCCGCGCGCACTTCCCAATAGTCGCGCGGTACGAAACGGCGGATTTTCTCCTCGCGTTCGACGACGATCGACAAAGTTGGCGTCTGAACGCGGCCCACCGTGGTCAGGAAGAAGCCGCCACCCTTGCTGTTGAAGGCGGTCATCGCGCGCGTGCCGTTGATGCCCACGAGCCAGTCGGCTTCCGAGCGGCAGCGGGCGGCGTCGGCGAGCGGCTGCATGTCGTGGTCGCTGCGCAGGTTCGCGAAGCCGTCGCGGATGGCCTGCGGCGTCATCGACTGGAGCCACAGGCGCTGGACCGGTTGTTTAGCCTTCGCGTGCTGCGCGATCAGGCGGAAAATCAGCTCGCCTTCGCGCCCCGCGTCGCATGCGTTGATGAGTTGCGTGACATCCTTGCGCTTCATCAGCTTGTTGAGCACCTTGAGACGCGACTCGCTCTTGGCGATCGGGTTCAGGTCGAAATGCGGCGGGATGACCGGCAGATGCGCGAAGCTCCATTTGCCTCGCTTGACTTCGTACTCTTCGGGCGCGGCGATTTCCAGCAGGTGGCCAACCGCCGACGAAAGCACGTAGTCGTCGCTTTCGTAGTACTCGTCATGCTTGGTAAATCCGCCCAAAGCGCGCGCGATATCGTTCGCGACGGATGGCTTCTCGGCGATGATCAGGGCTTTGGACATGACTGGTCGTGTGTGGGTGATTCCGGGCTTTGGATATGATTCGCGCCCCGCGGCTATGCCGTCTGGTTTCGCTTCAGGGCCGGCGCGGCGCGTTTCGCCTCTCGCTTAACGACCGCTTTATAGCACATGGCGCAGCGGCGGCGATTTTCGTGTCATCGGATCGATGCCGCCCGGGGTTCGTTCCGATCTCGCCTGCATATCGTCCGCAGGCCGCTCGCGGGACGTTTCCGGGCGTCCTATGCGTCGGCCAGCGCGGGCCGCAGCTTCGGCGCATCGGCGGCGCCCGGCAGGGCCGTGAGATCCGCGAGCATACGCTCGACGACGGCGCCGTGCGGCAGCACCGTGCCAAAAAAACGCGTGGCTTTACTGTCCTCGATCAGGATGGTCGGGAAATTTTCGACATCGAGGTCGTCGAAGCGGTCGGCGTGCGTTTCGATATCGATCCAGGCAAAGCAGATCTCGGGATGACCTTCGGCGATACGGTCGAACGTCGCCCGATAGTCGCGACAGGTGCCGCACCACTGCGCGCACAGACAGGCGACGAACAACGTGTCGCGGTCGGTGACGCGCGCGGCGATCTGGTCGGCGTCGATGTCGAGGTCAAGCGCGGGCATGATCGTTCCTTGCGTTCTCTTCTATATAGAGTGTGGGCGTTGGGTCGGTGTTTGGCGCGAATGTAACACGGCGGCGGGCTAGCAGTGGGACGCCCGCGTAAACCGGCCTCCGGGCAGCGCACTCACGTGCCCGGCCAGCTCGAGCTGTAGCAGCGTAGCTTGCAGAAGTGCCTCGGTCATGTCGGTGCGCTGCGCGAGGATTTCGAGCGTGGCGGGGGCATGGCCGAGCGCGGCGAGCAGTGCGCGCGCCTCGGGCCCGAGCGTGGCGGCGCGTGCGGTTTGCGCCTTGATCGGCGGCTGTCGTGCCTGCGTCTGTGCCTGCGTCTGTGCCTGTGTCCGGGCGCAGTCTTGCGCGGGGCGGACCGGTTGCGTTTCGAATTCGAGCGGAAGGGTCATGGCGGATGTCGAGGCGCGCTCGCGCGGGGCCGCCGCACGTCGCGCACGCGGTGCCGGCTGCGTGAACCGCAGCGCTTCGAGCACTTCCTCGGGCGTCTCGACCAGCTGCGCGCCTTCTTTGATCAGCCGATGACAGCCGCGCGAAAGCGGCGCGTGGACCGAGCCGGGCAGCGCGAACACGTCGCGTCCCATTTCGTTGGCGAGCCGCGCGGTGATGAGCGAGCCCGAGCGCATGGCGGCTTCCACCACGATCACGCCTTCCACGAGCGCCGCGATCACGCGGTTGCGCTGCGGGAAATTCGCCGGACGCGCGGGCGTGCCGAGCGGCCATTCGGTGACGACCGCGCCGCACGCGGCAATTCGGGCCGCGAGCGCATGATGCGTGGGCGGATAGACGAGGTCGGCGCCCGTGCCGGTCACGGCGACGGTGCCGCCGGGCTCGTCCAGCGCGCCCCGGTGCGCCGCGCCGTCCACGCCGAGCGCGAGCCCCGACACGACCGTCACGCCCGCCGTGGCGAGCGTGCGCGCGAAGCGCGCGGCGTCTTCCAGGGCTTGTGGCGTGGCGCTGCGGCTGCCCACCACGGCGACGCTGCGCGCATGCAGCAGATCGAGCCGCCCTTTCACGTAGAGGAGCGGCGGCGGGTCGGGCATCGTCAGGAGGCGGGGCGGATAGGCAGGATCGGCGAGCGTGACGAGCATGTTGCCCGGCTGCGCGCACCAGGCCGCAACGGCTGCGACCTGCTGTGCGAAATCCGCTGCGGATGGCGCCAGCACGGCGCGCGCCGCTTCGGTGCCCGCTGCGGCTGCGAGCGCCTCGAACGGCTGCGCGAGCACGTGCTGGGGAAGCCCGAATGCGCCGAGCAGCGTGCGTAGCGCTGCCGGCTTCAGGCCCCGTGCGTTCGCGAGGCGCAGCCAGGCGCTGAGTTCGTCGGCTCCGAGCGGCAAGGTGGCGAGCATCGGCGATTCTCCGTCGACGGGCGCAGCTTGGCCCGTCGTGTTAAAATTTTCACCATCCGAAATTCATTTGCGGCGCTGTGACGCAGCGTCACGGCGCGCGGCTGGCGGCGCGCTTCTAGCCGGGCATTTGCCTGAATTTCGTGCCGATTCCGTTCGGTTCGTATAGCGACGGAACGGGCGCGAGAAATGCTCGCGAGGCCGGCGGCGCGTTGATTCCGGTCATTTCGTTCGCATCTGTCCGACTATCTTCCGTATTCCGCAAGGGGCGCACCAGTTGGCCGAACGGCCAGCTCGCGCGAGCGCGCGGTCCGCGGCGCCCAACCAGGAACCTGTCAAACCATGGCTCTACTGAACATTCTTCATTACCCCGACAAGCGTCTGCACAAGGTTGCCAAGCCCGTCGAGGTGGTCAACGACCGTATCCGCAAGCTCGTCGCCGACATGGCCGAGACCATGTACGCCGCACCCGGCGTGGGTCTCGCCGCCACTCAGGTCGACGTGCACGAGCGTGTCGTCGTGATCGACGTCTCCGACACGCACGACGAACTGCGCGTCTTCATCAACCCGGAAATCGTCTGGGCGAGCACCGAAAGGGAAGTGCACGAAGAGGGCTGTCTTTCGGTGCCGGGGATCTACGACGAAGTCGAACGCGCCGAAAAGGTGCGCGTGCGCGCGCTCAACGAAAAAGGCGAGACGTACGAGGTGGACTGCGAAGGCCTGCTTGCCGTGTGCATCCAGCACGAGATGGATCACCTGATGGGCAAGGTGTTCGTCGAATACCTCTCGTCGCTCAAGCAAACGCGTATCCGGAGCAAGATGAAGAAGCTCGAGCGCGCGATGTAACGCCCGCGCGCTGCACCGCTTTCTTCTTCATTTGCCGATCCTTTTGCGTCCATGAGCCATTCTCTTCGCGTCATTTTTGCCGGTACGCCGGAATTCGCCGCCGCGGCGCTCGCCGCGATCCACGAGGCGGGGTTTGCCGTGCCGCTCGTGCTGACCCAGCCCGACCGTCCCGCCGGACGCGGGATGAAGCTCCAGGCGAGCCCGGTCAAGCGCTACGCGCAAGAGCATGGCATCGCCGTGGCGCAGCCGCCTTCGCTGCGGCGCGCGGGCAAGTACCCGCAAGAGGCGGCTGCGGCGCTGGACCTGCTGCGCGCGACGCCGCACGATGTGATGGTGGTTGCCGCCTACGGTCTTTTGCTGCCGCAAGAAGTGCTCGACATCCCGCCGCACGGCTGCATCAACATTCATGGCTCGATCTTGCCGCGCTGGCGCGGCGCCGCGCCGATCCACCGCGCGATCGAGGCCGGCGATGCCGAGACCGGCATCACCCTCATGCAGATGGATGCGGGGCTCGATACCGGCCCGATGATCTCGGCAGTGCGTACCCCCATCGCGCCCACGGACACCACCGCGACGCTGCACGACCGCCTCGCGAAGCTGGGCGCCGAACTCGTGGTGGACGGGCTGGTCCGGCTGGAGCGCGACGGCACGCTGCCTGTCACGCCGCAGCCGGCCGAAGGCGTCACCTACGCCGAGAAGATCGGCAAGCAGGAGGCCGCGCTCGACTTCCGCCGCTCCGCCGAGGCGCTCGCCCGGCAGATTCGCGCGTTCGATCCGTTCCCGGGCGGCGCGGCGACGCTGGACGGCGCGTCGCTCAAGCTGTGGTCCGCCGAACCGGCCGATGGCGTCAACGTGCCTGCGGGCACCGCGCCGGGGCAGATCCTGGACGTCTCGCCGGCGGGCGTCGTGGTGGCGTGCGGCGAGGGCGCTCTGCGCGTGACGCAACTGCAGAAGCCCGGCGGCAAGCGCCTGCCTGCGCGAGAATTCCTCGCCGGCATGCCGCTCGCCGCCGGCCAGCGCTTCACGCTGACCAACGCCGGAGCGGCATAGACATGCCAGTCGCCGAGACAGGGCCTCGCCAACTGAGCGTCCGGCCTATACGGTGAGGCAATGCACGCCCCGTTGCGCGCGCTAGAATTTGAGAGATTCGTCGGGACGGCTGCGCAGGGCGGCTCGAACCCTCTTTCCGAGTCGCTTTTGCAGGAAACATCATGCTGGGCATCACCCATTTCGGCTTCTTTCTGGTCGCTGTCTTTCTCCTGAACGTCACGCCGGGGCCCGATACGGCCTACATCGTTGGCCGCAGTGTCGCGCAAGGCCGCAGCGCCGGGCTCGTTTCGGCGCTGGGCATTTCCACGGGCTGCTGCGTGCATGCGCTCGCTTGCGCGTTCGGACTCACTGCGCTGCTCGCGGCTTCGGCCACGGCGTTCACGGTCATCAAGCTCGTGGGCGCGTGCTACCTCGTATATCTCGGCGTGAGGCTGATTTTCGCGAAGAAAGAAGCCCCGGCAGGCGCCGCGAACGCAACGGAATCCGCTTCGAGCGCCAGTGCGCCGCGCCCGTTGCGCCAGCTCTTCCTCTCGGGTTTCTGGACCAACGTGCTCAATCCGAAAGTCGTGCTGTTCTTCGTGTCGTTCTTCCCGCAGTTCGTGAGCGTGACGAGCCCGCACAAGGTGCTCGCTTTCCTCGCGCTCGGCGTCGTGTTCGTCGTCATGAGCACGATCTGGAACAGCTTCGTCGCCTGGGTCGCGGGCAGCGTGACGCAGCGGTTCTCCGGCAAGCCCGGCATCAAGAAGTGGCTTGACCGCACGGTGGGCTCGGCGTTCGTCGGCCTCGGCCTCAGGCTTGCCACGGCCACGCGCTGAGATTGAATTTTTCGGATCCGCCCATATCTAACAAATCGCTTACAATGCGCTCGCGCACTGCGCCGGCAGAATGAAGGCCGGGCCCGGCGGCAGGCGTCCAACGATTTGATTCCTTAATGGGTGAAGGAGCACAGCACATGTTCAACTGGGTCAAGACCGCGATGTTGATGGCCGCGATTACGGCCCTCTTCATCGTGATTGGCGGCATGATCGGCGGGCATCGCGGCATGATGCTCGCGCTCTTCTTCGCGCTCGCCATGAACTTCTTCTCGTACTGGTTCTCGGACAAGATGGTCCTGCGCATGTACAACGCGCAGGAAGTGGACGAGACCACGGCGCCGCAGTTCTATCGCATGGTGCGCGATCTGGCCACGCGCGCGAACATTCCGATGCCGCGCGTCTATCTCATCAATGAAGACGCGCCCAACGCGTTCGCCACGGGCCGCAACCCCGAGCACGCCGCCGTGGCGGCCACCACGGGCATCCTGCGGGTGCTTTCCGAGCGCGAGATGCGCGGGGTGATGGCGCACGAGCTCGCGCACGTGAAGCACCGCGACATCCTCATTTCGACGATCTCGGCCACCATGGCTGGCGCGATCTCGGCGCTCGCCAATTTCGCGATGTTCTTCGGCGGCCGCGACGAAAACGGCCGTCCCTCGAACCCCATCGCCAGCATTGCCGTCGCGCTGCTCGCGCCGATCGCGGGTGCGCTCATCCAGATGGCCATTTCGCGCGCACGCGAGTTCGAGGCCGATCGCGGCGGCGCACAGATTTCGGGCGATCCGCAGGCGCTCGCTTCGGCGCTCGACAAGATCCATCGCTACGCACAGGGCATTCCGTTCCCGGCCGCCGAACAGCATCCGGCCACGGCGCAGATGATGATCATGAATCCGCTCTCGGGCGGCGCCGTGGCGAATCTGTTCTCGACGCACCCCGCCACTGAAGAGCGCATCGCGCGCCTCATGGAAATGGCGCGCACCGGCCGCTTCGACTGAAGCAGCGAAGCACGCATGCGAAGGGCAGACCTCCCGGTTTGCCCTTTTTTTATTGGCGCGATGTCGGTGAGATACCGGCACAATCAGCGCGCATCGATTGCGAGAGGGAAGCGGCGTTGCATCCACGCCACGCTACAATGGCTCGTTCGAGGTTTGCTTTTGCACGATTCGCCGCGCTGCGTCGCGGCCCGCTTCCGGTTTCTCCATGACATCCAGCTCCTCCCGCCGCCCGTCCGGCTCATCCTCGTCCGGTCAGCCTCGCGCCAAACGTGCCGGGCATCCCGCATCGCCAGCGCGCCGGACTGGCGAGGCCAAGTCCGGTCAAGCCCGGTCAAGCCAGGCCAAGCCAAGCCAGGCCGGGCCTGGCCGTATCGAGCCGTCCCAAGCTGTCCATCTGGCCCCCGATTCGCTCGGCTTCGCGCTCGACCAGGCGGCGCAGGCCGTGGGCGCGGTGCGCGCGGGCGCGGCGCTGCCGGCGGCGCTCGCGAGCGCTTTCGCCGCGCTTCCGCACGATTTCACGGGAATGGCGCGCGGCGCCGTGCAGGACATCGCGTATCGCACGATGCGGCGCCTCGGCACCGTGGACTGGCTGATCAAGCAGCGCGTGAGCAAGGCCCCGCCGCCGCCCGTGACGAACCTGCTCGCATGTGCGCTGGCGCTGCTGGTCGACGATGCGGCGCACGCCGCCTACACGCCGTTTACCGTGGTCGATCAAGCGGTGCGTGCGATCGGTGCGCGCCGCGAAGTGGCCTTCGCGAAGGGCCTCGTGAACGCTGTGCTGCGCGGTTTCCTGCGCGAGCGCGAGGGTGCGCTGGCCGCCGCGCAGGCTGACGAAGTCGCGCGCTGGAACTATCCGCAATGGTGGATCGATGCGGTCCGCCGCGCGTGGCCCGATCGTTGGCAGTCGATTCTCGAGGCGGGCAACGTCCAGGGGCCGCTCACGCTGCGCGTGAACGCGCGCCGCGCGAGCGCCGCCGACTACGTGCAGCGGCTGGCTGCGGAAAACATCGCCGCGACGCAGATCGGCGAGCACGCCGTGCGACTCGCTGCGCCGCTGCCCGTCGACCGCATTCCGGGCTTCATGGCCGGCGATGTCTCGGTGCAGGACGCGGGCGCGCAACTCGCGGCGCAAATCCTCGGCGTGCGCGACGGCATGCGCGTGCTCGACGCGTGCGCGGCGCCCGGCGGCAAGAGCGGCCATCTGCTCGAACTGGCCGACATCGACCTGATCGCGCTGGAAAGCGATGCCACGCGCGCGGCGCGCATCGGCGAGAACTTCGCACGGCTGGGTTTTTCGGCCGATCAAGCCGTTGACGACGCTGATGCCGATGCCGATGCGCAACTTCCCGCGCGGCATGCGCGCGTCGTGATCGGCGACGCGGGCGCGCCTGCAAGCTGGCACGACGGCGAGTTGTTCGACCGCGTTCTGGCGGACGTGCCGTGCTCGGCCTCGGGCATCGTGCGCCGTCATCCCGACATTCGCTGGCTGCGTCGTCAAAGCGATATCGAGGCGCTGGCGCAGGAGCAGCGCCGCATCGTCGAGGCGCTGTGGGCGCTCGTCAAGCCGGGTGGCGAGCTGCTTTACGTGACGTGCTCGATCTTCCCCGAGGAGGGCGAGGCGCAGGCGAGCCGGTTTGAACGCACCCACGCGGATGCGGTACGATTGGACGCGCCGGGGCAACTGTTGCCCTCGGCCGACGGCGCGCCGGCCGAGGGGCCAGAGAGTGGCGCAGCCAGCGTGGCGCGGCGCGATGCCGATGCGCAGCACGGCACCCGCCCCGTTCCCGATCGCACCGCAGATCACGACGGCTTCTTCTACGCGCGCTTTCAGAAACGGTGACCATCAAACGCTTCTTCCCGCTACGCTTCGCGGTCCTGATCTGGATCGCGCTGGCCCTCGGCTTCGCGGCCGTCACGCCGGCGCGCGCCGATTCGATCTCGGTGCAGCGGGCGTCGCTGCAGGCCGACGGCTCGGGCTGGAGCCTCGACGCCCGCTTCGACTTCGACCTCAACAGCAGCCTGGAAGATGCCGTCAACAAGGGCATTCCGCTCTACTTCACCACCGACTTCGAACTCACGCGCCCGCGCTGGTACTGGTTCGACGAACAGCCCGTGAGCATCTCGCAGAGCATCCGCCTCTCGTTCCAGCCGCTCACGCGCGAGTACCGCGTCTCGAGCGGCGGGCTGCAGCTCGGCTTCACGACGCTTGCCGATGCGCTCGCCGTCATCAAGCACGTCACCTCGTGGCACGTGATCGATACCAAACAGGTGCATCCGGGCGAGACCTATACGGCGTCCGTGCGTATGCAGCTCGACGTCGCGCTCATGCCCAAGCCCTTCCAGATCGATGCGGTCAACAACCGCGACTGGAATCTCGCTTCCGACTGGAAGCGCTTTAACTTCACGGTGACCGAACGTGCTAAATAAAGTGCGCCGCGCCACCAGTGTCAGCAGCGTCGTCGTCAAGCTGCTCGTTTCCACCGTCGCCTTCACCGCGACGCTGCTACTCGTGCTGCTCGCCGCCGCGAGCGCGAACACCGAGTTCTTCGACCGCTATTACGGCTGGCTCTATGCGGCCAACATCGTCGTCGCGCTGATCTTCCTCGCGGTCGTGACGGCGCTCGTGATCGTGATCGTCGTGCGGCTGCGGCGCGGCAAGTTCGGCACGCGCTTGCTGGCCAAGCTCGCGTTCTTCTTCGCGCTCGTCGGCGTGGTGCCGGGCGGCATCATCTATATCGTCTCGTATCAGTTCGTCTCGCGCTCGATCGAGTCGTGGTTCGACGTGAACGTGGAGACCGCGCTCACGGCGGGTCTGAATCTCGGGCGCGGCATGCTCGACGCTTCGCTCTCCGACCTGCAAACCAAGGCGCGTTTGATGGCCGAGCAGATCGCGAACGGCGAGGCCGCGGGCACGACGCTCACGCTCTTGCGCGCGCGCGACCAGTTCGGCGTACAGGACGCCACCATCGTCGAGCCGGTGCGCAGCATGTCGGGCGCGGCGCCGGACATGCACGTGGTTGCGCAGGCGTCGAGCAACTTCTCCTTGCTGATGCCGGCCGATCTGCCCACGCCGCTCATGATCGATCAGGCACGCGGGCGCGGCTATGCGGCGATCGAGGGCGAAGTCGACGGCGACCCGCATCTGCACGGTCCGAAGGGCGCGCTGCGCCTGCGCGTGGTCACGCGCATTCCCGATGCGAACACCACCGATCTGCAGCCCGCCGAACGCTTCCTGCAACTGGAGCAGCCGGTGCCCGCCGCGCTCGCGCGCAACGCCGACGCCGTGCAGCGCGCCTATCGCGAGTACCAGGAGAAGGCGCTGGGCCGCACGGGCTTGCGCAAGATGTACATCGGCACGCTCACGCTCGCGTTGTTTCTTGCGACCTTCGTCGCGATGATGCTGGCGCTCGCGCTCGGCAACCAGCTCGCGCGCCCGCTGTTCCTGCTCGCGCAGGGCACCAAGGAAGTGACCGAGGGCGACTACACGCCCAAACGCGAGATCAAGTCGCGCGACGAGCTGGGCTTCCTCACGCAGTCGTTCAACGCGATGACGCGCCAGCTTTCCGAAGCGCGCCAGGCGGTGGAGAAGAACCGCGTCGCGCTCGAGCATTCGAAGGCGTATCTCGAGAGCATCCTCGCCAATCTCACGGCGGGCGTATTCGTGTTCGACCGCCAGTTCCGGCTGACGACGGCGAACCCGGGCGCGGAGCGCATCTTCCGTCATCCGTTCCAGACGCAACTGGGTTTGCCCATCGACCACGTGGCGGCGCTCGGCGATTTCGCGGCGATGGTGCGCAAGGCCTTCGCCGACCAGGAAGCCTCGCGCACCGATCGCGAAGGCGGCGAAGTGAACCATGGTCACTGGCAGCAGCAGTTTTCGGTGCCGGTGGCGGGCGAGACCGATCCGCTCACGCTGCTCGTGCGCGGCGCGCGCCTGGTTTCCGATACGGGCCGCGACGCCGGCGACATGCAGACCTCGGGCTACGTGGTCGTATTCGACGACATCTCCGACGTGATCTCGGCGCAGCGCTCGGTCGCATGGGGCGAGGTCGCACGGCGTCTCGCGCACGAGATCAAGAATCCGCTCACGCCGATCCAGCTTTCCGCGGAACGCCTGCAGATGAAGCTCACCGACAAGCTCGCGCCCTCGGATGCCGAGGTGCTCAAGCGCGGCGCGACCACCATCGTCAACCAGGTCGCGGCGATGAAGCAGATGGTCGACAACTTCCGCGACTACGCGCGCACGCCGCCGGCGGTGCTCGCAAGCCTGCAACTGAACGAGCTCGTGAGCGAGGTGCTCACGCTCTACGGCGCGGAGGAAGGCAAGAGCGCGATCAAGGTCGAGCTTTCTTCGCTGCCGGTCATCCGGGGCGACGCGACGCAATTGCGCCAGGTCATTCACAACCTCTTGCAGAATGCGCAGGACGCGGTGGCCGATGTCGAGCGGCCACGCGTGACGCTGGAGACGCGGGCCGTAGAATACGGCGATCCGGATGCGGACGGGCACACGCGCGTCGCGGTGCGTCTCACGGTATCGGACAACGGGCCAGGCTTTCCGGCGCGCATCCTCACGCGCGCATTCGAACCCTATGTGACGACCAAGGCCAAAGGAACAGGACTCGGGCTTGCGATGGTCAAGAAGATCATCGACGAGCACGGTGCGCGCATCGACATCCGCAATCGCATGAAGGCGGGCGATGTGATAGAAGGCGCGCAGATCTCGATTCTCTTTCTCCAGCTCGCGGACGACACCCACCCGGGCGCCGCGCCGGACGCCGTCACGCGTGGCGCCGGTGGCAAGGCGGTACGCACGGCAACGGAGCAGGGATCAAAAGCAACAGTGCAGACAAGGGCAGCGTAAATGGCAACCATCCTGGTGGTAGACGATGAAATGGGCATCCGGGAATTGCTCTCGGAGATCCTCAGCGACGAAGGACACGTCGTGGAGCTCGCGGAGGACGCGCAGCAGGCGCGCGAATTCCGTCAGCGTCAGGTGCCGGACCTGGTGCTGCTCGATATCTGGATGCCGGACACCGATGGCGTCACGCTGCTCAAGGAATGGGCCGCGCAGAGCCAGTTGACGATGCCTGTCATCATGATGTCGGGGCATGCGACCATCGACACGGCCGTCGAGGCGACCAAGATCGGCGCGCTCAACTTCCTCGAAAAGCCGATTGCGCTGCAAAAGCTCCTGAAGGCGGTCGAACAGGGGCTTGCGCGCGGCACCGCCGCGCCGGTTCCGGCGGCGGCGCCCGGCGCGACCAAGCCGGCGGCGGGCGGGCCGGCCACGGTGGCGTCGGCGGCCGCGCTGCCCGTGCTGGGCGCCGACGGCGTAGCGGGCGCGGCGAGCGCGCAAACGGCGTCGATCTCGTTCGACATCCCGCTGCGCGATGCGCGTGACGCGTTCGAGCGCGCCTACTTCGAGTATCACCTCGCGCGCGAGAACGGCAGCATGACGCGCGTGGCCGAGAAGACCGGTCTCGAGCGCACGCACCTGTACCGCAAGCTCAAGCAACTGGGCGTGGATCTCGGCAAGAGCAAGGGCGAAGGCTGAGGGCTGGGCGAAGGGCGGTGCGCGGCTTGCCAATGAGCGATTGCGCGTTATGCGAGCGCGCGCCGCGGGTTAATTTTTTTGCGATGGCGCTTGCGAAGGTCGGTATTCCACGCTATACTCTTCTTTCTTCGTTGGCCCGGTAGCTCAGTTGGTAGAGCAGCGGATTGAAAATCCGCGTGTCGGTGGTTCGATTCCGCCCCAGGCCACCAGAATGCAGCCCCAGGAGATCGTACGATTCCTGGGGCTTTTTCGTTGTGCTGGTTTTCTGGTCGTACGTGTTCCAGGCCGTCGTCCGTTGCGGCGTCGAGTACTGGGCTGACCCAGGCCGATCGAAGCGGTTGGGATATCAGCGGTATAAAGTGGCGCCGATATCCGCAAAAAGGCCCCGGCCTATACTGCACTGGCCGGCGGATGTCAGATCGGGCCGGTCCGTGCGGCGGGTTTCCAGGGCTTGCGACCGCGCGGAACCTCTCAACACGGAGTTTCACGGTGACTCGAACAGAACCCAGGAACGGCGCGCTCGTGCTGTTTTCCGGCGGCCAGGACTCGGCTACGTGCCTTGCCTGGGCGCTCGACCGTTACGATACCGTCGAGACGCTCGGCTTCGATTATGGCCAGCGTCATCGCGTCGAACTGGAGTGCCGTGAAGGTTTTCGCGCGGCCATTGCGCAGACGTTCCCCGAATGGGGCGAGCGTCTCGGCGACGATCACATGATCGATCTCTCGGTGCTCGGCTCGATCAGCGACACGGCCATGACGCGCGAAATCGAGATCGAAACGGCTGCCAGCGGTTTGCCGAATACCTTCGTGCCGGGCCGCAACCTGATGTTCATGCAGATCGCCGCGGCGATCGCATACCGGCGTGGGCTCAGGGTGCTCGTGGGCGGCATGTGCGAGACCGACTTCTCGGGCTATCCGGACTGCCGCGACGACACCATGAAGGCGCTGCAAGTCGCGCTCAATCTCGGCATGGACAGCCGCTTCGTGTTGGAAACGCCGCTGATGTGGCTCGACAAGGCCGACACGTGGCGCCTCGCGCACACGCTCGGCGGCGAAGCGCTGGTCGAGCTGGTGCGCGTGGAAACGCATACGTGCTACGTGGGCGAGCGCGCCGAGCTCCACGACTGGGGCTTCGGCTGCGGCGAGTGCCCGGCATGCAAGCTGCGCAAGCGCGGCTACGAGGCGTATCTGGCGGGCGAGAAGGTGACGCAAGCGCCGGCTTGACCGGACGACGGGCGGATCACGCTCCCGAGGCCGCACGCGATGGAAGTCGCACGGCGCGTTGTGACAGCATGGCAGGATCAGGATCAGGATCGGGGCGGCGCACGGGCGGCGCGCCCCGCATAAAGACCCTCAGCGCCCGAAATAAACCCGCTCCCTGTGCGTCGGCCCGCACGTCGACCCGCAGGGAACACATTCAGGCAGCAGCATGACTTACGCGGTAAAGGAAATCTTCTACACGTTGCAGGGCGAAGGCGCGAACGCCGGCCGTCCGGCCGTGTTCTGCCGGTTCGCCGGCTGCAATCTGTGGTCGGGCCGCGAGGAAGACCGCGAAGCGGCGGTTTGCCGTTTCTGCGACACCGATTTCGTGGGCACCGACGGCGAGAACGGCGGCAAGTACCGCACGCCCGAGGCGCTCGTCGCGATGATCGCGTCGCTCTGGCCCGAAGGCGAAGGCAACCGCTTCGTCGTGTGCACGGGGGGCGAGCCGATGCTGCAGATCGATCAGCCGTTCGTCGACGCGCTGCACGCCGCCGGCTTTACGATCGCCATCGAGACGAACGGCTCGCTGCCGGTGCTGGAAACCATCGACTGGATCTGCGTGAGCCCGAAGGCCGACGCGCCGCTCGTCGTCACGAAGGGCCACGAGCTGAAGGTCGTGGTGCCGCAGGACAACCAGCGCCTCGCCGACTACGCGAAGCTCGATTTCGAGTATTTTCTCGTTCAGCCGATGGACGGCCCGTCGCGCGACCTGAATACGAAACTCGCCATCGACTGGTGCAAGCGCCATCCGCAGTGGCGCCTGTCGATGCAGACTCACAAATACCTGAACATTCCCTGATTAGCGCCGTGCTGACGATCACCCGAAAACTCGAATTCGACGCGGGCCACCGCATCCCCGACCACCGCAGCCAGTGCCGCAACCTGCACGGCCATCGCTACGTGCTGGAAGTCACGCTGCAAGGCGACACCGTCGAGACGGAAGGCGCACCCGATCGCGGCATGGTGATGGATTTCGCCGACGTGAAGGCGCTCGCGAACCAGCATCTCGTCGATCTGTGGGATCACGCGTTCATCGTCTTCGAAGGCGACACGCAGGTGCGCGGTTTCCTCGAGACGCTGCCGGGCCACAAGACGGTCGTGATCGACCGCATCCCGACCGTGGAGAATCTCGCGGCCATCGCGTTCGAGATCCTCGCAAACGTCTACGACGCGCATTACGGCGTGAATCTGCGACTGCACAAGCTGCGCCTCTACGAAACGCCGAACTGCTGGGCCGAAGTCACGCGCGCTTGAGGCCTGCTCGACGCTCGATTGAAGCTCGATTGAGCCCCGCAAGCCCGGGTTTTCCACCCAGCTTGCGAACTTTTGTCGCGGTATGATCGCTCCGACAAAGCCGCGCACCCGACGCGCGGCTCGACACCACAACGGAGCGAGACATGCCGGCTGCGGCGCCGCCGGGCCACGCGGCCCGCGCGAGACGCGCGCGTCCCGCAGCCTCGCCGGGAGCGCGGCGATGAGCACCTTCACCAATCCCCTCAAGGAACGTCTCAAGGAAGCCGAGACGCTTTACGGCCTGTGGCTTTCGATGGGCAGCGAGACCGCTGCCGAGGCGCTCGCGCATGCCGGTTTCGACTGGCTGCTGGTCGACATGGAGCACACGCCCAACGACAGCGGCGACCTCATCGCGCAACTGCGCGCCATCGCGGCGGCGCATCTGCCGACCGAGCCCGTCGTGCGCGTGCCGGCCAACGAGCCGTGGCTCGTCAAACACGTGCTCGACGCGGGCGTGCGTACGGTGATGTTTCCCAACGTCGCGTCCGCCGACGAAGCCGCCCGCGTGGTGAGCTACACCCAGTATCCCGATGCGAATACGCCGAACGGCCAGCGTGGCGTGGCGGGCGTGGTGCGCGCGGCGGCCTATGGCATGCGGCGCGATTATCTGCATGGCGCGAATGCGCAAATCGCGTCGATCGTGCAGATCGAATCGGCGGCGGCGCTCGGCGAGGTCGAGAAAATCGCGGCGGTGCCGGGCGTCGATTGCCTGTTCGTCGGGCCGGCCGATCTGGCCGCGAGTCTCGGTCATCTGGGCGACGCGAAGCACCCCGACGTCGCCGCCGCGATGACGCGCATCGTCGCCGCCGCGCGCGCGGCGGGTGTGGCGGCGGGCATCTTCGCGATGGACGCGGCGCAGGCGAAGCAGTATCGCGAGGTGGGCTTCAACTTCGTCGCGCTGGCCGCCGACGTCATCTGGCTCATGCGCGCGACCCGCCAGGCGCTGCAGGAGGCGAGATCATGAAGCGCCCGCAAGCGTGGCGGGCGCCGATGATCCGCGTGGCCGCGACGGCTTGTGTTGCCGGCGCGGCGCTGGGCGCGAACGGCCTTGCGGTTGCCGCAGGGGCCGCCGGGGCCGAAGGGGCGGCCAGCGCGCCCAGCGCCCCCAGCGCGCCCGCCGCGGGCGCGCAATCCGACCCGCAGACGGCCAGCGCCATGGCCGACTACAACGCCGGCAATCTCACGGCCGCGCGCGCCGAATTCCTGGCAGCGGCGCAGCGCGGCAACCGGCTCGCGGAATTCGACTACGCGATGATGCTGGTCAACGGCGAAGGCGGCGCCATCGACGTGGGCGAGGGCCGCAGGTGGCTGCGCAAGGCTGCCGACGCGAACATGTCTCACGCGCAATACATCTACGGCAAGATGTACGACGACGGCGATTTCGTCGCGCGCGATCCGGCAGAGGCGCACCAGTGGTTCCTGAAGGCCGCGAAGCAGGGGCACGTGCAGGCCGAGCTGGCGCTCGCGAACCAGTACCTCGACGGGCGCGGCACGTCGCGCGACAACAAGCAGGCGTTCTACTGGTACAAGAAGGCTGCGGAAGGCGGCGACATGACCGCGCAGTACGTAACGGGCTCGTTCTACGAGCGCGGCGGCGACGGCGTGCAGAAGAACCTGAACGTCGCGCGTGCCTACTATGCGGCGGCGGCGGCGCAGGGCGATCCGGTCGCGCGGCTCAAGTATCAGCAGTTGAGCGAGCGCTTGATGAAGTCGGCGCCGCAATAGACATCGCACCCGGCGTGCCGACCGTGAGCGCCCGTTCCCACCATCGCCCCCGGAAAAAGAAAAACGCGCCGTGCAAGACGGCGCGTTTCGGGAGCGATCCGGCAAGAAGCCTGCAAAGCAAGGCCGCCAATGCTAGCTCTGCATGAGCCGCTTTTGCCGCCCGATACTCATGATCAGCCCAATGGCGATGCCGAGCGTCGTGAGCGCGGTGCCGCCGTAGCTCATGAACGGCAGCGGCACACCCACCACGGGCAGGATGCCGCTCACCATGCCGATGTTCACGAACGCGTAGGTGAAGAACGCCATCGTGAGCGAGCCGGCCAATAATCGCCCGAATAGCGTCGCGCCATTGGCGGCGATATAGAGCCCGCGCGCGATCAGACACATGTAGAGCGTGAGCAGCACGAGCCCGCCCACCATGCCGAACTCCTCCGAGAACACCGCGAAGATGAAGTCGGTGTGCTTTTCGGGGATGAACTCCAGGTGCGACTGCGTGCCCTTGAGCCAGCCCTTGCCGAGCGGGCCGCCCGAGCCGATCGCGATCACCGCCTGAATCGTGTGGAAGCCCTTGCCGAGCGGATCGGAGGTGGGGTCGAGCAACGTGCAGATGCGGTGCTTCTGGTAATCGTGCATGAGCGGCCAGCTCACCTGCGGCTGGCAGATCTTGTCCTGGAACGCGGCGATCGATGCCACGGCGATGACGCCGGCAATCAGCACCGGCACGATCAGCTTGAACGAGAGCCCCGCGAAATAGATCACGAAGAAGCCGGAGGCGAACACGAGCACGGCGGTACCGAGGTCGGGCTGCTTGGCGATCAGCGCCACTGGCACGAGCAGGATCAGGAAGCCGACCAGGAAGTCGTACCAGCGCATCACGCCTTCGCGGCGCTGGTAATACCACGCGAGCATGAGCGGCGTAGCGATCTTGAGAATCTCGGAAGGCTGGATCACCACGCCCACGTTGATCCAGCGCTTCGCGCCCTTGCGCGTGAGGCCGAATAGCGCGACAGCGATCAGCATCGCGATGCCGAATGTGTAGGCCGGCACCGCGAAGCGCATGAGCGTGGTGGGCGGCACATTGGCGAGCGCCCACATCAGCACGAAGGTGAACATGATATTGCGCAACTGGTCTTCGACGCGGCCCGGCATGTCGAGGGTCGCGCTATACAGCGTGACGATGCCCACGCACAGCAGCAGGAATACCGTGAGCGCGAGCGGGCGATCGAAGCCCACAAACATCTTGCGCAGCGCGTCGAGCACGGCGCGCTTGTCGATCTTGTCGAACTGGAAAAAAGGCATGGGAACTCCTTACTCGTCGATGCCGCCCGTGGCGGGCTTGGGCGGCGGTGCGAGTGTCGCCGCGTCGGGCGCGCTGGCGGGGCGGCGCGGGCGATGCGGACCCGGGCCGAAATGGCGGGGCCGCTCGCTCGCGGCCGACCGCTCCGGCGTGTCGCCACCGGCGGCGCTGACCGACGTGCCGCCGTTCACGGCATCGGTGCCCGTGGGCGCTTCGGGGGCGACGGGCTGGGCAGGCGCATGGCGCGCTTTCGGGCCGGCGCCGGCGCTGGCGGGTTTGGCCGCGGCGGCAGGCGCCGGCGGCTTGCCAGGCGCGGTCGTTGCGGGCGCATCCGAAGCCGCCGCAGTGGCCGAAGCCGCGGATGCCGGAGCAGCAGCCGAAGCGGCTTCAGCCGCCGAAGCCGCGCCCGGCATCGGCAGCGGCGTGAAGCCCGCGGCAACCCTGACCGGCAGCGTTCCCGCGCTTTCCGAGGCGGCCTGCGCCGCACCGCCGATCGTGGGCAGGGACACGTCCTGTGTGGCCGAGGCCGCCTCGGCCACGGCAGCCTGCTCGACACCGGGCTTCAGGCGGTCGACGAGCCAGTAGTCGAGCACGCGGCGCGCGATCGGGCCGGCCACCTGTGCGCCCCAGCCGCCGTTTTCCACGATCAGCGCGACGGCGATCTGCGGTTTCTCGGCGGGTGCGAACGCAATGAAGAGGGCGTGGTCGCGCAGATTTTCGGCAAGCGCGTGCGCGTGGTACCTGCCGCCCTGCAACGAGAACACCTGCGCCGTGCCGGTCTTGCCCGCCGAGGTGTACGGCGCATTCGCGAAGATCTTGTACGCCGTGCCCGCCGGATTCATCGTCACGCCTTCCATGCCGCGCTTCACGACGTCGATATCGGATTGCTTCACGTTCAGGCGCCCGCTTTCGCTCGGTACGGTGAGGCGCTCCTGCTTCGTGATCGGATTTTCGATCGCCTTCACGAGGTGCGGCTTCATGAGAATGCCGTTGTCGGCGAGCGTGGCCGTGGCGTGCGCGAGCTGCAGGATCGTGAACGAGTTGTAGCCCTGGCCAATGCCGAGACTGATCGTTTCGCCTTCGTACCACTTTTGCTGCTCGGGCTTGCGATAGGCCTTGCGTTTCCATTCGGTGGAAGGCAGGATGCCGCGCGCCTCGCCCGCGATGTCGATGCCGGTCAACTGGCCGAAGCCGAGCGGCTTCATGAACTTCGCGATGGCGTCCACGCCCAGATCGTGCGCGAGCATGAAGAAGTAGGTGTCGTTGGACACCATGATCGCCTTGTTCATGTCGACCCAGCCCTGGCCGGAGCGCACGTCGTTGTTGAAGCGGTGGCCGCCGAACATGTAGTAGCCGGGGTCCGAGAAGCCCCACTGCGGCGTGCGCTTGTGCAGCGTGAGCGCGGCGAGCGCCATGAACGGCTTGTAGGTCGAGCCCGGCGGATAGGTGCCGTGCAGCGGACGGTTGAGCAGCGGGTGATCGGGCGAGTTGTTGAGTTCGTCCCAGGTTTGCTGGTCGATGCCGTCGACGAACGAATTCGGGTCGAAGCTCGGCGCGGAAACGAAGGCGAGAATGTCGCCCGTCGACGGCTCGATGGCCACGAGCGCGCCGCGCTTGCCCGCGAAAGCCTGCTCGGCCACCTGCTGCAAACCGATGTCGATCGACAGCACGAGGTTGTTCCCCGGCGTGGCCTGCGTGCGCGAGAGCGTGCGCACCGGACGGCCGCCCGCCGTCACTTCGACTTCCTCGAAACCGGTCAGGCCGTGCAGCTCGGTTTCGTAGCTCTGCTCGACGCCGATCTTGCCGATGTAGTCGGTGCCGTTGTAGTTGTTGGCATCGAGACGCGGATCGTAATGCTCGGTATCGCTGTCATTCTTGTCGCTCATGTCGTCGATCCGTTCCTGATCGCGCTGCGAGATGCGGCCGATATAGCCGATCACGTGCGCGGCCGTCGGACCGAGCGGGTACTGGCGGAACAGACGCGCGCGCACTTCCACGCCGGGGAAGCGGAAGCGCTGCGCGGTGAAGCGGGCGACTTCGTCGTCGGTGAGGCGCGTGCGGATCGGCAGGCTCTCGAAGTTCTTCGAATCTTCGAGCAGCTTCTTGAAGCGGCGGCGGTCGCGCGCGTCGATCGGAATCACGGTCGAGAGTTGATCGATCGTGTTGTCGAGCGTGTCGGTGAGCTTCGACGGCGTGATTTCGAGCGTGTACGCCGAGTAGTTCTTCGCGAGCACGACGCCGTTGCGGTCGGTGATGATGCCGCGATTCGGCACGATCGGCGCGACCGAAATGCGGTTTTCGTCCGCTTGCAGCGAGTATTTGCTGTGGTTCCAGACCTGCAGATAGAGGAAACGGAACGCGATCAGCCCGAAGCAGACGAACACGAACAGGCCCGCCGCCGCGACGCGCAGGCGGAACTTCGTGA
>Ga0164242_10000133_pt1 | contig 89477 bp, 130 predicted proteins | sample OricomgcompostMG_FD_108783 | JGI IMG/M metagenome (GOLD analysis project Ga0164242, IMG submission 108783) | Miracle-Growth compost microbial communities from Emeryville, California, USA - Original compost - Miracle growth compost (MG) ...
CGCGAGCAGCCCGAGCAGCCCGAGCAGTCCGAGCAGCGCGAGCAGTCCGAGCAGCCCGAGCAGCCCGAGCAGCCCGAGCAGTCCGAGCAGCGCGAGCAGCCCGAGCAGCCCGAGCAGCGCGAGCAGTCCGAGCAGCGCGAGCAGTCCGAGCAGCGCGAGCAGTCCGAGCAGCGCGAGCAGTCCTTCAGCGACGCGAGCGCCTCGCGAGCTTTTTCCTCGGAGCCCCAGTATTCGACGCTGCAGCGGTTGCCGTTTTCGTCGGTGATCCACGTTTTGCTCATGGCATTTCCTTTGCGTATGGCGCCGGGCGCGGCCGGCGAATGAGAAAGGTCAGTCGATATCGTTGGCGGCGCGCGCTTTCGCGTCGCGTACGGCCAGCGGAGGCGCTTCGTGCTCGGCGCGGATCCGCGCGCGCAGTTCGAGCACGCGGCGAAGCGGTTCGTTGGAAAGGGCGTCCATCGCGGAGCCGCGGCAGCGCATGCGCCGGAACTCGCGAGCGACGTCGGCGGAAGTGACCTTGATCATCGGCGTCCTCGCGCAGCGCGCATCATCGCGCGCAGAAGGCGGTGCGCCGCGCGGCGCGACAGCGAGCCGTTTGCGACGTCCTCGACGATCTGCCAGAGGGTACGCATCATCGCGGTACCACCGTCCAGCGGAGTGCCATGCGCGCCGCCCCGAAGTAGTACGGCTCGCCATCGCGTTCGGACTTCAGTCTCAGCGTCGAGCCAGCCGGCATGTACTCGTTGGCATCGAGAGCACCCCACGTCAACTGGTCGAGCCAGACATCGTGGCGCACGCGCCCAAGCGGAATTAACCGCGCCTGAAGTTCCGTTCCGACTACTTCGAAGGATCCGTTCATCGCGGACTCCAGACGGTCGTGCCCACGTCGATCTCATCCATCTGCTGCACTGTCGCGACCACGAACACGATCGCGGCGAACACGAGGAACGCCTTCGCCCACAAGGCGAGCAGGCTGAGCAGGCTTTTCATCGCACGAGCCCCATGAGCATTTCGACAGGAGGCGCGACGCCGGCCGCGAGCAGGTACAGCGCGGCGAGCACCACGAGCGGGAACCAGTCGGGCAGGCGGCGCATGGTCAGAAGCTCCCGCCGACGGTCGCCAGATTGATGGTCGGCGCGGGTACGCCACGCCGCGCCAGTTCGCCGCGCGCGTTTTCGACAGCGCGGCGCATGTTGCCGGTCAGCGTGGCGATGTTGGTCGGCGTCGCGCCGTGCTTGATGAGGCGCTCAAGCATCCCGAGCGTCGCGCTCGCGCCGATGAACGAAGCGAGCACGTCGATATCCTGCGAGGTCGCATAGGCGGCGCGGGGCAGAGTTTCCGGCGGCGTCGGTTGTTCCTGTGCCTGATCAGCCGGAACGGTCGTGTGTTGATGGTCCATGCTTGGCGGCGTAACGCCGCGGCGCTGGAATTCGAGCATCATCATGCCGATGCCGATGTTGAGTTCGGCCGCCAGTTGCTGAGCGTTGCGCTCGGTCATGCCGCGCCGCGACAGCTCGTGTAGCGCGCCGATGCTGGCGTGGGACATCATCCACGAGCCGATCAGTTCGGCGGGATCGGCATCCCGAATGACGCGCTCCAACTGCGCGGTCGTGTGGTCGGTGTACACAGGCATCAGTGCACCCGATTCGCGAAAACGACGGTGCGGATATTCGGCGCCTCGATGCCGCGCGCGTCGCATTCGACTTCGGCGTTGAGCAGAGAGCGGCGCACCAGCGCGCGGGCGGCGCGCACGTCATCGAGCGTGTCGATCGAATCGAGAACCCGTGCCAGCTGGCGGGTGATCACGACCGCGAGCTTCACATCGCCGTCGTGCGCGTTTTCGAGTCCGGTCTCACCGTGCGTAACGGTTACGGTCTCGATCAGGACTGCTTCAGGTGCTGCTGATGTGGACATGGTCGCCTCGCGGTAGGTTGATGTTTCAACTACAACCGAAGGCTACAACCTACAACCTTCCATTGCAAGTGGTAGTTGTAGATAAGCGCAAAAAAAACCGCCCGACGGCGTTGCGTTGTAACCAGTCTTTGGCGGAAAGCGTCTGGCCGATCGTCAGCGGGCCGCGATTTTGAACAGGACGAATACGCCGGCCACAGACCAGATCATTGTGATGAGAACGTTGAAAGGGCGATCTGCGCCGAGAAGCGGAAGCCCGTAGAGCAGGGCGGCCGCGACGAGGCAGTACATCGCCCATCCGGCAAGGAAGCCGGCGCGCGGCTTCTTTTGCTGCCGATTCATTCCGGCATCCATTTCCCGATAACGACCCCGACGATGCGCGCGTCCAGCGGAAAGGCGGTCATGCCGTTCAGCCAGGACGGATTGAGCACCTTGAGCAGCCGCTCGTGCGGGTCGTCCATCAACAGCTGGCGGAGGATGGCGCGCTCATCGTTGCCTATGCGCACGACCACCATACTGCGGTTGGTGGGTTCGCGGGCGGGATCCACGGTGATGAACTCGCCGGGGCCATATGACTTTGGACCGGCCGGATTGTAGTTGCTTTCGCCGACCACTTCGAGGATGAATGCGTCCGGGCCCCGTGAAAACGGGCATTCCATCCAGTCGATAACGTCTTCCGATTTCCCCACGCCTAGCCCCCAGGTCGCGGCCTGTTCCCACGAAATCAGGGGTACCAGCCCGCGTTCTTTTTTAGCACGCTCGTTTGCGTGTTCTCGGGGGAAAACTCTACTTCCGCTTACATCTTTTTTACTCTGGGGTTCGAGGACCCTTTCGTACTTTGTTCCGCGGACCAGTTCGGACACGGTTGTGGTAACGCCGCGCCCGCTCAGGGCGTCCGCAATCGCGGGCAGGCGCTCCGGCCGCGGCGCGGATTTTTCGGCTTCCCATTTCTGGACAGCCTGAGGTTCGATGCCAAGGGCTCGCGCCAGTTCCGACTGACTAACCCCGGCACGTAGGCGCGCATCCCGGATCTTCAATCCGATGTGCGTCACTTTCATGCACGGGATATTACAAGTGGCGGTTGTAAATGGCACTGCAAAAAGTGGTTGCTGTATCTGGTTGTAAGTTGTAGATTCCGGTTGTAGATGAACACCCGGTAACTGCTCAGACATGAGAACTCCTTCGGCCACGGCACTTACGCCGATCCGGCGAGCCTGCGCCGCGCTAGGTAAGGGCGGCCAGTCAAAGCTGGCGGCGATCCTCGGGTGCACGCCGCAGAACGTGCAAAAGATGTGCGAGTCCGGGCACGTGCCCGGGCATCACGTACTGAAGATCGAAGCTCACACCGGCGTGAGCCGCCATGAGCTTCGCGCCGATCTGTACCCGTCCGATTCGATCGACCGCCACGCCGCGCAGGAAGCGGCGTGACGCGCGCGTTCCCGGCTCGGGGCTGGTATCGGCATCGTGGGGAAAGTTTCCGCCCAGCAACCCGACGCGTGAATCGTACTCGCGCGTCGATAACGAAGTAACCATTGAAAAGAGGCTGTGTTCTATGGGTTTGAATCTGCGAGAGGCCTACCAGGGCATGTGTCGCGCGTATCGCGGCGGCGCGGACGCGATGGCGGCCGCGCTCGGTATGTCGCCGGCGGCGCTGCAAAACCGCATCTACGAGGTGAAGGGGCAGGCGGTCGGTGTCGAGCACGGCCTCGCGATGCAGGCGTTGTCGAACACGACGCTTTTCGCGGAGACGATCGCGCATCTGTCGGGCGGGACGTTCTTCGGCATCCCGCAGGTCGACGGCGAACTGGACAACGACGAGCTGCTCGCGAAGTTTCAGGAGTTGTGCGAGGACCTCGGGCGACTCGGCCGGCGCCATCGTGAGGCGACGGCCGACGGCCACGTCGACGCGGCCGAGCGCGCGGACCTCGAACGCATCGCCGGCGACATGCATCGGCGAATCCAGCAGCTGCTCGCGCTGACCTTCCGCATCTACTGCACCGACGGGCACGCAGGCGCGAAGGCGCTGCACCGCGTGGCGGATCTTGCGGACGGGACGGCCTGATCGTGGACGACCTACTCCCTGCGTTGTGGATGCTCGCGACGATCGTCGCCGCCTTTTACGGCGCGTGGCGGCTGGCAAGGTGAACCCGACCGTATTGCACATGCGGCCGGCCGCGCGCGGCGGCCGGGAACCACGCAGCGCGCGCGGCAGCGAAATGTGCTGAGCCGATGACCACCGGGAAAGGCCGGCCAAACACAGTGGATGGACCATGAAACGACTGAACGGCGACGAGATCCCGACGGAGCTTCTCGCGCGCGTGCCGGATGGCCGCGGCCTGAGCGTGGGTGAGCGCGCGATCGATGCGAACACCGTGCTGATCGAACTGAACTGGCGGGGCGGCGGTGCGAGCCTGTTCCTGCGTCCGGATGACCTGCGCGTGCCGGCGTGGGAATTCGCTGAGCGCTGGATCAACCCGGCGCTCGACGGCGCGGCGCCGGCGGCGGAACCGCTGCTGTGCCTGTCGTGCGGCGCCGAAAAGCGTCCGGGCCTCGATCTGCCGTGCGGGCACTGAATGCGGGCAGCTGACGTCCTGCGCGAACTCGGCCGCCCGATCGCGTATTACCCGTTCCTCGCGCGCTATCTCGGCGGCGTCAACGCGTCGGTGTTGTTCTGCCAGATCTTCTACTGGCAAGACAAGGCCGCGCACGAACTCGGCGTACACAAGACCGTCGAGGAGCTGGAGGCGGAGACCGGCCTGTCGTACGAGGAGCAGCGCGCGGCGCGCGCGAAACTGCGCGCGCGCGGCGTGCTTATCGAGACGGCGAAACGCATCGAGCACCGCACGTACTTCCGGATCGACGAGGATGCGCTGGAGCGCGTGCTCGAGTCCGGACCGCCCCCGGCCGAGCCCAAAAAGCGCCGTTCCGGCACCTTGGAAAAGTCCACCTCCCGAAATGGGAAAAGTCCATTTCGGGAAATGGGAAAAGTCCAGTTCGCGAGCGTGGAAAAGCCCATGCCGCGAGATGGGGAAAACCGCTCCCGCGGCATGGGGGATCCCCATTCCGTTAACGGTACAGAGACTACAGCAGAGACTACTTCAGAGACTACAGCAGCAGCAGCACGCGCGAGCGGCGCTGTGGATAACTCTGCTGCCGCTGCTGCCGCTGCTGCTGATGAAAAAAACGCGGCTTCGCAAAACCGCGAACGCGAACTCACCGACCTGCTGATCGGCCTTGAAGCCGCCCGCGGCAAAACGCTGACGATCGACCGCAGCCGGGACCGCGCCGTGATCCTGACTCTGGTCGGCAAGGGCGTCACCGACGACCAGCTGCGCGCCGCGCACAAGCTCGCGATCGCCGCCCGGGCGCGCGACGAGGATGGCCGGCCCGCGTATCCGGCGTTCGTTGCCGGTTTCGTCGCCGAAGCGTGCGCTCCGCCGCCGGCCGCCGCCAGCGTGCCCGAGACGGAATGGTGGCTCGCTGGCGAGGAGGCGCTGCTCGCGGCCGGCGAGCGATTCGGCGCGCGGCAGAAGCATCGCGACGAGCCGCTTCCGCTGTATCGCGCGGTGGTTGCGCGCGCCGCCGGCAAGGGGCCGTGGATCGACGTCATCCTGCGCGACGCGCAGCGCGCCGGCGGGCAGTTCCTGCAGATGATCGTGGCGACGCTCGGCGAGGCGCTCATGCCCGTGGATTGGTACGCGTCATGACCGCCGAGCACAAGCAAACGTTCTGGCTCGTCTGGTCGCCGACCGGGGTGCGGCCGCCAATCTTCCGTCATGGCAGCGAGGAAGCGGCGACCGCGGAAGCGGAGCGTCTCGCGCGCGAGCACCACGGCCAGCTGTTCGTCGTGCTCGAGGCGAAATCGGCGCGCCGCGTCGACGACATGGTGCGCACGACGTTCGTCGATGAGTCGGAGCCCCCGTTCTGATGGGCAAGGCATCGCTCCGCTACCCGGAAACCGCGGTCGCTGGCGGACGCCTCGGCACGGCGCGCGTGCGCGACACGATCGCGGCCGCCGCGGCGCGGCTGCAGTCGCCTGCAACGGCGGAACTCGAAGCGCCGATCGCGCGCATGGTGGGCGACGCGCGCGCAGCGCACCGGGCGCTCGGCCGGATCGGCGGCGGAACGATGAACAAGACCGAGGCGGCCTACGCGGAGCAGCTCGCGGCGCGCCGGCATATCGGCGAGGTGCTCTGGTACCGCTTCGAAGGAATCAAGCTGCGGCTGGCGGACCGGACGTTCTACACGCCCGATTTCGCCGTGCTCGTCGCGAGCGGTGCGCTTGAGTTGCACGAGGTCAAGGGTTTCATGGAGGAAGACGCCGCGGTAAAGCTGAAATCCGCGGCGTCGCAGTACCCGTTCGTCGTGCGACTCGTTCGTCGTGCGAAGGGCGGCGCATGGGATATCAGGGAGGTTTGATGGCGAAGCGCTGGAGTGCCGCCGAGGATGCGGTGATTCGGGAAACCTCGTCGGCTGGTCTGACGTTGACGAGCCAGATGCATCGGCTGCCCGGTCGCTCGTTCGTGGCAGCCAAAACCCGGGCATCGAAAATCGGTGTGTCGGCGTCGAACGCGCGGGCATGGAGTGACGAGGAGCGCGCCGCATTGCGCGAGATCTATGCCTCGCGCGAAACGATCAAGCTGGCCGCACGCCGGCTGCTGCCGGACCGCAGTTATCTGTCCATCAAGGCCGAGGCGATGCGGCTCGGCGTTCGTGTTTTCCACCGCACCGGTCGTCTCGGCTACTCGTGGGTCTGGCGCGCCATCGAGCGCGCGCTCGACGAGGCAGACCTGACGATCGCGCAGCTGGTCGGCCGCACCGGCGCATCGACGAACGCCATCACGAAGGCTATCGCGCGTCGGCGCGCCGAAGTGCATATCGGCGGCTGGGTGCGTGAAGCGACGACGGGAAAGATTTGCGCGCAGTGGGCGCTCGGCCGCGGCAGGGATGCGCCGCGGCCGCAGCGCAAGTCCAGCCGCGCGGCGTGCCGGGACTACAGGATTCGTCAGCGCGTGCGCGCGGGCGTCGTTGATCCGTTCGCGTCGCTTCGATCGCAGGTGGTGGCATGAGGCAGTCGACACCGATGAAGCGTACCGGCTTTCAGCGCAAGCCCGGCGCGCCGTGGGCTGGCCTCTCGCGCGGCAAGCCGCTCTCGCGCTCGGCGCCGATGAAGTCGCGCCGAAAGCGCGTGACGAAGGCCGACGGCGGGGATTATCTCGCCGCGTGTCGCGGCGAAGAATGCTATCTGCGCGTGAGCGGGGTGTGCTGTTTCCGCCGCGAGACCGTGGCGCCATGCCATGACAACCGGTTGTCGGCTGGCAAGGGAATGGGACTGAAATCCAGCCACGAGCGCACGGTGCCCGGTTGCTGGACGTGTCACCGGTGGCTGGATCAGGGCCCGGCGCCGCGCGAGGAAAAGTTCGCGACCTTCGATCGTGGTTTTGCGCGATGGGCGCCGGTGCGCGCCGCGAAACTCGCTTCGCGGGGTGCGCGATGACGATGGTGCTGACCGTGGCCGTGCCGATGCGCGTGGCGTCCGAAATGCGTGTCGGCCGGCGCACGCGCGTCGTGAATCTGGTCGAGGACGTGGCGCTGATCACGTCGGTGCGCCGTCTGCGGCGGATCCGGCACGCCGGCGGCTCGCTGGACGACGATCGTTGCGTTGTCGAGGCATTCATTCCCGAGCACGAGCGCTGCGCGATAGAGGCAGTCAAAGGCAGTTGGCTGTCGCACGAATACCTGCGTTGTTACGCGCGGCTCAGCCTGAACCGCAAAACCCTTTCGCCGTTTTTCGAGTCCGGCGAGTTCGAACTGTGCGTTGACGAGCACTGACTTCGGCGAAAACCCTGACCCGAACTGCAACTTTTGAGGCAAACGATGGACGACGAAATCGAACAGGAAATTCAGGCGAAGGGAAAAACTGCCCCGCGCGTAACCCCGCAGACGATCGGGGACGCGATCGTCGGTGAGTTTTTTTTCAGTGCCCTCGAGGGTGCCGATGCCGCGTTCGAAGCGTCTGACGGTCCGAATACCTGGGAGCACCGCGAGCAACTGGGTTGCCTGACTTTCTGCGTGCTCGTGCTGCGCAACGGCTTCACCGTCACCGGCGAGAGCGCATGCGCATCGCCGGAGAACTACGACTACGAAATCGGCCGCAAGATCGCGCGCCAGAACGCCATCGCGAAGATCTGGCCGCTCGAAGGCTACCTGTTGCGCGATCGCCTGCACTGCGGCACCTGACCGTCGGTTTGCGAAATTTCGAAATTTCGCAATTTTCACCTCGCATCAACTGGAGCACTCCATGCGAACCTCGAATCTCCCGAAACTCATATTTGCGGCGTTCTCGCCGCTCGCGATGGCTGACGACGCGCCGGCCGCCGCGGGAAACGCGCAGACCGCGGCGGCGACGCCGATGGCGACCGCGGCGCTGGCCGCGCCGACGCCGGCCGCCGCTGCAACGGATGCGGTCGCGTCGTCGACGAGCGCCCCCCAGCCGGCAAGTTCCGATGCCGCCACTGCGTCCTCGACGACTCCTGGTGGTGACGCGGGAAACGCTGCGAGCGGTGCGGTGGCCGCGGATGCTACCCAAGCCGCTATCACTTCGTCGCAGTCGATTTCTGCGGATGCCGCGCCGGCGTCGAACTCCTCGCCCGCGTCCGCGCTGCCGTCGGGTGACGCGGGAAACGCCGATGTGAGCACGAATGCAGATTCGAGTGGTGCGCTGAATCCCGCTTCATCGACTGGTGGCGCAACCATCGCTGCGCCCGCTGCTTCGCCGTCCGCTGATGTGGTGGCCGCGGGGGAGCCGTCTTCGTCGGCCTCGTCTTCGGTCGCTGGTACGGCTGACGCGCCGGCGGTCGCGGACACGTCGGGGGAAGGCGCTGCGTCGGCTGCGGCCGCCGAACCCGAAAGCGGCACGTCATCGTCTGCTGCGAGTGCATCGCAAGACGCAGGCACCGCGGCGGATGCGTCCACAGATAGCTCGGCACCGGCGACGGAGGCTGGCAGTGCCATGTTGGGGGAGTCGGTACGTATGGCGTCGGGCCAATCTTCAGCATCGAACCCGTTGCCGACGGCTTCATCGTCTTCGGATACAGCGGCTTCCAGCATGTCCGCGTCCAGCGCTGACCTGTCGACGCAACTCGCTGCGGCGCAGTCGCGCATCGCGGATCTGGAGCAGCAGCTCGCGACGGCGCGCGCGACGAGCGACCATCCGATCCACTCGATCCTGAGCAAGATCGAGGCCGAGGTCCTGCGGCCGGAGGTGCTGTTGGTGTCCGAGGTGCGCAACCTGATCAACCGGGCGCGCGCGCTGTTCTGATGACGACGATCGCGTGGGATGGCGAGACGCTCGCCGCGGATCGTTGCTCGTGGAACGGCTATGCGAGGAGTCGATGCCGGAAGGTGTTCCGCGTTCGTGCGCCGGGCGGCGCCGTGTTTCTGGTGGCATTTGCCGGCTCGGCGCAGTTTGCCAATGCGATCCTCGGCTGGATGCGCGGCGAGGGTGAGGCGCCGAAGCATGATGCGTTCGGTGTCGCCTCCACGGATGCCGTGGCTGTCGTCGTCGACCAGCGGCGCCGCGTGTTCCTGATGGGTGCCCAACTGACGTACGAGCCGAAGCGGGAAAGGATTTTCGCGTTTGGTGGCGGCCATGAATTCGCCTGGGGAGCGCTGGAAGCCGGCGCGTCGGCGCGTCGCGCTGTGCTGATCGCAGCGAAACGGAGCGATTACGCCGGCTTCGGCGTCGACACCGTGATGTTCTGAAAAAAGAAAACGGCCGGCGCTCGCGCGACCGGCCGCTTCATGGATGCATTGCTGCAGTCCTCGTTGGCACCTGGATTGTAAGCAGCGTCGGACCATTGCGCAAATCCCGCGACGGCCGATGCCGCAAAGGCAACGACCATGACGCACATGCAAATCGACTGGCGCGAGGTGATTTTCGACCTCCGGCGCCTGCCCATGAAGAATAGTGAGATCGTCGACGCGCTCGACGGCTGCGTGAGCGAGCGGCTGTTGCGCAGCTACGCGGAGGAACTGATGTCGCCCGGACACTATCGCGGCGAGCGACTGCTCGATCTGTGGGCGATGCGCACCGGCCGCGCGACCGACACGGCGCCGCGCCGCCCGGTGACGTTGCGCAGCGCGCCGGGCGCGCGGACGGTTCGGGCATGAGCGACGATCTGACGCCGCGCGAGCGCCGGTTCTGCGAGGAATATCTCGTCGATCTGTCGCAGACGCACGCGGCAATCCGCGCTGGCTACAGCAAGAACGGCGCGCGGCAGACCGGCTACAACCTCATGCGTCGCCCGCTGGTGTGCGAGGAGATCAACCGGCTGATGGCCGCGCGCGCGGAGCGCGTGAAGGTGACGGCCGACGAGGTGCTGGCCGAACTCGTCGCCGTGATGCGCGCGGACGCCACGGAAATCGCGGAGGTCAGGCGCGAGTGCTGCCGCTACTGCCACGGTATCGGCCACGCGTACCAGTTCAAGTCCCAGCGCGAACTCGAGGAGGGCCGCCGGCAGCACGCGATCGCGCTGAAGCGCGCGAAGGTGAACAAGGTGCCGAAGGCGGCATGGCCTGTGTTCGATGAGTCCGGTGGCATCGGCTTCAACCCGTCGCGCGAGCCGCATCCGGATTGCCCTGAGTGCCACGGCGATGGATGGGAGCGCGTTCGACTGCACGACACCCGCACGCTCGTCGGCGCAGCGCGCCGGCTGTTCGATGGCGTCAAGCAGTCGAAGGAGGGCGTCGAGACGAAGGTGCGCGACAGGACGCGCGCGGCGGAACTGATCGGCCGTCACCTCGGCATGTTCAACGACAAGCTGGAGTTGCTCCGGCCGAAGGTGCGTGTAAAGGACATGACTGGCCGAAAGCGCCGGGCCGGCGCCGGTACCGGTGATGACGACGCATGAGCGCTGAAGTCGAATTTCACTACGAGCCGCAGGGCGAGCGGCTGGAGGAATACATCCTTTCGAAGGAGCGGCGCGTCATCATTCGCGGCCCGCTCGGCAGCGGCAAGACGAACGCGAGTTGCTGGAAGGGTTTCCGTATCGCTTGCGAGCAGGCACCCGATTCGACCGGCGTGCGGCGCACGCGCGGCTTTGCGGTGCGCAACACGTACAGCGAACTGATGTCGACGACCGTGAAGGACTGGCTGGAAATGTTCGGCGATCTCGGTCGGTATGTCGGCGGCGGCCGCGAGCCGCCGACGCATTACCTGTCGTTCGACCTCGAAGACGGCACGACCGTCGAGGCGGAAGTGCTGTTCATGGCGTTCGATCGCCCGGAGCACGTGAAGAAGGCGCGCGGCCTGCAGGCGACGTGGATCTGGCTGAACGAGATCAAGGAACTGTCGAAGGCCGTGGTCGACATGCTGGATCTGCGCGTCGGGCGGTTCCCGAAAGACGTGCGGCCGACGTGGTACGGGATCTTCGGCGACACGAACTCGCCCGACAATGACCACTGGCTCTACGAGATGGCCGAGGAGACGCACCCGACTGGCTGGCAGTTCATCGCCCAGCCCGGAGGCGTGATCCGGGTTGGCGATGAATGGGTCGTGAATCCGGATGCCGAGAACCTGTGCAACTTGCCTGACGGCTATTACCTCGACGGGCTTTCAGGCAAGTCGGAGGACTGGATCAAGGTCAACCTGGCGAACCTGTACGGATTCGTCATGGATGGGCGGCCGATCCACCCCGGCTACACCGATTCGCTGCACTGCCAGACGTTCGAGCTGAACCCGCGGCTGGGCCTCTACGTTGGAATGGACTTTGGCTTGACGCCGGCCGCGGTGTTCGCGCAGCGCCAGCCGATGGGTGGCTGGCGCGTGCGCAGCGAACTGGTCGCCACGAGCATGGGCGCGAAGAACTTCGCGCGCGAGATCCGCGCGCATCTGGCCGAGCGCTACCCCAGCTACGAGATACAGGGCGTATGGGGCGATCCAGCGGGCGACCAGCGCTCGCAGGCGGACGATGAGCAGACGCCATTCAAGATCATGAATGCCGGTGACGTGCCGGCGAAGCCTGCGCCGACGAACGACACGACGCTGCGCTACGCGGCCGTCGATGAGGCGCTCGGCCGGATCATCGACCACGAAGCCGGGCTCCAGATCCATCCAGACTGCAGAATGCTTCGCAAGGCGCTCGCCGGCGGCTATTGCTTCCGGCGGCTGCAGGTGGCCGGCGAGCGGTATGCCGACAAGGCCGACAAGAACATGTACTCGCACGTCGCCGAGGCGCTCCAGTATCTGCTGGTCGGTGCCGGCGAGCATCGTCCGCTGGTGCGCGCCTCGCGCGCCGGCCGGCCTCGCGCGACGAGTGCTGTGACCGACTGACGGCACTTTCGGACAATTCTCCGTGGCGCGCCGCATAGCCTCTCCGGACGTTTCCCGGAGAATCACGTGAAGTTCCTCGGCCTTAGCCCCAACATCCCGGCGCCGCCGCCTGTGCCCGACACGACGCAGCCGACGACCGATACGTCGGCGGCCGTCGATGATGCGACGAACCGGCTGCGCCGCCGCCGCGGTGTCGCGGCGACCATCCTCGCCGGCGACTCGGCGGCGCCGGGCGCCTCATCCGTTTCAGCTCCCGCCGCGACGTCGGCGGGCAAGGCGCTGCTCGGGCAATGACGAACGACGAAGCGAAGATCATCGAGGCGCTCGTCGCGGACCACGGGCGGCTGAAGGAAAAGCGGCAGTCGTACGAGGCGGTCTGGAACGACGTCATCGACTATCTGATGCCGCGCCTCGACAAGTTCGGCCAGCGCGCGCGCCCGGACAGCGAGAAAGGTCGGGAGCGATCGCAGAAGATCTTCGATTCGACCGCGCCGCTCGCGCTGCGCAATTTCGTCGCGGCGATGGACTCGATGATCACGCCGGCGACGCAGTTCTGGCATCGTCTGGCGACCACCAACGAACACCTCGACGAGGATCCGGCGATCAAGGCGTACCTGCAGCAGGTTGTGCAGACGCTGTTCGCCGTTCGGTATCGCTGGCAGAGCGGCTTCGTCACGCAGGTGGGCGCGACGTACCAGAGCATCGGCCTGTTCGGGCCCGGCACGCTCATGATCGAGCACGACGTCGGGCGCGGCATCACCTATCGCAACCTGCCGCAGCAGCACGTCTGGTTCGCGGAGAACGAGGCCGGCATCATCGACAAGGCCCACGTCGCGTGGCGCCTGACGGCGCGTCAGGCCGCGCGCCGGTTCGGGCGCGAGAACCTGTCGCCGTCGATGCAGTCGGCGGTCGAGAAGGATCCGGAGAAGTCGTTCGACTTTCTGCACGTGGTCGAGCCTCGCGAGGATCGCGACATCACGAAGCTCGACGGCCGCAACATGCGGTTCGCCTCGTACTGGCTGGATGAAGGCCGCGACCGGGTCGTGCAGAACAGCGGTTTCCGCACATTCCCGTTCGCGATCGGCCGGTTCTACGTTGGCACCGGCGACGCGTACGGCGGCAGCCCGGCCTACGACGCGATTCCCGATATCCGCATGGCGAACGAGCAGGCGCGCACGAACATCCGCGCAGCGCAGAAGCTCGTCGATCCACCGTTGCTGTTGTCGGAGGATGGAGCGCTCGAAGGTTTCGACCTGCGTGCGGGCCAGCTCAACTGGGGCGGCCTGGACGATCAGGGCCGCGAAATGGCGAAGCCGCTCATCACCGGAAAGCAGGCGCAGATCGGCATCGAGTTCGCGCAGCAGACGCGCGAGACGATCAACCAGTGGTTCTACGTGACGCTGTTCCAGATCCTCGTGGACGGTGGCGACATGACGGCCACGGAAGTGCTACAGCGTGCGCAGGAAAAGGGCGTGCTGCTCGCACCGACGCTCGGCCGAACGCAGAGCGAGCTGCTCGGCCCGATGATCGAGCGCGAACTCGACATCCTGGTCGAGGCCGGCCAGTTGCCGCCGATGCCGCAGGAATTGCACGATGCCGGCGCGAGCGTCGAGATCGAGTACGACAGCCCGCTCAACAAGGCGATGCGGGCCGGCGAGGGCGCGGCGATTCTCCAGTGGCTCCAGCAGATCGGCGTCGCGTCGCAGTTCGACCCGCGCGCGGCGAAGCTCGTCAACGGCATCCGGATCGGTCGGTTGCTCGCCGACTACGGTGGCGTGCCGGTCGATGCGTTGAACACCGATGACGAAATCCAGGCGAGCGACGCCCAGACGGCGCAGGCGCAGCAGCTGCAGACGATCCTCGCGGCCGCGCCTGTCGCCGCCGGCGCGGTGAAAGACCTGACCACTGCGCAGGCGAACGCGCAGGCGGCGAGCGTCTGATGGTGGCCGTCGTGAACCGCTTTCTTCGTTTCTGGAATCGCCGCAATCACTATCGGCGCTGCTTCACCAATGAGGCCGGCCACCTGACGTCCGACGGCGAGGCTGTGCTGCGCGATCTCGCCGCGTTCTGCCGCGCTGACCGCTCCGTTCTCACGCTCTCGCCCGTTACCCGGACCGTCGACACCCACGCCACGATGGTGGCCGAAGGCCGCCGCGAGGTGTTCGTCCGCATTCTCCAGATCCTGCGCATGACCGACGCGCAGATCAATTCACTGAAATCCGAGGATCGCGATGATCTCGATGAAGCTGACGCCCGATGAGGCGAAGCAGGAAACGGCATCGGCGCCGTCCGACGCAGAACAGCCGGCGTATCCGTACGGCCTGACGATCTGCCTCGACGACGACTCGCTGTCGAAGCTCGGCATCGACAGCCTGCCGGACGTCGGCACGCCGTTCCTGCTCACCGCGCGCGTCGAGGTCTGCAGCACGAGCCAGTACCAGAACCAGGGTGGCTCGGATCGGAACCTGTCGCTGCAGATCACCGATATGCAGCTCGATGCGCCGCCGCCCGTGCGGACTCCTGAAGAGCGCGCCGCGGCGTTCTATGCCAGCGCCGGCGGCACGCCCAAACCGTAAAGGAAGCACTCATGCACAAGTTCTATCTCGCGCGCCGTTTCGCGCTCCTCTATCCCGATGGGCCAGCAGCCGATGCGCCCGCCGGCGGCGCTCCTGCCGTAGCGCCGGCGGTCGACGGAGCAGGCCCTGGCGGTGCAGCTGTCGCTGGCGGCGCGCCGACGAATTCGGACATTTCTCCCGTGGACTGGCGCGAGTCTATCGCCGACGCAGAGCTGAAGCAGTACGTCGAGGAGCGCGGGTTCAAGGAACCTGCGGACGTGCTGAAGGCGATGCGCGAGGCCGAAGCGAAGAGCGCGGCGCCATCGAAGCCCGAGGAGTACGAGCTTGGTGACGGCGATTTCGCAAAGACGGCCTCGACATGGTTTCACAAGCACGGGATTCCTGCGGACAAGGCAAAGGGGCTCGCTGCTGAATGGAATGCGTTCGTCGAGCAGCAGAACACCGCTGCCGACGAAGCGCGCAAGCAGGCCGGCGAAGCGCAGATGACCGCGCTGAAAACCGAGTGGGGTGACGGCTACGACCGGAACCTCGAACTCGGCCGGCAGGCGATGCGCAAGTTCGGCCTGTCCGGCGAGTTCATCGACAGGATGGCCGGCCAGGCGGGCGACGCAGAAACGATCAAGGTGTTCAGCCGGATCGGCGCGGCGCTGAGCGAAGGAACGCTGAACCCCGGCGGTGGGCCGGGCAGCGCCGGCGCGACGCTGTCCGACGAAGAACGCGCTGCACGTTTTTTTTCCGGCTCGAAATAGCGAGGAGCGAAGATGCCGACCCTGAGCACAAACAATCCGACGATGGCGGACGTCGCCAAGCGAACCGACCCGGGAGGGCAGATCGACATGATCGTCGAAATCCTCAACCAGACGAACCCGATTCTGCAGGACATGACCGCGATCGAGGGCAACCTCCCGACCGGTCACCGCTCGACGGTGCGCACGGGCTTGCCGATGCCGACGTGGCGCAGGATCTACGGCGGCGTCCAGCCGACGAAAAGCACGACCGCGCAGGTCACGGACAACTGCGGCATGCTGGAAGATTACGCGGAAGTCGACAAGGCGCTCGCGGACCTGAACGGCAACACCGCGTCGTTCCGCCTGTCCGAAGATCGCGCGCACATCGAGGGCATGAATCAGGAGGTCGCGCAGACCCTGATCTACGGTAACGACGGTGTCGCGCCGGCCGAGTTCACGGGCCTCGCGCCGCGCTACAACTCGCTCTCAGCGCCGAACGGCGAAAACATCATCAATGCCGGTGGCGCTGGCAACGACAACACGTCGGCGTGGCTCGTGGTATGGGGGCCGAACACGGCTCACTCGATCTACCCGAGGGGATCGAAGGTCGGCCTGCAGGTCAACGACAAGGGCCAGGTGACGATCGAGAACGCCGACGGTCAGGGCGGCCGTATGGAAGGCTACCGCACCCACTATCGCTGGGACATCGGCCTGACGCTGCGCGACTGGCGCTTTGTTGCCCGCGTTGCGAATATCGACGTGTCGGACCTCAATAGCGATCCCGACAAACTGCAGGCGCTCATCACCTACATGATCGAGGCCTCGGAGCGCATCCCGAATCTCGGCATGGGTCGCGCCGTCTGGTACGTCAACCGGAATCTGCGCACGAAGCTCCGTCTCGCGATCCTCTCGAAGATCTCGAACAACCTGACCTGGGAAACCGTGGCGGGCGCGCAGATGATGATGTTCGACGGCGTTCCGGTGCGGCGCACCGATGCGCTGCTGAACACGGAAGCGCCGGTGACGTAAGCGCAGCGCGGCGCTCGCGCGCCGCGTCGCACCGATATTCAGACCGAAGGAACGTTCATGTCCATCCTCGATTCCCTCCTGCAATTCTCCGACGCGCAGGCGCTCGCCGCCACGGGCGCCTCGACGAACGTCATCGACCTCGGCTCCGACCGCGACATCGGGCCCGGTCGCCCGATGTGGGTCGTCGTCGCGGTGAACGTGGCCGCCGATCACACGACCGGCGACGAGACCTACAAGGTCGACCTGCAGACCGCTGACGACGCCGCCTTCGGTACGCCGAAGGTGATCGCGAGCCTGTCGCCGGCGGCGGCCGACCTCGCCGCCGGCGCGCGATTCGTCATCGGCATGCCGTTCGCGAACCAGCGCTATCTGCGCCTGAATTACACGCTCGCCGGCACGTCGCCGAGCGTGACGCTGACCGCATGGCTGACCGACCAGGAGCCGGCCTCGTGGCAAGCGTATCCGGACGGCCTGCCGTCGTAAGGGCGCTGTGATGGCGTCGAAGCATCCCGGGTTCGCCGCGGTGCAGTCGAGGATCGCGAAGAGCGAGGGCGTGTCGAAAAAGCGTGCCGGCGCAATTCTCGCGTCGGCTGCCCGCAGCGCGTCCCCGGCCGCGAAAAAGTCGAACCCCGCGCTCAAGCGCGTGGCGCCGGCAAAGAAGAAGTAGGGCGATTCCATGCGTGTACGAGCAATCATGATTGGCTGGTTCGGCGGCGTGCGCCGCCGCGAGGGCGAGGTGTTCGACGTTCCGAAGGGCGCGAAGGCGCGCTGGTTCGTGCCGGCCGACGAGGATCTCAGGGGCCCAAAAGTCCGTGGTCGGTCCGCGACCGACCCGACGGACTCGACTGGCGACGGATCGCCCGAAGGAACGGGCGCCAGCGACGCGCCCTGATGGACTGACCGGCAATGGCATCCCAGGTAGGCATCGCGAACCGCGCACTGACGAAACTCGGCTCGGCGCGGATTACGTCGCTCGACGAGAATTCGAAGGCGGCGTCGACGATCAATTCGATGTACGACTACGTGCTCTACGCCTGCCTGCGCGCGCATCTGTGGGGTTTCGCCAAGGCGCGCGCGCTTCTGCCCGCACTCGCATCGGAGCCGCTGTTCGGGTATCAGCTGCAGTATCAGCTTCCGTCGGATTTCCTTCGGCTGATCCAGATCGGCGATTTCCTGATCTACCCGCGCCCGACGACGCAGGGCCTTTACAGCATCGAGGGCGGCAAGATCCTGACGAATCTCGATGCGCCGCTGCCGATCCGTTACACGAAGCGGGTGACCGATCCTAACGCGTACGACGCGCTGTTCGTCGAGGCGTTCGCGTGTCGCCTTGCCGCGGAAGCGTGCGAGGCGATCACGCAGAGCGCCACGAAAAAGAAGGCCGCGTGGACCGAACATGAACGTGCGATCGCGGAAGCGATCCGCGTCAACGCGATCGAGCGACCCTCACAGGCCGTACTCGAGGACACCTGGATCGAGTCGCGCAACGGTCGCGGCCATTTCGCTCAAACGCCCTCAATTCATTCCTGACGGGGAACTGCTTTGGCCAAGGCGGCGCCTCCCATTACGACGTTTGACGCCGGCGAACTCTCGCCGCTCATGGGCGCCCGCGTCGACGTCGCGAAGTACGCGAACGGCTGCATGACGCTGGAGAACTTCATCTGCACGGTGCAGGGGCCGATCGTGCGCCGGGGTGGCTCACGATACGTTTCCCCGGTCAAGGATTCTTCGAAGCAGGCATGGTTGCTGCCGTTTATCGTCTCGGACGGCATCGCGTACATGTGCGAGTTCGGTGATCGCTACATCCGGTTCTATGCCAACCGCGGGCAACTGGTCAATGCCGGCGCGCCGGTCGAAATCGCCTCACCGTACGCGCTCGCGGATCTGACGTCGGCTGACGGCACGTTCGCGATCAATGCTACGCAGAGCGCGGACACGATGTACCTCTTCCACGGCTCCTATCCGACGAAGAAGCTGCTTCGCACCTCGGCGTCGACGTTCTCGCTCGCGGATGCGGTGTTCACCTCCGGGCCGTTTGCGGACGTGAACACGAACAACGGCGTCACGGTGTCAGCGTCCGCGCAGACGGGCGTCGTCGCGCTGACGGCCGCCGGCGGCGATGTGTTCAGCGACGCGGATATCGGATGCCTCTTTTACCTCGAACAGATCGATTCGTCGCTCACGTTGCCGTGGGCTGTCCACCAGGACATTTCCGCGGGCGTCGTGCGGCGTGTCGATGACCGGGTGTATCTCTGTACCGAAACGGGCACTACTGCTCCCACGGTAACAGGCACCGAAACGCCGACTCACACGGAGGGCTTGCGCGCTGACGGCGATTTCATAGATCTGGCAAACGATCAGTATGGAAGCATTGGCGCGATGTGGGAATACCAGCACTCTGGTTACGCGACCGTGCTCATTACGGATGTCACGGATGCGCGCCACGCGACGGCGACGGTCACGACGAACGACCCGTCGCAACCCGCTGTCATTCCGGCCCAGGTCGTGCAGTCTGGAACCTATAAGTGGGCGCACGCCCTTTTCAATTCTGCGGACGGCTATGCTCAGAACGGGACGTTCTGGCGTGACCGTCTGTGCCTGATGCGTGATCGCTGGCTGGCCGCCTCGGTGTCGTCCGACTTCGAAAATTTCGCAACGAAGGATGCGGACCAGCAGACGGACGATTCGGCCATTGTTGAGCAGCTCAATGCGCGGCAACTGAACAAGCTCTCCTGGATGATCGAGTCCGACAGCCTTCTCGTCGGCATGACCGGCGATGAGTGGGTGATCGGCCCGGCGAACACGGCGGCGGCAGTGAGCGCAACGAACATCGCGGCCGAGCGACGCACGTCGTATGGGTCCAAGCGCGTGCAGCCAGTGCAGGTCGGCGGCGTCATCCTGTTCGTGCAGAAGAGCGGCCGTAAATTGCGCGACTTCCAGTACGACTTCTCGACCGACAACTACGTCTCGACCGACACCACGAAGCTGGCGGACCATATCACCCGCGGGAGCAGTGGATCGAACAACGGAATCATGTCGATGTGCTATCAGCAGGAGCCGCACTCGATCGTCTGGGCCGCGCGCGCCGACGGGCAGCTGATCGCCATCACGTACGATCGCGAGGAAGGACGCAGCGACGTCTATGGCTGGCACCGGCATCCCATGACGAACGGCTTCGTCGAGTGCGTGGCGTCGATCCCGTCGCCCCAGGGCGACACCGACGACGTATGGATGATCGTGCGGCGTACGATAAACGGGCAGACCGTTCGCTACGTCGAATACCTCAATCCGTCCCTGCAGGATGACGATTTGCAGTCGGACGCGTTCTACGTCGACGCGGGGATCACATACAGCGGCCCGGCGACGACGCAACTCACCGGGCTCTCGCATCTCGAAGGGCAACAGGTCGCGGTGCTCACCGATGGCGCGGTGCATCCGAACCAGACCGTCACGAATGGCGAGATCGCGCTTCAGTGGCCGGCGGAGGTGGTGCAGATCGGAATCCCGACGAGAGCGCGTGTGCAGACGACGCAGCTCAACGCGGGCGCCGCGGACGGGACCGCACAGGGCAAGACGAAACGTGTCACGAACGTCGTGACGCGGTTTTACCGCAGCCAGGGCGGATCGGTCGGACCGTCGTTCGACGAGATGGAAACGCTGAACTTTCGCACGCCGTCGAACGCGATGGGGCAGGCCGTGCCTCTCTTCACTGGCGACATCGAATCGAACTGGCCCGGCGGCTACGAAACGCAGTCGTGCATCTGCTACGAGAACGACCAGCCTTTGCCGGTCACGTTGCTCGGCTTTTTCCCGATCGTGGTCACGAATGATGATCGCTGAAAAGCTGCGGCCCGAGCACATTCTCGGTGTCCAGCTGCAGCCGGCGCAATCCATCTGCGCCGGCGCAATGACTCGCGAGTATGCGGAGCACCTGTGCTCCCTGCGTGGCGTTGGCTGGGCGCTCGTCGAAAACGGTGTGCCGATCGGGTGTGGCGGCATCGTTGAGATCTGGGAAAACCGGGCCCAGGCGTGGGCCCTTATTTCGCCGCGCGCGCTCAACTGCTTTCGGGTCGTGCACCGGTTGGCGCTCAGTGTTCTGGCGGATGTGCCGTGGCGAAGGATCGAGATGGACGTCGATGCGGGGCACGCCGCCGGAATCGCGTGGGCGCAGCGTCTCGGCTTCGAGCTGGAAGGCGTGCGCCGAAAATTTACGACGGACGGGCGCGATGTGATGCTTTTCGCGAGGGTGAAATAGATGGCAATGTACGCAGCGATCGGAGGGATGGCGCTCCAGGCGTTGGGAACGGTCACCAACGGTTTGTCGCAGGCGTCGCAGCAGGATGCGGCGGCGGATGCTGACCAGTTTAACGCGGACGTTTCCACTCAGGAGAGCAAGGCCGCGTTTGCTCAGGGCGTGGAAAGAGAAGGGATGCAGCGCCGGAACGCCGGGCAGCAGCTAGGCGCGCAGCGCGCTGCTATCGCCGAGTCCGGATTCGATCCATCGAGCGGCTCCGCCCTTGAGGTCCAGCAACAGAGCGTGCAAAACGCAGAACTCGACGCGCTGCAAACGCGGTATCAGGGCATCCTACAGGGCGCACGATACGAAGGTCAGGCGGCCATAGATCAGTATCAGACAAACGCGGCAAAGGCTGCCGCACGCTCGTCGAAGGTTGGGGCATATCTGAGTCTCGCGGGAAAGGCTCTCAGCTCATACGGAAACTACGCAGGAGGTGCGGGATCTGCCGCCGGAGCCGGCTCTAGCGCTGGCGCTGGCGCGGCCGCCGGATCGAACAGCTGGGGCTTCAGCATGCCGACTTCGGGGGGCTGAAAATGCCGATACGCATTCCCGTGTACAACGAGCAGGTCGAACCGACGCTCGATATTTCCGGCGCCCGCATGCCGACTGCGGTTCCCGACATGGGCGGCGTCGCGCGCGGCATTTCTGCGCTCGGCGTGGGCCTGACGAATGCAGGCGATGCGGTCGAGAAGCAGCAGATGCAGGACGATCAGGCTTCGCTGTCAAAGCAACTCGGAGACGATACCGTCAAGTGGGCTCAGTACGTCAACACCGCGAAAACGCAGGCGGCGCCCGGGGCTCCCAATTTCACTCAGGATTTGCTGGGCAATTTCGACGACTACGCTGCAGAGTCGCTTTCGAAAACGCCGGACGGCCCGCTGAAGCGACTGTATGCCGAGCGTCTCAGTGCGTTGCGCACCTCCATAGGAACGAACGCTGTGACGTGGGAGGCGCAGCAGAAGCGCGCCTGGAATGTCCAGCAGTACGCCGACGGCAGCGATGCGGCTGCGCGGGCGATCGCGATGGATCCGAGCCAATACGGGCAATCGCGCGCATCGCAGCTGGCGCTGATCAACAGCTCGTCGCTCGATGCGCAGACGAAGGCGAAGCTTTCCGATCAGTTCAAGGATCTCGCCTCGACAGCGGCGGGCATGCGAATGATCAACGCGGATCCCGCGTCGGCATACGCCGCGATGACGCAGGACCCGTCGAAGCCGCCGGCGGCCGGCTACGAATGGGTGGGCGACCTGACGCCGCAAAAGCTCACTGTCCTGCAAGGCCATGCCCAGGCGCTGGTGCTCCAGCGGCAGAATTCGCTCGACGCCGCGGCGCGGCAACGCGAGAACGACGCGCGTACGGCGTTCAACCAGACGCTCGATCTGGTGAACCAGGGCAAGCAGCTCAGTCCCACGTATCAGACGACCCTGCTGCAGACGGTCTCGGGAACGTCTGTTGCCGACGAAACGCAGCAGCTCGTCAAGGAAGCGTCGCAGAATGCCGGTTTCGCGAGCCAGCCGCTGTCGGCGATGCGCGCCGCCATTCAGGCCGACCGCGCCGATGCCGCGACGCCTGGCGTCGGCACCGACCCGGCGACGAACGCTGCCGTGCGCGCGCGGGAGAAGATTTACACGGCAAGCGTCGACGCGTACAAGACGGATCCGTGGAACGCCGCGCTTGACCGCGGCGTCATCAAACAGGTACCGCCCGTCGACACGAGCAACGTCCAGTCGCTCGATGCGTCCCTTGCGGCGCGCGCGGCCGCTGTCGGGCCAGTCGAGAACGCTGCCGGCCGTCGGGTATCACTGCTCACGCTAGACGAGTCGGCGCAGGTGCTGCGTTCGGTCGAATCGGTGCCGATCGATCAGCAGGCGCAAATGCTCAACGGCATCGGCGGCGCGTTCGGCGATGCCGCGCGCATTGGCGACCTCGCGCAGCAGTGGCATGAAAAGGATCCGGCGATGGCGCTGGCGCTGAAGGCCGGCGCCGGCAGTGGCAACGGCGATCCGTTGATGACGAAGAGCGGCAACCCGGTCAGCACGTTCATCCTGTCGGGACAGCAGGCCCTGAAGGACAAGACCGTGAAGGTCGACGACACCGTCGCGACCGGCATGCGGGCCCAGATCGCCAATGCGATCGACAACTCCCTGTCGCCCGAGCAGGCGCAGGATGCGAAGGAAAGCGCCTATTACATCGCGATCGGCAGTGCGGCGCGCCACGGCCGCGCGGCGCCGAACGCGACGGACATTCAGGACGGCATCAACGCGGCAACGGGAGGCATTTCGACCACTGGCGGCGTGCAGACGTTCGGCGCGAACGCGGGCAAACCGAACATGGTGGCGATGCCCTACGGCTGGAACGAGGACGATTTTCAAAACGCCGTGAAAACGGCGACGCCCGCGAACATCGAGAACACCGTGAACGGCAAGCCGATCGACACGGTGTACGCGAACGGTTCGGCGATTCCTGTCGGCGATTTCATGTCCAGGTTCCCGAGCTACCGGCTCGTGCGTGTCGGCGTGCGCGGCACGTACGCGGTGCAGGCCGGTTCGAAGTTCGTGACCGATGCCAGCGGCGCGCCGGTCACCGTCCACCTCACGCATGCCGGCGCGCCGGCCGCGCCTGCCGCGCAGCCTGCCGCGCCTGCATCCGGTCCGGATGCTGTCGCGAATTCATTTGCCATGTGAGGTAGGGCGTGCCGATCGACGATCTCTATTCGGACTCGACGTCCAGTTTTCTCAGCGGCTCCGATCAGGTCAACGTGCCGATGCCGCAGATCTCGCCGTCGACGAGCATATCGTCGATCGCGCGCGCCGTCGGCCGCGGCGTAGGACAGGGCGGCGTCGCGCTTTTCGGCGCTGCCGCGGATGCGGTCGCCGGCCTGTCGCAACTGTATGTCGATCCCGATTCTCTCGCGGGCAGCCCCGACGCGCTGCAGGCGGCCGACCAGCAGGTGAACGATGCGCTGGCGAAAGCGCGCGCCGGGCATCTCTTCGAGTCGCGCGTCGGAGCCGCGGCATACGATCTCGCCGATACGCTGAAGGCAGACCCGTCCAAAACCACGGCGATCGACCAGGTCGTGCAGGGCGCCGTCAGCGGCTTGACGCAGATCCTTCCGGCGGCCGCGCTGCTCGGGCCGCTCGGCGGCGCGGCGGTCGGCGCCGGATCGATCGGTATGCAGCGTGCCGAGGATCTGAAGCGGCAGGGCGTCGACGTCGGCACGCGGACCGCCGTCGGCGCCGTCGAAGGAGCGGCAACCGCCGCTGGCGCGCTCGTTCCGGTTGCCGGTTCCACGCTCGCATCGACGGCGGGCCTCGCGCTGGCCGGCGGTCCCGGTCTGGCTGTCGGGCAGGCGGCCGCCGAACGCGCGATTCTGCGCGGCGCTGGTTACGACCATCTGGCCGATCAGATCGATCCGCTCGATCCCGTGAATCTGGCCGCGGCCACTTTGATGACGGGCGTTGTCGGTGGCGCGCATTACGGGCTGGCGGCGCGCGCCGCCCGCGCGGCCGGCGCGGCCGGCTCGGCGCCGCTCCAGGGCATGGCGCTCGACGCGCGCAAGGCGTTACGCTTCGACGATCCCGCCATCGACGCGTACGCGGTGCAGGCCGCACAGGCGAACGGTGTTCCACCGTCGCTAATGCTGGCGCTGAAAAACGCCGGCGAGCGATCAAATCCGACTGCCGTCTCGCCGAAGGGCGCCGCCGGCGTCGCGCAGCTGATGCCGGAAAACCAGGCGAAATTCGGCGTGACGGATCCGTCCGATCCCGTTCAGTCGCTCGATGGCATGGCGAAGTACCTCGCCGAGACGATGAAGCAGTACAACGGCAACCTGCAGGCCGTGATCGCTGACTACAACGGCGGCCCGCGCGCCGCCGAGGCGGTGATGGCAGGCAAGGCGCCGCAGGCCGAGACGGCGGCCTATCTGCAGCGCGTCAACGACTATCTGCAAGGCCAGGGACTCGATCACCTCGCGCTGAACCCTACGGCGGCTCAGGTCGATGCGGCGCTGATGGCGCACGGGCAGCGCATCGTCGACGACGCATGGGTGTTCGGGTCGCAGTCGGACCCAGCCGGCCTCGACGCCCATCAGGCAGCGTTCGAACTCGCGGCCCGGCAGATGAACGACGGCGGCTTCCCGGACGTGAGCCGCTACTTTGCGCAGGACGATGTTGCGCGCGCGAGCGCGCTCGACGGTCTGATAGCCGAGCTTGAAAGTCATCGGGTCGCGACCGCTGCGACGGCGTCGAACCTGGCCGAGCGCGGCGGCATCGCGCAGGCGCGCGAGGAACTGTCCGCCGTGCAGGCGGCCGCGCCCGATTCGTCCGACGCCGCGGTGAAAGACCTTGCGCGCCAGATCCAGTCGACGGGCGCCAGGTATCAGGCGGCCGCGGCGCGCGCGCAAAAGCTGATCGACGCGCAGGTCGAGGAACACGCCGCGAAAGTGCAGCGCCTGCAGGAAATCATCCAGCGCAACGCCGAGGCTCAACGGGCAACGCAGGCGCTGCCGGGAATCGACCAGCAGCTTGAGCAGCTGCGCGCCGCGCGCGGCGAGATCGATGTGCCGGCGACGCGCCGCACGCCGCTGGCTGACTTCGTACAGCGGCTCGGCGCCGTTCAGCGCGAGCGCGTGCCGACCGACGGCGACGCGCAGTCGATCGAGTTCGAAGCTGCGGCGCCGGATGCGGCGCCTCGGGTGAACGAACCCGAGCGGATCACGCGGCAATCGCTTTCGGAGAATGGCTCGGTGAACGTGCGCGCCGCGGCCGCATCGATCGAGCAGCGCGTTCGCGCGGCGCTGATGGAGGGGCGCGATGTCACGCTCTACCGCGACGGCGCACAGCACAGCATCGTCGACTACGACAACGGAATGCTGGATTCGACTGGCGGCCAGTGGCAGGCGATGGATCTGTTGCAGCCGCCGGCGCCGGGCGGCGAACTGCCGCGGCTCGAAATCGGATCGTCCGCGCGCGGGCAGCCCGACACGACGACGCTCATCGAATCCAACCTGCGCAACGCGGCGGCGGACGCACCCGAGCGGCGCGTCTATCTGGACGCGCCCGCTGATACCGACAACTTCTCGTCGGCGAATCCGCGCGAGGCCGAATTCGACGGCAACCTGCACGAGGCACTCGATCTGATCGATCGCGAGCACGCCGAGACTGTTGCGGGATCGAGACTGTTCCAGGTCGCCGCGCAATGCTTCCTGACCTTGGGGGAATGATCGATGCATCAGAAGTGCGCCGAGGCGGTTTCGGCGGCGGCCGGCCGCAAGCTCACAAAGACCGAACTCGACGGCATCGAGAATCGCGTGCGCGCAGGAATGCGGCTCGTGCGCAACCGCGATATCGCGGCATGGGACGCCATGACAACTGCGCAGCGCATCAAGGCTGGCGCCGATTGGGCGCAGCAGCAGCTTGAGCGCGAGGCTGATCTGGCGAAGCGTCGCAAGGTGCTCCAGCTCTCAAAGCAGATCGAGACGGAGGACCGCATCGAGCGCGAGGTCTTCGCGGACCCGAAGAAGGCGTTCGAAAAAGGCGCGTACGAACGCGCAGTAAAGCACGATATCGAGCGCACATACGTGCTCGTCGGCGCGACGCGCGCCGATTACATGCGCCGCACGATGGGTGCGATCGAGGGGATGAAGCACGGCCAGAATTTCCTCGCGCGCGCGTTCGACGTCGACAACCCGGCGATGGAGCGCGACATCGTGCGCGAGATCTATGACCCGGGATCGACCGGCAACGAGGTCGCGAAGGCTGCGGCCGAGCAGATCGCTGCGACCAACGAGGCGCTGCGCGTGCGCTTTAACGAGGCCGGCGGCAATGTCGGCCGCGTCGGCTACGGCTACGCGCCGATCAAGCACAGCCAGTCTCGCGTGCTCGGCGATGGCAGCGACGCGCAGCGGCAGCGCTGGGCGCAGTTCGTCTTTCCGCTGCTCGACCGGAACCAGTATCTGAACCAGTACGGCGACCTGATGTCGGACGCCGAGGTCATGCGCATGCTGACCGGCGAAGAGCGCGGTCCGTGGCAGCAGCAGGTCACGGCCGCCGGCGGCAAAAAGGCCGCAGCGCGGCAACCCGGTGTGTGGGATGAAATTGCCGGGACGGCGCCGAGCGACATCACGTCCACCCGATACCTGGTCGGCTCGCGCGCGAACGCGAACTCGCAGCACCGCGTGCTGCATTTCCGCGATGCTGACGCTCACATGCAGTACAACCGCGAGTTCGGCGAGGGAACGTTGCTCGACGCGATGTACGGGCACGTCAACGTCATGGCGAAAAACGTCGTGCTTACCGAGCGCTACGGGCCGAACGCGACGCGAAACATCCTCGCGCTGATCGACCGCACGCATGAGCACGACGGCTCTCCCACGCGAACGCTGGAACATGGGCCCGGATCGATCGGATCGTACTGGAACTACGTGAACGGCGTGACCAACACGCCGGTCGATCCGAACCTCGCGCGGCGCTTCCAGACGGTGCGCACCGCCGTGAGCGCCGTAAAGCTGCAGGGCACCGTGCTGGCCGCGCTCGGCGACGTCGGCTCGATGTTCGTGACAGCGCACTACAACAAGGTGCCGTTCTTCCAGACGCTCGCAACGTCTGCGCGACTGCTGGGACCGGGATCGTCGGAGTTTCGCGACTGGCTGTCGTCGCAGGGCATCATCGCCGAGGAACTCGAACACGGCATGACGCGATGGGGCAGGGACAATCTCGCGCAGGATTGGGCGAAGAACCTGGCCGCCTCGACGATGAAGTTCGGCGGCGTGACGGCGTGGACCGACGCGATGCGCACTGGCTTCCAGGCGAACATGATGCGCGGCCTCGCGAAGATGGCACCCACGAAGTGGGACGACCTGACCGAATGGGATCGCCGCGCGCTGACGCGCGCGGGCATTTCGGCCGACGACTGGACGGTGGTGAACAGTGCCACGCCCGCGGAATTCGGCGGCCACAGCTATCTCACGGCCGACTCCATCTATGCGACCGGTCACCCTCAGGCGTCGACGGTTGTGCCGAAAATCCTCGGGATGATCCGTGAAGAAGGCGAGTTTGCCGTTCTCAACCCGGATCTGCGCGCGAAGGTCCTGACGTCGGGCAACACTGGAACATGGGCGGGCGAACTGCAGCGCACGTTCATGCAGTTTAAGACGTTCCCGATCGCGATGATTACGCGGCATTGGGGTCGACTGGCGGAGATGCGCCGCACGGGCGATTTCCGCGTCGACGGCGCGCCGGCGCTCGCCAATCCGCTGGCCTACGCCGCAGCGCTCGTCGTCAGTACGACGCTCATGGGTGCCGTGTCGACGGAGATCAAGGACTTGCTCGCCGGCAAGGATCCCGAGTCGGTCGGCGGCGATCTCAAGCACGCGGCGACGTTCTGGACCCAGGCGTTCACGACCGGCGGCGGTGCCGGTTTTGCCGGAGACATGGTGCACGCCGCGCTGACGAGTTCCGACTATGGTTCGCTGCTGTCGAGCCTGGTGGGCGGCCCGGTTCTGTCCACGCTTTTTCAGCCCGTGCACGCGCTCGCGAACAACGCGGCCGCCGCGGCCGAGGGCAAGGATACGCACGTCAGCGCCGATCTGCTGAAGGTCGCGCAGTCGAATATACCGATCGTGAACCTGTGGTACTGGAAAACGGTGTGGAACAGGCTCATCTGGGACAACATTGCCGAGAATTTATCGCCGGGTGTGACGCAGCGGAACATCCGGCGCTCGAATCGTACGTACGGCAACGACTACTGGTGGTCGCCCGGCGCGACCACGCCGCAGCGCGCTCCCGATCTGGCGCACGCAGTATCTGCTCAATAAACGGACAATTTTCCGCCTTCCGGAACCGACCATGACGCAGTTCTTTCAGGGCCACGTCATGACCGTTACGTCTTCCCAGCAGGATGTCACCTATATCACCGACGGGACCAGCAGCCCGCATACGATCCCGTTCTACTTTCTTGAGGATGAGGACATTCGGGCCGACCTGATCGGCTCGAATGAAAGCGTCGTGTCGCTGGTCTACGGCACCGATTTCACGTTGTCGGGCGCCGGCAACGAGTCGGGCGGCTCGTTGACGCCCCTCAATGTATGGCCGAGCGGCCAGAAATTGCACATCTACCGGATCGTGCCCGTCACGCAGGACCGCGAATATCAGCAGAACGACCCCTTCCCGGCGAAGACGACGGAGCAGGCGCTCGACAAGCTGACGATGATCGATCAGCAACTGTCGTCCTCCGTATTCAACGCGATCCGCTATCCCGAAAGCGAGTTCGAATCCAACGGCGAGTTGCCGATCGCCACGCAGCGCGCTGGCATGATCATCGGCTTTGATGCTGCGGGCGTCCTCTCGCTGATGCCCTTGCCATCGTCGCTCGGCGCAGGAGATCTGCGCATCGACGAATTCGTTGCCGGTGTCGATTTCACACCGGACGTCACGAACAAGCTGACGCTCTCGCGCGCGCCGCTGTCGGACGGGAACTGCTGGGCGTATTGGGATGGCGTGCCGCAGCTCGATTTCTCGCTGAACGACACCGAAATCACGTTCCCGACGCCCATACCGGAAGGCATTCAGACCGTGCACGTGCGCATCGGCACGACGCTGTCGGTTGGCATCCCCGCATCGGGGTCTGTCGGAGACGCAGCCATCGCGTCCGGCTCAAAGCTGGAAAACCGCATCCGCGATCTCGCGACGGTGACGGACTTCGGGGCTATCGGAGACGGCATATTCGACAACGCGCCGGCGTTCGCCGCGGCGGCCGCGTCGCGATCCGGGCCGATCATCGTGCCGTCGGGTGGCAGATGGAAAAGCGGCAGCGCGACGCTTTTCGGCAGCGGCATGGGCCTCTACGACGACCAGTCCGCGTCGCAGAATCCCGGCTACAACTCGTTTCACAGCCTGCGCTATTCGAACAGCAACGCCGACACCAACCAGCACGCGAACATCTCGGCACAGACCGAAATCTCGTCGGGCTCCACGATGCTCGACATCGGCGTGCTGTCGGTGCTGAACATCCATTCGAACGCGCAGCAGCATGTCGGCATGTACTCGCAGGTGAACGTCGACGGCGCGTCGAACGCGTTCTACTACGGCGGATGCATCGAAGTCGGAAACGTTCAGGCCGATGGTTCCAGTTCGACGGTCAACCAGGCGTTGGTCGGCCTGGAAATCGACATGAAGTCGAAATATGGATACGACGGCACCGATGCCGTAGCGACACGAAAAACCGCGTACAGCGCGGTCGCGTGGGGCGGCGGCTCTATCCATGAAGCCTATTCCGTCTATTCGAGCGGGGAGAAAAACGGCGATGGTGCGACGTACCAGTCCGGCGATTTCGTCTTCGGCCTGAAGATTCGCAAGAACGCGCTGAACGTCGCATCGGGTGTTGGCGTCGACATCGATTCCGACCATGCCGACGGTATCCGGATCACCGGAAAGTCAGCCGTCTACGGCATCAACCTCAATGGCGCTGCGGTCGCGGGCAACATCGGTTTGTACATTGGCGCCGGGTATGCGACGCCGATCGCGATCGAGCCCAACAAGATCATTCGCATGAACGGTGCTGCGAATCCGGAGGGCATGTACTACGACTCCGTGGCCAAAGCCATCATTTTCCAGTCGGAAACCCTTGCCGTAAGCGGCCATACGGGTTCGCCGACGGCGGGGGCGCTGGTGGGTTACCTCTCCGTTTACGTCAATGGCACTCTGCAAAGGATTCCTTACTATGAACCGTAATTCCGAGGACGATCTGATCAAGACGCAGCGCGCGTTTCTTCAGCTGCAGATGCAAAACGGTCATCTCATTCAGGAGAACGCCCAACTGAAGTTGCAGATTTTCGACCTGCAGAAAACGATCGACGAGATGCGGGCGGCTCTTGACCAGCAGAAGGAGCGGCCGGCGAATGATCGGGACTGAGCACGAAAAGCGACGCTGGTTGGACCTGACGGTCAATGTCCAGCAACTCGTGACAGGAATCATCGGCGCGGGCATTGCGCTGACGGTTGCCTACTTCACGCTGGTCCAGCGCGTATCGCTGATCGAGGCGGATGTTGCCAATCTGAAAAGCACGCAGCACGACAGGCAGGTGCAGACCGAGAACAGCCTGGCGGAAATCAAGGGTTCGGTGCACGACACGAACGACAAGATCGACAAGCTGACGAGCTTCCTGTTGCAGAACAACGCGGCGAACAGGGCGGACACGAAGAGGTGGGCGCGATGAAAAAATTTCTCGCAGACCGGTGGTCTGTCATGCATCGGTGGTGGTCGATTCGCCTCGGAGTGCTCGGCGTCGTGCTGATGGCGGCCATCCCGGAACTGGCGAACCAGTATTTCCCGAACATCGCGCCCGCGCTTCTGCACTGGTTTCCGCACGACGGTCAGCAGTGGGTGCCAATCGGTGGAGCGTTGTTGGCGGTCGCGGCGCGCGTGGTCAGCCAGGCGGCGGTCGTGGAGCAACTGCGGCGATTCTTTGGCCGCAAGGATGGCGACCATGACGCTCAGTGACGTGCTCAACACGGCCATCACGCCGGCGCTCGGGCTGCTGCCGCCGCAGATGGACACGCCCGAAGCGCGCGTGATGCTGCTGTCCATCGGATTGCAGGAATCCCGGTTCACTACGCGCCAGCAGATCGGCGGGCCGGCGCGCGGCTTCTGGCAGTGCGAGCAGGGCACGCGGAAATCGCGGGGCGGTGTGTGGGGCTTCTACCTGCACCCGGCCAGCCGGTATTGGCTGAGCGGATTGTGCGCCGCGCGCGGCGTTGCTTTCGATCCGGTGTCCATCTACGGCGCGCTCGACAGCGACGATGTGCTCGCCGCCGGCCTCGCGCGACTGGCACTGTTCACGGATCCGAAGAAACTCCCGTCCACGGACGATGTGATCGGCTCGTGGAATCTCTATCAGCGGGTGTGGAAGCCGGGCCGGCCGCGCCCGGACACGTGGCCTGATCTGCACGCACAGGCCGTCTCAGCAGTCATCGTGGAGGCAGCATGATCGCGATTCTTTCTTCGATCTGGCCGTACGTGCTCAGCGGTGTCGTTGCGCTGGGCGGCGTCGTGTTCGGTCTGTTCCGACATCAGCAGGCCAAGGTGGCGACCGCGCAGGCCGATGCCGTGAAGGCGCAGGCGGCGCAACAGGTTGCCGCGCAACAGGTCGCCGAGACCCAAGCCAACGCGGACGCGCAGAAGGCCGGCAGCGATGCCGCGGCGACGCGCGCCGCCGTCGATAACGCGGTGGCCGCTCAACCCGCAAATGAGGTTCGTCATGATCTTCAGAACTGGACTCGCCCTTAGCATCGCCGGCGCGGTGGCCGGCTGCGGCGCGACGTGCGCGCCGGCTGCGGCACCCGAAGTCGTGACGAAAACCCGGATCGTCGACACCGCATGTGATTGGGTGAAGCCGATCTACCTCGACAAGACCGACGTCCTGTCCGACGCGACCGCGAAAGCGATCCTCGCGCACGACAAGGCCGGCGCAAAAAAATGTAACTGGAAGCCGCTGAAATGAAAAAGCTATTCGTCGTCGCGCTGCTCGCGCTCTCGTCCGTCGCCTTCGGTGCGACGCTCACACCGGTGCAACTGCTCAACCCGGCCGGGTCTTCGAGCGGACAAACGATTCTTTCGACGGGGGCGACGTCGGCGCCGGCCTGGGGGAACGTGTCCGTATCCGCGCTGAACGGTGTGCTGGCGGTTGCGCACGGAGGGACGAACTGCGCCGCAGCATCCGGAACGTGTCTCGACAATATCAGTGGCTTCGCGGGCACCGGCTTTCTCGGCCGCTCAGGCGCCGGCGCCTACACGTTCACGAGCGTCATTCCGGTGAACAGCGGCGGGACGGGTGCAACGACGGCGGCCGGGGCGCTTTCCAGTCTGGGGGGCGCCACGATCGCGCAGGCGACCACGGCGGTCGCCATTACCGGCGGCACGATCAACGGTGCATCAATCGGCACGACTGCGCCATCGAGCGGAAAATTCACGACGCTCGCCACCACCGGTTCGGCAAAGGTGATCGCGGTCAATACGGCGGGCGGCAGCGTTGCGAACAACACGTCGGTTACGGTGACCGGCTGGACAGCCCAACTTAACCAGGGCTCTGCGTTCAATCCGGCAACCGGCGTATTCACTGCGCCGAGCGCCGGACAGTATTTCGTGAATGCGCAGTTCCAGTTTGCGACTTCCGCGTTTCCATCGGGCGGCATCATCAACGCACAGATATGGAGAAACGGCGCGATTCTGTATCAGAGCGCCGTCGTTTTCCCGTCCGCGACCGGGTCGCAGCCCTACTATTCGCATCCGATCAACGCCGTGGTGAACTGCTCGGCTGGCGATACGATCACCGTCGTATTGTCGCAGACCAGCGGCGCCGCGCTGGCGCTTACCACGACTGCCGCGTCGAACTACCTGATGATCACGCAACTTCCGTGAACGTGGCTGGCGCCGCGCGCCGGCGCGCGGCGACGAGCGCCGGCAGCTTCATGCCCGGGCGCTCGACTGCAACCATCATCAGCCAGCCGATGACCAGCGAGATCGGCACCACGGCCGACGCCAGCAGCAACACCTTCGGCAACGGTGCGCCCATCTGGTCGACGCGCTCGACGAAGCGGGCACCAAAATCGACCGATACGATCTGCACGATGTACATCGGGTAGCTCACCGCACCGAGGAACTGCGCCGCGCGGCTGTCGAGAGCGGCGACCGGGAAGCGCGCGAAGTATCCGACGACGATTGTGGCGCCCGAAATCTCCATCATTCGCGTACCGAACTCGCGACCGAGAAAGAGATCGGCGCCGAGATAGGCAACGATGCCAGCCACGAGCAGCGCCTTGGAGCGCGGAATCCTGATCAGGTCGCATGCCAGCGCGTAGCCGCAGATGAACGCTGCCTGGAACATCAGGAACATGCTGGGAAATTTTCCAAACGTGAGCGGATGCGCCCAGGCTGGCACCGCGATGTATAGGTAACCGAAAGCTGCGATCAGCGCGCCGACCAGCAGCCGGCTGCGCAGCGCCCACACCGCGAAGATCACGACCGATCCGAGCAGCTCAACCTGAAGGCTCCAGATCACGCCATTAACCGAGCGGTCCATCAGGGTAGCCGCGGCAAACGCCTCCGGCATTGTGACGTGCGGCAGCGCAACCCATAGCACAGCCCCGGCCGCGATCGCGACCGGGTAGAGGCGCGTGATGCGCCTGAATACAAACGGTAGAAATGCGCGGGCCGGGCTTTCAGTGCGGCGCAACATCGATTTGCCGAGCACATATCCGCTCAGTACGAAGAACAGCATCACCGCTGCGTCGGCATTGAACACCGAATGCCAGAGCCGAATGAATATCTGCGCCGACGTCATGTCTGGGAAGTCTGCAATTTCCTTCAGGTAAATGGCGACGCCGCCGTAATAAGTGGCGCAGTGCCCGAGAACCACCGACAGGGCGGCAATCCCCCTCAGGCCATCCAGATTGTTATTGCGGTTCATTATTATTCCTGCCACGCTTTTTTAATTGGAGGGATCATACTCCAAATGGCTTCCCGTGCATCCGCATGTCATACGGCACATGGCCGCGCGCCCCTCGCGCGACGATTAAACACGTCGCCGCTGCCGAGTCGAATTGCCGTTTTCATCATACGGCAAGCCGCCATTGAGCCACGGCTCCAACCCACGGTCTCTCGTCTCGCGCAGCTTCGCTTCGTGCGCCGTCCGGTCGCGTTTCGTGTCGTCGAGGCGGCGCGTTCCCGGGAGGCCGAAGGCCCACCAACGCTCCGCTTCGTAGTCAGTCATCCAGAAATTGGTGCGCTTCACGCCGCCCCATTTTCCGTCCTGGACGAACTCCCATTCGTACTCCCACACCTGTTCCATCACTCCTCCAAGAATACTGTATGAATGTACAGTATAAGAGGTCGTGCACCGGCGGTGGAATGGCCCTTAAATTTCGGAACGCCTTCCCGCAAAGATCCGCCAGACAAGGCGATGATTTCTCAGAATATTCCGAAATCGGAAACGTAAGGCGTTGACGCCAAAGAGAAACTATCGGTTTGACTACTCGATTGTGATTCCTGTTGTCGTGGGTTCGAGTCCCATCAGCCACCCCAAGATTCTCTAGTTATATCAATGCATTGGCAACGGCACTGTGATTTTATCCAGTGCCGTTTTTGCTTTGGAATTCCACAAAATGGAATTTAAAGCGTAGGCAAAGAACTGCTCGACACCGCTTTCCTCGGCGGTAGCGGCCACGGCTCGGCTAGCAATCTGTCCGCCGGCATCAAATTCAGAAACGACCGCGCTTCGTCAGCTGATCGACTTGCAAGTTCGACCATGTAGGCCGGAATGCTATACTGTATAAATATACAGTATAGGTGCCGTATGGATGCGGTTCAGGAATGGTGGGAAGAACGCGCAGCCATCATGCATTTCGACGCCGGCATGTCGCGTAGCGACGCGGAATATGCTGCTTACGCGCTCGCGTTGCGCTACTGCGAGCGCACTGGAGAAAGTCTGCCTTACGACGGATATTTCTATGTTCACCGTATCGGCGAAGGCGCTCGGCTGGAATGGTCGGACGAGACGTGTTCGGTCGACTATATCAGTCCGAAACCATACTGGCGGCGACGGTAGTTTGGAGTGGAGGTAGACGCGCAGCCGGAACCGGCTGGCCAGAAGAGGGGAGCGGCGAACGCCCGGGTGAGCGTCGCCGGATACAACCTGAGATGCGCAAGCCGATCAGGCCAACGCTGCGATCACCTTGCCCAGATCGTGATCCAAGGTGTTGGGGAAGGGCAGCGACGGCTTTCCGATATGCATGGGTAGTGCTGCGTGCTGCCAGTCGGGCGGGAGAGAAGGTACGATGTCCAGCCCGTTCCAGTAGAGATGCACGGGCATTTTTGCCAGGAGCGTGCGAACACCCAGATCGGGGCTCACACGCGGCGGCTCGTACGCGTACACGGCGATGGGCGGCTTCCCGGCGAGAACGAGCGATACGGCGGCGCAGACCGCGATTGCCCCGCCGAGTGAATGGCCGACAAGACTTACCGGCTGACCATCGATTGCCTTCATCACGTCCGCTGCGATAGTTTGCCAGCTTGACCAGAACCCCCGATGCAGTTTCCCTACGCCTCCGACCTCGACAGGCTCCGCGTCGAAATCCGCTTCCCAGCACGAGAAGTTATCGGAGCCGGGGAACGCGACTACAAGGCCGTCTGCCGTGTTCCGGATGATGGCGCGCGAAGCACTGTCCGCTGCGCCGATATCCGGTTTTGCCGCATACGCTTCCTGTGCGAGCAATGCGTAAGCGTACGGGCTCATCACGGCACCGCAGGAGCCGATGCGGCGGCCGGCGCAGAGGCGGCAGGAGCGACCGCCGCTTGCTGCTGAGCGATGAGCGTCAGCACTTGCGACAAAACCGGTTGCGCTGCCATCAGGCCGATCAGGATCGCCGGCTGATTCGGAATCGCGGGCACCGAAGCGACGAGCGTGATGAGTGCCGGGAACAGCGTCGCATTCAGCGTTTGAAGGTCCGCTGCGTCGATCGCACCGTTCGCCGCGCAGACCGCCGTATTGACGGTGAGAATCTGTGCAACGAGCGCCTGTTGCGTCAAGTTGAGCAGCGCTGCCGCGGCCGGCTGCGTGAGCAGCTTGAGTTGAGCATTCACCGACGGGCAGAAATCAGCAACCAGTTGCTGCGGCGGAATGACGAGTTTCGGTTGCGAACCGGTCGAAGCACAGCCGGCCAGGACGGCGAGCGCGAGCGCGCCTACCACAACGATGAGTTTGCGGAACATGGGTGAGTCCTTACGGGAAATGCCGCGAGCGCGGCGAGACTAGAAATGCCAGCGGGCGCCGGCTTTGAACGACCATCCCTTCAAATCCGAATGCGTCGCCTGAAGGGATAAGCGAGTGGATGGCGGGACTTCGGCGTACGCGACACAGCACGACACGTCGTAGGTGTTGGGGTTGACGATCGGCAACACCTGAACGTGCTCGGCGATCGTGCAGCCGGATAGCGCGAGCGCGAAAAGGGCAGCGCGGATCACGACGCGGTCGGCATCGACTTTGCGGCCGCGCGCGCGGCGAGCCGGTTGTAGGCGGCGTGCAGCACAAGCACGATGCCGCCTGCGATGAGCGCCGACAGATTCTCGGGCGCGGCACCATGGAAGCCGCTGAGTGCCCAGTTGACGGTCGGCACGAGGTCGGCGGCACCGATGGTCAGGCCGCTGGTGATGAGGGGATTGCTGTTCATGGATGCTCCTGTTCGTGGTGGATGACTTCGGTCGGTGTGAACTGGTAGCCCTCGATGGCGTATTTCTGGACGATCCAGATCGGGAAGGGCAGCATGTGGATACCGGCATCCCTGGCGGTGTGAAACTGCTTCGCGAGCAGCACGCCATTGACGGTCATGTCGTCCACGAAGAGGTATGGATCGAACGGTTTTGCAGACAGGAACGCATCCCAGTCGAAGGCTTGCGCGTGCGGTCCCCACAGGCCTCTTTTGCAGTCGGCGGCGAAGTGCGGCCAGTCGATGACTTCTGCGAAGCAACGTTCCACCGGGTGGTGGTGCGCCTCCAGCGGCGCGCCGAGTTCGTCAGCCGTCATGCAGGAGATAAAGCACCGACCGCCTTCCCGTTCGATGAGCTTTTCGCGGGAGTGGCGGAACAGGCTGGTCGTCGTGCGCGGATCGTGACCGGGCAGCAGCACGTCGACGACGAGCGTTTCTTTTTCTTCGTGCGTGGTTTCTACGGACATAAAAAAAGCGCCCGCAGGCGCTAGAAGTGGAGAGAGGATCGGTTACTGGTTTCGCATCGGCACGATCGCCTGAAGCGTGATCGTGCGAGGTACGTTGCTTGTCGTCACCGTGATGGAAACGATGTACTGCGACGAGAACTGACCGCCGCTCATTTGTGCCTGCACACAGCAGCCCGGCTGGATCACGACGCCGTTATCCGCGGTGATCGACTGGCTGTTGATGATGGGATCATCAAGCGTGAGCGACGCCGGATTGTCGGAGCCGATTTCCGTGACGATGGACAGGACGGGCGTACCGGTCAGTGTCTCGCCGCTCGCCAGTTGGGCTGTGGCATCGAGCGTCAGTACCTGCACTTCCAGCGGCCCTTTCTCGGACGTCGAGGGAATTTTCGTGAGCATCGGATTGCACCGAACGTAAAAGGACCGGCGAGGTGCCGAAACGGAAAACGAGCGAGCCGGCGCACCCACCGTGAACGTGCGGGGCGTGGCCTTGATGTAGAAAGCGGGATTGACCGCATACGACGGAGAGCCGATAGCGCCTGCTGCAACCGGGACAACGGAAGCCAGTCCCGCCATCGTCTGGCCCGCAACAAGCCGGCCCGATGCGAGCGCAATGAGGCTCGCGATCCCCGCTGCGTGGTTAGCGCCAGCGCTGACCGAGCCGCGCCCACCGACTTCGACAGTGGCGGCGCCGATCGCTGCTTGTGACTGCGACAGCCGACCGGATGCCGACGCGGTGACGACCGCAACGCCAGAGATGGAGTTCCTCCCCTGCGCAACGAGGGAGCCACTCGCGTCCGGCACAATCCGCGCGACGCCTGAAGCGGATTGCGACGTCGAGAGCGTTCCGGCATCCGATGGCTGAATCGTCGCCGAACCGCTCGCCGTGTTGAGCGACTGAATTGTGCCCGTCACTCCGGGAAGGAACGACGCTGAGCCAATGACGGACGCTACGGCGATCGCCGCGCCCGTCGCGAGCAGCGTGACCGAAGCAGCGCCGGTCGCGGGCTGGCCGGCCGATATCGAGCCGGTTGCGGCCGGCGTGACCGTGGCGATACCGGACGCGCTATTCGTCCCGCCGCCACCGGACGGGAGCAGCGGCACGAGCACCGAGGCGTAGCCGCCCGAATCGCTGTTGAATCCTGACCACGTCAGAGACGGCGTGGCGACAGCCGGAAAAGCCTGATACGCCGTCGCACCGGATATATCGTTCGAATCGTCAGTCTCTGCCCAATCCTGCGTCCAGCCTGTAGACGGCGTGAACGGCTGGTTGTAGTCGTTGCCCGAGTCGAAGGCAATCGCGGAAAGAACAAACTCGCCGGCTTTCTGTAACGCGGTCGGACTGGCTATCGTCAGCGACGACGACGTTCCGCTCGCGTAGCCGATTGCGCCAACGTCAACCGGACTGGCCGAATCAACGCCTGACAGTTCGTACATCTTCCCGGTCGGATATTGCGGACTGGAATCTGATGACGTGACGGTGACCGACACGCTCCCGCCGGTCACATACTGTCCAGGCAGCACGGCAATGCATGCGTCTGCGCCGTTACCGGGCGTGATCTGCTGATACACCAGCCAGTTGGCCGGAAACCGGCTAATGCCGCCCCCGCCATCTCCATCGCCGAACAGTCCTGAAACGACCAGCGTATTGCCAGCCGTCACGCCTGACAGGGTAAAGGTGATCGACGAAACGCCGCTTTCTGCAACCAGCGGCCCGGACTGGACGATCGCGATGGTCATGACAGGGCGGTGACGCTAAAACTGGTCGTGAAGGATGCTGAAGCGGTCAGGTCGATGCGCACATGCGTCGGCGTCGCCTGCCATGTGAGCGTGGCGGTGCTTCGCATCGCAGCCTTCGGTCCGGTCAGCATGCCGCCCGGAATCGACGCCCCACCGATCGGGGAAAACGTCACACCGCCGTCGTAGGAGGCCTGACACGTTGCCTCGATCAGCGGAGAAATATCGGGCATCCCGTTTCGTCCGATAGACAGGGTAATGCCCGTCGAGCCGGCCGGAATCAAGAGCGGACCGATCGAGCTGTCGCCAGCCGTTATCGCCTGCGATTCGACGGCGGCGAGGACGGTGCTCATCAGCTCGGTTCACACGGTATGGTGAGCGTCATCGACATTTCGACCGCCGTACCGGTCTGGATCGACACATTGCCGACGATGACATCGGCGCCGGACGTGCCAACCGTCAACTGTTCCTTCGCCACGCCGCCCGACGTCAGCAGTCGCGCGAACGTAGCGGTGCCCGCGGCGGCCGGTGAATAGCTCGCTTCCGAGAACGTGCCTACCGACACCATGCCGCCGTTCTCGCTGCTGTACGCGGGCGCAGACCATGATGTGATCTCGCCCGACACGAGCAGGGTATTGCCGCTTAATGCTGTCGACGGACCGGCCGGAGCGGTGCCGCCATAAATGGAACAGGCGGAATCATTGCCGAGGTTGGCGATGAGCGCGGCGAGGGCGTCAGACGCGGCGGATTGCGAAAGGATCATGACGGCTTCCAGAAATGAAAAGGCCCACACAAGGCGGGCATCGGGTATGTCGGGAAAGCGGGGATATGAGGCTAGGCGACAACAGGTTCGTTTGGCATGACACCCGTTTCCATCGCGCGGCAGAGGCGTTTGGCGCGGTCGCCGGTCTGCGCGTACCACTTGCTGGCCATCATGGCAGCAGCGGCAACGGCGTAAGAGCCACGCTGCATCGCGCCGAGTGCGTTCTTGAATCCGAGCAGACCCTTGCCCGTCGCGGCATCGCCGATTCCCATGTTGAAACACAGGTTCGCAACAACGCGCTGACGAACCTCATCAAGCTTTCGCCACCACGGCAGATGTAGATCAAGAGCGGCGAAAGTGACGGTCAGGTCGTGCGCCAGAAGTTGATCGACCTGCGCATCGGTCAGCGGAAATTTCCAGCCAATGGGCAACGGAGAGGCGTTGAGGTTGTGGCCAACACCGCACGTCGGATTGCCCTCGGTGTCGATGTACCGCGTATAGCGAATGCCTTCGTCGCGCCGCAGTTCAACTTCGAGCAGCGGAAGGTCCATACGACGCTCCAAAAAACCCCGCCGGAGCGGGTCTTTTACTTGTCGGCTTTGCTGTCCAGTCGCCGGTCGAATTTCTCATCCATCGATTCCAACTTCTTGAAGACGGCATCGATTGACGCGCTGAACCGGTCGATTGCTTTTTCCAGGGCTGAATTCGTTACGTAGGTCTCCGCGGCATGAAGTTTGAATGCCGCAAGCTCCTTTTCATTTGCCTCGACGCGGGCGTGAATCAGACGAAACGCCCACCAGGAGACTGTGCCGATTGCGGTCGCCGCTGCGCCGCCGATGTAGAGGACTGCACTGTCCATCCGATCCCCGAAATAAAAAAGCCGCGCGGAGCGGCTATGGTTTCAGTATCCCTTGACGATACTATCGTGTTGCGATACTATTCGTTCCATGATCTCGACTTTCAAGTGCCAAGACACCGCAATGATGTTTGCTGGCAAGCGCGTACCGCGGTTCGTCAACATTGAAACCGTCGCTATGCGCAAACTGGCGATGCTTCACCGTGCGGCGAATCTGAGCGACCTGCGCATTCCGCCGAACAACCGGCTCGAAGCGCTAAAGGGTGATCGTGTCGGGCAGTGCAGCATCCGCATCAACGATCAATGGCGGGTGTGCTTCAGGTTCGAGAACGGCAACGCATTCGACGTCGAGATCGTCGATTACCACTGACTGGAGAATCACCATGGCACGCGAAGTCAGGTACCCAACTCCGGGCGAGATCCTTCAGGAAGAGTTTCTTGGCCCGATGGGCATTACCGCATACAGGCTCGCCAAGGACATTGGCGTGTCGCAGATCCGTATCAGCGAAATCATTGCCGGCAAGCGCGTAGTGACCGTTGATACGGGGTTGCGCCTGTCCCGCTACTTCGGCACGAACGATGAGTTCTGGACCGGGCTTCAGCTCGACTACGATACGGCGATGGCGAAAGACGCACTCGCCGCAGAACTGGAAAAGATACCTCACGCTGAGCCGGCCTGAGCCCGTTGCGCTCACCGAAACAGCCCTGCGAAAGTTCGGCGGCTTTTTCTTTGGGGCGGCTGTGAAATTGTTGTTGACTTTTTGTTCCCTTGGGGAACAAAATGAATTTGTTGGGCCAGCGTTCCGCGTGTGCCCGCTACTTCCGAAAGGACGATCATGAAGACCACTTTTCGCGCGCGCGTCCTGCGCGTACTTGCACATGCCGATTTTGTACGAACCTCCGCTGCCGCGCGATCTACGCGCACTCAAGGAGCGCCTGAAGTACAACGCTCCGCAGATGGCGTCACTGTTCGGGCTTGCGACCAAGGATCAGTGGCGCAAGTACAGCGGAGACGGTGCGCCACGGCCAATGAGTCTACCCATGCTATTCCTGGCCGGAGCAACCTATCTCGGCCCACGCGCAACGGTCGCGCAAGTCTTCGATTGGTGCAGGGATGCCGGAGCGAAGATCGTCATCGTCCCGGATGCCGATGGAGAGCAGCAGCCGTAGCAATGACGCTCGGTTGTGCCGCCGCAACGCAGGCACGCGCGGATAGCATCACCGACTACATTCGATTCGAAGCCGGCCTCGGCTTCGGCATCGCGAACGACTCCGGCGACGGAACTTGGGTGCAACGGGGCTCGCCTGACAATCGCGAAAAACTGACCTTTCCGGCGGTCCTCGCCGGCTTTTCCGGCCCCTTCTGGGCGCGTGGCCCGTGGGATCTGCGCTGGCACGCGAGCTACGTATATCTGGGCGAACAATCGGCAAGCGTCGACGGCGTTCCGGACGATCAGTACAGTCCGAGCACGCACCAGATCGTGGGCTATGCCGGGGAGCGGTACAGCCCCTTCAGCGGGCACGGCCACTTGCAGGGGATCCCGCTGACGCTTGATCTCGGCTACACCTACCGAGGTTGGCGCTTCGGCGTCGAAGCCGGGGCATGGGCCTATTGGCAGACGTGGCACGAAAGCCTGTACGACCTTGCCGACCAATGGCAGAACCTGTCTCACAAGACGGTCATGCAGATTGGATACGTTGTTGGCGCATCGGTCGAGTGCGGGTCGTTCTCGCTGTCCTATCGCTACTATCAGGTCAGCCAGCGGTGGAATCCCTATCCTGGGCTGGCTACGGGAGCGCACGTGTTGATGGTGCGGTATCGGTTCTAGATGAACATCAGGAAGGGCAAATTGACCGCAGGTAAGGTACGCGCTGGATCATAGCGACCAGTATCGCCGTTACGAACAGCGTCAATGCGGCCGCTGCCGGGATCATGACCCAAGGGCTGATGAGGTCGAACCGGATTCCACGCGTCGCCAGATATGCAATCACGAGAAGATGCGCCAGGTAGATGCCGAAGCTGACCTTTGCCACACGTTCAAGAAACGCGACCAACATCCCGCTCGACGCGATTCGATCGTTGAGGCCGCGCATCATGACAAAGACCGCGGCAGAAGCGATCGCCACAAGCGGCGACGAATACACGTAGTAGATCTCGCTCGGCGCGCCGCTCAACTCGCGTTGACGCGCGGTCAGCCACGCTGTCGCTGCACTGCTCGCGATGTAGACCAGAAGCGCGAGCATCGAGTGCGCGCATCGCAATCGACGAAGTACCGCGCCGAGCAGCATGTAACCGGCACCGGTCATCACGTTCGACACGTTGAACGTTGCGGCCGGGCTTCCCGTGATGGAGGAATACAGCGGCACGCAGCACGCTCCCACGAACCAGATCGCGAGAATGAACCAGTGCGTCGAGCTTGACGTCGTGCGAAAAAACGGACTCAAGACCGGCAGAAACAGGTATGTCCACAACAGGGCGTACAGGAACGCGAAGTGCATCGCGACCGGAGCGCTAAGGATATGCACAACCCATCCGCGCGTCGGCGCGCCTGTCAACGAGTAATACTTCAGATAGATCGCCGACCATGCCCACAGCGGCAGCGCGATCTTCCACACACGGCGCAGCGTCGATGTCGGCGTGAACTCCCGACCGAGCAGCAGCGCGCCGCTCACCATGTAAAAGAGCGGCACGCACACGCGTGCGAAGCTGTCGTAGATGTTGACGGCAGTCCATCCTGGGCTAGCAGCAGTCCAACCGCCGCTAGCCCAATGAATGACTGCAACGAGAAATATCGCGAAGCACCGAATTGCGTCGAGCGCCACATCCCGTGGCGCCCCTGTGCGATTTGCACTACCTGGATTTGACATACGCCCCGCCCAATCAGTTGGCGAATTCTGCCATAAAGCGGAGCTTCCTATTGAGTCTAGGTCTTTGCCGGTTGCGAGTTCAGCGCTGCCGCCTCCGCCTCTGCTTGGGTGCAGGGGGAAAGCGTGGCCGGGACGACCGCGCTGCCCCGCTGTCCGACTGCCTCGCCTGCATTAACGACCACATCGTCGTCAAACACCCATGGAATGCCGTCTGCGCTATCAATAAAGTATTTCATTGGTCACCTCATTTCATACCATGCCGCCATCGTGGCACCGCCGCCCGATGTAGCAATTGCGTAGTTCGCTCCTGCCGGGACTACTCCGTTGACGCCCAGTACCGAGCCCGACGCCGAATAGACGCATACAGCGCATGTGATGCCATTTATTACAAGAGTCATCGCTCCGGATGCGCCGCCAGCCGCGCCTTGGATATACACGGAAATTGGCTTTCCGGTTGTGTTCGCGAATGTCGCACCAAAGGACCGTGAGGCACCTACATTGGTAAAGCTCTGCCCGACACCAAACACTTGCCCCTGATTCACCGCCTGATTTGCGCTGGTGGAAGGGCTCGTCGCGAGAGGCAGCGGAGAGGCAGTGCTTTCCAGTTGTCCGAGTTGCACCGCATGCTGAGATGCGGTGGCGGGGGCGACGCTGAATGTCTTGGTGCTGTCGCCGTTCAGCGCAGCTGCGGATGCGAGCAGATTCGCGAGAATGGTGGCGGTGGTCCCATCGTCAATCACGTTCTCGCCGGTACGCTGAACGATGAACTGCGCGAGCACCGCGGCCATGATGCTGGACTGGCGCAGCGTCTTGTTGATGGCCGCCGACTGGGCGACACCCGCGCTATATCCGCTGGCCACGGCAGAGAGCGCCGCATACTGTGCTTGGGTAAGCACATTCGCTCCCGCGCCAACAGCAAACGGAAGAAAGTCGTTCTCTACGGTCATTGAAGCTCCGGAAATAAAAAAAGCCGCCCGAAGGCGGCTTTGCTTTTTCAGCGTGTCTGGTCAGATGGATGTGGCCCACGCCCCGACGTCGAAGCCGGAGATGTATTCGTTCTCGACGTCGAAGCCGAAAATCGGTGCGTCGGGCACCGACGTCATGACGTACTCGACGCTGACGGTGGACGGTTTCAGTGGCACATAACCGCCTTTGAGCAGTGCGAGGAAGAGGGCGCTCGGCGGGGCTCCGACGATGCCGATGATGATCGACATATCGCCGTTGTCCTGAAGGAACAACTGCGTGTCGCTGCCGAAGATGGCCTGCAAGATGTCTATCGAGGAATCGACCGTACCGTCCCAGTGATTCGCGCCGATGCGCGCGCGAATGAGCAGCCTGTAGGTGTCGTCATCAAGCGACGTGACACCGGTAGTTGGATCAAATGGCCCCTTCCACACCCCCTGTTCGAAGCCAAGGCCCGCGGTGTCGAGCGAGAAATAGACGCCGGCTAATGGAGTCTGGATGTTCCGACTCACGCCCACCCACAGACCAACGATGTCGAGTTGCACGCCGACCGCATTGTCGAGGTCGAATGCATCGGGAATCGATAGCAGCAGGTTCTGCTGATCGACGAAACACTGCGCGATGCCGGCGACCATCGCCATAAACTTGGGCGCGGAGGCGTGCTCGCTGGTGATGAGGGACGTGTAGTCCGAGACATCTGCCATATCACACCGGGGTCATGGTCACGCTGGCTGCGCTACACGTTGCGGCCTGGTTGAAGGTGAGCGGAACATCGGGCGAACCAACGCCACCCGGGCCGCTGATGGCCAGCGATTCGATCTTGAACATAGACGCCCCCGATACCGACTTGGCGGCGGCGATGCACGCATCCCATTCGACACATTGGGCCGCGCCACCCCCGATGGTCACCGAATTGATGTATTCGGCAACCTTAGCCTGCACGGCTGCGCCGATCGCTGAGGTGTAGCCCGTGAGTGCGCGAAAATTGATCGCGACCGTTATCGCCTGGTCGACCGGCCGGAAGATGTTGATCGTGACTGGAACACCATACTTGTTGAGCACCTGCAGTGACGTCGCGCCATACGTTCCACCGCCAGGCGTTTTCTTCGCGGCGATTGCGTTGGCGATATCTGACAGCGCGCCGCCTTCGACGACCAGACAGATATTCTTCGGCGGGATGCCGTTCGCGTCCGTCGCGTTGGTGTCGTTCTCGTATGAGGCATAGCGGGTCACGCCGGGCACATTGGCAACGGCACCGATAATCCCTTCAAATACCGTCAGCGACGGAATGGCCGTGGAGACCGTCTGCCGTTGACGCAGGTCGGGGTCTTCCTCCACCGGATTGCCGGGCGACGCATCAGCCGTGTTCGCGACGGTCTGCCATCCGCGCGTCGGCGTGGCGATCGTCCATGCGGTCCCCGCGGGCGCAGCGATCGCGCCGGCGGTCTGGCATGTTGCCGTAACAGTGATCGCGCCGGACACCGGTATTTCTACCGTCGCTGGAAAATTCCACTGGTTGTTGGACGGATCTGTCACCGCGCCATTCGTAATCGTGGTCCCAGCCTGACCGACGAGGTTTAGGTCGACCGTCGAGTTACCCGGCACCTCACGCGCGATGCCGTTGATCTTTACCACGCTTGACAGGTTCGCGCCTTGCGCAGTCGAAGGCGAAAACGCGTTGTACACGGCGATGATCACACCGTTCACGTCGTTGATCATGTTCGCGATTCCGGCGACGAACTGGCCGTCCTTACTGTCGTTCCCAAGATAGGTGTCCGCACCGTAGATGCCCTGATACAGTGCCTGCACATAGGCGAGCACATCGGGGAACGTCGGTGCGGTGATGCCGGTCGCGTCGATCGTCGGTGCAACAGTGGTGATCGTCATAAGGTCGAGGTGATCTGTGCTTCACCGTAGATCGTCTGGATGGTCACGGTGACCGCCAACTTTCGGGTGTCGGGATTGAACGTGCTCGAATAGGCGGTGATGCTGGTTACGGCCGAGGTGAGCACGAGCTGGTCGGTCAGAACCTGCGTGCTAAGAATCCGGTCCTTGATGACAGCGTCGTAGCTGTCCATCGTGTATTTGCCGAGTACCTCGGTTCGCCACGGCGTGCCGTCGGTCGTATCCAGGAACCACTCACCGGTGAAGAGTGCGAGACGCGTCTTGACGGCCTGCGCGACGCCTTCCGGGGAGTCGATGTAAAAATCGGCCTCCTGATGGCCAAACGAGTAGTCGCCGTTGACGTCCTCTTTTCGATATCGCATGCCTTCTCTCACTGCGGTGGGCCGCCCAGGCCGGACCCGCCCGAATTGGTGTGCTGGTGCGTGCTATCGATCGCATGCCCGTTCGATGTGATCGAACCGATGAAATTCACGATACCGGTGATGGTCGCAGCCACGCCACTCACGGTGCTGCCGCTCATGCCGGCGAGCCACGACAGAAGGCCTTGAATGATCACGGTGCCGCTGAATCCGGATTGCGGTGCGTTGACGTAGAAGCCGCCGGGCGCCGTGATCGTCACCTTCTGGCTAACTGGATTGAGGTCGATCGACGTTGAGCCGTCATTGCTGCGAAGTTGCGTGCTCGCCGTGCTGATGCCGCCGATCTTCGTTGTCTGCGAGAAAAAGCCGACGAACGCGAAGCCATCGCTCAAGTCGTGCATGCGCGGTTCCATCGGCGCCTGTACGCCGCCCGACTGCCACCAGCCATCAATGCAGCGCGCTGAGAACACCACGAGGCACTCGTCATCCTCAGACACGGGGAACGTCAGCGTGCAGTTGCCTCCGCGCGGGAAGAAAACGGGCACGTCGACAAGCAGCGGGAGATCCGTGAACTTCGCGGTGCCATCCGGCGCCTGCACGACGCCCTTGATTGAGAGTTGCACCTCTGCGGTGACCGTGTCGGCATTGAACGACTGGATAATGCCGGGCATCGCGGTCCACAGACCTGAGCGCATGCCTTCCATGGCAACCCGCAGTGCTTCTTCCGGGTCGTCCCAGCGTTCACGGCTGTCCATTTACCACCGCATTCGTGTAGGTCGACGAGATTGGCTGCGTGCCGTTCACTGCCGTGCAGATCAGGTTGGTGTAGAAATCCTGACCACGTGTGTCGCCGGTCTGATGTGTCGCGTACACCTTATAGAAGCCGTCGGCGTCGGTGCTGGGAAAGTAGTTCACAGCGGTGTAGTCGACGCTGATCTGCGCACCTTGAATGCTCGCATTGTCGAGCCGGATCTGGCGCCCGGGAATGATGTTCGGATTCAGCAGACTCTTCACGACGATGCCATCAACGGTCTGTGTAGGCATGCCAATCATGCCGGTGGCTGACGTCAACACAATCGTCTGGCCCGGTATGTACTCATTCACGCGGACGACCTGCAGCTTGCCGTCGATGATTGCCCAATGCGCGCCAGCCGATTGTGCAAGCAGTCGCATGTGGTCGCGTGTCGCACCGTAAATCACCTTGCCGCGCGGCAGTTTCGTTGCCGACAACGTCGACGCGTAGCCGGCACTCACGCCATAGGGCGCCATCGACTGCATCAATGCCTGGTGGTAACTGGTCAGTGACCAGCCAGCGGCAAGCGTGGCGTTCACGACCGCCCAGTTATAGGCTTCGTCGGAGTCCGCCGCGATCAGATCGACGAACGTGTCGGTTGCGTTCTCGCGACCCTTGCGTGCCTGCTTGATCGCTCCCGAAAAGATCTGTCCGTAGCTGCCGTCATAGCCCGCCTGCAGAAAGACCTGCGTGAACTCCTGTTGCAGCGCCATGGCGGTCGCGTCAGCGACGTTGTATATCCGGATGACGGTGTGCTTCGGCGATTGCGTCGTCGCGCTCCATACATTGAACTTGATATGCAGTTGCGACAGGTCGAGCCCGTTACCGGACGCGTCGCCGACAATCAGCGACAACCGGCGTAGCCATTGCTGGGCCATATCTCAGTCCGATCAAGGCACGACAAAGTACAGGTGTGACGTCGTGCCGAGGTTCTGATACGTCGGCACTGCGCCGGCGTCAAGGTCGCTTTGCACCCACAATTCACCGCCGATGCCCGCGTACGCGTACTGCCCGAGCAGATCGCATCCCGTTACCAGAGGAATGCCTGACAGAATCCTGTTCTGTTGGCCGTCGGCGATGTCGAGAAACCATCCGCCACCGACCGGTGCTTTACGCCATTGCAGCGTTAGCTGGTACTGGGCGGCGCCGAGCGTGACGTTGAAATACTGCGGCTCGGCGCTGAGCGGGATTTCATAGATCTGCATGCTTAGCTGGCCGACTTTGCGATGCGGTAGAGAAGGCTGGTCTGCGTGGCCTGCGGTTGTTTCGTTCCGGCGTTCTGGGTCACTGCGGTGCTCGACGGATCTGCCATGTTCTCCGCTGGCTGCAAGGTTGTCGCCTGCGTCTGGACGATGATCACCTGCCGCATGACGGCGGTGAGCATCAGCGCGTTCTCGCTGGTCTTGTCCGTTGTAACGGCCAGCGATTTGATCAACATGTTGTTGTACGCACGCTTGCCGGTGGTCAGACTGAACGGCACGCGCGACTGCTGCAGATTGAGCAGTTGTTGATAGACCTGATTGACGTCGAGCGCGCTACCCGACGCCCCGTTGAGGTTGCCGCTCAGCAGCCCCTGCGCGAACGACGCGATGGCTGCATCCAGTAGCGAACTGTTGCTCCATCCATAGCGGCACGTCACCTCGGCGGGATTCTTGTAGGCGTGGTCCGAGATGGACGCGCCCTGCTCGATGGGGTGGTCAGTGATCGTCAACTCGTCGTGGTGCGACTCCTCAACGATCACATTCGGCACGATGCCGGCGATCGACCGCCCCTGCCGGAACAGGACGGTCTGCAGATCACCGATGATGCTCATTGTGCTGGGCTCCGCATGTTACGGATCAGGCGCTGATTTACACCGTCCTGCGCGTTCGCCACCGCCTGACCGGTCGCGCGCGGATCTGCCGCACCGTGCACCACGGTACTGTTTGTCTGGTGGATCACGACGCTGCCGCCCGCGGCGCTCGTCGCGGCCGCGCCGGACGCCGCCGAAAGCTGCGCGGCACTGTACGGGTTGCGGCCGTTCTCGACACGTATGATGGCGTTCATCAGACCCTGCATGACATGCGGGTCGTTGACATCGATCGTGCCGCCAGCGGCGACGCCCAGCGATCGCGACACGCTCGCGATATACGCCTGCGTGTTGTTCTCGCCCGGCGGTGCGAACTTGCTGATGATGTCGCGGACCGTACGGATGCCGCGCTGGGCATATAGCCGCAACTGCTTTGCCAGGGCGTCAAGCCCTTCCTGCGCCGTGCGGAAAACCGCGAATCGACCATTCGGACCAGCTTCACGTACCGCGCCGGCCTGACCGACGAAGTTCAGGTTGCCCGGATTGTTGTTCCGGATGCCACGCGGGTCGTGTGGGTTCCCGGACGCTGCTCCGGCCGGCGCCGTCGCGAAAAGCGAGTACGGGCGCGCCGGCTGCTGCCCGATCGGCGTGTTCAGGTCCGGAGACGCAGCGTTGATCTGCTGGCCAATGGTACGGAAGATGTCCTTCCAGCCTTCGACGGCCAGCTTTGCGAACTGCTTCGCGTGCTTCGCGAGATCTCCCCAGCGCCGCTGGCTCACTGCACTAATGATATCGCCCAGTTCGGTGAACTGATCCCCGATGCGCTTGAGAACCCGCTGCGCAAGTTCGATGTCGGGTAGCCAGCGCGACCAGTCGATCAGGCTTTTGCCGCCTTCCTTCCAGACCTTGTAGTCATCATAAAGCGCGAGCAGGGCCGTGCCCAGCATCACGATGCGGCCGATCGGCGACGCAGCAAATGCGCTGTTGAGCAACTTCCACGCAGCCGTCAGCAATCCAATGCCAATGATGATCTTCTTCGTCCCGTCGTCGAGGCCATTGAACCAGTCAACGATGCCGCCGATCACCTGCATGGCGCGGAATGACAGTGTGCTGATCACGTCGGCGAGGAACAGAATGCCCTTGGCGACCGTGCCAACGATCTGCGTGACACGCCCGAAATTCGCGACGACACCTTCCCGGAATCGACGCAGATCGCCCGCAAGACTGCCGGTGAGTGACGAGGCGATCTTCTGCCCGAGGATGACGAAGGCCGCGCCGAGTGTGCGCAGCTCGTTCATGAACAGATGCGACTGCTTTGCGGCTTCCTGCGAATCAATGCCTGCAGCGCGCAGCATGTCACGGTACTCGTCGCCGAAGCTGCCAAGGCCCTGACGCATGGCCATCAGCGATCGCTCGTCGATACCGAGCGCCTGGGCGTATGCGTTCGCGCGGTAATAGGGCATGCGAGCCAGCTGCCTGCCGAGATCGCCCATGATCTCGCTAGTATCGCGCAGGCCGCCATTGACGTCGCGCGTCTGCACGCCGATGCCATTGAGCAGACCCTCGGCACCGGGGCTGTTTCGCATGAAGCGCGCGAGGTTCTCGAGCGACGCCTGTGCGGCCGCCGCCGACGATCCCATCTGACCGTAGGCGAAGCCCATCGCCTGAATGTTCGCGACCGACGCGCCGGTGCGTTGCGATGCGAAGTACAACGCCTCCATCTGGTCGGCGATTTTCGCGACACCGGCTACGACTGCGGTAGCCGCGCCAGCAATGGCGGTACCCAGTGCCGCAGCCTTGACAGTGGCCGCAGCCAGTGCATCGGTGAAATCCTTCTGGCCCTTGGTATCGACCTTCCAGCCCAACGATACCAGGAACTCGCGGATGACGTCGACGTTACCTGTCATTTCTGCTCTCTTCGATTCGGCGCGCTATCTCGCGATTGCGCTCACGCACGTCCAGTGCTTCGTTCATCCGGTCGATGTCGTGCAGGCCGATCGTGCCGTCGAGCAGGCTTTCATACTGGCACAGGCCTTCGAGAACCGGACGCATCACCCAGTCCTCGCCATCGGTCATGCTTTCCCATCTGATTCCGCTCTCGTCGGGTTGCCCGCCTGAAGTTTTGCGAGCAACCCGCTGATAAAAGCCCCGAGACTGTCCATCGTCACGCGTGCGACCATCTGCGTCATAGTGCCGAGATCTATGTCATCGAACATGCACGTCGATTGTTGCTTGTTCCAGACTGGCGTCCAATTTCCGACGTGATTGCGCATCACGACGGAAAGGCATGTTGAATAAACGTACTCGGCGTCCTGATCGGACATGCCGCCGAGAATCGCTGCTACCGGCTCAATTGCGGCCGCAAGTTCCTCAATGGCGGTTTGATCGATGCTGGCGACATCGCCTTCCATGGACTTCGAGAGCTTCGCGAAGACACCACGCTGGCCGGACTGTGCAACTTTGAAGAATGCCGGGAGCATTTTCGTCAGCACCGGTCCTAGCTTGCGCGACAGATGCAACTGCGCGAACGTTTCGAGCTTGGCCGCGCGGTAGCTTTGGCCGCCGATTTCGAACTCGATGGTCATTTAGCTGTACGTCCCGAGAATGGTGTCGATCTTGATCGCCGAGAGAACCCATTCGACGATGTCGCCGTCTTTCGCATAGCGCAGGTCCGGCTTTTTCTTGAAGGCGCAGGCGCGCGCCGTCGTCGTGTCGCCGCTCGCCGTCTGACGGATCGTGATCACGTTTTGCCCCCACAGGGAACTCGACTGCGACTGTGCGTCGTACATCGCCATCAGCTTAGAGTTGACCGGCGCCGTCTTCAGGTAGCGCAGCGTGACTTCGCCGGACTTGTCGGCGTGCAGGCTGTGCATGCCTTCGCCATCCGCGCCGACGGTCATCGTGTTCTTGTCGCCGGCCATCGCCGTGACGATGCCCTCGTCGGCAACCGCTTCGCCGTAGCCGAGATTGAAGGCGCCGGTCGGGCCCGTGATGCTCGCGGAGACGTCAAGAAAGGAATAGGCAGGCATCTATGTGCTCCGGTTAGCGGTTGACGTTCACTGCGACGTCGGAGAAGTGGATCGCGCCGGCCAGCTTCATCGCGCCCTGGATCGCCGGCGCCTGACGTGCGGCGCGCGTCGACTGCGACTGGCTGTTCACGGACGGGGCGTAGAAGTAGTAGCCCTTCGACAGCGTCTGGCCCTGCTGAACCACGCCGATCGATGCCGCGTTCCAGACGCCGGGCGCGCAAAGGCCGTTCGAAACTGCCATCTCGGCGGCACCGTTTTCGATCGCGTTGATCAACTGGGTGACGCCCGCATCGGTCTGCGGCACCTTCGTCGGGCTCGTATAGAAGACGTTGAACACGTCGGTCTGGATCTGGTTTTGCAGCCAGTCGATACCCTGCACTTCGTCGAAGAAGTACCCGTTCGCCATGACGCCCTGTTCGAGGATCGCCGTGCCGTTCTGGTAGTTGACGAAGACGTTGCAGTTCTTCGCTTCGAGCGCCGCGGCTTGAGTCGAGATCAGCGTCTCCGCAGCGACACCCGGTTCCTGCTTGAACTTCAGCGTGATCGTCGTGCCGATACCGGTGAAGTCCACCGTCGCCGCTCGTGCAAACATCGAGACGCCGGCGTACGGGTTGCTCGACGAATACTGTGAGTACGTCTGCTGATAGCCGAGCGCCTTGAGTTGGCTGCACACGTCGGTCGTCGCGGTTGCGTTCAGCACTGCCGGATCCTGCGTCGTGACGCCGTACATGCGACTCGGCGTCTCTGCCTCGATGAATGCAGCCGCCGCGAGGTGATCCGCCGTCTGAAGGCCGGTTGCCGCGGCGTGCACCGCGTACCAGTCCGACGAAAAGTTGGCCAGGGCGGCGACGCCTGCGAGCCACGACTCTGCCGCAATACCGTCGACCGGCGCCGACGCGCCCGACGCCTGAGACAGGCCGAGCAGTGCAGAAATATCGGTGCCGGCAGCGGGAGACGTTGCGTAACTGACCGATGACGGGGCCGCACCGCCCGCGAGCGTGGAACCCGACAGCGTGATGCCGCTGCTCGATTTCGCCAGGGTGATGGCATTGCCCGAGATGCCGGGCGCGATGGCGGTCACCGTGATCACGCTACCCGTCAGGCCATAGCTGCACTGCGACAGTCCGGCGTCCGCCGATGCAGCAAGAAACGCTTCGAGGTTCTGCGCGGTCGCGCCGGCACTGCCGCCGATGAGCACCTCATTTCCGGTCGGGGCAGCCGCAACGAAGGTCACGGCGGTGCCGTTGATGGTCACCGAATCTGCCGCCGCAGGGTTTGCCGATAACGTGACCGTGCCGCTTGCCTGCGCGCCGGGCCCGCTCGATTTGCTGGTGACTTCGAACTGGGCCGAGTTCGCGTTCCATACGACCGTTGCGTAGGAGGCGAGTGCCGCTTGCACGGTCGAGGCGACGCCGTTGAGATTCGATGCCGCGGAGAAGTCCAGTCCGGTCACCGTACGTGCGGTACCGTCGATCGTGATATTGAATCCGCCGTTCGTGATGGCGCTCCACGTCGAGATCGCCTGATCGAGCGCGGAGAGCACCGCGCCGGCGAGCACGCCCGAGGTCGCAGTTTGCGCCCAGCGGCCGATATAGACCATCGACGGCTGCGGCGACTGCGAGAAATGCAGGAGGGCCGCCTGATATTCCGGCGACGACTCGCCGAAATCGTTCGCGATGTCGTCGATGTCGTCGTACTCGCGCATGCGCTCGTTCGTGCTGATCACTGGCGACGAGCCAAGGAGCAGCAGCGAGCCGAAGTTGCGCACGGCTGCCGCGATCGGCGTCAGCGAAACATCGACGTTGACGACGCCATTTACCGAAAGTCCTTGGGACATGAAGTCTTCTCCAGGGCCAGAAATGCAAAAACCCGCCAAAGGGCGGGTTCAGGAAAGGTGAGGATGCGTTGCAGCTAGCTGTCTGCTTCGACCGACGGGCCGCTGTCGGTGACGATGCTGATCGTTGCCGATTCGAGATTCAGGATCGGATACGTGCGCTCGGCGTTGCGACGGAACGTCATGGGCAAATCCCAGCGGCGCACCCACTGCTGGTTGATGAGGTCGGGCGCGATGACCGACTGCCCTGTGCCGACGAACGACACACCGGCCGCGGCGACTGCGCCGGCGTTCTGCGGAATCGCGATGCCGTCGCGCGCGAACGCCATGTTTGTTGCTGCGTTCGGGCCGTAAAAACTCAACAACACGTTAATGGTTTCATGCCGCTGCGACTGGTCGTGTCCGTCGCCACTGCCGTCGTGAATGATCGCAGGGCCCGCGTCCGGCTCGATCACCGTCACGCCGACCGCACACCAGTCCGTTGCGGGCGGCGGCTGTTTCGGCACAGTGACCTGCCAGCGCGGCCGCACCATGTTGCCCGGTAGCCCGGTGATGCCGACTACCATCGCCTGAAAGATCGCGTCGAGCGCGGCGTCGTAGGGCGGCGCGGTGCCGGTGGGCAGGATGTAGCCGCCGGTGCTCGAATCATTCACTACCGACGCCTCCAGAGAGCGGGATGAGATCGCAGGTCGCCATCACGAAGCCACGGCCGTATTTGCTCCAGTTCGCGACGGCAGAGACCGTGTAGTCGTCGCCGTCCCACGTCACGATGTCAGCCGACAGACCATCCTTGCCAGCCGTGAGGCGGAACTTCGTGTGGACGGTGATGGACGCCATGATGCGCTCGCCGTCAGCGCGCCGCTCGAGCAGGTCGCCGGTGTCGTTGGTGACGACGCCGTAGAAGGGCGTGGACGTGGGTGTGTTGACCGCGAGTCCATCGTCTCCAACCGTCTGAGACATGCGGGTGCAGTACAGGGTCGTGTCGATGAAATCCGGATCCAGCAGGACATCGGACACGTCGAGTTGCGGCATGGCTACTTCTTCCTGATGACGTATGTGATTGACTGCCTGTACTGGCCGGTGTCGATGAGCGGCTTCGCGTTCGCGTTGTCCGCCTGGTTGCCTGCCGCGCGGCTGGCAAGTTCCTTCGCGGCACCTTTTCGGCCGCGGCGCGCTCGGGCGCGCAGCGTCGACTCGGCGAGCGGAACGAAAGGCCCGTCGGTGATCTTGGCGCGCACGCCGCGCTGACCGATCAGGCCCGCAGCATTGAGCGCGGCGTCGGCGCCAGCCTGCGAGCCGGAGAGCGCGGCCTTGGCACCTTTCCCGAGGCGCTCGGCGACTTCTTCCTGCACGTCCTGTATGCCGGGTACGAGGTGTGGCCGCGCAGGGATGTTGTTTGCCGGAGAGCCCGTCTCCATGATGTATCCGATCGCCGCGTTGCTGATCGGCTGGTCATCGCCGCGCTCTGCATTCGAGTCAGGCACGCCGACGAGCACATCCTTGCTGGCGAGTTGCGCCACGGCGCGGATGATGTCCGCGACCTTGTCTTTCGTTATCGTGACGCCCATGGATCACACCTGAAGACCGCCTGCGCCCATCGACCGGGCCAATGTGAGATAGCGGATGCCATACACGGACAGGTTCCAGAAGCCCGCGTCGGTCAATGTTGCCGCGCCGCTGTCGTAGCCGACGGACACCTTGTCGACCGACTTCGACGTCGTCGGTCCCTTCACCTCGCCGGGCGTGCCGCCGGCGTCCGATGCATCCTGATCGCGCTTGCCTAGCACAAGGTGGTGCGCGGTGACGAGTTCAATGCCGATATCGGTCAGTTCCATCCAGCGGCGCGCGTTCACCAGCGACGTCGCGACGGTCATCCAGAGGGTGACCTCAGAATCGGGGTAGACGGTGGTGTCGCGGAACTCCGGGAAGTCGGAGCGGAACTGGGCGATATTGGTCATAGGATGAGGTGGGGCAGATGCCCTGTGGCGGCCATCATACCCCGTGCGCGGTTAGCTCTTGCGGCCGCCGCCCGGCTTTTGCTGGTTGACGCTCGTCTTCTCCGCCGACCGTTCGGCGCCACGTTGCGCAGCTTCGAACGCCTGGGCACGCGCGAGAAGATCGCTCTCGCGTGCGGCCAGCGCTTTGTCACGCGCATCGAGTTCGCCAGCACGCGCTTCGAGTTCGGCCGCGAGGGCATTCAACTTCGCTTCGACTTCGGCGAGGCTTCGCTCCTTCTCGACCAGATCGGCCTCGAGCGCGTCGAGTGCCTGCGAATCTTCGGGCACCGCTGCGGTAACCGTCTCCGGATCCTTGGTGTGCAACTTTACATACCAGTGATCCGCGAGCTTGTCGTCGAAGTCGTGCGTGCCCGGCACGTAGTCGGTCGACGTGCCGTCGTCATGCCGAAGCGTGAACTTCGTGTGAACGTGAAGTTTCGGCATGTCAGATCCCGTCGCGATAGCCAGCGGTGACGCCGTAGCGCCATTCGATCTGGCCCAGGCGCGACCAGTAGGTCGTGATCTGGAACAGCGAACGGTATTCGAGCGGCGTGCGCTGCAGGTCCGTCATCGGGTACTGGACGTACTTCTTGTCGTCGTTGTACGCGACCATGCGGTCCACCGTGCCGAGCTGGCCCTGCGTGCCGCCGGAGCCGGCGCCGATCAGCCACTTCAGTTCGACGATATCGAGCGGCGTGCCTTGCTGCGAACAGATGTTGTTCTCGAGGATGTACGCCAGGATCGACTTGTTCGCGGCCGTGTTGACCGGCTGCGACGCGATATAGCCGAGTTGCGCCGGCGGCAGTTGCAACTTGTTGGGCTTGACCTTCCAGCCCGATGACTGCCAGGTCGTCGTGAGCAGTTCGTTCACGTCCTTCAGGATCTCGGGCGGCGTCTTCGTGATCCATTGCGGCGTACCGGCCGCGCCGTTCGCCACATTCGACACGCTGCCGACCGCCGACGTCGAGTTCACGAGGCCGGTGAAGCCGAGTTGCGGATCGCCGTAGTAGACGATCTGGTCAATGTCCATGTTGCGCTTCATGTTCATCGCCTCGACCTTCTGCGAGTCGATGGGCATGCCGAGCTTCTGCGACTTGACCAGTTCGGGCACCGTGTACTTGACCTCGGAGCCCCACAGGCGCATCGGTTGCGGCGTCTTGCCGATGTCGACCGACGGACCCGCGATCGCGTTGCCTTCGTTCGAGATCCAGTTCAGGCCGTTCGGGTTGATACCGCCGCTCATGCCGAACGCGGAGTTCGTGAACGACGCGACTTCGTCCGCCGGCGAGACGTCGGTGCGGATGAAGACGTCGCGCGACCACGTGTACTCGACGAGCGGCTCGTTCAGCGTCTGGTCCAGACGTTCGAGCTGACCCACGAGGAACGCGCCCGTCGAGTCGACCGTCGCGCGATCGTACGTGTACTGCTCGTCGCGCGTTCGCGCGCGGATGAGACGACGGCTTGCGTCGTCGATGGCTCCGAGCCGCGCTTCGATTGCCCGGCGCTGGAGGTTCTTGATTTCCGACATGTCCATGTAATGGCTCCAGAAAAGCGAAGCCCCGCCGGAGCGGGACCATTGTCATGCGCCAACCGGCGCCGGGGATCAGATGTTGAATGCGACTTCGGTGATGCTGTTCGTGTCGGCAGGGCCGGTGAAATACGCGTTCGTGAGCAGCACCGTGTTCGTGCTGTCGGCCGCCGCCTCGAAACCGCCGATCGGCTTGCCGGCGCTCGCGCTAGCCACGCGGACGTAGACCGAGCCATCCTTCGTCGCTGCGGTCGTGCCGTTCAGCTGTACGTTGATGTAGCCGCGCTTGAGGATGTCCTGGACACCCGAGGTCGGCGGCGTCGACGTGCCGAGCGGATCGGTGCCGTTGCCCTGGATCGGGTACGCGCGGATGTTGATGCCGTAGACGAGCGCGGCGGTGTCGGCCGAGTTGTTGATCGGCTGGATCTTGCCGTTCACCATCTTGACGGCCACACCGAACGCCGTCGGCGGGGCGGTCGGGTCGATGATCTGCGTTTCGATCGTGGCGACTTCGGCGCGCTGGAGATCTCCGGCAAAGCCTGCCGGCATGCGGTACGTATAGGCTTGATAGCTCATGTCGGCTCCTTACTTCCGGTTTTTCCAGAATTCCTTGTTGCGCTCGTTGATGTCCTTCTTCGGCTCGTCGCGCCGCGAGTCGCGCGTCTGCGCGGCCGCCGTGACGGCCGCACGCTTGGCCTTCACGGCCACCACCGACGCGTTGAAGTAGGGCGCGACGGCGTCGCAGGTCATCTTCGAGACGTCCGCAGCGCCGAGCACGGCTTCGATCGTGTCGGCGTCGTCACCTTCGAGTGCCTTGCGCAGTGCGCGACGCCGCAGCACACACAGCGCGTCGACCGTCTTCTTGCGCACGGCCTTCGCGTCGAACGTCGGGAGGGTGATACCCGGCGCGATGATCTCGGCCTGCGAGAGCGTTTCCTGGAACTGATCGCGCAGCGACGTGCTGTCGCCGGTGCGCGCCGTCTTGTCGTCGCCTTCGCCTTCCTCGCTGTCGAGCGTCGGATCACCTTCGCCGACGGGGTCCGCATCCGGATCGTCGTCGCCGGTCGGCGTGCTGGATGCGGCGGCCAGTTTGCCGACGGTCGCCTCGAGCGCGTCGAGGCGCGCATCGAACTTGGCGAGCGTATCGGCGAGCACCTTGTTCGGATCGTCGGCACCGCCCGTCGCCGGATCGGCGTCGTCCGTCGTGCCGCCCTTGCCAGCCTCCGCGGCACCGGGCATGTGAATGTGAATGGCTGGCGTGCCGGCTCCGCCCGCGTCTTCGTCGCCGCTCATTTCGCCGGCAGCCTGCTCGAACGCATCTGCATCGCGCGTCATGAACGCCTTGCGCATACGCTCGAGCAGAGCCGAGCCTTTCTTGTTTGCCATGCTTTTTGCTCCTGTCAGGAGAGAGGGTTGGCTATCCCCGATGGAACACACCGGGCCACAGCGGGCGTTCTTCACGAGCGCGACGTGGTTGCCCACGATCGTCGCCTGCCGCGCCCGCCCAGGCGCGATTTGCTCGTAGTCGGCGTCATAGCCGTTGCTGACCTGGTCCAGCGCGTCAAAGCCTTCGCTTTGCACGCGGCGGATCGCTTCTGCGTCAGTGATCAGCAGGTCGGCGAGCATCAACTCGCTTTGCTCGCCTTCGCCGCGGCGCACGTTGCGCACGTGGCCGACCGAGACCGATTTCCAGTTGGCCGGCGTCACGAAGTCGGGCGGATGGTCGATCGTGACCGGCTTGCCTTCGAAGCTCGCCAGCGTCTCCGGCGCGAACAACACATCGGCATCGCGCTCGGCGACGATCACGCCGTCTTTCGCTTCGAGTTCGGGCAGTTCGAAGTAGGCGTAGTCCTGTGATCCCGTGCGTGCGATCGGAACGTCCTCGCACAGCAGGAAGCCTTCGGGCGTCAGCGAGCGCTTCGGGCCGATCCGCTCGTTCGTGAAAAATCCCGAGGCGGTGATTGCGTCTTTGGTCGGCGTGCTTGCGGGCTTGGGCGTGCGAGTACCGCACGCGCAGGCGTGGTCGATGGTTGGATAGCGTCGATACATGGTCAGTCGGGAAGGACGGGCTCGGCGTAGCAGCGGCAGTTCGGCACGCATCCGGCGTGGCCTTTGAGCTTGTCGAGTGTTGGAGGACTGCTCCACCGGACGTATCTGCCGTTCATCTCCCGGTGCGACGGCCGTACATCGCCGTCGCCGGCAGTGCGCCAGATGTAGCCCTCCGAGCCGATGTGCGTCGCGCGCGCCTGCGTGAGGTTGGTCGCAGTGCGGGTGACCTCGGTGCGGGCGATCAATAGCGCGCGGCTCGCGGCGACTTCCTCGGACCGCATGATTTCGGTCGCGATCTGCTTCGCCCGGGTGCCGTTCTCGATTCCTTCGAGCGTCAGCAGGTGCACGCGCTCACCGGCTTCGCGCGGGATGCTCTGGATGAGGTGAACCTGCTCGTCGAGCAGATCGCGCATCACCTTGCCGGTCGGGGCGTTGAGAATCTCCTCGCGCAGCGAGCGGCCCATGTCGCGCGCGATGACCTTCCACGTCTGTTCGTCGCGCAGCGCGACGTCCATCAGCATGTTGCTCGCTGTCTGCGTTGCCCACGAGTGCAGCAGGTTCGCGTACGCGTCGAGCAGATGCTGGATCGTCGGGACTTGCGACAGGTCACCCGGCGTGAACGGCTGGATGATCGCGCCGACCTGCTGCGCAACACGCTTCAGCTGCAAGCCGTAGCGCTGCTCGATCGCGCGCGTCTTGACGGGGTTTCCCTTCGCCGGCTTGCGCTTGCGATCGAGGGTGAGGATCATCGGCGCAACCTGAATCTCGACCAGAACGAATCGCCGGTCCGCAGGGCGCCAAGGTTCGGAGCCTGCAGATCGGCCGCGCCCGGCGGCGGCACTGCAACCTCTTCTTCTTCGGCCTGTGCGATCTGATCGTCGGTGATGGTGCCGAACATGCCGGTATTGGGCGCGGACGCCTTCAACTCCTTCATGCCGCCACTGCGCGTGAGCAGGTTCGCGTCGACCGCCTTTGTAACCGCATCAGTGGTCTTCGAGCCGATGTCCGCCTTCTCCGCTTCCGACATTTCCTGCAGGTTGCGGAACTGGAAATCGAAGTCTTCGGGGAGTGCCGTGCCGAGCCGGGAGCGCGCCATCACCGCGAGGAGGCGACTTAGCGGATTGCGTACCTTGCGCTCCTGCCGCTGCTTGATCTTTTCGTGGTACTGCTTCATCTCGCCGTCGCCGTTCGAGCCTAGACCACCGGGCGATTCGCCGAAGAGTCGCGTGTACGGCGTACCGATCGCGCCGCACAACTGATGGCCGAACTGGATCAGCACGTTGTCGAGACCAGAAAACGAGTACTGGTGAGTGTCGAACTTGTCCGAGGCATCGAGGACCGTCATACCTTCGTTCGTCTGCGACAGGCGCGTGAACTCGACCTGCTTCTTCAGCGCTGCTTCGGCCGGGCCGCCCATCGCGAGAATCTCGCGCAGCTTTTCGATCTGCAGCACGCGAAGGTGCGCCTTGTACACGAGTTGGCCCACGCCAACCGTCGCGCTGTCGAACGCGATCAGGCGGTCCCACATCGGTTCCAGAATCGACAGTCCCCAGCCGTTCTCAGCAATCCGCTGGTAGAACGGCAGGGCCTCACCATCCATACGGATCACACGTGAGTAGTGAATCCTCCCGCGTGGCAGACCGGCGGTCGCCGCGATGACCTCGTAGAACACTGGCTTGCCGAGATCCGGGCCCATCTCCGTGACCAGTTCACCAACCGGCGACGCGACCATCCAGCGGTCCAGTACGAGCAGGCCCTTGAACTGGTTCCGGCCGATCGTATTGATGCGCAGCGGCGTTGACAGATCCTGCCCATCGATCAGCATTACGGCCAGACATCCGCCGTACAGTTGCGCCCACTTGCCGGTGTCGCACAACTGATCCCAGTTCGACAGACGCGTCATCTCGCGATCGAGCCGCGTGATATCGATCGGGTCGAGGCCGGACATTTCAATGCCGGCACGCGTCATGTCCTCAGGGATCGCGTCGACGGCCGCGCGCACGATCCACGAACCCCGGTACGCCGCCTCCAGCCAGACGCGGTTGCGGCTTTGATAGGTGAGGGTGTATTGCGACGCGGACGACTGGTTTTCGGTTCCCCAGCCGAGACGTGCCTGAAAATTCGCGAACGAGTCGTCCGTGCGCTGCGAAACCGGCCGTTGCTGCACCGGCGCGCTGCGCCCAGGGGTACGGTTCTTTCGCGACATCCAGAAATCCTGTCTTTATGCGCCGAGCCGCTCCCAGACCGACAGGTCTTTGGCAATTCCCAGCATGTCGTTGATTGCGTCGACCATCGGGTCGATCTGGTCATCGTGCATGTGCGTGTCGTCGGCCGTGAACGATTCACACTCGGTGAGGAAGTCACTGACGAACGGCGCTTCCAGCGGCACACCGACGTTGCCCGCATCGATCTGCGGAATGACGTCCATTACGCGCGTCAGCTTGTCCTTCGTGCGCTCGATGCCTTCGATGGGGATGCCGCCGTCGGCCTGTATTTCCTGAATCAGCCCTGTGCCGCTGGCTTTGTCTTCGATCTTCATCTGCCGCAATACAGGCGTGCTCGGGTCGTCAGCGCCCTCGGCCGCATGCTTATTCCAGAAATCAATCGCGCGCCGCTTGAGTTCGGGCGCTTTCCATTTGCCGCGGATCTGGTCGAGCAGATACAGCCGGTTGTCGTAACCTAGCCCCCAGCACTGGAACACGCTGTAGTCGTTTCGCTCTGCAGTCTTCTGCGCGGTGTCCGCGAAAATCTTCCGGTACCGCAACTGCGGTAGGGCGCCGTAGCGCAGAAACTTGCCGGTCTGGATGATGTCGCCGCCGAGCGGCGTCGGGCGCTGCATGTACTGGCCGCTGAACACGAAGCGGTCAGCTTTTTCCGATGCGAGCAGATCAGCAAGCGGCTCCTTGTACGGCCAGTAGCTGAACCGGCCGTCGGCGTCACGCTCCGAGCCGTCGACCATCGGTCGGATATGCTCCGGCAGCGTCTCGACGTAGTCGTCAGTGATCAGCGCCGGGATCTCGATGAATTCCCAGTCGCCGGGCACCTTGCCGGCCTTGATGAAGCCGGTTGGGTCTTCCTCGGCCAGCCGCTGCATGATCACGATGATCGGCGTGTCCGGATTCGCTTTCCGGCTTTTCACCGTCGAGATCAGCCGGCGGTTTGCCTTGTCGCGGTTCGCCTTGCTGTAGGCGTCCTCGACTTTCAGCGGATCGTCGATGAGGATCGCGCCTTGCCAGCCTTCGGCCATGTGGCCGGCGCGGAAACCGGTGATCTGGCCACCGAGCGACGTCGCGTAGACGCCGCCGGCCTTCCTGCCTTCGTGCTGAACGTTCCACCGCTTTTTCGAGTCGGCGTCATCCGCGATCTCGCGGGACCATAGCTCCTGATACTCGGCAGAGCGTACGATCTCGCGCGCCGTATCCGAATTCAGGAGCGCGAGGTCGTCTGAATACGAGATGTGCAGGAACCGCGCGCGGGCGTTTAGCGCGAGGCCGCGGGCAATCAGATTGATCACCACCTCTTCGGTCTTCGACGAGCCAGGCGGCACGTTGATGACCAGGTTCTTTACCGCGCCGTCGATGACCGCCTGCACCTTCTCGGCTATCAGGACGTGGTGCCAGTTGACGCGGAATTCGAGGCCCTGACGAACCTTGAAGAAATACTTCGTGAACTCGAGGTGATCGGCTTCCAGCCTCTCACGAAGACGCCGCCGTTTCTCAGCCCTGATTTGCTGAAGGGTCGCGCCTAGCGGCGACGCGCTCAAGGACGTCGAGTTCATCATCGGTCAAATCGCTCAGATCGACCGGGCCGGCCGCCGTCTTGATGGGGCCGCCATCCTTGCCGGTGTGCTCCAGCTTCTGTCGGTTCGTGAACGCTCCGCCGGATTCCTTCGCCGCCTGTTCGATCAACTGTGACGCCAGCGGGAGATTGCCGCGCGATAGCGCCTGCTGATACATGCGGTCGAGAGCACGCAGGCGAAAGTTCTGGCTCGCAATGGGAATCGTTGCCTGATCATCGAGGAACGCCTTGCGCGTCGCGGCGAACAGTTCGCGCCACTTCTTCCCGAGGTTGCGGCCTAGCGCCTTGTTCGGGTCGTACGCCTGTACATGCGAGCGGTCGATATCAATCCCGAATTCCTCTTTCACCGACGATGCGACCTGCGACGGCGTATCGAAGCAGGCCAGCGCCTGAACGATGAACGCTTTCACGTCATCCCTGAGCGCCGCCATTGAAAGTCCTGTGTAACGTTGGTGTAACTACGCGACGCGTCTGAGACATGTACCGCAAGCCTGAGCGATCGACAGTTGGCCGATTTCTGGCGCCCCGGCCGCGGCAGCAACGAACTTTGCACTTTCCCCGGCTGCGGCGCCGACACCGTACCGTCGAACGATGCCGACGAACTCCTCGACGTCGTGCCCGCGGATGCCGAGCTTCGGCTCACCGTCCTTCGTGAACGCGGGCTGTCCGAACTCATCGAGGCGCTGGCCCACGTGATAAAGCTCATGCTCGACCAGTGCGCACCATTCCAGATCGCCGCACTCGCGTGCGTATTGGGCGTCAAGCGTGATCAGGAACTTCGGTACGCGGCCGAACCATTCGTACAGTTGCTGCTCCTGACGGGCCTTCTGCCAGCCGCCGGCGCGGATCATTACCTCTTCGCATTGGCCTACCACGCGACGCATGTGTTTTGAGTGCTCGACGGCCGCCCACAGGTAGCCGATGTCTGCGAAGAACAGGTGCTTGTGCTCGGCGTTGAAGAGCGGAGCACCTTCGACCAGAAACGATTCCTGCACCCACTCGGAAACACCGTCAGCCGGCGCGATCGGCCGGAACCATCGCGACTCGCCGAACAGTTCCACCGGCGGATGCGGGCGCTTGCGCGCAACGGATGCAACCGGCGAGGGCTTTTTGCGAGTCATTTAGGTTTTTCCTATCGACGGGTGTTGAATCGCCGATATATCCCCGCAATTTCCGAGACTTTTCAAGCCGATCGATAGTCGCGCTCTATAGAGTCAGGACAATTCGACTTGCGCAAGCAACATCGTTAGTGCTTCGATGACCTTCTCGCTGCCAATTTTGTTGGCGGCCTTGAATGCCAGCGATGAAACGGCCGTCAGGTCGCTACGCTGCTTTTCCCGGCGCACAGGGCCATCGGTGTTGTAGCCAGAGACTTCGGAGTCATGCTGCTGTATCAGCAGCCGTTCAAGTTCGGCCAGATCTTCGACCTTCAGGACGCATGCAATCGGTGTGAATTCGAACGTGCTTTCGCCGTATTCCCGGATTGCGCAATGAAACTTCGTCGAACTGCCAGCTCGGGCATCAGCCAGATGCTGCTTCCATCTCGCTATCGGATACTGCGACAGCGTCTTTCCGATATAGATGGCACTCGTCTCGCTGCACGTCACCTTGTAGATGTGCCCGCAATGCTTCTTGCGAACGCCGTGATATCGCGTTGCACCTGGTTTTATGCCCATTCGTCGAGCCAAAAGAAAAGCGGCACGGAATGAACCGAGGCCGCTTGCTTTAAGTGCTCTGGACTAAACCACCTGATGGCTCGGCATCTGCCGATTTAAGGATGTCCTGAATCGATCGTTGCGCGCCCCTGCCGCCGTTCTTCCCGAGGGAGGGTCATCGGGCAGCCAGCATGGCGCGCTGCCGGGGTTTTTTCGGTCACTCGCCGGCTTGACCGCCCGCTGCTGGTGTTCAGGTGGCCGACTTCAACTTGCGGAGGAGGGTGACGACCTTCGTGCTCTCGCAGGCGCCGAACGGCTTCAGCGCGACGAACAGTTCGTCGATGATCGCGTGCACCGCCTTTGAATCGGGGCGCTTCGGCGCGGCAGGTACGGAAGGGTGATTCGGTGCGATGGCGACCGATGCGACCGGCTTGGTGCGGGTCTTCGCTGCTGCAGGCATGGCTGCACCTCGGAATAAAAAAGCCCGGCGCGCGGCCGGGCGAATCTCGACGAAGGGTCGACGAGAGGAGACAAGGTGAGGGAATCCGCAAACGGCACTGACGTTATTTCGCGCCCTAGCCTAAGAAGCGGCGGCGCAACCCGTTGTAGCCGCAGGAAGTGCGGCGCGCCCGTTGATACTCTCGGCGAGCCGAGCGATCGCGATGGACGGTTGCGGCTGTCACCCTCGCAGATAGGGCCGCGCGTTGCCAACACAGCCCCATCCACGAGAGTCCGTGACGGGTTTGTGACGTTCGGACCAGGGTTTACATCAGAATTGAATCCAGATGCTTCGCGCCCATTTCTTCGTCGCGGCAATTCCGCCGTATCCACACGCTACGAGGGAAAAATGGGCTTGAAACTGACTTCCATCAGCATTAATCGTGATCCACTGCAGCATGCTGCGTCACTCATGTGTGGCCTCGCGGACGGTCACGGCAATTTCATTAATGTCACCGTCCACTTGGACCAGCAGCAGAATCTCGATGCGCTGCAAATTGCCGAAATCGAACGCCTCGCCCTCGAAGCGGCGAAGAAGTTGAACCCGTAGACCGCCCATGAAAAAACCCCGCGCGGCGCGAGCCGGCGGGGCTTTGGGTACACTTGCGGTGAGCTTGGCAAAAGACTATAGGCTTTGTCGCAGAAAAGCAAGCACTTTTCGCGCTCAATCGCACGCCAGTTCTGGCTCCGCGCGAATCACCACATCGGCAGGTTCGTCGGCGACGTACTCCTCCGTTTCCACTACGCCTTGCGCCTTGAATTTCGGATCGAGTCGGGCGATCGCGAGCTTCTCCAGGGTGGAGTAGTGCTTCGTCATCCAGAGGGCCGCGCGCTGGATTTTGTCCTTCGTGACCTTGAATTCGTCCGCCAGATCCCGCAGCGATAGCTCGTCGCGGTGACGCCGCGGCAGGTAGTGGCGCGCGGTGAGCTTTGCGCACGGCTTCAGCCCGAGACCGCAACTGCGCCGAGCGTGCAGCGCAAGGCGTACCACGCCCTGCTGTTGTGATTCGCCGATCCCGTAGCGCGACAGCAGCGCTGCGGACTCGGTCGGCGGGAGGCGATCGGTGACGGCCGCGACGATCATCGCGCATTGCCCGCGCACCTCGAGTTGCGACAGTCCGCCAAAGTCGACGGAGGCGGAGCGCTCTCCGCGAAGCTGGTCGAGCCATGCAGATTGCCGACTCGACAGGTTCGGGGTGTCCTCCATCGCGCGGATCAGGAACTGCCGGAACTTGTTCTCTCCCATCGCAGGGATGGAAAGGATCAGGAATGAGACGTGGAGAGCCTGCTCGGTGGTCTGGAAAATTGCATTCACGTGGGTTCCCCGGTCGTATAGATCGCGCAGCGCTTCGTATCTTCGATGCAGCGCGCCGCCGGCCGCATCCGCTTGTCACAGGCGACCTCAGGGCCGCCGAAAGGAGAGGGGAGAACGAGACGGCAACCCTTGCACGTGCCGGACTCGCGTTCGATGAGGATGTCGAGCGGGTTACGGCCCCACTCGCGCTGACGATCGCCGTAGGACTCGCGCTCGCCGCGCTTCGGTCTTGATCGCAAGGTACTCAAGCAGCCACCTTCTTCAGCCGGCGAACCTCGGCGCGATAGGACGCTTTGAGTTCCTGAATTTCGGCGATGGTGAGCTTTCTCGGGACGTGGGACCCTTCCAGCCATTCAACGCGCGCGAGCCCCACCTTCTGGATCAGGTTCGCCCGGTAGGGGATGAGGTTCCCGGAAAGGTGCGTGTTGCACGGAGCGCACTGCAGATGCACGTTATCCGGCTCGAACCGCAGGGCCGGCTCGGACCCGACCGAACGGTAATGGCCGGCGTGCCACTGGCCCGTGTGGTGCCGGCCGCACGAAATGCACGGCTGGCCGGCATCGCGAGCGCGGATCCATGCGTTGAACGCAGCCTGCAGTTCGCGCAGGTGCGTGCCGCGCGTCTTGGCCTTCTCCAGCGCTTCACGGAGCGACCTGCGTTCGTCGCGCTTCGCGCGTGCGGCCCTCTGGTCGGCCAACTTCTTCGCCCACGCGGCCGCGCAAAGCGGACCGCAAACCTTCTGCATCGAGCGGCTGGGCGTGAACACGGTTTTGCAACAGGGGCAGCGTTTAGCTTTTAACGACGCACGCATCATCTCGGCCTCACCGATCCAGTTTTCACCCAGCGCGCGATGCCGAGTTCGCAGGCCTGCGTGAGGCAGACGCCATTCGCCATGCCGGCGTGCGTGACGCGGGTTTCGCATCCGCAGTAACAGGTTTTGCGACGCCCGCGCCGGGGCGGCAATTTTTCGCTGTATCGCACGTGATCCCGTGACGAGCCGTGTTGTCCCCAGCCTTCAGTGCCGCCCCGCATCGCCGCAGATAGTGCGTTACGGCTGAGTTTGTTCAAATCGGTCATCGCGCGAGCCATCCCAGACCGAAGGCCAACCACGGAGCCAGCATTGCGGCAAGCATCAGCCGGCCACGCGCCTTGTTGGCGAGCAGCACCGGCCAGCCGAAACCGAACAGGGCGAAATAGACGAGAAGCAGAGCGCATTTCATTCGTCGAATTCCGCAAGTACTGTCTCGATCGCCTGATCGGCTGCCTCCGGCGTGAGCGCAGGCCAGAGATAACGGGACGCGTGCTCGCTGCGTAGGAAGGCGATCGCGTCTTCGTGGAACTGGCGCATCGTCCCTTCGTCGCATTTGCGGTAGCTGATCGAGCGCGGCACCGGCACGACGCCACCGCGCGGACCGGCCATCCAGTCGACGAAGCCGGAGCCGATCTTTACCCACGTGCGGAACTGTTCGAACGTCTTGATCCGCTCCTGCGCCTGGAAGACACGCGATTCGAGCACCATGTGCCGACGATGGAATCCGCCGTGTCGCGGCGCCCAGGTTTCGATGCTGAAGATTTCGCCGGCGCCGGCGCGCGTGATCCACTGCCAGAACCGACGCCATGATTTCTGGTCGGCCTCGCCGAGACCGTCGATCATCTCGAAGAGTGCGAGGCGCAAGGTCGCGCGCTGTTCGTCGCTAAGCTGTAGATCGGTGCGCTTCACGAGCGTGATATCCGTCATGCCGCCACCTCGATATCGTCGTCGTGCAAATGTTTGATCACGCGCCCGCGGCCGGTCATGGGGGCAACGACAGTGCCCTTGGCGATGGCAAACGGATCACGCCTGATACCACGTCGCGCGCACCGTTGCTTCCACTTTTCCGAGGGTGTGAACGGTTCCGGCACCGGCGCGTTGTCGCCGGGACCGATCGCATAGATGGCCGTGGGTTTGCCGCCGGTCGACCGCTTGCGCCAACCGATGATGTGAATTTCGCCTAGCGGCCCCGGATTGGCCTTCTGCAGATGGCCGCAAACCGGCGCCATCGTCAGCCCGGTGCGCCTGATCAACTCGGGGGCTGTGCCAGGATGCTTCGCAAGCTCCGCCTTGATCGTTGGCCATGCATAGGCTGAACGGCCGCGCGCCGTCTTTGGCCGGGGACCGAGCTTGAGCACCTTGCGCGCGTGCGACATGATCGTGCTGTACGAACGGTCACCGAGTGCCTTGATATGCCGCTTGATGCTCTCGCCGGTCGGCCAGATATCGCGAAGCAGTTGCTCCTCCTCGGGAGTCCAGTCGCTTCCGCTCATGCTCCCTCCTGCACGCTGCGGCCCGTCGCATTGAAAATCGCCGCGCGGGCAATGTTCAGCTTGTGGAGCGGCACTTTTCCGCTGCGCTGGTTTTCGTCCACGATTTCCCACGCCCAGCCGACATTGGATTCGCGTGGCGTTTCCTTAACCGCGGCGAAAGCGCCGAGTTCGGCCAGACGCTCGCGGCCATATTCGCGGGTGGACTCCGATTTGCCGGGCGCCGAAAGAACCGGCGCACGCACCGGTACAGGCAAAATCTCACCACTCATAACCTTGTTCAGGGCCGTCTCGAATCGTGGTTTGAGCTGCGAAAAAGTTTGGCTGACCATGTCGTATTCCCCCACCTCGACGGCGGCCCAATATATCGCCGGATTCGACCAGGAATCCTTGCCATGCTGGCGCGCCCGCATCTGGTTGATCGCCTCGTAGATCGCGACGTCGACGTTGATCGGTGGCTTGCAGGCCTTGAGAAATTCGGCGAGCGACGGCGGCCAGTCGTACAACTTGCGACAAGCCCTCAAGCCGTCAGCGATCGACTGGGGCAGTAGCCCTTCTTCATCGAAGGCTTCCGCCCACGACTCCCGCCAGTTCGCCACAGCTTGCTCGCTCGCAAATGCCGCGCGCCACCGGTTCGGATAGGCGCCGTCGAGACGGTTGAACAGGTGGTCCATCAGCGAAATGCCGAGTTTCGGATGCTCGGTTAGCCAGATCGACGGACTAGACGTCGATGATGTCGTCGGTGCGTTCATGGGTTTCTGTCGGGCGATTGCGGTTCACGAAGGCCACTGCATCGAATCGCGCGTTCCGCGGCTGCTGGGCGGCCTGTCCGGATTTCACCCTCGGTGCGTGGTCCTGTGCCCGCGTCAGCCAGTTCGTCAGGAAGCGGGCATAGTTCGATTTTTTGTTTGCCGGATTGGCGATGATCCAGGCGGCAGCTTTCGAAAGCTCCGCGTCCAGGCTAAGGGCTGGATAGGCTTGTTTCCATGTCGCCATCAGCGCATCGGGGATTCCCGTCCATGCGCCGTCGTCGCCGAGCGCGATTTTCGCGTTCGGCGTTACTGCGTTTGAAGTACCACTATCTTTTCTATTCTTATTCTTCTCTTCTCTAGCTAACGCATCCGTAACGGCATCATCCTGTTTCTGTAACGCTGCCTGCGTTACATGCCCGCTGCCCCTATGGTTGGCAACGCGCTTGGCGGTCTGCGCGCGGTTTTTGGCCGACGTGCCGTTGTGATCGTCGAACCTGAGGATCCTTACGCCGTCCTCGGTCTCTTCGATCCATCCGATCCGCACCAGCGCGATGCCGAGATCCCGAACGCCGGTCTTGCGGGCGATTGCCGCTGGCGTCAGGCCGGGAAGAATGCCATCGGCCGAATGATCATCTGCGGTTGACCAAAGCCAGTACAGACCGCCTATGACGGCCGCCTCTTCGCATCCGGTCAGGTCGCACAGATGCGATACCCTTGGATCATTCCAAAGGTTTGTGCGCATCTTGATCCACTCACCAGCCATACATTCGCTCTCGTGTACTACCCTTGTTCGCAGTACGTAACGCTGTGTGCGTTACATACGCGTTACCGGTATGGTGGGATTTATGCGGAAGTCCCGTCGGCTTCCGGCAGTCTAAGCACCCATCGCAACGCCTTGCCGCGTTCGCCGGTCGGATCGGCCTCCAGTTCGGCGAGGATCTGCCTGCGTGTCTTCATGCGCGGCTTGCCGTCATTCAGTACCTCACGCTGCTTGCGGGCGCGCTCATGAGGCGTTGTGCCGTCACCGGCTGCTACCAGCTCGGCAACCTTCGACCGCTGCTCGGCAGGATGGAGTGCGGCGAGCGACTTGGCATGTGTCACGCCGATTTGCCCGGACTCGACCGCCTTCTGGACGTCCGCGCAGCATTCGAGCAACGCGAGCGTATTGCGTACCGTCGCCGGCTTGCAACCGAACACGACGGCGATTTCCTTCTCGCCCCGTCCGATCGCCATCAGCCGGCGCATCTTCTCTGCGCGACCCAGCGGCGTGTCGGCCTGCCGAACCTCGTTTTCGCTCACGATTACGTCGAGTGCGTTACGGCGATCGCCCTTGTAGACGTACGCTGCGACGTGGACCGGTGCAACACCGCGGCTACGGCGCCATTCGTTGGCGAGTTTCGCAGCCTTGACGCGTTGTCGACCGGCGATCACCTCGACGTTGCCTGTCTCGGGATTTTTCTGGATCAGAACCGGCTCCAGCACGCCCTGGTAATCGATGTTGCGCGCGAGGTCTTCATCGACAGGAAGGTGTACGCGCGGATCGTAGAGCGGAGATGATTCGTCGGTGACGAGTGTCAGCGCTTCCGGTTCGAAGAACAGCAGATTGGTCTTGCCAGACGCTCCATATGCGTCGATGGAGTTCTTTGCCATTAGATCGGCTCCCATTCAATATTTGACGTCAACTCATCCAGCCCCGTGACGCAGCAGGATACGATGTTCACGCTGCCTCCATCGCGTCGAACAGGGTCGGCATGCAATGCTCGCGCTCGGCGGCGCGCAGGTAGTGCACCGAATCCATGAAGTACGTCGGATTCAACTCCGAGCCGCCGCCGCGGCGCCCCTTCAGGATCGCGCGATACGGCACAGTGCCGAGCCCGCAGAATGGGTCGTACACGAGGTCGTCAGGATTGCTGTATCGCTCGATAAGCCGGTCGACGATGTCGAACTGCAGCGGGCATACGTGCTTCTCGACAGAGCGGCGCGCCTGCTCGCTGTTGAGCGTCAGCATGCGCGTGACGTCGTGCCAGATGTCCGGATGGTGCGAGCCCGGTGCGAGGCTCATGAACGTCGACGGTAGCGCACCGCGCTCCTGCAGTTCCTCGCCGATCCTGACGTGGAACTCGTAGTCATAGACGTTTTCGAGCGAGTACTTCGTGAACAGACTCGCAAGCTGGTCGGGGCCGAGCGCGGCGAGTTCCTCGGCGGTGAGCAACCGGTTACCACTCGATCGCCAGAACGCATGCGCGTCGATCTGCCAGCGCGCGAGGCTGTATTCGTCTTTCGACTTCCGGATCGGCTCGTCCGCGTAGCCCTTACTGCGGTCGGTCTGCGGCTTGTGGAACAGCAGGATATATTCGGGTGAGCCCACTGACATTTTCGAGCCGTCCTTGCACATCTCCGTGTAGCCGAGTCGGTACGTTTGGTTGTTCTCGCGCACGACGTCGGTATTGACGGTGATCATCCCGCAGTAGTCGAAGCCATGCTTGCGGCCGTGGAAAAGCGCTTCAGCGTGAAACGGGCTCACCGTCGGGATGCCCGCACCGGTGACGTTGCCAAACAGGATGCGGTCCTTCACGTGGCACGCATAGATGCGGCCGGGCTTGAGGATGCGCAGCAATTCCGGCGTCAGGTAATCCATCTGCTGCCAGAAGTGGTCGTTGTCTTCGGTATGGCCGAAGTCGTTGTAGCTCGGGCTGTATTCGTAGTGGTTCGCGAACGGGATCGACGTCACGATAAGGCCGGCGTAGTTGTCGGGAAGTCGCCGCGCTTCTTCAACGCAGTCGTTGTTCGCGACCGTGAAGCGTTCGTCCGACACCTCGATGCGCTCGACGCCGATCGAGCGTGCGAGCGTCTCCTGCATCGCCAACTGGTTGAGCCCGTACTTGCGAATGATCTCGGTCATCTTTCCCACCATCTCGTTGTGCTGCGCCCACTTCGCCTGCAGCGTGCGCAGCACCTCGCGCTCGGCCTCGCTGTACACAATGTCGATGCGTACGGGATGCGGCTGCTGGAAGCGCTGAACGCGGTGAATTGCCTGAATGAAGTCGTTGAACTTGAAGCCGATGCCTGCGAAGATTTCGCGATGGCAGTGACGCTGGAAGTTGCAGCCGGAGCCCGCGATGATCGGCTTCGTCGACAGCACGCGGTAGGCGCCGTTGCCGAAGTCGACGATGCGTTGCTCGCGCTCGTCGAGTTCCTGCGTGCCCCACACGCTCACTGCATCGGGCAGTGCGTCCTGGATTGCGTGTCGCTCGACTTCAAGGTCGTGCCACACGACGAAATGATCTTCCGGCGCGGCCGTCACGATCTCCTGCACCTTCGCGACGCGCGCCGGCAGGCTGTCGCGTTTCTCGGCCGCGGCGGCGCTAAGGCCAAGCGCGGGATCCTGAAACATCAGCGTCTGCCCGTCGCGGTCGGCGCCGGCCTTCGCGTAGTCGGACGGCACTTCGTGATAGCGCACGTCGAGTTCAGGCAGGTTGTAGCCTTCGTCGCTGTAACCAAGGTCGCTTGGGCGCTGGATGAACACCGCCCAGCTGGCGACCCACAGCCAGAATTCCTCTTCCTTGTGCGGGTACAGCGTCAGGTTGCCGGCCTTCTCGCTGTCTCGCTGGAAAAACCGCGTCAGCGCCTGGCCGCTGTCCATCACGCCGAGGAATGCCGCGTAGTGGATCAGTTCCTTGAAGCGGTTCGGGCTTGGCGTCGCGGTGTTCACGAACTTGAACTCGACGCCATCGAACAGCGGCAGGAACTCCTGAAACGTCTTGCTCCCGAAGCTGCGCAGCACGCTTGCCTCGTCAAGGCTCGTCGCACCGAACAAGCCCGGCGTCACCTTGCCCTCGCGCACCGACTCGTAGTTCGTCAGATAGACCTCTCGCTCATCACCGATCTCGCTATCGGAGCGGATGAAGCGGACGGGCACCGCATATTCGCCGGTGAAGTGCTCCGCGGCCTGGCCGATGAACTCGTGGCGCACGCCGAGCGGCATGACGATGCCGCGCAGGCACGGGCGACGCAGCCCGATCAGGCGCATCAACTCGATCTGCGTGACGGTCTTGTGCAGACCAAAGGACGCGAACACGGCGCGCCGGCCGCCCTTCAGCCCCCATCGCACGATGTCGCGCGTGTGCGGCTTCAGCTTCGGATTCAGTTCGTCAGCCGAAACATCGAAGCCGTCGAAGCTGGCCATGCGGATTTTCTGCCGCAGGAAGGCGGTGTAGTCGGACGGACTCATTTGCGCAATCCGTATTGCTTGATCTTGTTCGAAAGCGTTTTTTCAGAAACGCCGAGCAACTGTGCCGCCGTGCGCATGCGCGGATTGGTGTCCGCCGTGCGGTCCAGCACAAGCTGGATCAGTGCCGATTCCATCTCGGCAATCGTTACGCCGATCGGTATTTCAACCTTGGCAGGAACCGGATCAAACGGTCCGCGCTGATCGAACAGTGAAGGAATTGCCGCATCGTCCGAAACATCTTCACGCAGAGGAATGGCCGGTTCGGCAATGCGGCCACGCGTCGATGCGTGGCCGTCATGCGGCCAGGAAGACAGGGTGCTCATACGATCTGGTCTACCTCTACGTGGTTATTGCTTCGGCTGATGGCGACTTTCGACGATGTGCAGCGCGCGCATCAGCTCTGCGTCCTTTGCTGCCATCGTTGCTACCCGGCGCTCGATCGCTTCGCGATCCCGTGCCCCCGTCTCCTGTGCTTCGCGAAAGGCCTCTTCACACCGGGCTTTCGCTTCTTCGTATGTCATGCGACCTTCTTGGCCATCTGGGCCTGCCACTCTTCCATGAGGTTTAACGAGACCTGACGGACGAGGTATTGCGTGATTGCTCGGTTGCCGACCGCGGCTTCGAAGGCGGCGATCTTCTCGGCCGGCAGCGAACGGCGCCGCTGGCCCTTGGGGTTCAGTTCATCCTTGCTCAGGTAGTCGGACAGGTGCTGGGGCAGCAACTCGGCCAGTTCGGCAAGACGCTGGCGCGTCATTGCCTTCACGCGCCGGCTGCGCCACGCGAGCACGACCGCGTCGCGGAAGCTCGCGCAGGCGCCCACGTCTGCGGACGGCAGGAAGTCGCAGCCCCGCACCATGCCGCCAACCATCGGAAGTTCACTGTTGTTGTTCATCGCGATTGTGAAATTTCATTGCCTAACCTGTTCCCTAACCTGTCCGGGACAGGGCCCAATAAAGGGCGTTATCAACGCCCCACTGAATAGGACTACGAATTGCCTACCACAAACCTACGAGCCTCTCTCCTCATCCGTCGATCTGCCTACGGGAGGCTGGGTGTCGTCGGAGGCCGCTGCGCGATCAGTGATACTGTTCGGGCTCTCCGCGATGGAGCGAGCCGATTCACGGATATAGGCCCAATCCACATCTGGACGAACATCCTCGACGCGGACCGCGCGGCCAGATGCCTTCTCGATTTCGATCGCCATCGACTCGCTGCATCGACGTTGTCCGTAGATGATCTGCCACAGATAAGCGACGGAAGTTCCGACCTGCGTTGCGAAGGCTTCGCGCTCGGGCTTGGGAAGATCCTTGAAGTACGCATGAAAAATGTCCATGCGTAACGATAGCATTTGCTTTCGGTTGCAGCAAGCAAATGCTCGCTGAAATAGTAACTTTTGCGAACACAGCAAATGCTAGTTTTCGGTTCTAATTGCGGAATGGATATTCATGAGCACCGCCGGCAACGCTTGCAGGCACTGATTGATGCCGACGAGTCGGCGAGGGGTAACGTTGCCGCCTACGCGCGCAACCATAACCAGGATGCGGCTCGACTCCGGCAGGTCCTAAATGCGAACTATCGCGACGGCCAGTCGTTCGGCGAGCGCACCGCGCGCCGCCTAGAGGAGGAGTTGGGGCTGTCGCCTATGTACTTCGATGCTGGCTTCTTGACCGATGAGCACACATCGCCCAACGGTGGTGCATCGGATACGGGGCGAGATACCGGGCTTATTAAGCGTTTGCTTCCGGATGACAGAGGTAACGTTGTCACATGGGAGCGGCCAGAGGACCTCGAACCGGACGAAAACCGGGTATGGATCGACCGCTATGACTATCGATTCTCCGCGGGGACTGGCTTGATTCAGTGGGAAGTGAGGCAGAAGAAAGCGCTGCCATTTGACGTGGGGTACTTCCGGGCGCTCAACTCGAATCCGAAGGACTGCAAGCTGCTCATCGTGCATGGCGACAGCATGGAGTATTACCTGTTCAACAGGGATACGATGCTGGTCGATACCGCCAAGACCCACGTCAGGGACGGGCACATCTACGCGATCTACTTCGAGGACGAACCCCTGGTAAAGCAGATATTCAAGGAAGCCGGCGGTGCTATCCGACTTCACTCTTTGAACCCCAAATATCCAGACCGAACGGTGCCCCCCGAACTGCTCGACCGGGTTGTGATCGTCGGCGAGGTGATCGGGCGGTCTGGGTCAGGTTTTGCGGGCGGGAACTAACGACACGAGAGGGATCTGGGGCCCTCATATCGGGGAGATTTCGATGACGCTTTTGAAGATCGCAGCTGCTGCGGTGTTGTTTGCTGCCGCGCCTACGTGGGCCGGAAGCAGCTTAACGGCGCCGCAGAATAACGCCGTCAGGTCGGCCAAGCAGTATCTAAGCATGCAAGGTTTTTCGCGAAGAGGACTTATCCAGCAGCTTTCTTCGGACGCCGGAGAGGGTTACGAGCTTGCCGATGCGACCGTAGCAGTGGATAGCCTGAACGTCGACTGGAACCAGCAGGCCGCGAGGTCTGCGAGGCAATATCTCAAGATGCAGGGCTTTTCATGCAGGGGCCTCATCCAGCAACTCTCATCAAGCGCGGGAGAGGGATACACCGTGGATCAGGCAACCTACGGAGCCAAGCAGGCGGGCGCATGCTAAGGGCCGGCGGTACCGCGTCAGGCGGCTAACTCTATGCGCATTCAGCAGTTGAACCGCCTCACCCGGTATCCGTCGTTAGCCGCCACGCTCGCCAGCGCCGTCGCACTCATTTCAGTGCTTGCGCACGTCGTCAAGTAACGGCGCAGCGCATTGCAGAAGAAGCCCCGCCCAGCGCGGGGCTTTTCATTTTCGCGCCACTGAGCCCGCCCGCGCGGGCTTTTTTGCGTCCGTCGCCGCCCTGGCGAGTAAACGGGCACAGAAACCGGGTGCGTTTTTGTGCCCCAAATGCTCGGGCAGTGCGCCAGCCCTGAAGGGTTCACTTTCGCACCCTTCGCACCAACATCTCGAACTCACCCCCGAGCTTCGCGTCTCCCGTCTCGGCTCGCCATAGCAGGCCGCCGACGACGCATTTCCAAAGTCTCCTCCGTTCCTGACTGATCGCAAGAATGTGGCCGTCGTCGTTCCGACGAGTCATCGGTCCGACAATCCATCGCTTTTACCCTGCAATGCCCCACCAACGTGTGCCCGCCGCGTGTCGCATGTGCCTGTTACAAATAAGCGATAGCATATGCTTGCGGTAACGGAAAGCATTTGCTATTGTTCTATCCAACGCAGCACCACACCACGGACTGGAGCCCCACGATGTACCTGATCGAGATGTTCCCGGCGATCGTGGTAGGTGGCCTGAGTTCAGTAGTCCTGATTTGTATGGCAGCAAGCGCAGTTGCCCGGCGGTTCTTCAATCCGTACGGGTGGCAGACGTAGGGCAATCACGAGGGAGATGAACATGGATGCACGAAGAAATCACGGAGGCGGACCGTTCGCCAAGAAGAAGGGCATCAATCGTAAGGCGGATGCTCGCTATGACCTGCTTTCTAACGACTACAACCGGATGGTTCAACAGAAGACCATCGGTGACGGTCATCGCGAGGCAGATGGTTATGCCAAGCCCGGCAGCCGCAAGAAGATTCACTGACTGTTTTCAGCGCCTTGTCCGGTGACAAGGCAGTGCGAATAGCACAGTAGGGCGAAGCTCCGGCTTCGCAACCACTCCGGCAGAGTCGGGTAGGTGGATCGAGTTCTTTAAAAATCGAAGGTTTTGAGCCGGGACCTGAAAGGGAGCAACCGGACGTTGTGCTCATGGTGCACACGAGATAGGCGAGAGCCAACCATTCCGCGAGAGCGGCACGGAACAAAGCTGTTCGCTCGTGTAGAAAGCGAACGCGCCCGCGATAGCCGCGCAGACAGGATCTGTGGCGACGTTGCGGAGGGCGGATCTGAACCGGAGCCAGCATGGCTGGGTGTAGCCGGACAGATCCGCGCATCAATGTTCACGAAAGCGCGTTGCGCTCCCTCAAAGAGACGCGGACAACCGCTGGGCACGGATCGACGCAGGCTGATTCCTGATAGTTCGCATCCGGGCCGGTGCTAGACCTGACGAAACGGCGATCCTTCATCTCTCTCCCTGAAAGCGCAGCGCGCCTCCGTGAGTATTGCGCAGAATTTTCCTCCCCGTGCTCGCAAGAGCGTGGACGCCATGCCAATCGGGTAAGGCATGGACTGAAGGTGCCACCAGAATTAGAGGCGAACGACGTACGTCTAGCAGGCACTTAGCTCCGTCCGACTTGCGCCCGTAAGGCGCTCTGAATAGCGGTACCGAGCAGCGGGAATCCATCGAAACCCGGCATGAGTCGCGAATCTTCAACCTGCGCAGGCTTTGGCGGAGGAGGCAAGCAATAGTGTGAAATTGCGATGGTGGCAGTCGGGAATAGACCGGCGCTTTCATGGAATCGGAATGCGTAGGCTGATACGCGGCGAGTGGAAACAACCAGCGTGGATAGATCGTCCTAGGCCGGATTAGCCGGCTGCTATGAAAAATCGTGCGCCACCTTGTGCCGGAGATCAGCGCCGGCCCGATTCCATGAATGTACTTAATAACCCCTCGTAGCTCCCCGGTGGAAGTCGCAGACCGGGGCCGCCACCATGCGGCTAGTTGGTCACCTGGCGTCCTCGATCGGCGTCTCCGTACGTGAGTAAGCGGAAAGAATTCCTCGCCCCTGGATACGGGGCAATACCTGCAAGTGCGTTTCTAGGGATGCCGCCCGTTAGGCGGCTTAGCTTGTTGAGGCGCAGAGATTGCCGCGAAAGCGGTGCAGGCACTGTCCGGGAGCCAGCCTTAAGAACAATCTCTGCGACCTGAGCAAGTTGCATGTCGGTGAAAGCCGCTCGATTCTGTAAGGACTACAGATAGGCGCCAAACACCATTAACGAAGCGGTGTCCATATCCGGCGCCACGCCACCTGCGCGACGCCGCCTGAACGCGCTTCGGCGCGAAGGAATCGGTCATGCCCCGTATCGGCTATGTAACAACTTTCCTCGCGCTGCAGTACGGGCTTCTGATGCTCGTGGAATACGTCTGCTCTGACGGGCACCGGATCCATGTCCGGACTGAAACTATCGATTGGCAGGAACCAGGGAGGGTTTGGCAATGAATCTCGTATCGAAGTTCGTCATTTTCGCAGTTTCCTATGCCGGTATCGTTCGGCTCGCCATCGCGGTCTGCCGTCACTGGGCCGAGCAGGACAAAAAACAGAACGGAGGTTTCAATGTCTGAAGTAGTCAACAACGCAGCGCAGTCGATTGCGCTGCCGCAGCTCAACGAAGGCGAGACCAACGCCGGCATTCAATTCGAAAACGGCAAGCCGCATCACTGGGTGCTACTGCTGCCGGGCGACAACGAAGGCGCGGATCACGATTCGATGCTTGAGTGGGCGAAAGAGCAGGGCGGTGACCTACCCTCTCCGGAGGAGCACATGCTGCTGCGCGCGAATCTGCCGGGCGAGTTCAAGCGCGACTACTACTGGAGCAACCGGAAGGAAAGGAACGGCTACGCCTGGTACACGGACTTCAGCAACGGCCACCAGTACTGCAACCACCAGAGCGGCAAGTTGCGCGGCCGCGCCGTCCGCAGATCGTTCATTTAGTCATTCATCAATTTCCGCAGCGCGCGCCCTTCGGCAGCGCGCGTTCTGTCTGGAGACGTCATGAGCACGATCTACACCGGCAGTATCGAAGAGCGCGTGAAGAAGATTCTCGCGGAGCAATTTTGCTGGCCCGTCGACGAGGTCGATCTCGCGGTGGACCTTGCAGAAGCATATGGTTGTGACTCTCTCGACGTGCTCGAAGTCACGATGACGGTCGAAGACGAGTTCAGCATCGAGATTCCCGACGACGATATGTGGGCTATGAAGACCGGTCAGAAAATCGTGGACTACGTGTCCGCAAAGGTCTGATTTCCCCCGAAGCCAGCGCGGCTCACAGGAGCGCCTGTCCGGGTGGGATGCCCGGAGCCCTGAATGTTGCCGACTGGCGAAGATGGACAACTAATTCGCCATCCGCTGAACCGCATTGATTAGTTCAGTCGGCAACGCTGAGGGTGAAAAGCGAATGTCATCCGACGCCGGCCACCGCTGTTGCGTACCTGGGCGTAGGCGGGAAGTGCGCTGGTGAAAATGATGGAGCGGAAGTAGCTCTCAACAATACGTTTCGGAGTACTGACGTGAGAAAGCTAAACAACCACAAGACGCATGAACAACTCGGCCGCGAATACGACGCATGGCGCACCACCGAGCGGGACGAAAAGCCGAGGCATCGGGATTTCGATGAGGACGCGGCGCAGATGGACGACGACGCGAAGTGGGATTACGAACGGCGGAGGCGCGTGGCGCTGTGGGATGAGGTGGCGCGATGACCGACGACCACGCCAACTGCCTGGACATTCTCTACGCATTCATCGCTGGCTTCAGCGTCGCGGCGTTGACGATGATTGGCCTCTTTACCGGACTTGGAGGTTTCGCATGTCACTGAATATCTTCCGTCGCCGAGTGCCGGCTATTCCCCGCGAACGCGTGATCGAGATGAAGTATGAAGCGCTCTGCATGCGCACGGCGCGTCGCCAGATGGCTGCGAAAGCGGATCTCGAACGCCGCGGCGTTGAACCGCGCACGCCGATATCGACGGGATATGTCCCGAAAAACGTCGCGCGCGCATTCACTCACATGAACGTGCGAGGTCTCGTGTGACGGGTGCCACCTTCGAGATCATCATCCGGGCGCTGCCATATCCGGAGCAAATGCGAAACATCGAAATCGCCGCGGACTACGTCGAGTTCATGTGGCGCGGTACGCGCTACCGGATTACGGAATCACTCCGCGTCGATGAGATCGGGGATGGCGTGCTCGTCGGCAGCGATCGGGCAATTCTGATGCAGGCGTGTATCGAACGTATCTGCGCCAGCGGAGCTATCAGGGAAACAGGAAGGTTCCAGTGACCAGTTTCATCGACCGCCTTGATGCCCGGCATCCCGTGCTGACGAAGGCTGCGGCGATCCTGATCGCTTTCGCCTGCCTGTACTGGGCCGATCGGGCTGATCAAGACAACACCACCGCGCTGCATTGGCAGATGGCGGCTCAACAAAGGAGTTCGACATGACTCATCAAATCACCATGGACTCGGTCGAGTCCTCCCAGCTGCACAGCATCGGTCACGACGCAGCGACGAACACGCTCGCGATCCGGTTCAAGAACAGGAAGACCGGTGCACCGACGTCGCTGTATCACTACAGCAACTTCACAGTCGACGACTTCGCCGCGTTTCAGGCGGCCGAATCCAAGGGGTCGCACTTCGGCGAGCATATCAAGCCCTTCACGGAGAAGTATCCGTTCGCGAAGATCGAATCGGCTCCGTCGACGGAACTGGCATGAGCGAAGTCATTGAAGCTATGAGCGTCGAGTCGAGCACCGCGGCTCTCCTGAATAGCAGCGAGATCGACATGCAGATCGCGACTGCGCACAAGTACCCGCGCTCGATCAAACGCTTTCTCGACGAAGCACTCGCGATGGTGACCTTGACGCAAGCAGTCGCCGAGGAATGCATCTATGCGCTGCCGCGCGACGGCAAGACGATCGAAGGGCCGAGCGCGCGTTTTGCCGAGGTCATCGCTAGCGCGTGGGGTAACAGCCGGGCTGGTGCGCGTGTTGTGGCCGAAGGAGGCGAATTTGTCACGGCTCAGGGCGTCTTTCACGATCTGGAGCGAAATGTGGCGATCACGTATGAGGTGCAACGCCGGATCGTCAACAGCAAAGGGCGACGCTACAGCGCGGACATGATCGGTGTGACTGCAAATGCTGCGTGCTCGATTGCGCTGCGCAACGCGATCCTGAAAGGCGTGCCGAAGGCATTCTGGGCTGATCTATACGAGTCGGCGAGGAAGGCAGCGATCGGCGACGTTCAGACGCTTTCGAATCGCCGGGCCCGCGCGATCAGTCGTCTGCAGGCTTACGGGATCACGCCCGAACAGATCTTCCGAACACTCGGCGTTGCGGGCGAGGCGGACGTCACGCCGGAACATCTGTTGACGCTGCATGGGCTGTTCACGGCGATCAAAGAAGGCGATACCACGCCAGAAGAAGCGTTCTCCGAGGCTGGCCCGAAGCCATCGGCGGACGGGAAACGCGAAATCCCGGTCTGCACGGACGAGGAGTTCGAAAAGAAAATGGCCAGCTGGCGCAAGCAGGTTGTCGAGAAGACGAAGACGCCGGCCGAACTGATCGCAATGATCGAAACGCGCACGATGTTGAGCGAGTCACAGCGTCTCACGATCGACGCGTGGAACCACGAAAATGACTGAGCGCATTATTCACAATCTCGTCCAGGGTTCCGACGAGTGGGCCCGGTTCCGTCTGGAGCACTTCGGCGCGAGCGAGGCGGCGGCGATGCTCGGCCTCTCGACCAAGGTCAAGCGGAACGAGTTGCTGCACATGAAGCATACGGGCACCGCGCGCGAATTCAGCGACTGGGTTCAGAAAAATATTCTGGATTATGGCCATGAGGTCGAAGTGTTGGCGCGACCCATCATCGAGGATCTGCTCGGCGACGATCTCTACCCGGTGACGTGCTCGCTCGGAAAGCTGTCGGCGTCCTGCGACGGCCTGACCATGTCGGAAGATATCGCCTTCGAGCACAAGCAGTGGAATACGGCGCTTGCCGAGTCCGTCCGCAATGGCGAACTGCCGGAGGAGTACTGGCCGCAGTGCCAGCAGGTCATGCTCGTGACCGGCGCGAAGAAAGTGATCTTCGTAGTCTCGGACGGGACGATCAACAACCTCGAGCGGATCGAGATCGAACCGGACCAGCACTGGTTCGAGCGGCTGCGGGCAGGGTGGGAGCAATTCGCCAAAGACCTCGCCGAATACGTGCCGGTCGAAATTCCCGAAAAGCCGAAGGCTGACGCGATCATGGCGTTGCCGGCGCTGGCGGTGCAGATTCGCGGCGAAGTGATCACGAGCAACCTGCCGACGTTCAGGGCCGCGGCCGAGAAGTTCATCGCCGCGATCAAGATGGACCTCGAAACGGACGAGGACTTCGTGAACGCGGACGCGACGGTGAAGTTCTGCGATGCGAAGGAAAAGGAAATCGCAATTGCCATGGATGCGGCGATTGCGCAAATGTCCAGCATTGATGAACTGATGCGCAGCGGAAAGTATGTCAGCGAACAGTTGCGCACGAAGCGCCTCGCGCTCAGCCGGCAGATCGAGACCCGCAAGACGCAGATCAAGGAGGTGGCGGTCAACGAGCGCCGGCAAAAGTACGCGGCGCACGTCGAAGCACTGAACAACGCGCTGGGAGACGTGAGCATTGTGGCCGCCGCTCCGGACTTCGTGGGGGCGATCAAAGGCCTGAAGACGATCACGAGCCTCAACGACAAGCTCGACACGGCGCTCGCCAACGGCAAGATAGCAGCCGACGCAGCCGCGAAGGATCTGCGCGCGAAGCTCGATTGGTACGAGCCGCACCGGGAGGAACACGGATTCCTGTTTCGCGATCTGCAGACGCTGATCCAGAAGCCGGCTGAGGACTTCGAACTTGCGGTGAATGCGCGCATCGCCGAGCACAAGCGGGCGGAAGAGGAGAAGGCCAAGTCGAAACCCGTTGATTCCGCTCCGGCACCAGCCTCGGCAGTAGCGGGGCCGGCCGCAACACGGCGGCAGACACCCGCGCCGTGGGTCGAAGCAGTCCGCACCGCTCCCACAAGTGCGCCAACCCTGCGGCTCGGCCAGATCAACGAACGCCTCGCGCCCATAACGCTGACCGCTGACGGGCTGGCGACTCTCGGGTTCGTGCATGCAGGGACGGATAAGGCCGCGAAGTTGTACCACGAGGAAACCTTTCCCGAGATCTGTGCGGCGCTGATTCGACATATTGAAGCGGCGGCCCAGGGCCTCGCGCGCGCGGCGTAACCGAACCGCTCCACTCCAGCCACGATGAAGCGCAGCTATCTCCCTGCGCGCGAATCTCGGTAAGCGCTGAGAGTGGGGCGCCCCCCCAATTTTCAACAGGAGAAGTCATGCAACAAATTCAAATTCCGCCGCTCAGCGAGGGCGAAGTCTACGGCGGTGGCATCGTCGATCGTCTCGGCGAAGTCACTCACCTGATCCTGCTGGCGGGCGACAACAATGGCTTGTCGCAGCCGGAACAGGCCGCATGGGCGAAGAGCATCGGCGGCGACCTGCCGTCACTCGCGGAACAGGCCGTCCTGCGCGAGCATGTACCGCACGAGTTCAAGGACGCGATCTACTGGTCGAACCGGAACGATGGTGACGGCTTCGCCTGGTACACGACCTTCTTCGGCGGCTTCCAGGGCTACTACCACCAGAGCTACAAGTTGCGCGGCCGCGCCGTCCGCAGAGTCAAAAATTAAGTTATCCAATCATTCCGAAGGAGTTCAGCAATGACGCTCACGCTTGAAGCCATCAAAGCCGAGCATTCGAAGATCGGCGACATGATCGCCAGCTTCGAAAGGCGGGCGCAGTTCGAAGCGCGATTCCCGATCACGGTGCCGGCGCCCATGCTGCTGCCGGGTGAAAAGTTCGCGTGCACGGTCATCGAGCCGAACGGCACGAAGTACCACCTGACGTTGCTGCCGGGCGATAACGACGGCATCGATCACGATGGACAACTGAAGTGGGCCGCACAGCAGGGCGGCGACCTTCCGGACCTGACCGAGCAGGCGCTGCTGCGGAAGTACCTGCCCGACGAGTTCCAGAAATGCGCCTACTGGTCGAAGGAAAGGCACAAGACCGAACGCGGCTACGCCTGGTGCACGGGCTTCCGCTACGGCGGCCAGGGCTGCAGCCACCAGGACGGCAAGTTGCGCGGCCGCGCCGTCCGCAGATTAGTTTTTGAATAATTCAATCCTTTAGCACCACCTATGGCCCTTCATACCGAACTCGACATCTACCGCGACGCGTGCGACCTCGTATCGGCTGTCGCGAGCGCGGTCGGAAACATGCGCCGGGATTTCAAGCCGCTGATCGGGCAGGAGATTCTGCGCGAAGCGACGCGGATCGCGATCTACATCTTTCGGGCGAACGTGGCAGCCGACAAGGAGCCGCATCTGATCCGGTTGATCGAGAGCCAGCAGATGGTGGAGTTGCTTTCCCGGTTCTCGCGCGATCAAGGACTGATGACGACGCCCGCGTATGGGAAAGTAGTCGAGTTGACGACGCGGATCGGTAAAAAGGCCAATGGGTGGCGCCGTCGCAGTGCAGAGCGCCGGTTTCATGGAGGTCACGGCCACCATGACTGAGCGTCAATTCAATCTGGTCGCGCCGCTGCCCCACGAGGGCACCGCCATGCGTATCACGGATACCGACCGCCGGCGTGCGGCACGGTCCGGCGCAGTTTCCCGGCTGAGCGATCGGTCGGGCGACGTAGATAGCGCGATAACTACGGCTACGCCTGGTACACGAACTTCAACAACGGCAACCAGAACTACAACCACCAGAACAACAAGTTGCGCGGCCGCGCCGTCCGCAGATTGGATCAACACCCCGTTCTCGTTCGCCGAACTTGTCCAGGCCTATCTGGACTGCCGGCGCACGAAGCGAAACACCGGCGCCGCACTTGCATTCGAACTGAACCTCGAACGCAACCTGCGGCGCCTCTACGACCAGCTGCTCGACGGAGCGTACGTGCCGGGCCGCTCGAAATGCTTCGTCATCAGCCGGCCGAAGTACCGCGAGGTCTGGGCCGCGGAGTTTCACGACCGCATCGTGCACTGGCTGCTGTACAACCACATCGGCCCGCGCTTCGAACGTTCGTTCATCGCCGACTCGTGCGCCTGCATCAAGGGTCGCGGCACGCTGTATGCCGCGCAGCGCCTCGAAGCCAAGGTGCGCAGCGTCACGCAGAACTGGTCACGTCCTGCGTATTACCTGAAGCTCGACCTCGCAAATTTCTTCGTCAGCATCGACAAGCGCATCCTGCGCGAGCTGCTGCTCGCGAAGATCCCCAAGTCGTTTTGGCAATGGCTGACCGACGTCGTGCTGATGCACGATCCACGGGCCGACTTCGTTTATCGCGGCGATCCGGCGATGATGGACCGCGTGCCGCCGCACAAACGCCTGATGGAGCAGCCCGCGCATCTCGGGCTGCCGATCGGCAACCTGTCGAGCCAGTTTTTCGCAAACGTCTATCTCGATGTGCTCGACCAGCGCGCGAAGCACGTGCTCGGCGCGCGGCACTACATCCGGTACGTCGACGACTTCCTGTTCCTGCACGAGTCGACCGACTACCTGAATGGCGTGCTTGCTGACCTGACGGAGTTCCTGCCGGCACGGCTCGGCGTGCGAATCAACCCGCGCAAAAAGATCCTGCAGCCGATCGACCGCGGCGTCGACTTCGTCGGTCAGGTGATCAAACCGTGGCGCCGGGAGACGCGCAAGCGCACGCGCAACGAGGCGCTGCGGCGCGTAGCAGCCACGCCGGGCGACGACCTTATGGAGGTCGCCAACTCATATTTCGGCCTCCTCCGGCAGTCGACCGCCAGCCATCACGACCGCGCGCTGCTCGCAAACGTCGTGCGGGACCGCGGGCGCGCTGTCGATGCGGCGTTCACGAAGACCTATCGGGGTAACCAGTGATGAAAGTGCACATCTGGCTATGGCGTTTGAATCCGCGCCAACTCATACGATGCGCTGGGACGTCAGTTGTCACCGTCGATCAGGATGTCGATGACGCGTCGCGATGCCTCCAAAACGTTTCCGGCTGGATCACGCTCGGCTCGGGAATGCAATTCCTTGCTGCCGATCCATTTCGTGTCGCCCATACGACCCTTTTCTTCTTCGGAAATCGGAGTGATGCGGGAGTCGGTTACTGTTCGCCCATCACGCAACTGCCCGATTTCGATGTTGATTTCATAGCCGCGGTATTCGTGCTTCTCCATAACCACCTCCTGCTTAATCGAAGGAAACTCCACGATGATTTTTGGTGTGCGGGACGCATGCTGTTCCGCATGAGTTCTCATGCTAGTGCGGAGTTAAATAAATGCAAGACGTATTGCATCGCCGCAACCGACGAAGCCTTGAGCCGTCAACCGTAACCGGCATAGAGATATGAACATCGAATTCGGGTCTGTGTGCAGCGGCATTGAGGCCGCAAGCGTCGCGTGGTACCGGCTCGGATGGCGCGCGGCATGGCTCGCCGAGATCGACGCGTTTCCGGCGGCCGTGCTTGCGCATCACTACCCCGACATCCCGAACCTCGGCGACATGACGAAGATCGCGCGCGCGGTGCTGCTCGGCGACGTGACGGCACCGGACGTGCTCGTTGGCGGTACACCGTGCCAGGCATTCAGCGTTGCCGGCCTGCGCGAAGGTCTCGGCGACGAGCTCGGCCAACTGACTCTCGCGTATGTGAGGCTGCTTGATGCAATTGACTATGTTCGGCGACGCGGCGGACGCGCCCCCGCAATCTGCGTGTGGGAAAACGTCCACGGCGTCCTCTCCGATAAAACTAACGCGTTCGGCTGCCTTCTTGCGGGACTTGCCGGAGAAGATGTGGAACTGCTCCCGCCAGGGAAAAAATGGGCGAACGCTGGTTGTGTGTTTGGACCCACGCGCACAGTCGCGTGGCGAGTCTTCGACGCCCAATATTTCGGAGTGGCCCAACGACGCCGTCGTGTGTTCGTTGTCGCAAGTGCTCGAAAGGGGTTCAATCCCGCAACGGTACTTTTTGAGTGGGATGGCGTGCGCCGGGATTCTGCGCCGAGCCGAGAAGCGCGGCAAGACGTTGCCGGAACCGTTACAGCGAGCCTTGGAGCACGTTGCGGCGTCCCTGATGGCGGAGACACCCCGGGATTCCTCCAGCCCGTCGCCAGCACCGGAGACGTGTCCCACTGCCTGAACGCCGGCGGCATGGGTCGTCAGGACTTCGAGACCGAGACGCTGATCACGCAGGCGCGCACGGTTTCGCTGCGCGGCCGCGATGGCGGTGGCACCTCTGAACTCGGCGGCGATATTGCGACGTGCCTGCGCGCATCAACCGGCGGTGGTGACAAGCCGTATGTGCTCGCCCCGATCGCATTTGATTCGCGCCAAGACCCTGTGACGAGCGACCACGTTTTCGGCGCACTCGGCTCATCGAGTCCGCAGGCGCAGGCGGTCTGTATCACAGGCGATATCACGCACACGCTGAAAGCTGAAGGGTTCGACGCGAGCGAAGACGGGACCGGGCGAGGGCAGCCGATCATTGCAGAAGCGTACTCGATTTGCCTCGGTAGCGATCCGATCAACGCGCGCGAACTAGCTCAGCCAATGACGTGCCGCAACGGTGACCCCGGAACCGTTGCGACGGGCATGGCGGTCCGCCGCCTCACGCCAGTCGAGTGCGAGCGACTGCAGGGCTTCCCCGACAACTACACCTTTGTGCCCGACTGGAACGGATGGCGCGCGATGGATGCGAGCGAGACGCCTGAGAGTTGCCGCGCGGAAGGGCTCGAAGTGCGCCAGACGAAAAAGGGCAAATGGCGCGTGAAAGATGTTGACGGCCCGCGCTATAAGGCGCTCGGCAACAGCATGTGCGTCGACGTGATGAACTGGATTGGCGTGCGGATCAATGCAGTCGCGCGACTGACCGCCCAACACGAGGATTGAACCGCAATGGATACGATTCTGACCAAAGAACGCCGTAACGCTCTCGGCTCCCTGATCACCAACTGGCTGAGCGAGCAGGACGAAGACGGTCGCATGCTCGACACGTTCGATTATTTTGACGTCGACAAAATCGATGCGCTCATCGATGAAGCTATCGCACCAGCAATTGCCGATGCCGTCGTGTGTGCAACTGCCGCTCTCTCCGCTCCCGCA